>Ga0335069_10003470_pt1 | contig 23789 bp, 16 predicted proteins | sample Lox_Sample_11_FD_206714 | JGI IMG/M metagenome (GOLD analysis project Ga0335069, IMG submission 206714) | Soil microbial communities from Loxahatchee National Wildlife Refuge, Florida, United States - Lox_Sample_1.1 | ecosystem: Environmental > Terrestrial > Soil > Wetlands | place: USA... | reverse complement strand
GCACCGTACCACGGCATCAACGTCTACAGCGGTTCCAAGGAGTGGCCGTGGGGCGGCAAGAACTCGCTCTATCGCTTCCACGTCGAGGACCCGATCCGCTTCGAGCGATCGATCCGCGTCACCATCGAGACCGGCCACAACAACACGCTGGCCAACGACTACTCCAGCACGGCCTACTGGTATCAGCTCGACCGCACCCTCCCGCTGCCGCCGCTGCCACCGGTCGAGCTGCGCCTGCCCCGGCCCTAGACTGGCGCGCCCCAATCATTTCCTGGTGGTCGGCGCGCCGGTTGGCGGGCAAAGCCGCGCCGGAGGGGCGGAGCGGCTCGACGATGATTGATCCGTGGGCTTTGTCTCAAAACTCCTTCCTGAGGATCGCATCCGTGCGCGTACTCGTCCCCGTACACGTACTCGGACTCGTGCTCGTAGACCGCCGAGTACGTGTACGGATCTGAGGTCGTCACTTTTGAGGCAAGAGCCCGATCCGTAGTTGCATTTTGGGGGCCGGTCCTCGCTCAGTGGTGTGCAGCACGGGAGGGGGCATCGATGGCGAGGAGGTTGACCGCAACGCGACGACGCGGGGCACCCGCGTTCGCCGCAATCGTGCTCGCCGCCCTCCTGGGCGCCGGGCTCGCCGCCGCCACCGGCACCCCGAACCCCGGCGGCACGCCCAAGGCGGCGCACGCGCAGAAGGCCGCGGCGATCACCGACGACAACGTCGCCGCGCGCGTCGTCGCGGCGCGCACCAAGGCCGACCACGAAGCGCTCGCCGCGTACTTCAAGGCCAAGGCAGCCTCGGAAGACGCGCGCATCGCGCACTACGACCAGCTCTTTCGCGCCTACATGCAGCTGAAGGGCAAGGAGGTCGAGGCCATGCAGCGCCACGCTCGCGCCCTGCTCAAAGCCGCGCGCATGTCGCAACAGCGCGATCTGCTGCTCGGCGCCGCGCATCGGAACATGGCGTTCGAGAACGCCGACTGAATCCGGCGCGGCGCCGGTGCACCGCGGCCGCGCCGGCGCTCAGTGCTGATGCCGATGGTGCAGGTCGGGCCAGTGCGGATGCGCGTGCACGAGCTCGTCGTGGCGGTGGGGGTGGGAATGCTCCGTGGCCGCGGGCAGGCCCGGGTGCGTGTGCAGGTGGTGCCCGTCGTCGTGCCGGTGCAGGTGCAGGTGCTCGAGTGCGGCATGGTGATGGCGGTGCGCATGGATGCCGCTGAACAGGACCGCCACCGAGCCGACCAGCAACGGCGCGGCGACCAGCGCGGCGACGCCGAGCGCTTCGCCCAGCACGCCGTACGACAATGCCGCGCCGATGAACGGCGCGCTGGCGAACACCGCCTGGGCACGCACGGCCCCGAGCTGCTGTGCGGCGCTGATGTAGAGGGCGATGCTGCAGCCATAGCTCAGCGCGCCGATGATCAGCGCAGCGACGATCGCGCCGCGCGACGCACCCAGCGGCGCCATCGCCAGCCCAATGACCAGGTTCACACTCCCGGCCACGGCGCCCTTGCAGAGCGTGGTGTAGGTCGGGGTGATGCCGTCGATCAGCGCCGTCAGCTGGTTGTCGAGCCCCCAGCAGACGCACGCGCCGGCCACCAGCAGCGTCGCTGCGATGCTCGGCCACGTACCACCCGAGAGCAGCGCGCCCGCGACGACGATGCCGGTGACGCCGACCCATCCGCGCGCGGCGAGCGGCTCGGCAAAGACGAGCGCCCCGAGCACCGCGGTGGCCGCGATCTCGAGATTGAGTAGCAACGACACCGAGCCCGCCGGCGCCAAGCGCAGTCCCGCCAAGAGCAGCACCGGCGCGATGAGCCCGCCGAAGGCCACGGCACCGAGCAGGCGGCGGAGGTTGCGCGTGCCGACCTGGCCCACGCGCGGGCGTGTCTGGGCGGCGGCGAACGGCAGCATGCCGAGCGCCGCGCCGAGATAGAGCAGTCCAGCGAGCTGGAAGGGCTGCAAACGCGCCAGCAGCACCTTGCTCGCCGGCGTGGCGGCTCCGAACAGCGCAGCGGAGGCGAAGGCGAGGACGATCGGCGTGAACCGGCGGCGCATGGCTCGCGGCCAGTTTAGCTCCGATCAGGCGGAAATTCCTCACCGCGGTGGAGCCGACACCCCGCTCCCGCTCCGCGGATCCGACATGATAAAAGAAGCTCTGCACAAGAGGATCCTCTCTCCGGTCCTAGCCTGAGCCTGAGCCTGAGCCTCAGCCTGAGCCTTCGTTTCCGAGAGGCGCGGTGGGCTGGGGGTTTCCGTGCAAAGCCGATAAAGCGTCACGCATCGATCCGGTGCATACCGAGGAGATCTGATGGCCGAGGAACCGATTCGTCTGACCCGGTTGGTCGCCGCCGGGGGCTGCGCTCGCAAGCTCGGCGCCGAGGACCTGGTCAAGGTTCTGCGCGAGATCGCTCCGTTTCCGCATCCGTGGGTGGATACGTCGGTCGGCAGCATGGAGGACGCAGCGGTGCTGCGGCCGCCGTCGGGGCCGGCGCTGATCTTCACGGTCGATTTCATCACCCCGATCGTCGACGACCCCGAGACCTTCGGCGCCATCGCGGCGACCAACGCCATCAGCGACGTGTACGCGATGGGCGGCGAGCCGCAGGCGGCGCTGGCGGTGTGCGGCTTCCCGAGCGAGACACTCCCGAACGAGGTCCTCGAGCAGGTGTTCCGCGGCGGGCGCGACAAGGCCGCCGAGGCCGGGTGTGCCATCGTCGGCGGACACACGATCAAGGACGCCGAGCTGAAATACGGCCTGTGCGTCATCGGCGCGCTGGACACCCGCTACGCCCTCACGCAGACCCAGGCGCGCGCCGGCGATGCCCTCGTCCTCACCAAACCGCTCGGCTTCGGGATCGCCTCCCAAGCGATCAAGAACGACGCGCTCAGCCCCGAGCAGCTCGGTGAGGTCACGCGCCTGATGACCACCCTGAACACGGCGGCCAAGGACGCCGCCCTGAAGGCCGGCGCGCGCGCCGCGACCGACGTCACCGGTTTCGGGCTCCTGAGCCACCTGCGCAATATGCTGCTCGCCTCCGGCGTCGCGGCGCGGATCGACCGCGCCGCGGTGCCGGTTCTCGACTTCGTCCCCGCCCTGGCGCGCGACGGGCTGGTGCCCGGCGGATCGAGCAAGAACCTGTTCAGCGTCGCGCCGTTCTGCCGCTGGGGCGAAGGGATCGACGACGTCGACCGCCTGATCCTCGCCGACGCCCAGACCTCGGGCGGGCTCCTCATCACCGTGCCGGGCGGGAACGTCGATACGCTGGTCGGCGAGCTGGCAGCGCGCGGCGCGCCGGCCCGGGCGGTGATCGGCCAGATCGTCGCCGGCGAGGCCGGCCGCATCGAGGTCACGGCGGGCTGAAGTGCCGCGCCGGGCGCGCGGCGTGGGGCCGGCCTGGCCCGCCGTGCATGGGCGTCGTGAAACCGCTATCGTGTCCGGCGCCCGTTCCGGAGCAGTCGAACCGACGACCCGAGGACACAGCGTGCCGATTCGCCTTCCGCGCGCCTCGCTGCCGGGCGCGCTGCTGCTGGTGCTGCCCGCGCTGGCGGCGGCGCACGAGGTCGTCGTCCCCGTGCAGCTCGACCACGCGTTCCTGCGCCAGGCGCTGCTGACCCAGGTCTACACCGGCCCCGACCACACGGCGCGGGTGTGGGACGACGGGTCGGGCTGTAACTTCCTCATCCTGTCGGATCCGCAGGTCGAGGCAGCCGCCGGGCGGTTGCGTATCCGCAGCGCCGGAAAGGCACGGATCGGCACCGCGGTGGGCCAGAGTTGCCTCACCCTGCTCGACTGGACCGGTTCGGTCGCGGTCGACGAGGAACCGTCGCTCGACCCGACGCTGCCGATCGTGCGCTTCCGCGTCGTCGACTCGAACGTGTACGGCGAGAACGGAAAGAAGCGCATCACCGGGACCTTGTGGGACTGGGTGAAGTCCTACGTCCACCCGCGCCTCGAAGCGGTGACGGTCGACCTCGCCCAGCCGCTCGCCGAGCTGCGCGCCTTCCTGCCGCTGGTCTTGCCGCACGAGAGCGCCGAGCAGACCACGCAGCTGCTCGACTCGATCTCGCTCAGCGGGGCGCGTGTCGTCGACACCGGCCTCACCGTCGACCTGCGCTTCAACGTGGCCGAGCTCGCCGCGGTGCCCAGCCCGCCGGCGCCGGAGCCGACCCTCACCGCCGAGGAGGTGGCGCGCTGGGAAACGGCGTGGCAACGCTGGGACGCCTTCCTCACCTTCGTCAGCAAGCAGGCGGCGACCGACACCGCCGCGGCAGCGCAACGCCAGGCGCTCTTCGACGTGCTGGTGGAAGCCCGCTTCGACATCCTCGAGGTCCTGCGCCCCACCCAGCCGAACCAGCCCGACCCGGTGCCGGCGCTGTTCGTGCGCACGTGGACGCGCCTCGCACCGGTCCTGCGCGATCTGAGCACCGGGCTGCCGGGCGAGGGCGCGCTGCGCTACCTCAGCTTCATCGCGGCCGCCGACGCGCTGCGCGGCATCACCGACCTCGGACCGGCCAGCGGGCTCGACCTCTCGGCCGACGGCCTGCGTCGCCTGGCGCGCATGGTGGCGCCGGCGGCGCCGGAGGACCCGGTCGCCTACAGCGTGGACGTCGATCCGACCCTGCGCGACCTGTTCGGCTTCGGACCGCCGCTGCCCCCGCCCGAGGACAACCCCGACGTCGACCTGAGCTGGTGGATGCCGGCCCGCGCCTGGGCGGCGAGCGAGCTTACCGCGCGCCTGAACCGCTGGGTGCCGACCCGCGCCGACGTCGAAGAGTACCTGCCGCTGGTGCGCGATCTGCTGACGCAAACGGCGACCCAGACGCTCGCCCGGCAGCCGCTCGACGAGCAGTTCCACCAGCTCTACCGGTGGCTGGTCCTGGCCACGGCCTGGAAGGAGAGCTGCTGGCGGCAGTTCGTCCGCGTCGGCGACCGGGTCAAGCCGGTCCTGTCGTCGGTCGGCGCGATCGGCATGATGCAGGTCAACCCCCACGTCTGGCGGGGCTTCTACGACGTGAAGGGCCTGAGCCAGGACATCGGGTACAACGCCATGGCCGGGTCCGACATCCTGATCCACTACCTGCGCGACTACGCCATCGCCAAGGGCGAGCACACCGTGACCGGTGACGTCGACAACCTCGCCCGGGCCACCTACGCCGTCTACAACGGCGGTCCGGGCCACCTGACGCGCTACCGCAAGGGCAAGGCCAAGGGCGGGCTGCGCAAGATCGACGAGTCCTTCTGGGACAAGTACCGCACCATCAAGAGCGGCCAGGTCCTCGCCGTGGCGGCCTGCTTCGGGCCCTGAGCGGCCCCCGGCTCGGACCCCACGCCCGCTTTGCAGTCGCTGCGCGAATCGGCTAGCCCTAACCGGTTTGGATTTCCCCTGGTCGGTCGGGCCACCGGCTCAGATCGAGAGATGCGAGGATATTGCCCGCCGGGCGAGCCGCCTGCGGGTCGTGTCGGATATTCGAAAACAGAGGAGTGTACTCGATGTGCGCGAGGATCCCAGCAATCCTGACCCTGCTTACGGCGCTGAGCGCCGCGCCCGCCTGGGCGGCGGAAGCCGGCCACACCAGTGAGCTCGACCTCGTCCTGCCCGACCTGCGCCAGGTCGTGATGATGGGGGTCAGCGGCCGCTCGCTGCTCATCTTCGGTCTGTTCGTCTGCGTCGCCGGCCTCGCCTTCGGTCTGCGGACCTTCACCCAGCTGCGCGACCTGCCGGTGCACAAGGCGATGCTCGAGATCAGCGAGCTGATCTACGAGACCTGCAAGACCTACCTGATCACGCAGGGCAAGTTCATCCTCGTGCTGGAGCTCTTCATCGGCACCATCATGGTCGTCTACTTCGGGCTGTTGCGCGGCCTGTCGCCCTTCCGGGTCGTGACCATCATCGTGTTCAGCCTGATCGGCATCGGCGGCAGCTACGCGGTCGCGTGGTTCGGCATCCGCGTCAACACCTTCGCCAACTCGCGCACCGCGTTCGCGGCGCTCGAGGGCAAGCCCTACCCGTGCTACGCCATCCCGCTGCGCGCCGGCATGAGCATCGGGACGCTGCTCATCTCGATCGAGCTGCTGCTCATGCTGCTCGTGCTGCTCTTCATCCCGCGCGACCTGGCGTACGCCTGCTTCATCGGCTTCGCCATCGGCGAGTCGCTCGGCGCCTCGGCGCTGCGCATCGCCGGCGGCATCTTCACCAAGATCGCCGACATCGGCTCGGACTTGATGAAGATCGTCTTCAACATCAAGGAAGACGACGCGCGCAATCCGGGCGTCATCGCCGACTGCACGGGCGACAACGCCGGCGACTCGGTGGGCCCCACCGCGGACGGGTTCGAGACCTACGGGGTCACCGGCGTGGCGCTCATCTCGTTCATCCTGCTCGCCGTCCCCAGCCCCGAGGTGCAGGGCAGCCTCATCGTCTGGCTGTTCGCCATGCGCGTGATGATGATCGTCGCCAGCGTCCTCTCGTACGCCATCAACGAGGGCATCCAGTCGGCGCGGTACTCCACCGCCGCGAAGATGGACTTCGAGGCACCGCTCACCTTTCTGGTCTGGCTCACCTCGATCGTCTCGGTCGCGATCACCTACGTCGCGTCCTTTCTGCTCATCGGCAACCTCGGCGACGGCAGCTTGTGGTGGAAGCTCTCCAGCATCATCACCTGCGGTACGCTCGCGGGCGCCATCATCCCCGAGGTGATCAAGGTTTTCACGTCGACCAACTCCGCCCACGTGCGCGAGTGCGTCGAGGCGTCGAAGGAGGGCGGTGCGTCGCTCAACGTGCTCGCCGGCCTCACCGCCGGCAATTTCTCCGCCTACTGGATGGGCCTGGTGATCGCCGGTCTCATGGGCATCGCGTATCTGGTCAGCCTGACCGGCCTCGGCGCCACGATGGCGGACGGCCGCCCGCTGATGCTGGCGCCCGCCGTCTTCGCCTTCGGTCTGGTCGCCTTCGGCTTCCTCGGCATGGGGCCGGTGACGATCGCGGTCGACTCCTACGGACCGGTCACCGACAACGCCCAGTCCGTGTACGAGCTGTCGCTGATCGAGACCATCCCCAACGTGAAGCAAGAGGTGAAGAAGGAGTTCGGCTTCGACATCGACTTCGAGAAGGCCAAGGACTTCCTCGAGGAGAACGACGGCGCCGGCAACACCTTCAAGGCGACCGCCAAGCCGGTGTTGATCGGCACCGCGGTGGTCGGCGCCACGACGATGATCTTTTCGATCGTCATGGCCCTCACCCACGGGCTGACCGAGAATCTGTCGCAGCTGTCCATCCTCCACCCGCCGTTCCTGCTCGGCCTCATCCTGGGCGGCGCGGTCATCTATTGGTTCACCGGCGCCTCGATCCAGGCCGTGGCGACGGGCGCCTACCGCGCCGTCGAGTTCATCAAGGCCAACATCAAGCTCGAAGGCGTCGAGAAGGCGTCGATCACCGATTCGAAGCGGGTGGTGGAGATCTGCACCCAGTACGCCCAGCGCGGCATGTTCAACATCTTCCTGACCATCTTCTTTTCCACCCTCGCCTTCGCCTTCGTCGAGCCCTATTTGTTCATCGGCTATCTGATCTCGATCGCCCTCTTCGGCCTCTTCCAGGCGGTGTTCATGGCCAACGCCGGCGGCGCCTGGGACAACGCCAAGAAGGTCGTCGAGACGGAGTTGCGCATGAAGAACACGCCGCTGCACGAGGCCACCGTGGTCGGCGACACGGTCGGCGATCCCTTCAAGGACACCTCCTCGGTGGCCATGAACCCGATCATCAAGTTCACCACGCTGTTCGGGTTGCTCGCCGTCGAGCTCGCCGTGAGCCTGGGGCAGCAGTCGCCGCACGCCACCCACCTGCTCGCCGTCGGCTGCTTCCTGATCAGCACGATCTTCGTCTATCGGTCGTTCTACCGCATGCGGATCAAGTCGGTCTGAGACGACGCGCCGTCGCGCCGGGTCGTCAAAACTCCTCTCGTCCGGTCCTCGGCCTGAGCCCTGAGCCTGAGCCTCAGCCCGAGCCTTCTGTGCCAAGCGGCTGAGGCTCGGCTGGGGTTTCTGTGCAAAGCCGGCTTCATCGTCACCGGCCTTTGCGGTTGACAAGAGATGACGCGCTTCGCTACGCGATCGCATCGTGGAGGGGTGTCCATGCGCCGTGCCTGGTTGATTGTTGCGTGCTCGATCGCCTTGACTGTCACCGGCTGGCTCGCCCAAAGCGGGGCATCGTCGGTTGCCAGCGCTTCGACGGATCTCGAGCGGGACTCTCGCTCGGTAGCGGGCGCCTCGAGCCAAGCGCTCGCCGAGGCGTCGGCGGCACAGGCGGCTCCGGTCTGCGAGAGTGACGACAACTGCACTGACCAGAGCAAACCGAAATGCTGCTGCGAGCAGCGCTTCGCCGGCTACATGTGTCTCTGTCAGCGCTCCTGCGACGGACCGAATTGACCTGGGAGGAGGCGGAATGAAGGAACAGGGGCCAGCATGAACCGCGTTGCCGGTGGAGGCATCCTTTTGCGCACCCTCGGGCTCTTGTGCGCGGTGCTGGTGGTGATGCTGGCAGATACCTCCGAGGCACAACTGCCTCGGACGGGGCCGCCCATAGATTCGCGGTGCAACAATCCAGGCTCGTGCAGCGCGTTCGAAGCGTGCAACACCGCCGACCCGACCTGTGCAGGCCAGGGCGTGTGCGCCCAGCTCGCAGAGGGTGGCGGGTTTTGCGTCAACGGCAGTACGTCGTGTGGCGGCCTGGCGGCCTGTTCGACCTCGGACGAGTGCCCGGCAGATTCCTTCTGTGCACTAAACTCCTGCTGCGGTCCCGGCGTCTGTGTTCCCCTCACGGCGCTGTGTGGAGAGGTGATCTCGAACCAGCCCGTTCCGCTGCTGTCATTCGGCGCGCTCGTAGCGATGACTACGATCCTGCTCGGCGTTGGCGGCGCGGGCCTGCGGTACCGCAAACGTCTCTCCGCCTAGAGCGATCGTTCCTCAACGAGCCCGATTTCTCGGGCACGCGGCGCCGCGTCCCGCGCCTCGGCGAACGCGGTGTGCCCTGGTCGATCCGGCAGGCTCGGCTGCGCTAGAATCACGCCATGCCCGCCGATCGTCTGCTGGCGTACTACCGAATCATGGCGCGCAACAACGCCTGGTCGAACCACCGTCTGCTGCGCGCGTGCGCGGCGCTGCCGCCGGACGAGTTTACCGCCCCGCGCGTGAGCTTCTTCCCGTCGTTGGCGCTGACGCTCAACCACCTGCTGTTGGTGGATCAATATTACCTCGACGCGCTCACGGGTCGGCCACGCGCCTATCAGGATCTGGCGATGCTGTACGCCACGGTGGCGGCGCTGCAGACCGGCCAGTCAGCGAGCGATCGGCGACTGCTTGCGTTCTGCGACGGACTCTCGGACGAGCAACTCGACGTCGCCGCACAGCTGGTACGCGACACCGGCGTGCTCGAGGAGTGCACGGAGCGCATATTGGCGCACCTGTTTCTCCATCAGATCCATCACCGCGGTCAGGCGCACGCCATGCTCGCGGGCACGGCTGTGCCACCGCCCCAACTCGACGAGTTCCTGCTCGCGACCGACGCGCCGCTGCGCGCCGCCGATCTCGCCGCGCTCGGATTCAACGAAGCGCAGATCTGGCGGAGCCGATAGGCGGTTGCGTTGCGGCGAGCGACAGGGCGGCGCCGCGGTCCTCGATCGCAGCCGGCGCCCGCGGGTATAACTACTGCGATGAAACTCGGGCTGCTGCTCTTTCCCGCGCTGCGGGGGTCCGCGCAGTTGGCCCGCATGGCCGAGGGTCTGGGGTTCGACAGCCTGGTCTTCGCCGACACGCAGAACATCACGCCCGAGGTCTGGGGCCAGTTGATGTTGGCCGCTCGCGACACGCAGCGCATCGAGCTCGGGACCGGGGTGACCAATCCCGGCACGCGCGATGCCGCCGTGACCGCGTCGGCGGCCCTGGCGCTGCAGGTCGAGAGCGGCGGCCGCGCGGTGTGCGGGATCGGGCGCGGCGATTCGTCGCTGGGCACGATCGGGTTCAGCGGCATGAAGCCCGAGGCGATGGATCCCGCCGTGCGCCAGGCGGCGCTCCACCTCCGTGAGCACTACGACCTTCGCGACCACGGCCGCGCCGAAACTGCTCACGCGCAGAACCTCGACGACGCGTTCGTGGACGGCTTCGGCATCGTCGGTCCGGTGGAGACCGCGCTGCCGCGCTTCGAGCGGCTGAAGGCGCTGGGCCTCGACTTCTGCCGCGTGATCCCCGGCTCGCGCGATGCCGCGCCGGACATCACCGGCCCGTCGCTGCTGACGCTCGCCAACGTGATGAGGCCAGCGGTGGCGTGACCGGCCGACAGCACATCTGATATCGAATTCGTCTTCCCCAGAGGAGGCGCGCAGACGCGCTCTGCGCGCCCGGTGGCCGGGACGGCCATCCCCGCTCCCCGCTCCAGAGTGTTGGATGAGCCCCTGCCTATCTAACGAGCTTCTTTTGAATCGAGGGCCGATGCGAATACTTCCGGCGCTCCCGGCCGGCACACCAACCTGAGCGTATCGGTATCGACTCGGTCGCGGAGCGTCGTCTGTGTTTTGAAGCGCAGCGTGGTCACCGCTCCCTGTCGTCCGCCTGCACGCAACGGAACCTGGATGAACACGAAGTCCGTGCAGACATTTGGTTGGGCAAGCGGCGGAGCGAACGCCGCCGTAGTCCGGCAGCGTCCGTTGCCCGTTCCAGGGGCCGAGTCACAGTCGGCATTCGCCGCGCAGGCGTGCACGGACGGCCTGTGATTGACACAGACACCTAGAACCGTGCCGCCGATGCCTTGTAGCGCATGGTCGATTGCGTCGCGATTGAGGATATCGGCAGGCGACCCGGGATCAATACCCGGCCTGATTACTTGCACCTGCTGGACGTCTGGTGGCGTACACCCGAGGCGTGCGTCAGGCACGTTGAAGCACATGGCAATGCGGAACGTGCACGCGCCGTCTCCCACCGCTCCGAAATCGCAGGTCGGATCACCGTCGTGGCACTGCGGTCGGTTCTTCCTCCAGGCCGCGCCGCTCGATGCGGGGGCTCCGGTCGTGAGCCACTCCATGCTGCAATCATTTCCCGGCAGACCACCGCCTGGGATGAGCGACTCGAGCCGGCAATCCGTAGAACAGCCGTCGCCGTTCACGACATTTCCATCATCGCACTGCTCGCCGGGGTCGACGATCCCATTGCCGCAGCTGGGGAACGTGCAATTTGAGTCACAGGCGTCGCCATCGACCCGGTTGCCGTCATCGCACTGCTCGCAGACGTAGGTGCCGAATTCGTCGTACCCACACTCGGGGACGCCGTTGCCGCAGCAACTGCTCTGGGTCACCGGTGTCGCTGGTGTACACACCCCCGCGACACAGGCATTCATGCAGGCGTTGGGATCGGGGCCCGCGCATCGCGTACCGTCGGGCGCTCCACAGTCTCGAGCCGCTTCGCTGCAGGCGTGGCAGTCGCCGCCACCGGCGCAGGGATCGCCCGCGTGGACGCAGGTCCCCGCGTTGCAAGTATCCGCGCCGTTGCAGAACACGCCATCGTCGCACGCGCTTCCATCAACCAAGGGCCCGATGGGTACACAAATGCCCGCGCCATCGCACGATCCGGTGACGCACGGAGTGGCGGGATCGGAGCACGTCTCACCGGCGGGCAGCGGGCTGCACGAGGATCGCCCGTCCGGCTGGTCGCTGCACGCGTAACAGGGCTCGATTCGGCAGCCGTACGCACTGCAGCCGTCTCCATCGATGAAGTTTCCGTCGTCGCACTGTTCGCCCATGTTGCGATCGACGATCCCATTACCGCAGCGCGGGTACGTACAATTTGAATCACAGAAGTCGCCACTGGCGAAGTCAGCGTTCACCGTATTGCCGTCGTCGCATTCCTCATAGTGGAAGACGCCAGACTCGTCGTAATAGTAGTCGAAGATACCGTTGCCGCAGCAACCGCTCTGGGTCACCGGCGTGGCCGGGGTGCACACGCCGGCCACACACGCATTCATGCAGACGTTGGGATCGGATCCCGCGCACTGCGTCCCGTCGGGAAGGGAGCAGTTTCCGGCTGCCTCGTTGCAGCCATGGCACTCGGCGCCGGCGTCCAAACATGGGTCGCCTGGATGCAGGCACGTCCCGCCACTACAGGTGTCCACGCCATTGCAGAACACCCCATCGTCGCACGGGGTTCCATCGGGCAGTGGCACGGTGGGTACGCATGCGCCGACGCCATCGCAGGCACCGACGGTGCAGGGTACGGCCGAATCGCAGGTCGCACCGCTCGGCAACGGGCGGCACGAAGATTGGTCGCCGATCTGCCCGCTGCACGCGTAGCACAGCTCGATGTGGCAGCTGGCACTGCAGCCGTCACCACCGGCAACGTTGTCATCGTCGCACTCCTCGCCCGGATCGAGCACGCCGTCTCCGCACGTCGGAGCACGGTCGATGTGCAGCGCGTAGGGACCGCTGCTCCAGCCATAGCCCTCGACGATGACCATGACTGCTTGGCCCGCCCTGAGGGCGAGTTGGACCTCCGACTGCACTCCGATCGCGTCGTCATTGCAGGCCAGCTCATTCCCTGCGCATGTCCCGTCCCGAACTGACAGGACCGTATCGAATGCCGATCCGAAGGTGTCGATTGCATACGTCGCGGTCCGCGGTGCGGTCCACTGGTACTCGACATCCGGAGACGCACTTCCCCCGCCGCCTGGGAGGATCGTCAGGTGAGCAACCAGCATCCCGCAGGCGGAGCCGCCCAAGCTGTTCGGAGCGCCGCTCGTGGTGCCAGCGACGGAAACCGGAAGGGTCATGCCCAGATCAGTGAACGCGCAAGCCGGGCCCGGGCCGGCCGACGGGCTGCAGGCGCAGCTCGGTGCACAGAGTCCGGTGCTCAAACTCGCGCAGCTGGAGTCCCACGCCACGCCGCAGCAGAACGAGTCGAGGCTACAGACGCAGGCCTGGCAGACGGAGTCGTCGCAGCCGGCCGTCGTCGCCGCCGCGCAGCAGTTGTTGCTTCCCGGCTCAACGCTACATGTGCTGGAGCACCCGTCGCCGTTGGTCGCATTGCCGTCGTCGCATTGCTCCCCGGGGTCGAGCAGACCGTTGCCGCAGCAGCGACTCGCTGTCACCGGCGATGTCGCCATGCATGCCCCGGCCACGCAGGCATTCATGCAGGCGTTAGGATCCGAACCCGCGCACTGCGTCCCATCCGGTACCGTATCGCATGTCCTCGACGGCTCGTTGCATTCGCCGCTGCATTCACCCCCGCGCACACAGGGATCGCCCGCGTGCGTGCACGCCCCGCCATGACAGACGTCGACTCCATTGCAGAACACGCCATCGTCGCAAGCGGTTCCGTCGGCTGCGGCGGCACTCGGAACGCACGTGCCGACGCCGTCGCAGAGACCGATCGCGCACGGAGTGGCCGGGTCGACGCACGTGTCGCCGCTCGGCGACGGATCACACGATGATCGGTCGCCCAGTTGTCCGCTACACGCATGGCAGGGCTCGACCTGGCAGCTGGCGCTGCAGCCGTCGCCACTCGCCGTGTTGCCATCATCGCACGGTTCGCCGGGCTCGAGCTTTCCGTTCCCGCAGGTTTGCAGATCGCAGGCGTCGCCGACGCCGTCACCATCGCTGTCTTCTTGCAGGACGTTGGAAACCGTCGGGCAGTTGTCGAACGGATCGGGAATCTCATCCCCATCCGTATCAGCGGCTGCCGATACCAGTACGTCCTGACGGCACACTGCGCCGTGTCCGCAATCGACATCTGTCTTGCACATGCCCTGGGCGCGCTGGCACACACCGGCGTCACAGAACGCGGGGCTGGCACAGTCGCTGCCGCTCGTACACACCGTCCCGAGACGCTCGACGCAGCGGCCCGCTGCCGCGAACAGCTCTCCGTGCACGCTGTGTTCCGAGAGCGGCGCCACCAGATGCTGGAAGTTCTGACCGCCATCGTTGCAGATCGCCGGCGCCTGGCAGTCGGACTGGCTGAGACAACTAGCCGTGATTCTTTCGCAGGTGCCGCTCCCGGGAGATCCTTGAATCGGCTGGCAGAATGCATCTGCACCGCACCGGTGATCCAAAAGTTCCGATGCCGGTACGCAACGAGTTTCGAGATCGATGGTGCACCCGCCCGGCGGCAGAAAACACGTTCCGGCTGGGCACGCGGCATTGGAAGCGCAGGCCTGAGCCGTGTCCGTGCAAATGCCCGCGGCCACGGCCGCCGTCACCGTGAGCGGCTGCGCCTGGACCGTCACCCCGAAGACCGCCGTGCGCCGGAAACGCTGCGGACTGCTCATGCCGCAGACCGCTGGGCCGAATCCAAGCTCGGCCTGGCGCACGTTGAGCGTTTGCAGGACGAGGTCATTGACGCTGCCGTTGTCGTTCAGATCCTCAGCCTGGTCCGCCTCCAGCGTCAGAAACTTGACCGTGTCGTTGAGCACGCGATACGGCACGCGCGGATCGCACGCTTCCAGGCGGCACGGCGTCACGGCCTGCCCGCTGTTGATGAGCTGGCGCGAGACCAGGTCGTACACCTGCAGCACATCATCCTGGGTATCCCCATCGCAGTTCAAGTCCGTATTGCCCTGCGCCGCCTCGGAGGTGCGGAAGGCGACGAGGCTGCCAGTGAGGACAAACTCCTCGGCCGCTCGCCCGACATTGATCAGCTCGTCGGTATCGGCGTAGTAAAGTTGCAGGACCCGGTCGTTGGTATCGCCGTCGCCGTTGAGGTCGACGCCCTGTGCCGCTTCCGGGGTGATGAACGCGACGACCGCGCCGGAGACATCCACGCTATCGGCGGCCTGATGGACGTTCGTCCAGCTTCCACCGCTCACCGGATGCACTTCAAGCACGGTGTCCGAGCTGTCGCCGTCACCGTTCAAGTCCGTGTTGCCCTGCGCGCCCTCTGAGACCAGGGCGGCGAGCCACGGCGAGGAAAGGGCGATGGCCGTTGCCGCTTGCCGGAGGTTCTGTGCCGGCCCGCCCGCCTGCGACAAATGCACGACGGCATCGCTGGTGTCGCCGTCACCGTTCAGATCCGGGCCTGCCGGGCAGCCGGTCGCGTTGCCCGCTGACTCCGGGCGGAGAAACGCTACCGTGTCGCCAGCCACCGCAACTGCATCCGCCGGGCACAACGTGGTGAGCTGTGCGGTGGCGGTGTCGAACGTCCGCAGCACGATGTCATCGAGGTCCCCATCGCCCGTGAGGTCGGCTGATGCATCCGTATTATCAGGGCCGGCCACAACGACCGCGGAACTGTCAGCAGTCGTCGGATCGGCGCTGGGAAACGTGAGGTAGCGCCCCTGCAGCGAGAGCGACGGCATGAACAGGATGTGGTCGAGGGTGGGTAAAATGCTGAACTGAAATCCGGCGCTGAAGCGTGTGGTCATCCGCGTCAGACGATCGTGCAGGAACATGTCCAGGCAGTTGGTCTTTGATCCGTAGTAGGTACACGTGCCCGAGTCCCCCGCCGCAAGGTTCGTCGCCCAGCTCAAGAAGGCAACAAAACGCCCGTCGGGGGAGATGCCTGGAAGCTCGGAGGCGCTGCCGAAGCTGCAGTCCTCGTCGCTGCACGCGGCCTGCGCGCCGTCGGAGGCGACGCTGACACGCGTCGTCGTTCCCGAGGAAATGTCGTGCACGAAGATGTCGGGCCACCCGTTTGTGTCCCCGGCGACCAAGTTGCTGGCAAAGCTGCTGAACGTGACGAGGCGGCCGTCAGCCGAGATGGCCGGCGAAAACAGCGACTGGCTGTTACCCTGTGTCCCGTCCGACGCCACGCTCACTCGAATCGTGGCAATGCCGCCGGCTTCATCGAAGATTCCGTTGCCGTCGGCATCGCGATCGTGCACGAAGGTATCCGCGGCGCCATTGGTATCGCCGGGGACGAGGTTGTCGGAGGTGCTCTCGAACGCAACATAGCGACCGTCGGCGGAGATTGACGGAAAGGTTGATCCGATCGTGCAGGTCAGGGTGAGGCACGCTGAAGCAGCGCCATCGCCCTCGGAGCCATCAGACGCGATGCTGACCCGAGTTGTGATACCGGTCGTGCGGTCGTTGACAAACACGTCATTGACGCCATTGGTGTCGCCCGGAACGAGACTGGAGCCGTCACTCTGGAAGGCGACATAGCGCCCGTCGGCTGAGATCGACGGCCAACTACCCTGGCTGCCGACACGCGTGGTGGTACCTGCGATGCGATCGCGGACGAATATGCCGGAGGAACCCTCCGGCGGCGTGCCGCAGGAGCCGGAAAATGCCACGAAGCGTCCGTCAGCCGAAAGGGCGGGGTGGTTGTCGCCTACGCATGGGGTTCCGTCCGGGTTGATGATCGGCTCTGTGGCGGTCCCGCCGGGCTCATCGAAGATTCCGTTGCCGTCCGCATCGCGGTCGAGCAAAAAGACGCCGCCCGCGGCGACGGCCACGAACCGGCCGTCCGGAGTGATCGCAGAGCTTGGAGTCCCGCCCTCACCGCTCACCTGGGTCACAACCTGCCGGGCGGTCGCCGCCTCGGATTGGCGGAAGAAGACGCGGCCGTTCGCGATGGTCAGGCTGCGGTGGTTGACCAGCGGTGCGGCGTCGGCAGGCAGGTCGAGGCCGCGGGTGAGATCTTGCCCGCCGCTCAGCCGGAACACACGCAGGATCGTATCGAACACCCTGCCGTTAGCGTTGGCGTCGAGGTATCCCTGTGCCGGCTCCGATTCGAGAAACGCGGCAACGTCGCCCTCCACCGCTGTGGCCGGAAAGCTGAACGGTGGCTGCTGCACGCGAATCACGGCGCGCCCCGGTGCTCCGTTCGTTCCGATGGGCTGCAGGGCACCTGTGCGGCGATTGTGAAGCAGCAGGACGTCGTCCGTGATGTCGCCATCGCCATTGAGATCTCGCAGGCTGACATCCAAGTCACGTCGTTCGGTTGGTTCCGATACCACCGTGGCCAGCATGTCGGCGGTCTGACTCAAGCCCTCGAGCGGCACCGGATCATTGGCCACGGCTTGATACGCGATCGGCGGAACCGATACCGGACCGACGCCGGAGACGAAGCGCGTGCTGAAGTCGAACAACGCCGGTCCACACTGTCCACCAGGACACGCGGCATCCGCCGCGCAGGGAGTGCCGCTGCTCGACCCGCCCACACAGGCGGCACTGCGGCATGCCCCGCCCGGGCAGTCGCCGTCGTCGAAGCACGGCAGCGTGTCGTTGGTTCCCGCACTGCACTGGGTGAGCGTCGGGCTGCGGCGCGCGACCCGCAACACCGTGGCCGGTGCATCCGAGCTGCCGAAGAGGACCGTTGCAGCCGATGCCGTTGGGTCGGTTTGCGGATCGAAGATCGGCGGCAACAGACTGCCTTCCGGCGAATACGAGTGCAGAAAGGCGTTGCTCGGGATTCGAATCGGGGTATGGATCGTCAGACTGGCACCAATGGTGGTGCTGCCCTGCAGGAGACGAGCGATCGGGACGCCCTGCCCCAGCAGAATCCCGCGCCAGTCCATCGGCAACAGGACGTTGCCGTCGGCATCGATCGTGAATCGTACTTCGGTGGCGGTGCCGTCGCACGGTGGGTGCGGGGCGGTGCACACCGCTTGGTAATTGTTCGGCGGCGGCAGCACGGTGAAGTGACCGAAGGTCGAATCCGGCGTCGCATCGCAGCTCCCATCGAGGGCAAGCAGCGTGTCGACGCACGCCAACACCCCGGCGTGACCGGCGCACGGCGTGCTCGCGAGATCACACGGCAGGGGGCCAGGGTCACCGGCTGCCGTGACCGCGATGGTCGCCGGCCCACTGAGCGTGTGCTCGGGAACGCCGTCGATGCTGCCAATCTGAGGAACATCGGGAAGGCGCACGCGCAAACGGCGAATGCCGTCGCGCTCCACCACCTCCAGGCCGAGAGGCTGACCTGGCAGGTTCGCACGCACGCACCGAGCACTCGCCACGCCGGGGCTTGCCGCACAGGCGGCGCGCTTCGGCTCGAGACTGGTGCAGTCGCCGGTCAGGAGTACGACATTGCGGGGGCCGTTGGGCGGGGTGAACACCAACGTCACCACATGATTGGCGGCACTGGCGGAAAACCCGGTCGTCGCTCCACCGCAAGCGTTCGGGCGCACCTCCAGAATATCGCCCGGCCCGGCAAACGGCCGGTCGATGCTGCCCTGCGCCCCGCGGAACGTTTGCGTGGTGCCGGGGATGATATTGCACCCCGCCCGAGCAGGGCACGGGGCAAGGGCGAGCACCAGCGCCACCACCGTTAGCGCCGCGGCAGCCCCTGAGACCACAGCCGGGTGCTTGACGCCGGCGCGGTCCGTCTCCCTGCTCATTCCCGACCAGACGCACCGCGCGCCGTTTCCTCTCCCTGCCTCTGGTACCATTCCGGCGTGACGTTCCTTCAGACTCTGTGGGGACCTGGCCAGAACCAGAGGCGTCGTAACTGGACGAGCACGCCCGAAGACGTCCCGAGAGCACTTCTCGTACCAGGGTGAGTGGGCACATTTCTATTAGGGGAAACCCTTACGCATGAAAGTGCTCCCAGCTCGAGGGACGCGGTGTCAGCGGCGCAGACCGGCCTCGGCAGCGGATCTTCCGTGGGTAGTCAGCAGAAACGGGCGCGGCGCTCTATCGGTGTTTGCGCACTTCTCCGGCCGTCTTCGTGCCACGACCTCCGACTGGACGCCGCGTTCCGTCGCAGGTAACGGAGCCGACACGACGACCAGGGAGGTGAGCATGTCAGAAGCGATCGGACGCGTAGGCTTCATCGGGCTCGGGCGCATGGGCGCGGGCATCGCCCGCAACATCATGCGGGCGGGGTTCGCACTCACGGTGTACAACCGAACGGCGGCCAAGATGCAGCCGTTCGTCGACGCTGGGGCGCAGGGAGCGACCAGCCCCGCCACGGCCGCGGCGGGAGCGGATGTCGTGATCACCAGCCTGATCGATGATCAGTCGGTGCTCGACGCCGTCGAGGGCGAGAACGGGCTGCTGCGCGGGCTGCGACGGGGGGCGGTTCACGTCGGCGCGACCACCGTGTCCGCACGCTGCGCCCGCGCGCTGGCGGCGTTGCACGCGGCGCACGGCAGCGCCTACGTCGCCGCGCCGGTCCTGGGACGTCCTGATGCCGCCGAGGCAGGACAGCTGGTCAGTCTCGTGGCCGGGGACGGCGAGGCCATCGCCCGCTGCCAGGCGGTGGTCGCCGCCTACTCGCGCGCCGTCCTGCCGGTCGGCACGACGCCGGCCCTCGCCAACAGCTTGAAGCTGGCGGTCAACTACGCGCTCTTTGCGGCCGTCGACCTGATCGGACAGGTGTTCGCCTTCGGCGAGAAGAGCGGCATCGATCCGCAACATGTCGACCTCGTGCTGCAGACCCTGTTCGGCCACCCCGGGCTGCAAGGCTATGCCGCTCGGATGCGAGAGCGACGCTACGACGACGTCGGATTCGACCTGCTCGGCGGGCTCAAGGACGTGCAGCTCATCCTCGACGCCTCCACCGAAGCCCGCGCCCCCCTGCCCTTCGCCAGCATCCTGCACGACCGGGTGCTCACCGCCGTCGCCCACGAGCTCGGGGCCAAGGACGTGAGCGTCGCCTACGAGATCACCCGCATGGCCGCCGGATTGAAGTGACCGGACAGGGCGACGCGTGCCGCTGACCTTGCGCTTCCGCGACCAATGACGAACGATCGCGCGTCATCCCGATCATGAAGCTCAGCGACGCGAATAGGCTCCTCGACCCCGGCCATACGGGTCTCGAAGCGGGGTATGTCCGCCTCGACGACGGACAGTTACATGTTGCGGCGTGGACGACGATGATGGGTTGCACCGGTCGCATGGTGGAGTGGTGGTTCGGCTTTCTGAGGGACACCGAGCAATACAAGTGGTGGCACCCGAAGGATCACGTCTGGTGCGAATGGGCCGGCGAGCGCGGCACGGGCCGTTACATCGGCGGCACGCACAACGTGCACGAGTACATCGGTGGGACGTTGGCGAAGCTCAAGGTGCGGTTCGTCGAGCCGTCCACCTATCTCGACGCATCGCGCCTATCCGGGGCGGGCGTCAGCGCGGCGATCTGCGCTCGCGTGGGGCTGCTGGACGCGCCGGTCTGGACGGGTCACCTCATGCATCTCTGCCGTGATACCGACTACGGCTGCGAAATGCGGAGCCGTTTCTGGCTGGGCGACCTCGATCCACCGGAGATGGCGCCCGATCGCGAGACGCGCATACAGCTCGTGCCCGACAGCCTCGGCAAAGGACTCATGAAGCACGCCCACGAGGAGATGAGCTACCTCGCCGGGTTTCTGCCGGGGCTCTACGCGCGCGAGACACGAGAGCACTGCTGACGCGTGAGACGACGATCCTCGGTCGCCTCGTCGTCCGCCGCAGCCTCCTCGGAGACGACAGTCCGGGGGCGGCTCCACCGCGGCAGGGGAGAGATCAGGCGGGCGGAGCGCCCATAGCAGCGTCCGGTTGCCCGGTGGCCCACGGGATGGTTGGGCTGTCCCACCAGCCGCCGCCCATGGCGACGAACAGTTGCGCGGTGTCCTGGAAGCGCTGGGTCTGCGCGCGCGCGTCCATTTCGGGAAAGATCACCAGCGCGGCCTGATCGTCGGCATCGATCGCAAGGTGCTCGCGCGCGCACAGGGCGCCGTAGCCAGCCCGCAGGTCGCGGTCGCTGTCGCCCCAGCGCGAGCGGCCGGCGATGGCGATCGACAGGTGGTGATCGCGCAGCCAGCGAAGTCCCTCGAGCGTCTCGGCGAAGCTGCCGATACCGCGCTCTTCGTCGTGCCGGTCGGCCCGCCAGTGATCGAGGCTGACGCGCAGGGTCAGCTTCGCCCCGTAGCGCCGGTTGAGCTCGACCAGCGCCGCTTGGACACGGGGGCGCATCATCGGCCGCATCGCGTTCGTCAGCACCAGGACGTCGTGACCGCGCGCGAGCGCCGCGTCCAGGATGGCGGCGAGTCCGGGTTCATGAACGGCTCGCCGCCGGTGAAGCCGGCCGTGTGCGGGCGCTGACCGAGCGCCTCCGCCTCGTCCAGGAACCTGGTCACGTCGGCGACCGTCAGGTAGGCCAGGCGCTCGTTCGTGGGCGAGCTCTCGATGTAGCAGTGGGCACATTCGATGTTGCAGAGCGTTCCGGTATTGAACCACAGCGTTTCGAGCCGCCGCAGCACAACGCTCGCGCGGCGCTTGCCCTGGGCCGTCAGCTCCGGGTCCCTGAACTTGCGCGGGTCGAGCGGCGTGAACGCCGGCGGTGCGGGTACGTTCCGTTCCATGCCACGTCACCAGTGACCAGACGATCCTACCGGCTTTGTGCGGCAATTTGGATCGCCGTGAGTTCTTCTGGAGTGGAGGCTGGCGTCTCGCCCGCCGCGCCGCCGCGGGCGGCGCGCAGACGCGCTGCGCGCGTCTGGCGGCCGGGACGGCCGCCGCCACTTCAGAAGAGCGGATCAGTCGCTCCCGAATTGCCGCACAAAGCCAATCCTACCATCACTCGTCCGCCGTCGCCCTCATCGGCAGCCGCGCTCACGGCGGACAGGGCGGTGGTCCCTCGCCGCCGGCGGATGTGGTCGGGCTCGTCGCCGGGGCGCGCACCACGATCGGACCGAAGCTGCCGATCGGCGCGTAGTGCTCGGCCACGTATGCCGCGACCAACGGCGAGTAGGCCGAGAAGGTGCGCTCAGGGCGGGCGTCGAGCTGGCGCGAGAAATCGCCCAGGATGAGCCGGGCGTGCTGGCGGCGAACGGTCTCGATCCACCGCGTCTGATCGCTGTCGCGGTTGAAGAAGCCAGGCGACCAGTTGGGCAAGCCGCCGGCGAACATGCGGTCGCCGAAGTAGTAGAGCGCCGTCCACGGCTGAAGGGCGACGATGCGGTCGCCGGCGGACATACAGCGCCGCACGTACTGGATTGCCTGGACGCGGGAGTCGTCTGGCGCGGTGGCGGCGAGGTAACCGAGCAGCTCGCCGCGCTCCATGGCGTGATAGCGCAGCGCCGCCAATCCCTGCCCCGCGTAGGGGCTCGGCCAGCCGCCGACCCGAACCCCGGCCCACAGCGATACCGCCAGCGCCACCCCCAGCACCGCCAACGCGACGCGACCGACGAAGCCGGTCGCCGTTCCACCGAGGCGCGACAGCGCCTTGCCGGCCAACCAGGCGAGCAGGACGTAGTCGACCGGAATCGCCTGCAGCAGATGCGAGTAGTCCGATCGATGCGCCGCGTGCAGCAGCACGGCCTGGGCGAGCACCGCTGCCGTGATGATCTTGCGCCGCTCGCTACGCTCCGGGCAGACGCCGGGCCACAGCGCCACGCCGACCGCGATGGCCGGCAGCGCGTAGTAGCAGGCGTAGAGCAGGAAGAGTGCGTTGTCGGCGGAGAGCGGTGCGCTGGCGTCGAAGCGGGGAAAGGGCAGGGCCATTTCCGCCGCGTGACCCGGGCCAACCAGGATGGTGTCGACCAGGTATGTTCCAAGCCCGCCGCGCAGCGTCAGCCAGGCAACCCACGGCGCGAGGCAGAGCACCGCCAGCGCGAGGAATCCGGCGACGTGTCGCACCCGGGCCGGGAACGGCTCGGGGCTGCTGGCGATGGCGACAAGCGCGGCGAGCGCGGCAAAGCCGCCGAAGTCGGCTCTGAACAGGCCGGTGATGACGACGCCGGCGGCGAGGATCGCCAGCGACGATCGCGACGGCCGTTCGATGTAGTGCCACGCCGCCCACAAGCAACCGACCGCACCCAGCATGACGTAGTACTTGAAGAGCCGCGGGGCGAGGATGAGCGCCACGATCAACAGCGCCGCGGCGACGCTGCGCCGGCGGCTGGCGACCCAGAGCAGATGGTAGAGGAGCGTGTAGGCGGCCGTGTAGGCGGCGGTGACGAGCAGCAGCTCGGACAGGGTGCGCGGGCCGAGCAGCAGTTGGGCGAGCGCGCTCGGGTAGTAGCGCAGCGGGCCGTAGTCGGTGTGCCAATCGATGAAGGGATGCTCGCCGTGCAGGATCTGGTTGGCGCCGGCGAGCTGGTGCAGCCAGTCGTTGTCGCCGAGCATCCACAGCGGCAGCGGCCAGCGCAGCGCCATCCAGGCGGCGGCGAGCGCCGCGGCCATCACCAGCCATACAGCGTGGCGCGAGCGAGCATCGCGATCGCGGTGGGAGGCGGCGCCGTTCATGGCTCGCTGGCGCGGCGAGCCGGGTTCAGCCGGCGGAGGGCGAGCAGGAGCAGATCGGGGAGGTTGACGACGTAGATCAGCAGCAGGGCCTCGCTGCCGGCGGCCTGTTCCGCCAGCGTCCGCGACTCAAACATGCGAGCAGTCCGGGTCATCCGGATTGATGGGCGAATCGCCACGACGTGCAGATATCAGAACCTGGACGCCCCCCCGAGCCTGGCACCCGCCCCAGGCTGGCGGGGGGCCGGCGGCCGCAGCTCGGGGCCGTTTTCGCCGGCGCGGGCGATGACCTGCCGGGGACCTCTTTCATCCGCGGGCTGCCGTTGTCGCCGGTCACCCACTCCAGCGACCGCCGGCCAGGGATCGAGGCGACCAGCGCGCGGAGACATACTCCTTGGGATGCGTCCAGCGCGCGCTCGTCATCCAGAGATGCTGCCGCGCCGCTCCTAACCGCCGATGGCTACGGCCCGAACGTGAGGTGCAAGCTGAAGCTCCCGCTGTTCGAAAGGACGGACCCACCGGCGAAGGGGAGGGATGAGATGACGAAGACGTACTCTCCTTCGCTGAGCGTCAGCGTCTCTGTCACGTCGACAGAACCGTCCAGGTCGTGGATCAGGGGCCCGTCGCCACCGAAGAACACGCCGCCGGAGAAG
>Ga0335069_10003469_pt1 | contig 23794 bp, 15 predicted proteins | sample Lox_Sample_11_FD_206714 | JGI IMG/M metagenome (GOLD analysis project Ga0335069, IMG submission 206714) | Soil microbial communities from Loxahatchee National Wildlife Refuge, Florida, United States - Lox_Sample_1.1 | ecosystem: Environmental > Terrestrial > Soil > Wetlands | place: USA... | reverse complement strand
GTTGATGTCCACTTTCTTATTCAGGCTTGGCTTCTACGAGCAGATGCTTCTCGAACTGTGCCGAAATGTGTGCGACCGGGCCGTGCACTTTGCCGAGCGGTTTATCGTGCACATAGTCGACGATCCGGTAGTCGCGGGCTTCGAGTCCTCGAAGTTCAATTTCGCCGCTCCAATGAGGAGCAAAAAAGGCGTAGTACATTTCGTTGCCTTTGCGGATGGCATGCGTCTCCGGGTGGTCGAAGCCGATGTCATACAACGCGCCCATGTATTCGCCGCGGGAGAGCATTTTATCTTTGTAGATCTTGAGCCAGTGCTCGAAGATCGGCGCGCGTTCCGGAGTCAAATCCGATTTGTCATGCTTCTTGACCAGATTGGGCAAGACAAACTGCGTCCCGACCACGCCTCCGACGCCGACCGTGGAGGCGAAGTCGATTCCGCCATCGCTCAACTCGACATGGTCGCCGAAATAAGGAATGTTGTCCCCCATCAGGGCCTTGAGAGTTTTTCCTTTTGACCGGACCTGAAATGAACTCTCCGGATCGGAAGCAACCGACATGTTGAAGTGCGGCATGGTGTAGAAGGAATACGCCGTGCCACAGGGGCAGAACTCTACCAAAGCATCAGACTTTACGCTGCGAGCGGTGTCGTAAATCTCGCGGAAGAAATCCGGCAATGACTCGACAGAATCTTCGGGACTCTTGTGATGATGCGCCGGGTTGTAGCAAGGCGGCACCCCGTTCATATGTTGGCCGTCGAGCTTGAGACCGTCGAATCCCCAGTCGCCAAGAATCTTGCGCACCGTCGCTTTTTGTATTTCAACCACACGATGGTCGGCAGGACACAGGTAATCGGAGTTCCACCATGAGATTTTGCGCGGCGAACCGTCCTTGTTCAGCAGAACGAGGTCCGGATTTTGTTGCAGGAGTTTCGAATCCGGCACCGCGCTTAGCGGTGACCACCACAGTTGTGCGCGGAAACCCTCGGCGTGAATTCGATCGACCAGAGCTTTCATGTCGGCGTCACCGTGAGGAAACTTCTTGGGATCAAGCTCCCAGTCGCCATAATCGTTCTGCCAGCCGTCGTCGACGGTGACCCACGCGAATCCCATTTTCTTAACCGTCGGCAGAGTATCGTAAATTTGCTTTGGCTGTACGGACCTGCCATAGCCCCAAGCACACCAGATGGGGCCGAAAGCGCTGTCGGGCGCGGATGCCATCTGAAATCCCTGGCGCTGCATCAGGCGGCGGAATTCCACCAGCGCCTGGTAGTAGTCGCCCGTGTGTACCGCAACAAAGGTGCGGAGGGTGTGAAAGCTTTCCTGCGGCGCCAATGTGATCTGGCGGGCCGAATGAACTGCGATATGGGCATGAGTAGCGTCCGACATAGACACGGGCAACGAAACCAGGCGTGGCACTGGTTCGATGTGGCCGACTGCGATCCCCACATCCTTCCGCCACACATCAATGACTGGCGTGCCACCACCGTAGTCGCTGGCATTCATTCCAAGATAATTTTCCTGGTGAAACCCGGGATGAAGAGGCAAAATCCAATTCGGTCGCTTTTCGTACGACCCGCTTTGGTAAGACCAAAATGCTGGAGCCGACTTCCGACGTCCGGCGTCAATGGAATAAGCTTGGTTGCTCCAGCCCTGTAATTCAACCGGGCGAGCGCCCGTATTCTTGTATTCGACCTCGAAGACTGCCATGGAAGGGAAGTCGTCATAAATGGTGACTGATACGACCTTACGTAGCGGTTCGACACCACCAGTAAGCAGCAGTCGGCGGCCTTTGCCGAATTGATCGCTGACAGACTCGGTTTTCTGCGACAGTAATTTGAATGTCGTGCACTCGGCCGCCTTGGTGATGACCGTTTCCGAGCAGGAGAAGGGGCCAAGGGGCGTTTCTTTGGCTCCCAGCCGCGCAGTCACGCGACTGCGTAAGTCTTGGTCGAACTCAATTCTTATGGCTGAGCTCTCGATAGCAGCTGAGACGTCAACTTTCGTGGGTTCCGGAAGCCAGGGCGCTGCAAGCGCAGTGTACGCGCGGCACAGCAAGAATAGCGTCAGTGCGATGGAATGCCAGCGATTTAGCCTCATTGCGTTTCCTTACGGTTTATTCCCTTTATATGCGTCCTGTCAATCCCGTCGCGCTTGCCAATGTTAAACAATGGTCACCAGGATCCCCGCTTTTCGCAGCGCGTTCAAGTCGCTCTTGGGGGCATGACGATCTGTGATGACATGGTGCACAGCCGAGGGTGGCGCGATCGAGGACAGACTTCTTCGACCGAACTTGCTGGAGTCGCAGACGGCGACAGTGATCCTTGCCACCTCCATCATGGCCCGGTTGACTTTTGCTTCGAGCAGATTTGGGGTGCTCAATCCGTAATGGACGTCGAAGCCATCAACGCCGAGAAATAGAATGTCGGCGTTCAGGCGGTGCAGAGTATCTTCGGCGATGGGGCCGACAAGCGAGAAAGAGTTTTTTCTCAGAGTGCCGCCAGTCAAGATCACCTCAAGAGTCGAACCCGACAATTCGGCGGCGATATTGACCGCATTTGTAATCACCGTAAGGTTGACAAACTTGCGCAAAGCCCGGGCAATTGCAGTTGTTGTGGTGCCGGAATCGAGAATGACGACCTGCCCCTCCTTCACCATGCGGGCCGCAGCGGTTGCGATCTGCAGTTTCTCCTTACGATGGAGTTTCTCCTTCTCTCTTAAAGTTGGGTCTTCAAGTGCACTTTCCTGGGCCGGGAGTGCGCCGCCATGGGTGCGATGGACACGTCCCTGGGAGTGCAGAATCTCCAGGTCTTTACGAATCGTTACTTCAGAGGTGTGAAAGCGGCCGGCGAGATCCACTACCAGGACTCTTCCTTCGCGGTTCAACGCCTCCACAATAGCGCGACGCCGCTCTTCGTTCATTACGGGACTGGTGCTCTTGGTCTTGTTAGTCATGGAGGGCTAGAGGCTCAAGCATTCTTGTATCGCCCAGTTGGGCTTTTGTCCACGGAAATTCGTAGAAATCCCGGTATTTTGTCCTTGACAGCCCGCCGCAAGCGAAAGTAAAAGTATGTAAACGTAAGTAAACGAAACACGGAGGATATTATGCGAGCAGCCGGCTGGTTGAGATGGCAGGGATGGTACCTGCTGTTGTTGTTCGTGTCGCTCTGCACCTCCCAACTTGATGGCCAGGCCAGTTACCAGGCGCAGATTCGCGGAACGGTAACAGATACAACTGGCGCCGTGCTCCCGAACGCGAGCGTTACGATCACGGAGACCAGCACAAATCTGTCGCAGACCACCAGGGCAGACAAGCTTGGAGCATACATCCTGCGAGCGCTCAGGCCGTCCACCTACCTGGTGCGGGTTGAAGCGCCCGGTTTTCAAACTGTCGAACAGAAAAATGTTGTACTCGCCGTCGATCAGGAGACGAGCCTGAATTTCAGCCTGCGTCCCGCCGGCACATCCACAGAAGTTTTGGTGACGGAATCCGCACCTTTGCTGGACACGCAGAGTTCTTCTCTAGGTACAGATGTCACTAACGAGTACGTAAAAGAGATCCCGTTGCTCAACCGCAACTTCTTCGGGCTCGTGTTTCTGAATGCTGGAGTGAGCGAAACGGCAGGATCAGGCACCGCCGAGAACTATCCCACTGGCACCAACTTCGTCTCCAACGGGCAGCGGAACGCAACCGCCGAACTGCGCATGGATGGAGCCCTCATCAGCGCGCCGGAAGAGGGCGAGGGCGGCAACTCCAATGTGTTCTATGAGCCCTCGGTTGAGGCGGTGCAGGAGTTCAAAGTTCAGAACAATGCGTTTTCGGCCGAGTTTGGGAGCAACGGCGGCACCGTCGTCAACATGGCGCTGAAGAGCGGAACCAATGGCTTCCACGGAAGCGGTTGGTGGTTTGGGCAACGCGATGCGCTAGATGCCAACGACTTCTTTAGCAATCAAGCGGGGCTGCCGAAGCCGCCACATGCTCGCGACCAATATGGCTTTTCGTTGGGTGGGCCCATTCGTAAGAACCACACCTTCTTCTTCGTTGATATGGAGCGCATTGTCGAGACCAATCCAATCAACATTGTTGGCACAGTTCCTACTGCCGATGAGCGCAAGGGCGACTTCTCGAAGACGCTTATCACCGATCCCGACACGGGCGAAGTTGTTCCGAACCTGATCTTCAATCCCTTCAGCCTCGATGGCAGCGGCAATCGGACTGCTTTTTCCGGGAACAAAATTCCGCAGAACCTTTGGGACAAGGTCGGCCAGAATATTCTCAATCTCTATCCGCTTCCCAACCAGCCTGGTGGACCGGACGGCACCAATAACTTCAGGGCTAACACCAACCTCGACAATAAAGGGTTGCAGTTCGATATCAAGGTCGATCACCAGTTTTCTGATGCAATTCACTTGGCGGCACGTTACAGCCACGCCCATTCTTCGCAAAGCGCCCCCGCGGTTTTAGCCGATGACACTTTCAACGATGGCATCAACTACACCACGAGCGTAAATAACGCCGGTCTGCAGTTCGATTGGACCTTGCGGCCGACCCTGCTGGCGACCGCCCGCATCGCAATCGACCAGGTTCACGCCCCCGGGTTCACCAAGTATCCGAGCGCAACATCGGTTGGATTTCCCCCGCTTCTGGACAACGCAAATCCTGGGATTTCGCGTATGCCTGGAATCGTCGTTGATTCCCCATGGAGTTCCATTTACGAGCAATGTTGCGTCGACACCAAGCTGGATCACATGTTGTATTCGTACTCTTCCGCATTGTCCTGGACGAAGGACAAACACAATCTCAAGTTCGGATTCGAGCAGCGGCAGTTCTTCAATAATTTTCAGGAACCGACCTACCCGACGGGATATTTCCACTTTGCGCAAACCGTCACCGAGAATGTGATCGGCGGGTTCAATCCGGATCAAGGCAATCCGTTTGCTGACATTCTGCTGGGAATTGGTGACTACGGAGGGATCGCGGTTTATCCTCCGGCATTGAACAAGTCGATGGAGACTTCGTTTTATGTGCAGGATGACTGGCGGGTTACAAGGAACCTCACGCTCAACCTTGGCCTGCGGTATGAGTGGAGCACGCCCTACACGGAGCGCTTCGATCACATTCAGTTCAGCGACTTCAGCGGCAACAGCGGCGTCAACGTCGATCTGAGCAGCGGGATTCCGGAGCTGCAAGCGCTCGGCCTCGGGCCAACCGACATAAAGGGGACGACACTATTTCCCACCGGATCGCGGCGGCACGTGCCGATCGACCACAATAACTGGGCACCGCGTGTGGGATTCGCCTACCAGTTTGCGCGCGATACGGTCATTCGTGGAGGCGCTGGAATTTACTACGGCATGAATGTTGCCACGAATTTCCAATATGTGGGGACTGCATTCCGTAAAGATGGGAATGTTTACTTCACCAAAGACAACTTCCAAACCCAATACGCGACCTTGGAGAATCCATTTCCGGCTGGACTGCCCGCGCCACAGGGAACTAAATATGGCGCGCTCGCCGATTGGGGATTTGCCAACCAAAATGACTTAGGCACGACCGAGGCGCGAAACGCGGAAGTTTATCAATGGAGCCTGGGCGTGCAGCGCCTGCTGCCTGGGCAATTGGTCGTGTCGGTCGACTACTCAGCCAACCGTAGCACACATCTGCCATGGGGCGGGTCTTCCGGTGCCACCACCCGCAACCGCGACTTCATTCCTTCGGCTCTGCGCCGCCAGTTCAGCGGCGACGGTCAATGCAATCCTGACGGCACCGTCAATTTCAGCCAGCTCTACACCTACAACAACCTGCACTGCCTGGTTCCAAACCCGTTTTATTCGATGTTTCAAGGACCGGGAGCAGTGTTCAATGAACCTGACTCGCTTTATAACGATCCCCAAATTCCTTTGATCAACGTGTTGCGGCCCTACCCGCAATTCGACGGCTACTTTGAGGGCCTGCCGTTGCTGACCGCGTCGTCGTTCTACAACGCATTGCAGGTCCGCTTTCAGAAGCGAGCCGGTCATTACATCTCGTTCGAAGGCGGCTACACGTTGGCGAAGGCGACCGACAACTCTTCTTCCGGACGCAACGCCTGGGTCGCGGGCTTGGCTGTGGACAATCCACAGGAACTCGATGACTTAAAAGCCGAGCATTCGATCAGCGCAAATGATTCGACTCACCGCCTGGCCATGGCCGTCATTGCCGAATCGCCGGTGGGGCGCGGCCGTTGGATCGGGCACGACATGAACCGCATTCTCGACGGCGTGGTCGGAGGCTGGACGGTCTCAACCATTATCACCTTTCAATCGGGCCAGCCACTCGCTTTCGGGATGTCGGAGCCGACTCTCGACGACGGCAACCAGCGGCCAAACATGATTTGTAATCCAAGCAGCGGGGTTGGATCGCATCACTCCGCGCTCACCGGGGAGAGCATGTTCAATACGAACTGCTTTTCTGACCCCGGCCTCGAGCAACCGGGCAACGCGCCGCGTTTCTTTTCCGGCCTGCGAAGCGATGGCATTCACAACATCGATTTGGCATTTTCCAAAGAGTTCATTCCACGAGAGGGAATGAAGCTGGAGCTGCGGGGAGAGTTCTTCAACTTCTTCAACACTCCCCGCTTTGCTGCGCCGGACGCGCTTTACGGCGACTCCACCTTTGGACAGGTGACTTCCACAGTGCCCGGCAGCACACCGCGTCATACGCAAATCGGAGTTCGGTTTGAATTTTAGGCGGCTGAAAGTGCGTTTATCTTCAGGGACGATCCTCCCGTTGGCGTTTGTATTATGGGCCGCTACAGGGAATGGCCCCGAGCAGAATTGGACCAACTATGTCCGTATCGGAGCCTACGGACTACGTTCGGACAACGCCGCGCAGATCGTCCAACGTGCACAAGCGAGCGGCGTATTTGGAATCGAAGTCGACAATGATATTCCCGGCCGTTACGAAAGCTTTCTCCAGCCGGACGAGAAGCTGAAAGCCATTCGCGCCGTTGCGGAAAAGGCCCACGCTGCGGGAAATCGCGCGTTTGTTTACATCGCCGGCACAGAATGTATTACCGCGAACGCCGACAAAACACAGCACACGCTGGCCAAAGATCATCCTGATTGGTTGCAAAGAAAGTTAACTGGAGAGCCGGCGGTCTTTGGCGGCGGGGCGGCCTTCTGGATCAGGAAGGGCGATGAGGATGTTTGGGTAACCCCCTTCGCCTCCGAGTGGCGAAAGATCTACATGCAACGCGTGCGTCAGATTGCCGCAACAGGGATCGACGGCATTTACGTCGATATTCCGTACTGGATGACCCACTTCGATGGCTGGGAAGATACGTGGGCCAGCTTCGATGACCACACCGTGGCGGCCTTTAAAAGCGCCACCGGCTTGGACGCACGAAAGGATGTGAAGCTGGGTGACTTCTCCGACCCGAACTTCCAGAAGTGGGTGGAGTTCAGAATCCAGGCGATCACTGACTTTGTTCGCGAAATCGATCAAACTGCCAAGTCGGTGAATCCAGAAATTAAAACTATTCCTGAAATTTATCCGGGCATTGAAGAAGAGGCGCCGAGAGTCGGCGCGGATGTTTACAGCCTGTATCCGGTAGTGGATGCAATTGCTCATGAGTACGAATTCGGCAACGGCGAGCATTTGTCATCGCTTCGCACGCCGCTGCAATGGTTTTCTTATCAGATCGGGATGTACTCTTTCCGCGCCTTCGCGCAGGGAAAGGCAACTTGGATTCTGAACTACTCATGGGACGGAGACAAGAAAGTTAGCGTTCCGGAATCCATGATGAATCTCGCGGCCTCGCAAGTGTTGGCAGGGGCCAATTTCTGGGACGCGCCCGGACATTCCATGGCCGGCTCGAATGATCTTGCCACACGAAAGAAAATCTTCGACTGGATCAAGACGAACGAAAAGCTCCTGTATCGTCCCCGCAAGCCGGTCGATCCCATTGGTGTTTACTTCTCGCCGTCAACCCGGAACTTCTTTGGAGATGAATTTATCCGGTCTTATCGCGGTTTATTGATCCTGCTTATGCAGGCGCACCTCGAGTTTCAGATTGTGACACCGCGGACGCTGGCGAATTTTAAGGGCAGGATGTTGGTGCTCCCTGATGTCAGAACCGTCGATCAGCAAGAACAAAAGGGAATGAAGAACTTCCTGGGCACAGGCGCGCATACGCTCGCGGTCTCAGGTACCGATGCCACGCATCTCGGCAATGCGGAAAATATTCTGCGCTTTCCCGACGATCCGGGAAGAACCTACTACGCCGCGCTGGAAAAGCAATTTGGTAAAGTGACACCTGAGACACAGGCAGACTTTCTGAAGGCCGTAAACCCGTCAAGTGCGATCCGGGTCGAAGCATCTCCGGAGGTGGCGACCTCAATCGCCGAAGTCGACGGAGAGCCACATGTTTTTCTTATGAACTTCGCCGGGCTTCAACCGGGCGGAAACCAAAGACAGACAGCCCAGAGCGGAATCACGATCTCGGTTCCGATGGAAGCAGGAACGAAAGGATTTGTTGTACCTTTTCTTCAGGATAAGCAGGCTTTGAAGGGAACTCGAGAGGGAGATCGCGTCTCCTTCAGGCTTCCTCCGGTGGAAAAGGCGGCAGTCTTCGGAATTGAGCGCTAGACGTCCGATCACCAGCCAACTTGCAGGACAGTTATGGATGCTCTTTCAAAATTGCTCGCCCTACCCGACAGTGAAAAACGGGAACGCGGTCTTCGCTACACACCGTCAGAAATTGCACAACAGCCCGCTACATGGCGGACCACGTTTGAACTTTTTCGAGGGCGAAAGCAGCAGCTTTCCGAATTCCTTACGGCCGCAAAAATAGCTGCAAATGATCCCTCGTCGCGTCCGGCTGTTTTTCTGGTCGGGGCCGGAACGTCGGATTACATCGGGCAGTCTGTCGCGTCACTTCTGCGAAAGAAATGGCAATGCGACGTGGCAGCGGTCTCAAGCACCGATCTGGTCACTCACCAGGACGAGCTGCTGCTCCCTGGCCGAAATTACTTGTGGATTTCATTTTCGCGTTCTGGAGACAGCCCGGAAGGCGTCGCCGCGCTACATCGGGCACTCGAAAAAAGGCCCGACATTCGTCACGTCGTCATCAGCTGCAACGCGAATGGCCGGATGGTGAGAGACACAGTTGGCTTGGAAAATGTGCTCCGTGTGTGCCTCGACGATGCCGTCAATGATCGTGGCTTGGCGATGACCAGCTCCTTTTCGAACATGGTGATTGCGGGCCAATGCCTGGCGCACGTCTTCGACGGTTACGACTATCAGGACACTCTCGCCCATCTCGTCAGGGCGGGCGAGACTTTCCTCCCCGTGGCTGCAGATTGTGCTGCAAGCCTGTCAACACTCGGCCTCAACAAAGCCTGCATGGTGGGATCTGGACCGCTGCGTGGCGTGGCACGCGAATCCGCTTTAAAGGTATTGGAACTGACGGCAGGGCGGACCTTGACTATGTCGGAGTCCGCGCTCGGGTTGCGGCACGGCCCCATGGCCGCCTTGGATGAGAAGACACTATTTGTTTGCTTCCTGTCGGGCGATCCGCGCGTGCAAAAATTCGAGATCGATTTGCTCAAAGAGATTGGCGAGAAGGGTCTGGTTCGACACCGAGTGGTTGTTTCAGCTCGCGAAAACGACGGTATATCCCTCTGCGAGCACCATTTGGCTCCGCCCGTAAATTTTGTCGTGCCCGACGATTACCGGCCGCCCGTCGATGTCGTCTTCGGTCAATTGCTTGGATTGTTCTTCTCTTTAGAATCCAATCTGCTACCCGATACGCCCAGTCCAACTGGAGCCATCAGCCGCGTGGTCCACAATGTGACAATTCACGCTTAATATTGAATCAGTGAAACTGGTTCCGTCTGTTTCTGAAAGAATTGATTCTCGACCCTGTGACGAGAAAGGAATTTCGCAATGCACGAGGTCTGTGTTGTTGGGGAACTGAATCTCGACTTGATCTTGTACGGTCTGCCGAAAGACCTGGTTCTTGATCGCGAAGAACTCGCCAATGGCCTGGCGTTCACACTGGGGAGTTCTTCGGCCATCTTTGCCCACAATCTGGCGACACTAGGCACGAAGGTCGGATTCATTTCAAAAACTGGCGAAGACGCCCTTGGGAAGATGGCGCTCGAACGACTCGCTGCCGCTGGGGTTGAGATCACGCGCGTACGACAAGGCGGGAAGACACCAACCGGCTTGACGGTCATTCTTGCTTACCCGGTGCACCGGCACATTCTCACCTATCCCGGAACCATGTTCGAGATGCAGTATTCCGACATTGATATCAACTACCTGCTCCAGGCCCGGCATCTTCATCTATCGTCATATTTTTTGCATCGCGCGCTGCGCCCTCGAATTCTAGAACTCTTCCGGCAGGCAAAGGAAAAAGGCCTGACTACCTCGCTCGACACCAACGACGATCCGGAAAACAGGTGGGGCGAGGATCTTCTTCAGGTACTCAAATACGTGGACATCTTTTTCCCGAATGATCGTGAGGCCAAGAAGATCGCCAAGACCGATGACCTGTCCAAAGCCCTCAATGAACTGGCAACTCTGGCCAAGGTTGTCGTGGTGAAAAGAGGCGGAGGATCGGCAATCTGTCGCTCAGGCGATGAGCAATGGAGCTTCGCACCTCCCAAGGTGAAGGTGGTCGATGAAGTGGGCGCCGGCGACAGTTTCGCCTCCGGATTTGTTCACCAATACTTGAAGAAGGCAAAATTAGAGGATTGCCTCGCCTTCGCCAATGTGGTCGGTGCCTATTCCGTTACGAAAGAGGGTGGGACCGAAGCATTTCGCGACCGCACTGCACTACAAGCCTTCATCCGCCGCGAGTGGAGCACAATGAACAAAGGGACATCACCTATTTGAAATTGCTTTCTCTGTCTGAACTCCAATGCCCTGAAGGACAATCTGCCTCGGGCTGGCGCCATCATCCGAATTTATGTTCAGCAAGCCGCCGTCGTTTCCGGCGATCTGAGGTGTGAAGGTTACAAACACGCTACACGTAGCCCCCGGGGCTAGCGCATCCCCACAGGTATTGGTCTGGGCGTAGTCGCCAACAGTCTGGATGCTGGCAAAATTAATCGGCGACCCCCACACATTCTGGATAGTAATAGTTCGCGCAGTGTCGCGGATGCCGATAGCCACGTGCCCAAAATCGATGGTTGCTGCATTGATGGCCAATGCGGTTCCCTGGCCGTAAAGGCGAATGCTGTGTGGGCTGCCAGGTGCGTCATCATAGATCATCAGGTTCGCACGCTCAATTCCATCCGCAATGTAGGTTTGAGGTGTCGGCGAAAAAGTCACTGTCCAGGTACAGTTACTGCCCGGTGCAACGACATTGCCGCAGTTGTCAACGAACGAGAAATCAGCGGCATTGAGGCCGACAGTGACAACATTCTGAATCGTGACTGGCACTTGAGAAACATTGCTTAGAGTCGCCGCATGTGTTCTCTTGTCGCCGAAAGTCAACATGCCGAAATTTGCTCCCGGATAAGTTGGCTTGACATTCACGGAACTTCCGAGTCCGGTCAGGTTTATGACTTGCGGGCTACTCGGGTCGTCGTCCGTAATCGTGAGAGTTCCCGGCTGTTGCACAATGTCGGTCGGAGTGAAAGTGATGTAAAAGTTGCAGGTGTATCCAGGTTTTAACGCTTTCGCGCACTTGTTTCGCTGAGTATAGTTGCCACTCATTATCGCATTGGAAACAGTTATCGGTGTTTGACCGTAATTTGTGAACGGCACAACGCGTTCCGGGCTTGGCGTCCCGACTCCCTGGCTTCCGAATTGCACATACGAAGTGGAATTCGGCGCGCAACTCCTCGGCTGCAATACCAGCGGCGGATTCGGAGTTTCCGTGAAGTCGAAGCTGTCCAGCAAGTCATTCGCTTCCTGATCGCGATCTGTGAGAAACGGCAGGCCAAACCGCTCCTCGATGGTTTTCAGCACCGAGGAAAATTCGTACACAGTGTGAGAGATACGTCCTGGGATTGCGTACGGGGAGATGATCAGCAGGGGGACGCGCGGCCCGAGGCCAAAGCCGTCGATTTGGGGAGGAACATAGTGATCGTAAAAACCACCGAAGTCATCCCACACGATGACGATGGCGGTTGAATCCCAGTCGGGGCCCTGCATGATGGCGTTAACTTGCTGCACAGTCCAATTTTCACCGAAGCAAGTACTGCGCGGCGGGTGTTCGCTGCCATAACCTGTGATCAGCCAACTTACGGCCGGCAAATTTCCGCTCAGGGCATCATCGACAAAATCCGTTTCCGGTACGACGTGCTCGGCCCACAATTCAGAGTTACGGATGTGGTTGATCGCGTCATAGGCCACCTGGTTGTAGCCAGCGTTGCCTATCGTAGGAGCGTAGTATTTCCACGAAATCGGGGGACTGGCATTCTCCATGCTGTCTGCCAGCGTGGGGAAGTCGAAGCAGGGAAATACTGCGCTGATCCTGCCTTGGTTGTCGATGGTGCGGACTAAGTTTGTAGGCGCAGCATCGCAGCCCCAAATCGGTAGGCCCTGAACATCGTGCAACAGGGCGTCATACGGGATCTCCAGCACTCCGCCTGACGTGGCAGCGATCGTGTAAAGGTGATTGGGAAAACTGGATGAATGAATGGAAGAAAACATCTGGTCGCCGAGCACGAAATTTTGAGCATAAGTCCAGTAGTTTGGAATATCGGCTGGGCCGAACTGACGATACGCCATGAAATCTCCGTCTTGATTGCCTCCACCGGAAATGTCAAAGCCGTCCATGTTTCCGTTGTCCATGCTAATCAGCGTGCCGATTCCGCTATGTTCGGTATCGTAAGGCACGACGTCGGGCATCGGCCCGAGCGGGATGGTGCGTCCGTCGGATGTTTTGCCCTCGGTAGTCCCATAGACCCCTGGGAATTGCCCGAAGTAATTATCGAAACTGTGATTCTCCTTAATGATGAAGACGAAGTGCTGGATCAGGTCTAACCCTTGGGGTTTGAATTGTTGCTTGTGGCTTGCTTGTTCAGCCGAGCTGGCGAGCGGGATTACCAGGGCAACGAATAGTGCATACAGAATAATTCGAGGAACGACGCATCTCTCTTTTCTAGCCATGAGGGTCTTTCTGATCTTCGGGGGTGGGAAACCTGCCTCGCTGGAACTGGCTCGCACCTACCAATTCGGCCAGCTAAAATTCCACTGGTGGGATTATAGACTCAACGGCCAGGATTGCTGTGTAAACTTTTGTGTCAACATTCGTAACTCGAGGAGTTTAACGGACTATCTTCCCACCTGCCATGAGACGAAAGCACATGGACGAAAGTTGGATCGCAGGTTTCCCGGCTGATGGCGAATTTTATAGGCGGGTTTCCCGTTCTGTGCATAATCGATGTAGACTTAACGCCGTTCTTTGCCCGCCAGATGCCGAGTGTGGCGGGGCAGATCTGCTATTTAAGGGGTTACTCTCATGTTTCGTAAACTGCCGCTCCGTCGAATTGTCTTCTTCATGAGCCTCACTATCAGTATGGGTAGCGCTATGAGCGCCGGGGCGCAAAAGAAACCTGCGGGTACCCCGCAGGATGTACTGACCTACCATGGTGACAACCTTCGCACGGGCTGGTTCTCCTCTGAAACGCAGTTGAATACCAGCAATGTGAATGCTCAATCGTTCGGATTGTTGCAAACAGTTTCACTCGACGGCCGTGTCGACGCTGAGCCTCTCGTCGCCCTGCAACAGACGATCGACAATCAAGGCGTACATGATGTGGTTTATGTAGCCACGGAGAATAATTCGCTCTATGCGCTGGATGCAGGTGATGGCTCGACCTTGTGGCAGCGGAATTTTGGCTCGGCCGTTCCCGACAGCTACAAGAGCGGCGACGACAATGTTTATCCGGTCATGGGAATTCTGGGAACGCCGGTTATCGATCGAACCGTCAACGCGATGTACCTGGTTGCCGACGTCTACAACGGCAGCAGCGATGCGTTTCAATTGCATTCGATTTCGCTCAGCAACGGGACTGATCTTGTAGCTCCGGCGACGATTAAGTTCTCGGCCAGGGAGTTAAATGGCACAAATTGGATTTTCAATTCCCGTTATCAACTCCAACGTGCAGGATTGCTGGAAGCCAACGGCAGCATCTATGTGACCTTCGGCAGTAACGGCGACATCAATCCCAATATCTCGCGCGGAACTATCGTGCGCTATGACGCCGCCACGCTTGCTCGCTTGAGTGGCGGAATTACTGACCGATTGGGGCAAGATCAATCGACGTATTATCTATCTTCGATCTGGCAGTCGGGTTATGCGCCCGCTGCCGATACAAATGGTGACATTTATTTCTCGACTGGAAACAGCGATCCGGGACACGGATCGTATTCAAAGCAGGGAAATCGGCCGGACAGCATGGTGCGCGTCTCCGGCGACCTCCACCATCTTCGAAGCAGCTTCACTACCTACAATTACTTCAATTTGGATCAAGGCGATGTGGACATGGGCTCGGGAGGCATGCTCGTGTTGCCCGATCAGCCGGGACCGTTTCCACATTTAGCGGTTGCGGGAGGCAAGGACGGACGCCTCTTCCTGATGAATCGCGACAACCTAGGTGGCTTCACTTCTGGCGGCCCCGACAAAGTTTTACAGACGGTGACGATGGGTTCGTGCTGGTGTGGGCCGGCATATTTTGTTGGATCCGATAATGTACCTCGGATTGTGAGTGGCGGGGGAAATGGCGTCACTACCTGGAAACTTCAGACCTCGCCTTCGCCACAGTTGGTGAAAGATTCATCAACAGGTAGCGGACCGGTCAACGGACTACCTGACAACGGCGGGACAATCCCCGTCATTTCTTCGAGCGGTACCGATGCGGGGACTGGTATCGTCTGGTTTATTCAGCGGCCGGCGACATCGTCTGATAGTGACCCCGGTACGCCAATTACCTTACGCGCCTACAACGCCGCGAACTTGGGCCAGCAACTTTTTTCGGCACAAGCCGGAACCTGGCGGCATGCGGTGAACAGCAATGCAAATCTTGTTCCGGCCGTCGCCAACGGCAAGGTCTACGTCGCCAGTAATAAACAATTACAAATATTTGGATTGCTCGGCGGCAAAGCCGCAAAGTCTGTTCCGGTCTCTTCCCAACCCGACAACGTCACTTGTCCAGCAGAGGTTTCGGCGACCGAGGCCATTGGGCTCCCCGGTGTGCATAAGTTCAGTGGAACCATCTGTTCAGTAAGTGCCGCACAAATACAGATTGCAATCACCGGGCAGAAGAGTGTTCTGGTCGACCTGTCGCACATGGCAAAGAGTTATCTGCTATTGACCCCCGGCCGGCCGGTCAAAGTTCGCGCCATGATTGATGGCGATGGGCAAGCGCACGCACTTAGGGTTACGCATGCATTCGCCTTAACTCAATAGCCTCGCTGTCGTATGTTCGATTGCCATTTTTCTTTCGTCGCGCGGCCTCGGAGACGAACCTTGTGCACTTATAATCGAACGTACCGTTATGTCGATCCGCCCGGTAAAGCGCCTGATTCAATCGAAGCCGACTCTGGAAGGTGCAGGAGTACACCTGCGTCGTGCGTTCGGCTTCGGAAGCACGAAAGAATTTGACCCCTTTCTATTGCTGGATGATTTCCGGAACGACGTGCCCCAAGATTATTTGTCCGGATTTCCGTGGCATCCGCATCGAGGAATCGAAACCATCACTTACGTTCTTGCCGGCACAGTAGAGCATGGCGACAGCATAGGCAATCGCGGAGTTATTTCTTCCGGTGATGTGCAGTGGATGACTGCAGGAAGCGGGATCATCCACCAGGAAATGCCGAAAGGCGACAAGGTTGGACGTATGCACGGCTTTCAACTGTGGGCCAACCTCCCCGCGTCGCTGAAGATGACTGCGCCGCGATATCAGGAAGTTAAGGCGCCGGAGATCCCGGAAGTGACCGACGACGACGGTACGCAGGTGAGGATTGTGTGCGGCAATTTCTGGGGCAAATCAGGGCCGGTAGAAGGTATAGCCGCTGATCCCGTCTACTTGGACGTCTCAGTTCCTCCAGGCAAAACTAAGTCCCTGCCAGTCGAAACCACGCGCCACGCATTTGCATATGTGTTCGGCGGATCGGGTAAATTCTGCAACGCATCCGGGCCCCTTGCTGTCCCAACGGAAGCAGTAAAGTGGTCCGACGTTGCGCCGCCGCTCGAAGCCGATAACCGCTCCCTCGTTTTATTCGACCGAGGCGATGAAGTCACGGTGCAAGCGGGGAATGATGGCATCCGTTTCTTGCTGGTCTCGGGCAAGCCACTGGAAGAGCCAGTGGCCTGGTATGGGCCCATCGTGATGAATACTCAGGAACAGCTTCGCCAGGCGTTCACAGAACTGCAGGAAGGAACTTTTCTCCGGCGTGAACAAAAGTGATTCACGGTTAACGACGGGACGCCGCGAGAGTGATAGAATGTCCGCCAAGTAGGATGGCACTTATTTCCCAGAGCATGAAGACAAAGCTGCGCGACTACGTCACCCTGACCAAGCCGGAAGTAAACCTCCTTATTTTGATGACAACCTCGGCAGGCTATTACCTTGCCTCGCAGGGCGGATTCCGATTTCTCGGGTTGATCAATACGCTGGTTGGAACTCTGCTGGTCGCGAGCGGAACTGCGACCCTAAACCAGTGGATGGAGCGGGTTTGGGACGGGCAAATGCGTCGCACCGCATCGCGGCCCTTGCCGGCCGGGCGAATCACTTCCTCTGCGGCTTTAAACTTCGGCCTTCTTCTGAGCGTTGCTGGTGGTACTTACCTCTGGGCGACGGTGAATTTACTGTCCGCGGCGCTCGCAGTGTCGACGTTGCTGTCGTATCTGCTCATCTATACCCCACTGAAACGCAGAACTCCTCTTTGTACGTTACTTGGGGCTGTTCCCGGAGCGATGCCCACTTTGATCGGCTGGGCGGGAGCATCGGGCCACATCGAAGGGCAGGCATGGTTCCTGTTCGCGATTTTGTTTTTATGGCAGTTCCCGCATTTTCTCGCCATTGCCTTGATGTACCGCGAGGACTATGCGCGGGCCGGTTACCAGATGTTGCCTGGCTTTGACCGCGAGGCACGTTTCACCCGAGCTGAGATCATAGGTTTTACGATTCTGCTGATATTTGTGACCCTTTTGCCCATTGGCAGCCGAGGTGGCGCGATCTATACCGCGGCGATGCTGGCGGCAGGCGCATTCATGCTGTATCACGTTGCCAAGCTGAGTCGCTCGACGTCCAAGCTGATGGCCAGCCGGGTGGTTCACGCCTCCGTCCTCTATCTCCCGGTTGTCCTCCTGGTTGTGGCTACTTTCAAAGCCTAGGCTTCAAACGGCTACCGAATCGAGCGCAAGGTAAGGTATACTCACGCCGTCTTGTGGGCTAACTCCCGAATCGCACTCAATCACATGAAAAAGATAACGATGCGCATCTGCTGCGCTGGAATCCTCTTGCTCGCTTTTGCAGCTCTAGGACAGACTGACAAGCCTGCACCTCCAAAACCAATTTTCAAATTGCAGGAAGTCATGATTCCCGTACGCGACGGAGTGCACCTGCAGACCGTCATCCTCACCCCTGTTGATCAAGAAGGGCCCCTGCCAATCATGTTCCGACGCACACCTTATGGTGTTCCGGAGAAGGCGCCGGAAATCATGCCGTCTTCGATCAAGGAACTGGCCGCAGACGGGTATATCTTCGTCATCCAGAACCTTCGCGGACGGTTCAAGTCAGAAGGTGTCTTCAAGTTGACCTCGCAGGTAAATCTCGCCGATCCCAAATCGACCAGCGAAACCACGGATGCTTACGACAGCATCGACTGGCTGGTGAAGAATGTGCCCAACAATAACGGAAAAGTAGGGATGCTGGGTGTTTCCTACGACGGCCTCACGACTGCTTTGACATTATTGCAACCACATCCGGCGCTGAAGGCAATCAGCGAACAGGCATCGCCGGCTGACCAATGGATGAACGACGACGATCATCGCTACGGCGCTCTGCGGGAGAGCTACAGCTTCGAATACGCCGTGATGGAGCAGGCCGACAAGAACAAGAATACTAACTTTGATTTCGACATATACGACACCTATGAGTGGTATCTGAACCTCGGCCCGGTTTCCAACATCAACGCCAAGTATCTGCATGGGTCGATTCCATATTGGAATGACACCGTCGATCACCCTGATTATGACGACTTTTGGAAGAGGGAAGCGTGGGTGAGCCAGTTGCACTCGTCAACGGTGCCCAATCTTAACGTGGCGGGATTCTGGGACCAGGAAGACCCATGGGGGCCCTGGCAGATTTTCCGCCATGCGGAGGAGCATGATCCGGATCACACCAACTTCATGGTTGCGGGGCCGTGGTTTCACGGCCAATGGGCGGGCGGGAATGGCGACACAATCGCACTCATTCCCATGGGAGGACACGAAACCGGGCGCGAATTCCGCGAAAATATTCTGGCGCCGTTCTTCCGCTATTATCTCCACGGCAAGGGTGAGAAACCGAAGTGGCAGGCAAGCACCTTCCAAAGCGGATCGAATACTTGGCACACCTACGACGCGTGGCCGCCGAAGCAAACCCAGCAACGGGATCTTTATCTGCATGCCGACGGAACAGTTTCGTTCACAGCGCCGTCAGCCGAAGAAGCAAAATATCGGGAATATGTCTCAGATCCCGCGAACCCCGTGCCTTATCGCCAACGGCCAATTTCACCAACGTATCCTGCCGGTGATTGGCGCACCTGGGAAGTCGCGGATCAGCGGTTTGTCGATCACCGCCCGGATGTTCTCAGCTTTGTGAGTGCCCCGCTCGATCACGACATCACAGTGACCGGCCCACTTGCGGCGGAACTCTTTGCATCGACCTCCGGCACAGACAGCGACTTCATCGTCAAGCTGATCGACGTTTATCCGCAGAATGCCCAGAAAAATGCGTGGGACGAAGATGGCCCGAAGCCCGGAGAATATGCGAAGTCGCTAAACGGCTATGAATTGCCGATCGCAATGGAAGTTCGGCGCGGCCGATACCTGACGAGCTACGAACATCCACAACCGCTGGTCGCGAATAAGCCGGCTGCCTGGGATGTTCCGTTGCGTGACCACGATCATGTGTTTTTGAAGGGCCATCGCATCATGGTGCAGATTCAATCCACGTGGTTTCCCGTGATTGACCGCAATCCGCAGAAGTTTGTGCCAAGTATCTACCAGGCAACCGCCCGAGACTTTATGCCCGCGACGCAGCGTGTGTACTGTTCGCCGGAGATGCCCTCACACATCTCTCTGCCAGTGATGCCGTAGGTTAGAGGATTCAAATTTCGAAGGCGCCGCGAGTCTTCCACTCTGCCGGCGCTTCGAATTTATTCGAATAGCAATAGAGCTTGGCGCGGCGGCCAGGGCAAATGTGCCGATGCAGGCATACCCGGCAGCTGGGACGAAAGGCACGCTGAGCGATCTCGATGCCGATCGCTACATAGAACAGGATCAGAGCTGCGAGCCACAGGGGGAGGGTCATAAGCTGTAACCTTTCGTGTCACAGTATGTGGCTCCGTAGTCGCCAGGTCTGTGACCTGGATCACAGGTTTCCAGTGGTGCTGTGTTAGCACTGGAGTAACGCTCAGGGGCCCTGATCGAACCCGTCCAGAGCTGTTGCGCGTTATATTGGAAAGATAGACCCGCGAATCAACCGCAAATCATGCCATCTTCCGCTGCATCCCGCTTCGTGGTCTTGTGTGTCGTTCCGCTGATCGTCGAATGGAAGCCGATCCTGAAAACATTTGGACTGGCTTCCAACAACGAGGAATTCACCCACATCTTGTTGATCCTGCCGGTGGTGGTCACGCTGATTGTGATCGACTGGGACGCGCTGGCACATCAGGCAGAATCTGGGCACCAGCTTGGCGGCTCGATATTGGCCGTTGCTGCAGTAGCTGCGATAACGGGGCAGCTTGCTGGCTTCACTCCGGATGTTCAACGTTCAATCGCGATGCTGGCCGTGGCTCTCTGGTGGATCGGTGCTTTTGTTTTCTGCTTTGGAGTGCGCTTCGCGCGATCTCTGGCGTTTCCGCTCTGCTTCCTGCTGTGGATTATTCCGTTCCCAGATTTTCTACTGGATCGAGTAGTCGTGCTCCTGCAGCAAGGTTCAGCTGCTTCTGCAGAATTTCTTTTTAGGCTGGCCGGAGTTCCGCTGCTTCGAGACGGTTTAACCCTTACGATTCCGGGCGTGACTTTGGAAGTTGCCAAAGAGTGCAGCAGCATACGTTCGAGCCTGTTGTTGGTGGTCACGACGATGGTGTTGGCGCACCTGTTTCTCTATTCCTCCTGGCGGAAGTCGCTGATAGTAGCCATCTCACTGCCGCTATCAGTGGCCAAGAACGGGCTCCGCATCTTCGTTATTGGGTTGCTCGGCACGCGCGTAGATCCCTCGTACATGACAGGAAGCTTTCATCATCAAGGCGGGTGGATCTTCTTTGCGGTTGCCCTGGTGGTTGTCTTCTTGCTGATCTGGATCCTGCGGCGCGGAGAGAAACAAACGAAACGCCCAAACACTCCTACGCTGCAGACCGGCGCTGTTAGGGGATATTAGCGGACGCTTCGTTCGAATCCACACTTTCCACGTTGTTCGAATCTACTGCGGTCGCAACATAGTAGTACGTGGTTCCTGAAGTTACATTCGAATCGCTAAAGTTCGTATTCGCTTGCGGGGAAGAGGTCAGTTTCGTCGGATACGGACCTCCCGACTGCGTACCGCGATAGAGGTTATAACCGATTACATTCGACGGGCTCGCGGTCCACGAGAGCGCCACGCTGTGCTGGCTGGCCTGCACGCCATTGCCGCTGAACGTTTGGCTGGTCGGAGAATTGCTGGCGTCGCTGACGAAAGAGATCGATCCCGGCGCACTGCCCGTCGCTTGCGGAGTAAACGTTACCGTATAAGTCGTATTGGTTCCCGCCGCAACCTTGACGGGGAAGGTGATCCCGCTGACGCTGTAGCCCTGACCATTCCAACCTGCCGACGAAACATTGATGTCCGTAGCTCCGGCCGTCAGTGTCCCGGTTTTGTTGGCGCTGCTACCCACTGTCACATCGCCGAAATCCAGCGTAGACGGCGATACTCCCAACTGGCCCGCGGCAAGACCTGTGCCCGAAAGCGAAACCGATAAAGGTGAGTTTGACGCATCCGACGTGATCGCCAGGGATCCGCTCGCTGCGCTGCCAGAAGTCGGGGCAAACTTGACGCCCACAGTAGTGCTCGCTCCGGGTTGTAAGGAGACCGGTAATTGCGGCACGGAAGTGGCGCTGAAACCCGTTCCAGATACGGCGATCTGGGAAATCGATACGCTACTCGCGCTGCTTGAGCTATTGGTTACAGTGACAGAAATCGTCTTGGTACTGCCCACCGCGACGTTGCCAAAAGCCACGGGGCTGGGGCTGGCCGACAAGGTTGATTGGCCGGGCTGCGGGTCACCTGAACCGCCTGAACCAGGGTCGGATCCGTTACCCTTTGACACGCCGGCGCAGCCAATCAGCAAAAGCATGCTGATAAGCGCGAAAAGCCCGCCTGCCACCTTGAACCGCGATGTGCAAGTCTTGTCCACGGAACGATTATCCGCACGGGCTCTCAGTCCGGTCTAGAGAGCCAAGAGCCATGCCCAGTTAGCGAACTGGATCGTACCTAAGTAACCTGGTTGAATACTGCTGCTGGATTACACCCAACGCCTGTGGGGTATGAAAACGTATATTTGCAAAGGTATCACAGCAAGATAGAAAGATGGCAGCAAGGGCAGCCATCTTGGGACCGAATGATAGGCGACTCCTAGCGGTGCGTTAGTCCGTAGGTGACCGCGAAGGCGGAGCTTCCCAAGTCGACCATCGACGTCATCCGCTCGAGCTTGTGATGGCCCGTTTTGTGAAAAAAGTAGCTGAGGCCGATAACACCTGCGGTTTCGCCGGCGAAGTTCACGGCCAGTCCGGCGGTGCTCCCCGCGAAAGGACGGGTCAAAGGATTTAACTCGCTGCCGCCACGCTGCAGGTTTGAGTGCGTTACCGCAAAGTCTGCGGCCGCTCCGGCGGCAACGGCTCCGAACAACAGGTAATTCTGCTTGTCCCAAAAGCGATGTTCAACCGGCGCTTTAGGCACCTGAAAAGCGGTGTTGCGAACGATCGGTGCTGGCGGAAGAGCCTCTGGCTCCAGCAATGCCATATTAACCTGCTGAGCTGAGCAGGCCGCGCCAGAAACCAAGACCAGGGTTAAGGTTGCTACCGCATTGATAACGAACCGCCTCAGGTTTGTTCGCATGACTTTGGTGAGGGCCCGGTATCGGCCATCTGGTCTTGTACTATCGCAACTCCAAGGCCTGCGAACAATGGCACGTTGATGCCATTAACCCATTTATTTCATTACTTTTGGAAAATTTAGAGGTTACTGCTGGTTACTTGGAAAAGTGCAGCAGATTGCACACTTTAGGCTGGGAAAAGTTGGGAAGGGATATCTATTTACTAAACGCGTACAAAAGTAGCCAGGCAGGGCGAGTTGGAACGCCTTACGGTATCACCGCTGTGACTTCATTCGAGAATGCGCTCTCCTGGCTGCTGGAATCGACGGCCGTAGTCACGTAGTAGTAAGTCTGACCGCTGGCGATGGTTGTGTCTGCATAGCTCGTACTGGGATCCAGGGCCGGATTTATGCGGGTATAGGGTCCGGTAGGCGAACCGCTTCGATAAACGTTATATCCGACCACTTGCGAAACGCTAGGATCCCAGGAAAGCGTGACTTTGTGTCCTGCAGGAGAAATCCCATTGCCTGCTACTGCTTGCAGGGTCGGAGAGTTTGGAGCGTCGCTGACGAACGAAAGTGTCCCCGAAGTGTTGCCGCTTGCCTGCGGCGTGAAGACGATCGTAAATGCCGCATTCTCTCCTGGCTGAATCGTGCGGGGTAGCGCTAATCCGGAAATCACAAATCCCGGGTTGTCGCTGGTTGCAGCACTCACAGTGACGCTCGTGCCGAGCGCAGACAGAATCGCGGTCTGATTGGTACTGGTTCCCAACGTGACATTTCCGAAGTTCACGCTTGCTGGAGATACTATGAGCTGGCCTGCGTCGCTGCCGCTGCCAAGCAAGGGAACACTCAGCACGGGACTGAATGGAGCAGTCGCCGAAATTTGACCACTGGACACGCCTGAAATATGCGGCGCGAATGTTACGTTGAATGTATAGCTTTGCCCGGGGTCTAACGTGAGCGGCAAATGGACACCGGTGACCGCAAAATCAGCGCCCGATAACTGACCTGCGGAAATCACCGCACTTAATCCGCCGGCGTTGATGATGGACAGGGGCAAAGTTGCCTTATTGCCAATCCGTACGCTACCAAACTGAAGGCTGCTGGGACTCGCGGTCACTGACCAGTCATTGACGCCAACCCCGTCCACCGGAAGATTAAGCCACGCATTTGGAACATCGCCACCGAAGACGATGTGCCCGCCAGCGTTTCCAGTTCGTTGCGGCAAGAATGTAACCCCGAAAGAGATCTTCTGACCTGCCTCCAAGGTGACCGGTAGTATGAGTCCGCTCAGCCCAAAGGCTGCATTGCTTGCTCTGGCGGACAAAATCGTAACCGAGGTCGACCCGGTGTTGGTGACGCTTACGGGTAAAGTGTCGATCTTGCCCACTACTACTTTTTGAAAGTGCAGCCGGCTGGGGTCGCTCGTTAATTGCGGTTGCGTACCGTTGGCAAAAGGAAGGATCGTGAGGAAAAACGCGATCGAGAAACTGCGCGCGATAACATCGAATCGGG
>Ga0335069_10003468_pt1 | contig 23798 bp, 25 predicted proteins | sample Lox_Sample_11_FD_206714 | JGI IMG/M metagenome (GOLD analysis project Ga0335069, IMG submission 206714) | Soil microbial communities from Loxahatchee National Wildlife Refuge, Florida, United States - Lox_Sample_1.1 | ecosystem: Environmental > Terrestrial > Soil > Wetlands | place: USA... | reverse complement strand
GGGGCGGCCGGCGGGGGGGCGCGGGGCCCGGGCGGCGGGGCTGCCGGGGGGGGCGGCCCGGCCGCCGGGGGGGCCGGGGCTGCAGGGGCGGGTGTGGGAGAGTCCGGTGGGAGGGTTGTATTTGTCGGCGGTGGTGGAGCGGGTGGCGGTGGAGGTGCGCGATAAGTTGGCGCTGGTGGCGGGGGTGGCGGCGGTGGAGGCGGTTGGAGTTCCGCCTTCAGGCGGCGCGGGGGCTGAATTCGCGCATCAAAGCCGCCTAAAGGCGGAACTCCAACCGCAACTCCAAGCAATGTTGCGGTGGCCGAACGATTTGATGCTGGGGGGGAAGAAAGTGGCGGGCATTTTGTGCGAGTCGATTGTGCAGGGGGACCGGTGGGCGGGGATCGTGGGGATCGGGGTGAACGTGAATACGCGGGTCGAGGAGTTGCCGGCGGAGTTGCGCGGGAAGGCGAGTTCGCTGGCGGAGGCGGATGGGGCGGAGAAGGATTTGCGCGCGATGGAGCGTGCGTTGCTGGAAGCAATCAGCGAGGTGCTGGCGATGCTCGACAGAAGTGGGTTTGGAGAAGTGGTGCGGCGGGCGCGGGAGATGGATGCGCTGCGCGGGCAACGGGTGGAGTTTCAGGATGGGGAGAGGTTCGTGTCTGGAGTGGCGGCGGGGATTGGAGATTTGGGGGAAATGTTGATTAGAACAGACAAGGGGATTGAAGCCTTTGTTACGGGGAGCGTTATTGCGGTCGGCGGAGAGAGGCTTCGCGGATAGAAGCGGGGGAGCGGGGGAAGGTGTGGCGGGTTCACCTTGACGGGGGATATGACCATGCCTATTCTGCGGAAACTGTCATGAAAGCGGATTGAATAATCAGGAGAATTATCATGCCGGGCATTTACGCGGACATTACCAAGACGATGGGGAACACGCCGCTGGTGAAGATCAACCGGATCGTGCCGGCGGGCGGTGCGACGGTGCTGGCGAAGTGCGAGTTTTTCAATCCGCTGGGGAGCGTGAAGGATCGTATTGGGGTGGCGATGATCGAGGCGGGCGAGAAGGCGGGGAAGATCAACAAGGATACGCACATTCTGGAGGCGACGTCGGGGAACACGGGGATTGCGCTGGCGTTTGTGTGTGCGTCGAAGGGGTACAAGCTGACGCTGACGATGCCGGAGACGATGTCGATCGAACGGCGGCGGCTGCTGCGGATTCTCGGGGCGAACCTGGTGCTGACGCCGGGCGCTGAAGGGATGCCGGGGGCGATTCGGAAGTGCAACGAACTGCATCAGTCGCAGCCGAACTCGGTGATTGCGTCGCAGTTTGATAATCCGGCGAATCCGTCGATTCATGAACTGACCACTGCCGAAGAGATTTGGCGGGACACGGGCGGGAAGGTGGATGCGATTATTTCGGCGGTCGGGACGGGCGGGACGATCACCGGGGTGGCGCGGGTGATCAAGAAGAAGAATCCCGCGTTCAAGGCGATCGCGGTGGAGCCGTCGAATTCGCCCGTCATCACCCAGTTCAAGAAAGGCGAACCCATCAAGCCCGGGCCGCACAAGATTCAGGGGACGGGAGCGGGGTTCATTCCGAAGAATCTGGAAACCGATCTCGTCGATGAAGTAATCACGTGCACGAACGAGGATGCGTTCGCGATGGCGCGGCGACTGGCGTCGGAGGAAGGGATTCTCGCGGGCATCAGCTCCGGGGCGAATATGTGGGCGGCCATGCAGGTGGCGCAGCGGCCGGAGTATAAGGGGAAGACGATTGTGACGGTGATGTGCTCGACGGGTGAACGGTACATCAGCACGGCGATGTATGAAGGACTTGAGCAGTAACTGGTAATTGGTAATTGGGCGGCCTTGATGGTGAATCGAGGCCGCTTTCTTTTTTTGCTCCGTCAGAAACCACAGAGTCACAGAGGACACAGAGACGCACAGAGGACGGGAGAAATGAAGTTTTTTCTCTGTGGGTCTCTGTGCTCTCTGTGACTCTGTGGTGGATTGCCTTTCGAACATTTATGTGGCAGCGAGGAGCGCGGGGAGCTGGTTGACGAAGCCGCTGCGGGCCATGACTTGATCGGCGCCGGCTTCGCGGGCTTGCTGGGCGAGTTCGACTTCGACGTGGGAGAGGAAGGCGATGACGCGGGGATTCTTCGGGTGGGATTTGGCGGTGCGGATAGCGGCGACGGTGTCGAGTCCGGCGGAATTGAGGTCGATGATCACGAGCGGGCTTTCCGGCGCGGCGTTGAGGTGCTCGGCGAGTTTTTCGACGGTGCGGGCGACGGCATACGGTTTCTGCAGGGCCTTCGCGGTGCCGGTGATTTTCGTGGAGAAGATGAGGTCGGTGACGACGGCGATGAGCATGATTGAAAAACTCAAAACGCAAAACTCAAAACACAAAACCTTGGTTGCGAGAGCACAATCCGGCGATACCCCCCCCCCGCCATCGCCGGCTTTATTCCGGGGGGAGGCGTTTGTGGGAGCCGTCGCAGATCGGTCCCTTGCTCGATGTCTTGCACGTGCAGAGGCCGTATTTCTTCCGCTCAGTGATGACCAGTTCCACGGGTTCGAACGGCGTCCCTGCGTGCGAGCCGTCGCAGAACGGCTGAGTGTTCGAAAGCCCGCACTGGCACCACCAGTACGTGCCCGGCTCGAGTTCGAGGACGATCGGCGCGCGGCCGGCGCAGTGGGGGGGGGTGGGCGTGTTCCTTTCGGTCGGGGATGGGTCGGACATTATTGAGGCTCCGGGTAAAGCAAACAGAATCTCAGGCGGGCTCCGCGATGACGGGGTTGGTCAGTTCGCCGATTTTTTCGATGGAGACGGTGACGCTGTCGCCCGCTTTGAGGAACCGCGGCGGGTTCATGCCCATGCCGACGCCGTTGGGGGTGCCGGTGAGGATGACGGTGCCGGGCAGGAGCGTGGTGGAGCCGGAGAGGAAGGAGATGAGCGTCGGGACATTGAAGATCATGTCGGCGGTGTTGGAGGACTGCATGGTTTCGCCGTTGACCTTAGTGCTGAGGGAGAGGGAGTTGGGGTTGGGAATCTCGTCCGTCGTGACGATGGCGGGACCGAGCGGGCAGAAGGTGTCGAAGGTTTTGCCGCGGCACCACTGCGAGCCGCCCCACTGTTTTTGCCAGTCGCGGGCGGAGACATCATTCGCGCAGGTGTAGCCGAGGACGTACTGCAGCGCGTTCTCTTTCGAGACGTTTTTGGCGAGCTTGCCGATGACGATGGCGAGTTCGCACTCCCAGTCGACCAGCGTGCTGCGAAGGTGCGTGGGGAGTTCGATGGGGTCGCCGGGATTCTGCACGGCGGCGGGGTTTTTCATGAAGAGCACCGGAAACTCCGGAATCTTGGCGCCCGTCTCCTCCGCGTGTTTCCGGTAGTTGAGCCCGATGCACATGATCGCGGCAGGGACGATGGGGGAAAGTATTTTCCTGATCGCCACCTTCTGATGCGTCACGGTGTAATTGGCGAAGATATCCCCCTGAATGCGGAGGGCGGTGCCATCGGATTGATCCACGCCGTGGTGAATCTGATTGACCGAATCGAGGAAGCGGATGATGCGCATGGGTACTCCGTTGGGGATGGCCGCAGGGTAGCATTCGATGGGGGAGGGTGCAATCAGGCGGGGGGGGCGATCTGCGGATCGCTGCGGGCGGGACGCCCGCGTTACGAGGCGGATGAGAGCCGAATGGGGAGGCGGGTGATGAGGGCCTGAAGTCTCTGGCGTTGCAGCTCGATGCGGCGGGTCACGATTTCCGCACGGGCAGAACGGGCGAGCTGAGTGCGGATGGCGGCGTTGATGTGGTGCTGCACCGCAGAGTTGTTGAGCCAGGCGTCGTGGTTCTCAATGATGGTGCGCACGCCGGTGGCGCCGTCGGTGTCGGCGAGCTGCTCAAAGATATCGCGGGTATGCGAAAACGGTTGCATGCATGCAGACTATCCCATGTGGGGAACGTCGGTCAAGAAGAAAGTGGAGCCAGGGGGGCGGCCAATTCGGGGGATGTCCGATAAGTCCGCGTCGCGGCGGCGCTGACCTAATCCGATCCGGCGCCGGCAAAGGGCGTCGGCGCGAGCAAGTGCGTATACTAGCATGCTATGAGTAAACGAGGCCCCATCCCCACCACGCCGACCTCTTCGCACCAGCCGAAGAAGAAGAACAAGTCCGAGGCGGACAGCGGCAAGCTGGCGCCGCGCATCCAGAACCGCCGCGCCCGCTTCGACTATCACGTCATCGATACCGTCGAGTGCGGCATCGAACTCGTCGGCAGCGAGGTCAAAAGCGTCCGGCAGGGCAAAGTCCAGCTCGCGCAGAGCTTCGCCCGCATCCGCGACGGGCAGGTCGTCCTCATGGGCTGCCACATCGAAGAGTACATCGAAGCCAACCAGATGAACCACGATCCGACACGCAATCGCCGGCTGCTGCTGCACAAGCGCGAGATCCGCCGGCTCCAGCAACGCATCCAGAAAGAAAACGGCGCCACGCTCGTTCCTCTGGAAATCTACTTCAAGCGCGGCTACGCCAAGGTGCTCCTCGCCCTGGCCCAGGGCAAGAAGCTCTTTGACAAGCGGCAGGCGATCAAGGCTCGCGAAGACAAGCGGAACATGGACAAGGCGCTGCGGCGGAGATGAAAATCAAGAATAAAGAATCAAGAAGCAGGAAGTGCCACATCGAACGACTTCTTGATTCCTGATTCCTGCTTCTAACCCCACGAGGAGGAAGCGTTATGACGCACGATATTCTGACCACGTTGATCGGCGCGTACCCCGCCCCCGAATGGCTGCTGTTTCGGCCCTATGAGCAGGCCCTCCGCGATGCGATTTCCGTCGTGCTGAAGTTCCAGGAAATGGCGGGAATCGACCTGCTCACCGACGGCGAGATGAACCGCTACGACATGAGCCACCCGGAGACCAACGGAGCCATCGAGTATTTCGTCCGGAAGTTGACCAATGTGCGGGCCGCGGCGACGCGACCGGAGGAGCACAAGTTTGCGGAGCTCACCCATCTGCGGTTCCGGGCGAAGGCGGCGGGGGTCGTGGATGGGCAGATCGGGGATGGGACGCTGAACCTCGAGTACGACTTCCTGCGGGCGCGGGCCCTCACGGCCCGGCCGCTCAAATTCACGATGACCAGCCCGTACATGCTCGGGCGGGTGCTGCTCGACAAGCATTACAAATCGAAGGAAGCGCTGATCAACGCGCTGGCCGACGTGCTCGCCTCGCAGGTGCGGAGCATCGATGCGGAAGTCGTGCAGGTCAACGAGGAGATACTGACGGGGAACCCGGGAGATGCCTCCTGGGCTGCGGAAGCGCTGAACCGGATTTTTGATGTCGCGCCCCGCAAGGCGGCGCTCCACATGTGCTTCGGGAATTACGGCGGCCAAACGGTCCAGACCGGCGATTACCGCTCGCTCATCGCGTTCATCAATGAACTGCACATCGATCACGTCCTGCTGGAAATGACCCGCCGCGGGCCGGAGGATCTCGCGGCCATCAAGGACATTCGTCCCGAGATCGGCATCGGACTGGGAGTGGTCGATGTGAAGTCCACGGTGATCGAATCGCCCGACGAGATCGCGCGCAAAATTGGGCAGTTCGAGAAGGCCCTCGGGCCGGGCCGGCTGCGCTACGTGCATCCCGACTGCGGCTTATGGATGCACAAGCGGTCGGTGGCGGATGGGAAGATCATCAATCTCGTGAAGGGGCGGGACATGTTCATCGCCGCGGGCCGGTAAGCCGCCGGCGATCACCCGCCCACGTCGTTGCCGGGCGATTCGATGCGCCACGTGAAGACGCCGGTGCGGTTGTTCCAGACGGTGATTTTCGCGTCGTCGGTGAGGAGAACGGCGCGCTCGGCGGCATCCTTGTCCGCGAGCTGGGCGGTGATGCGGGCGATGCGCGATTCAGTGTCTTTCATGGCGGGGGCGAAGGTCTTCAGCGTCTGCGCGATGAGGGCGACGTTCTCATCCAGCTTCGTCTTCGGGGCATCCGGGGCGAGCGAAACGGTGAGGGTGACACTGTAGACGCGGCGCTTGGCGCCATCGTGCACGATGCGCAGCGTGGAGGCATTGGCCACCGAGATGCCGGACCAGAGCAGAGTCCCGTCGGACTGGGTCTGCGTTTTCAGGGTCTCTTTGTCGAAGTGGAGCGCCATGAAATCGGAGGCGGCATCGAAGTCCGTCCGCATCGCCCAGCGAGTGACGGCGGGAAGGGCGGGGGCGGATTCTTCAACCGGTGTCGCCTCCGCGACAGGCGTCGATTTGGCGGCGGCGACGAGGAGCTGCGACTTCAGGATTTCGATCTGGCCCGCCAGATCCTTGTTGGCCGACTGCAGCGCCGTGATGCGTGACCGGGAACCGGCAAGCGCCGCGTCCACCGCCGTTTGCAGGTCCTGCTTCTGCCGCGATTCCAGCTCCGCGACATGCTGCCGAAGTGACACGACCGCGCCGTCGTCCGCTTCCACCCGCGCGGAAAGGTTGCGGCTCGCGGCGATCTGCAGGTTCGCTTCCTCGAGTTTCGTTTCGGCCGCGGCCGCGCGCGCCATGGCGGCCGTGAGGGCGCGGTTGTCGGGAAGAACGGCCCCGGCGGCCTTGAGATCGTGGATCATCGCTTCCGATTCGCTCAGCGATGCCGCGAGATGCGTTTGCTCAGCCTCGGCGGAACGCAGCTCCTGCCGCAGATTCTGCCCGTACCAATACAGCCCTGCGCACAGCGGCGTAAGCACGACGACGGCAGCGCAGGAAAACGGAAGGAGGACGCGCCGCAGCGATTCCCGCGTGACGTGCGAGACGATGATGCGTTTGGAGAGCGCAGTCTGCACGGCATCCGTCGCGTGGGCCTCATCGACCGCAAGCGTAACGGGCTGTCCCGTCGCCACGTCCGTTCCGTACACATGCCAGCGCAAAGTGTTCCTCCAGGGAAGCCGCGAAACGTCTCTGCGGACTTCTCTTAGACATGTCGGTCGGATGAGGGCACAACATTATCAGAACCTGCGAGCGGCATTTGAGGAGGGGAGCGCGTCGATGGCTTTTTTAGGGATGCAGGAGAGGCGGCGCGTGTGGGCGTGGGCGTCGCGGTGGGTGGTGGGCGCGTGAGTATGGGGGTTCCATTGGGAAGAGTTCATTGGGTGAATAAGGGGGATCTCCGAGCAGGGGATGTTCCGCCTCAAACGCAAGAACCCCCGACCGAAGCCGGGGGTCCTTGTGCGTTGAGGGGTGAAACACGGGGTGCTGATCAAAAGGTTGATTCAGGCCTTGGCAAGGCGGGTGCGCTTCCACTGGCCGAGGGCGGCGACTGCGCCGAGCATGGCGAGTCCGGACCAGACGGAGGCGGGGAGCGGGACGGCGGTGGTTTGGCCGCTGCCGGAGGCGACGGAGAAGCTCACACCGGGTTGGAAATCGGTCCAGCCGGTGTCCAACTGCAGTACGCCGAGCCCCTGCGGAGCCCCGTTGTCGTATTCGCCGGACCAGCCGCTCGCCTGGAAGATATCGTCGGCGTTCGCGTAGCTTCCAACAGTTGGGGCGCCGGACACGAGACCGAAGTTCAGCGAGTTGTAGGGACCGCTGACGCCAGTCGGGTTCGTGCCGTAGTTCTGAGTGTTAAAGGACAACGTATAGATGAACTGATCGGGAACAGTGATGTCAGCGCTGGAGAGGTCAAACGTCGCGGTCTGCGCCACGCCGTGATAATTCACGCCGTTGACAGTGTAATACGGCCCGACTCCGTCGGTGCCGGTCGGGACCAACCACGCGATGTGGAACGTCTCGGTCACGCTCCCGATCAAACTGCCGGCCAGCGACGGATTGGAACCGTTGGTGTTGTAGATATTCAACGTCAGCGCCTGATCGAATCCGGTGCTGTCCCCATAACCAGGGTTGTTGGCCTGGGTGGCCCAATCCGAGAGCAGCACCGACGCACTGCTGAGCGTTTGTCCGGACCCGCCGGTGACGTTGATTTCGCTGCCAACCTGAGTCGTGGATGTTGCCTCGTATCCGATGCTTGGATAGTTGGGATCCAGCGGGCTCGGGATATTGTTGAAAACGACCGATCCCGCCCGAAGCGATGCGGTGCCAAAGAGAACTGCACCAGACACGGCTGCCACAGAAAGAAACGACTTCACAATATTTCTCCAGTTCATTAAAAGCACGGTCCACCAGCAGCGGGGCGGGAACATTTCCCGCCGACGATCGCCGTGGAAGAATTTCATTCCGAGTCAGGCCCGCAGCACGCCTTACGCAGTGCAAAGGATGCTGCGAATCCTTCAATCACAATAGAATGGGAAGCAGAAACGTCGGCGTTCGGCGGTAAAAACGTGCCGTGCCTGGCTCCGGATCAACAACAGTTGGATCGTCCACGACGTAAAACAATGGCCCTTCCAACTTCCGATATACAACCAGTTTTGACGGAAGCAAAAGAATTTAAGAATTTTGTGAGCAACTTCTCGCAGGCGGGAGAGGGAGCGGGTCGGGATTGCGCAGATCCACACCGCCGATGGAAGCTGGCGAAAATGCGCCTCGGGAAATCTACGGGAAAGACCCATGTGGCAGAACAGGAAATGGAGGCGGAATGTGATGACGTGCGGCGCTGCAGACGGAAGGCTTGGCGCGGGTTGGGCGGCAGGGCTTCCATGGCTTTGATGCCTTGCACGATGACCCGCGCGATGAAGAGGACCGAGACGATGAGCGCGAAGAGCATAACGGAGCGGGCAGTGGTCAGGGCGGAGGGTTCATTCGAAATTTGCGCGAGCATGCAGGTCCCGCTGGGCGGGGGTGCAAGGGGGAAGTTGGTTTTTTTGGGGGGGCCGTCAGGATTTGGGGGTGAGATCTTGGACGGGGAAGGCATGGGTGTGGGTGGAGCGGAGGGGGTCGCCGATTGGGGTTCTTAGGAGGGTGGCGAGTGATTCGATCATTTCGACGGGGATGTCGCGCTTGGGGACAATGAAGATGCCAACCGATGTGAAAAGGGCCAAGGTAACGGGGGTCATTTGCGCGAAGCGAGACGTTCGAATACGGTGGGGAGGGAGGAAACGCGTTTGCCGCTGCGGCGGGTGTCGGGGGGCGGGAGTGCGCGCGTGGTCTTTTTGGCGCTCTTGAGAGCCTTTCGCGTTTTGGGGATTGGCAGATGGATGGTCATAGCAAACCAGCGCTTTCCATTACTTTATCGACCGTGTGCATTATAGGCTTAAATGCGCTCTGGTCCCACTGGAAAGTGCAAGAAGTCTGACGGTGGAACTGCGACCGGGGCGCGACGTCGCAAGCGTGGGTGGGGGCACAGTTGGTTTTGGGGTGGCGCTTATTTGCGGGAGGTCAGGCGTTTGACGAGGGTGGGACTCGGGGGGCCGGAACTCGCAGAGAGAATGTGGTATGATGATCGCTGGAATGGTCAGGCGATCGCTCGGCTTTGCCGGGAGGAAAGTCCGAACACCACAGGGTACGGTGGTGGCTAACAGCCACCCGTCCGGCCCGGCTTCTTCAAGCCGGGAAGGGCGCGGGACAGTGCCACAGAGAACGAACCGCCGATGGCCTCGCACTTTCGGGTGCGGGGATCAGGCAAGGGTGAAAAGGTGCGGTAAGAGCGCACCGCGACGCTGGTGACAGCGTTGGCAGGGAAAACCCCACCGGGTGCAAGACCAAATAGGGAACCGAAGGTGCGGCCCGCACCGCGTCCCCCTGCAGCCCCCGTCAATGGTCGATGCAGCGGGAATAGTCCCTCTCGAAGTACGAAGCTGCGAAAGCGGTGAGGAAACGACAGGGACACAGGTTCCGGGTAGGTCGCTCGAGGGCGCTTGTAAAAACGCTCCCAGATAAATGATCGCCACCCGCGCAAGCGGGAACAGAATTCGGCTTATCGACCCTTCCAGAAATCGGGCCCCGGGCGCGCCAGTGCTTCGGGGCCCGGCCTTTTTTTGCGGGGATGGGATGTGGCCAACCTCAGACTCGGACAGAGTACCGGCGAGTTGGTCTTGGCGTTTCGTCACTCGAACGAGGGGGCGTTCTTGACGGCGATCCAGATGGCGGGGGCGACGATGGCGAGCGTTATGATCATTGCGACGACGGCGGAAATCCATGGGCGTTTGTTCAATCCCGGAATCCAGCCGGCGACGCTGCCGAGCGGGGCGATCGCGAGGAGGATAAACACGGGGTTGGGGAGTGCGTAGTTGTAAAAGGCGGCGAGGGCGAGGACGGCGGCGTAGAGGAGGGCGGTTGCTTCGATGCCGCCGCGGCCGGCGTCGCGGAGCGGGGGGATGGCGCCGGAGCCGATGAGCATGCCGCTCATGGCGCAGAGCAGGATCAACATTCGGCCGCTATTCTGGTCGACGTAGAGCATGACGACCAGGACGGCGCCGAAGGTGCTCAGGAACAGCGGACCGATGGCGGTGAGCCAGAGGCGTGCGACGCGCACGGCGGGTTGGAGGGCCAGGAGGTAGAGGGCCATGGCGCCGGCCATGGCGGGGATGAAGAGTTCGCGCGGGGTGAGTTTTTCGCGCACGGTGAGCGCTGTGATGATGCAGAGGCCGACGACGAGCAGGGGCCAGCGCCAGATCCGGCGCATCATTGCCGCGGGAGTGACGAGAACGGCGGCGGCGATGGCGTCGATGACAGGCATTTGCCACGCTTCCGCGGGCCAGATCCCGGGCCAGCCCCAGAAGACCAGGGATCCTGCGACGAAGCCCAGCATGGCGCCGGGCGCTCCCAGCCCGGCGCGCAATGCGGGGGTTTTCTTTCTCAGCAGGAGTGAGCCGGTCACGATCAGGACGAGTCCGAGCCCGACGGCGGCGGCGATCCCCTTGGCCATCAGAATCGCAAAGTCCACGAGACACCCGACGAAAGAGGGTTACTTTTTGTCGCCTTCGAGGGAGATGGTGAAGGTGACGTCATCGCCGAGGACGCCGGGGAATTCCTTGATGCCGAAGTCGTTGCGGTTGACCGTGAAGGTGCTTTCAAAGCCGATGACGGGGTTGCCCTTCATGTCTTTGCCGGTGCCGGTCATTGCGATTTTGACGGTGATGGACTTGGTGACGCCATGGATGGTGAGGTCGCCGGTGACTTCGAGAGTGGTGTCATCGATTTTTTTGGCAGCGGTGGACTTGAAGGTGAGCGGCCTTACGATTTCTTCGGCAGCAAATTGCGAATGGAATCGAGCAACTGCGAGGGTTCGATCGGTTTGCTGATGAAATCATTGCAGCCGACGGCGAGGCACCGCTCGCGGTCGCCGGACATGGCGTTGGCGGTGAGGGCAACGATCGGCGTCGTGATGCCTTTCTGACGGAGGAGCCGGGCGGCGTCGTAGCCATCAAGTTCGGGCATTTGCATGTCCATGAGGATGACGTCGAAGGGCTTCGTGGGGGGGGGAGCGTCGCGCGCGGCGAGGAATTTTTCGATGGCGGCGCGGCCGTTGTCGGCGAGGGTGACGGTGGCGCCGGCCCTTTCGAGCAGCAGGCGGAGCAGGAGCTGATTGTCGGGGCCGTCTTCGGCGACCAGAATGGACCCGTGGATGGGTTCGGCGGCAGCAGCGACGGCGAGCGGGGAGAGGGGGCGGGGTTTGGCGGTCGAGGCGGGGGAGTCGCAGGCTTCGTCGGCGGGGAGGGGAATCCAGAACGTGAAGGTGGAGCCGACGCCGAAGGTGGAGTCGACCGTGAGCTCGCCGCCGAGGACGCGGGCGAGACGACGGGAGATGGAGAGCCCAAGGCCGGTGCCGCCGTATTTGCGGGTGGTGGAGGCGTCAGCCTGGGTGAAGGGTTCAAAGAGCGATTCCATCTGTTTGGGCGTAAGGCCGATGCCGGTGTCAACGACCTGGAAGACGAGTCGGGCGTCGGGCGTGCCGGTGCCTTCGCGGCGAATGTGGAGGGAGATCGAGCCGCGCTCGGTGAATTTGACCGCATTGCCGAGAAGGTTGGTGAGAATCTGGCGGACGCGGGTGGGGTCGGTATTGATCGTGTCGGGAACGGCGCTGTCGTATTCGACGGAGAATTGCAGATTCTTCTTGAGCACCCGTTCGCGCACGAGGCTGGTGGCTTCGGAGACGATCTGGCTGGTGTTGTACTGGACGCGATCGACCGGCATCTTGTTGGCTTCGATGCGCGAGAGGTCGAGGATGTCGTTGATGAGCGTGACCAGGTGGCGGCCGTTGCGGCGGATCGTCTGGATGAACGTGTCGCGCTGATCGGGCGGTAGCTCCTCCTGCAGAAGGTCGGCGAAACCGAGGATCGCAGTCATCGGCGTGCGGATTTCGTGCGACATGTTCGCGAGGAACTGGCTCTTGGCGGCGGAGGCGTTCTGGGCCTCCTCCTTCGCCCGGCGGAGCTCCTCTTCGGCGGCCTTGCGGTGGGTGATGTCGAGGTTCGTGCCGACGATGCGCAGCGGCTTGCCGGTCTCGTCGCGCTTGACGACTTTTCCCCGTCCGGTGAACCAGACCCAGTGGCCGTCCTTGTGCCGGAGGCGGTGATCGTGCTCGTAGGAAGGCGTTTCGCCGCGGAAGTGACGCTGGAGTTTTTCCCAGCCGGGAGCATTGTCGTCGGGGTGGCAGAGCTTGTTCCAGGTGTCGATGGTGTGGGGGAGCAGTTCTTCGGGCTGGTAGCCGATGGGGACGAACCAACTCGGCGCGAAGACGACGTTGCCCGTGATGATATCCCAATCCCAGAAGGCTTCTTCGGTGGCGTCGAGCGCGAACTGCAGGCGCTCGCGGGAGATCGCGAGCTGCTCCTCCGCCTGGCGGGCGGCGGTGACGTCTTCAATGATGCAACTGAAGCGCGGGAAGGGACTCTGGACACCGCTGACGGGTGTGATGGTGGCCAGCAACACGTGCCGGGCGCTCGGGAACTGGCGGACGTACTCAAAGTGCACCGGCGCATTGATGCGCGCAGCCTCGTGCATGCCTTGGATGTACCTGCGGGCGTCTACCTCCGGTATTCCAAGCGCAGAGGAGGGCCGGCCGAGGACGTCCTCCGGCTTCTTGCGCAGAAAGCGCGTGGCGGCGGCGTTAATGGCCACGTGGTACATCTCATCATCGCGCAGCTCCAGCACCGCCATCATGTACGGCGACGAATTGTAGAAGCTGCGAAGGATGGATTCGGACGCCAGAATCGCCTGCTGGGCCTCATTGCGCTCCTTCACCAGTTTCTGCAGCTCGACCACCTGCTGACGCATCTGAATCTCACGCACCACCTGCCGGGCGAGGGCTTCCAGGGCATGCACCTGTTCGGGCGTGAGCCGATGCGGCACGACATCGACAACGCAAAGCGTCCCCACCGCATGGCCATCGGTGCCGATCAGCGGAGCGCCCGCGTAGAAGCGGATGTGCGGATCGCCGCGGACCAGGGGGTTCGACGCAAAGCGGGCGTCGGCGGCGGCATCGGTGACCTGCGTGAACTGCCGGTCGGCCACGGGATAGTTGCAGAACGCCACCGAACGCGGCGTTTCCGTGATCTCCATGCCGTGATGTGACTTGAACCACTGGCGGTCCTTTTCCACCAGCGTGACCAGCGCGATGGGCGTTCCGCAAATGCGGGCGGCTAACGCGGTGATGTCGTCGTAGGAGGCTTCCGGCGGGGTATCGAGCAGCCCCGTGGCGCGCACGGCAGCGAGGCGGGCTTCCTCATCCGGCGGAAGGGGGTAGGTAATGGGAGAGGGTTGAACGCTTGCGCTCACAATCAGCTCTCGTCGAATGGACTTCGGATGCTTGAGTGATACCCCGTCGATCGTATACTATATGCGACTCGAAAGCCCAGGTGGCGAAATTGGCAGACGCACTACCTTGAGGTGGTAGCGCCGCAAGGCATGCAGGTTCGACTCCTGTCCTGGGCATTTCGGGGGGGATTGGCAAAGGATCATTCGCAATTGGCGATTGGAGCCCGGGGGGGGCTGCAGGGGCCAGGGTGCGCTTCCGTCGCGCGGACTGGGGGAACTGGGCAAGGGGGCCGTGAATGGGGACCGATAAGATCGCCGGTTGAAAACATAAAAGATGGTGGGAGGCGCTTAAGCAACCCCCCTTTCGAGGCGATGAAATGATGCAGCGGCACTGTCGCTGATTCGTTTCATTGGCTGGAAGGGCTCTTGATCGTGAAGCGCTCGGCAACTGACATGGGAAGATTGGCGATCCGCGGCAGCAGGAATCCGCGCCGCCTGATTGGCCGCGCCATGACTCTGATGGAACTCCTCATCGGACTGGCGATCACGGCGGTCGTGTCGGCCGTGATTGCGATCCTCATCAACTCCACCGCGGTGGGAACCAACAGCCAGCAGGACGGCCGCCGGTCGCTCGTGAAGTTTCAGCAGATCAAGGCCGAGGTCGGTGATGAACTCGCCAACGCTCGCTGCATCCTGGATGCCTCGCTCACCGGTTCGGCCGCGCCTTACTACATCGTCTACTGGATCGGCGACCCCGCGCCGGCCTCCCCGCTGCAGACTCAGGTGAACGGAGCGGTGGACCTCAGCGAGATGCGGATGCTGGAACTGGATCCGGCCACCGGAAACCTGAATCTGTGGTCCACCCCCGCCTCCATCAGCAACGACCAAACCTATGCCGCCGGAACCACCTGGCATGCGGCGGCCGTGGCCGCCAAGAGCAACTCGAATTTCACGGCCAGGACAATCGCCACCAGCGTCACCTCCATGGTCTGCTCCCTCGACGCCGGCACCATGACGCAGGCGAAACTCATTCACGCGACGATCACCTTCACCGACAGCGCCGGAACAAAGCAGGTCGTTGCTTCCGCCGTGCTGGCGAATCAAACGGCGCCCCAGTGAGGCACAGGAGCCAACATGAGACTTGATGCGAAACCTGATGCAAAGACGATCGGACAGCGCCGCGGCGTCGCGATGCTCCTGGTCATGGTGGGACTCGTCGTCTGCACGCTCCTGACCGCGGGGTTTCTCTCGACCCAGGGAACTTCCATCGCCATCGCACGCAACGAGCGCGACGCCGAGGAATGCCGGCTCCTCGCGCAGGCCGGGCTCGATCTGTGCTACGCGCAAATGCGCACGCTCGATGCCGCACGCTCGACCGCGGATCAACCAAGCTGGCGCGAAAAGATGTCGCCGGGCACCTGGCTCAGCAATTTTCCGATCGGGAACGGCACCGTGACCGTGACCGCGGCCTCCGCGAACGGGAGCAGCTTCACCTCCGATCCACACCAGCCTGTCATCTTCACTTCCACCGGGTTCTGCAACAATCGTTCGTTCAGCCTCACCGGCACCTTCAGCCCCACCGGCGGCGGCGAGGTCTTCCGCGGCGGCAATTTCTTCCAGGGAAACGTCGTCGTCGGACCGGGTACCCTCCTCGTGCCCACCCTCATCGATTCCTACAACTCCTCCTCCGGCTCTTATGTGAGCCCCGGCGGAAGCAAGGCCATCATTTGGACCAACGCCACGCAGGGCGGCTCCGTCTCCATCAATACCTACGGCGCCATCAACGGCTCTGTCGTCGCCGGGCCCACGGCGATGCTTTCGAATGTGCTCAACCTTGCAGCTTCGATCCTGGGCCTCAGCGGGGGAGGTTCCGTCTCCGCCGCCACTGAAAACCGCGACCCCGGAACCGTCGTCGCCCCCAACCTCACCGGACTCACCAGTCAGGGTGACTACACCGCCAACGTCTCCTCACTCTCCCCCGGCATGTGGAACAACCTCAACTTCCCCAACCGCTCCGGCGGCGTCCTCCTCAGCAGCGGCCTCTTTGCGATCAACGGTAACGCCACTCTCGCCACTTCCGCCAAAGTCTCCGTCTCCAACGGCGCCAGCACCATCCTCTACATCAAAGGAAATCTCACCCTCAACAGCAGCTCGGCCATTACCCTCGGCACCGCCAGCTCGCTCACCATTTACGTCGGCGGCAACATCCAGATCACGACCGCCACCATCAACGCCACTGGCACCAATCCGATCCCCTCCACGGTACAGATCATCGGCCTGCCCAACGCCGGAAATATCCAGATCACCAATAACGCCAGGATTTACGGCGTGATCTATTCCCCCAATTCTTCCGTATCGATGCAGAACAACATGCCCCAGATTTTCGGAGCGGTCGTCGCGCACGACATCTCCATGAAGGATATGTCACAGCTTCACTTTGATGAGGCGGTCAAGAGCGTGAAGATCGACGGCATCGCCGGCGGGACCGCGCCTCCGGGGGCGGCCGATTACACATCCAAGGTCGTCGGAACCAACTGACCCCCGCAAGCCGCCTCTCTCCACGACTCCCTCACCACAGCGTCTTGAGCGTCGCGCCCGGGTAGAAGAATGCCAGGATTTCTTCGTGCGAGCGCCCCTGCAGCGCCATCGCCTGCGCGCCCCACTGCGACATGCCGATGCCGTGCCCATGGCCGCGCCCATTGAAGATCTCGATCGCGCCGCCTTCATCCCGGATATCAAACCAACTCGAATAGGGCTTGGGCGCGGCGCCCAGCGGATCGTAAATCAACGCCAGCCGGAATTCCTCCGCCCGGATCGGAGCGCTCCGGCCGGCGGTGTCCGTCAGCGTGAACTCCGTCGGCCGGCCCGTCACGGGGTTCCGCTTCCCGATCACCACCGATTGGATTGGCCCGAGCACCAGCAGATACGGCAGTGAGTTCCGCTCCGCCCAGCTCCGGACGCAGCGCGTGATGTCACTCTTTTCAATCGTCATCGGTGCCCACATGAAATGGGAGCTCGGCGAAATGTTTTCGAAATTGCCGATTCTGCGCGGCGCAAGCGCGCCAAGCGATGGGTCGCCCCAGGCATCAAACGGGTCCTGCGTTGCCCCCCCCGTGCAGGCCGAATAGCGCGCACAGAAAACGCCTTCGCGACCCTTGAGCGTCGCCATCAGCACCTCCCCCGCCGTCTCGCTCACCGCCGACCGGCTGCGCGCCGTCTCGCCCGCAATCCCCCCGTACATCTGCGAGCCCACATCATTCGACACATCCCACGGCTTCCCCTTCCCCTCCGTAAGCATCTGAAACAACGCGAACGTCCGCGCCGCTATCGCCTGCGCCCGAAACACCTCCGGACTCCAACTGTTCAGAATCTCCTTCGGCAGAACCCCCGCCAGATACGCGTCGATCGGCACCACATTCACCGCCACATATTTCCCGTTCGGCAGCGTCACCACCTCGATCCGCCCCCGATACGCCTTCCGAATCGTCGGCCGATACGTCAACTCCTCCGTCAGCTTCACCCGGATCAGCGGCTCGGAAATGTGCTCCGGCACCACCACGATCGACGGCGCCACCGGCCCCACCAGCCGCGGCTTGGGCAGTTGCGCCGGAATCGCCGGACCCTGTGCCCTTGCCTGCGCGGGTCTCGTGGTCGGAACGCCGGCGACCGGTGCTGAAGGCGGCGATGGAATCGGCGCAATCGGCTCCGACTCCTCGCAACTGCCAAGCATCGCGGTCGACACAATGAGGCTGAACAACAGGACGCTGGTTTTCATGCGGATCGGCTCAATGCGGGTGCGTGACTGAATCCTATATCATCGGGCAGGCCGGCGGAAAAACTTGCGTCAGCGACATGCCCGCTCCGCGATACGCATCGTGCCGTTATCAACAATCATTCCCCTGGCTTCTGCAGGGGAATGTCGACGTGCGTGTGGGGAACGGCCATCAGCCGATACACGGATTCTTCGATCGGATAAAGGTAACGCCGGAATACCTGCTTTGGTATGTCCTCAAAGGTAATCCATTGCAGTGGATCGGCAAGGTAGCGGATGCGGCGGGAAAGATCATGGAGCGGCTGGTATGCGTCCCAGATGCGCGTGTATCGCCGCGTGTTCATGAGCACCTCGTTCCGGCTGTCATGCGAATTCACGCGACGGACGCCGTCGCTCTGAAGAAGAGCGTCAACGGCATGCAATGCAACGTAAAACGATACGGTGACAATCCAATCGGGATGTGTGGCCGGGATCAAACTCACGAACTTACGATTGTGCAGCCACTGATCCAGATGCCTCTGAGGAATTCCCATAAACCAGTCGCGCCTTCTCCAAATCCAAAAAACGGTCCACGTCGCCGGCCGGAATCTGGCCCACTTCCACCATCCCGATATTAAAACCCGCCACCAACTCCCGATTCAGCACCGCGAGCTCGTCCGCCAGATCAAAGTTGAACCGCGTCCCCGTTGGAATGAACAACAAGAGGATTTTCGACCCTCGGCCTTCCAGGTAGCAGCCGGAAACTCGGGCCGATCGCTCGCTGCACCACTTCTGTAGATGCGCCACCATCGACTTCAGCTCATCCAGCCACACCGCCACACTGATGCTGAGCTGGCATCCCTGGATTATCTGCTTGCCCGTGCTGACGATGATCTCGTCGTTTTCCGGATGAATAATGAACTGCCGGTCGCCGTCGCGGCTTTGAAAGATGTGAGCAGATTCCGAGCTGGACGACATGGCGGTCATCGGGTTCATTCCTGAGGCTTTCTGGCCCTGTTCCATCATTTTGTTGCGCCTTGCTGCGGCCTGCACTCTTCGCAACCCAGATTACTATAAAGCCTTGACCGGAGTGCTGCTACTCAAAAAGTATCGGCATTACGGCACGAAATCATTCCGCTCACGAAAACGAGATGATCGCCAGCCCCATCAGTATGAACACGATCGCGATGGACCCCCGCACCGTCATCCGCTCGTTCAGCAGAAGAATCCCCGCCACCACCAGCAGAATGATCGCCCCCGCATCAAACGGATAGACGCTCGACAGCGGATAATCGTGCAGCAGACCCAGCCACAGGAAAAAATAAATTGCCTGCGCGACGATCGACACCGCAAAATACGCCGTGCGATTCGCCATCGTCGCCCGCCGTCCCGCGTGCATCGCCCGCTTCAGCAGCAACTGCCCGCTCACCAACGCGATCTCCGCGATCGTCCCGATTATGAAAAGGTTCCTCATCATTCCGCCGTCACCGCCACCGGAACGGGCACCGGCTCAGCTTCGACGGAAGCCGGCTCCCCCTCCAACTGCACTTCCGTCTCCACGATCAGCGGCACCAGCAGCACTATCCCCACCACCACCAGCGATACCCCGAACCACTTCTGCACCGACACCCGCTCGTGCAGGAACAACCACGCGCTGATCGGCACCAACACCTGATTCGCGCACGTGAAGTTGTACGCCAATCCCAGCGGCACTGTCCGCAACGCCATCACCCAGCAGACAAATCCCGCTATGTGAAACCCAATACCCACCACCGTCATCATCGACTGCATCGCCGCCACCCCGAAAATCGCCACATGCGCCGTCTCCTTCGCCCCCATCGTCAGAAATATCTCCGCCGCCGTCACGCACAGCATGTTCAAAATCAGCAGCACGAGGTTGCGCATCGGATTCGGCGGGGTCAGCGGGGAGGGCCCCGGGGGGGGGGGGGGAGGAGGGACGGATTAATGGACGCCTTCGGGTTAATCGTGCAGCTCCTGCACGTTCGGAAACAGCGGAATAATCTTATCGTGTTTCGTCGGTTCCGCGAAGCGCATCGCAAATTTAAACGCCGGATTCAGAATCGACGACGCGTGCCGCACCCACAAATCCAGCGGAGAAAGCTCGTGCTTCAGGTGCAGCTTCGCATCGTAATTCAACGGCGTGGAATAATACGTCGAAATCCCGTTCTCGATGCACCACTGAATCACATCCCGCATCGTCAGAAAGTACATGTGCAGGTCCAGGGCCAGCGGATACTCCATCCCCAGGTACAGATCCAGCAGCATCGTCTCCGCTCCCCCCCCCTCCAGCCTCGCATCGGGATGCGACGGCATCCGCACCAGCGTGATCGACACCGCGATCAGCTCCCCACGCCGCCGCCACAGGAAAAACCGCGCCCGCTCCGGCATGCTCCGCCCCAGCTCCAGAAAAAACTGCGGCGTGAGCTTCTCAAACTTCATCCCCGCCCGCTCATACACCTGCAGGTACAGCCGGTGGACCTCCTCCACGCAGTCCGAAACGTCGTTCGTCACGGACATCTCAATCTTCTCCCCCGCCGAGTCCTTCAATTTCCGCCGTGTGCTCTTCCGCGTCACCTTGCTCAGCGCCTTGGACATGTAATCCTCGAACGACGTGTACTGCCCCAACGGCAGCCGCGTCATCGGCATCGACGGAATCCTCATAAAATCCGGCCCCTCCGCCAGCCCCCTCATCGCCTCGCGTTGCTCCGCCGGAACATCCTTGAACACCACGATCTTCACCCCGTGCCGCCGCCCATATTCCGCCACCGCCTCCCCCAACGCCGTCGTGAACCAGTGATGATCCGCCCCGATGTCCGTCGAAAACGGCTGCAGCGCGATCCCCGGCGCCCCCGGCCCCGCCGGATTCCCCAGCATCATCGTCTTCAGCTTCAAAAACCCCGGATACATCTGCCGCACTTTTTCCGTTATCTCCGGCACCTTCCCCTTCATTCCCGCCAGGATGTCCTGATCCACCACGAAAAACGGCTGCGCCCCGCGCAACCGCCCCGCCCGGTCACGCAGCACAATGTACGACAGCGGAAAATCATGCCCCAGCGACCGATGCACCAGCTCATAATACCGATGATCGCAAATCTGCTGCGACAACCGCGTCTCCGCCAGAATCCCCTCCGGCAACAACTCCGCCGGATACACCGCCGCAGTCCCCCGCGAAACCGAATACGTTTCAACCCCCGGAACCGCGCGCAGCGGAAACGCCGGAATCTGATTGGCCTGCTCAGCCACGCTAAAACGTGGCGCGTCACGCGCCGGCGAATACGACGCAGACACCGGCAACGGTTGTTCAATGAACGTCGTCATACTGCTCCGAAACAAACGCCTTGGCTGTATCTGGTGGTCCCACGCTCAGGAGAATTGACCCGTGGATTTTAACGTCTAAGCTCTTAAATCCAAGTGCCCGATTCATCCAGCAGTTATACGCATGAGCCACTTTAGACGCCTTAAATGATAGGAAAATGATGAACCTGAATATTCGTGGAAAAATCGCCGTCGTCACAGCCTCCACCGCCGGCATTGGCCTCGCAATCGCCTCAACCCTCACCCAATAAGGGCCTCCGTCGTCGTCAATGGACTCACCCCAGGCCCGCGTCGATGACGCCATTCATAAAATCAATGCCGCAACGGGCACCCTTGTCTCCGGCGTCGCCGCCCACCTCAGCACAGCCGCAGACACCAAGGCCTTTCCCAAACAGATCCCCGCGAGTCGCTCCCTCCACAATGCCCCACCCTCACCGCAAAAACTCCCGCGCCCGCGCCAGCCCCTCCCGAACCTCCACATCCCCCGGATCCTTCGCCGCCGCCTTCTTCAACTCCTCCGCCGCCTCCTCATACCGCCCCGCCTTCAACAGCGTCATGCCGTACTGTTTGCACACTTCAAACCGCTCCGATTCCTTCGCCCCCGCCGCCTTCTCCTCCTCCAACGCCAGCTCCATCCGCCCATCGTGCTCCGCCAGCGCCGCCAGCGCCAAATGCGCATCCGACGACGCCGGATCCGCCGCCAGCACCGCTCGCACCTCCCGCTCCGACTCCTCCAGCCGCCCCGCCCGCGCATACCCATGCGCCAGCGGCCAGTGCAGCTCCGTGCTCGCCGGCGTCACTTCCCGCGCCCGCTCAAACAGCGTGATCGTGTCGTGCCAGTACTGCGTCTGCCGATACGAAAACACCGCGAGAACCACCCCCAGCGCCACAACCCCCAACACCCCCGCCACCACCGCCCCCGCCACCACCGCCCCCGTCGCACGACGCCTCTGAAACACCCCAAACACCACCATCCCGATCAACCCCACCGACCCCAGATAACTGAATCGATCCGCATACGCCTGCGAAGACGACTGCACAAACCCAATCGTCGGCAACGACCCTGCCACATACCACAGCCACCCCCCCAACAACCACGGCCACCGCCGCCGCTGCCACACCACCACCACCGTCACCACCGCCAATATCCCCAACGCCCCGCACACCCGCATCCACGGCGAACCCACGTACGGATAAAACACCGCCAGCTCGCGGAAATCCACCTGCATCACCATGTACCTAACGTACGACAGCACCGCATTCCCCGCCTTCTCCCATGCGCTGATCGGCAGCGTACCATTCCTCCGTGACGTCATCATCGCCGCCACCGCGCCCACCACCACCACCACCCACATCGGCCACTTCTCCACCACCGCCCGCTTCATCTCCGAAACGCTCCGCACCCGACCCAGCGGCCACCAATCCACCACCACCAGCAGCACCGGCATCACCGTGAACATCGGCTTCCCCCACATGCTCACCACCAGCGCACCGCACGCGCTCCAGAACCACACCCGCCCGCCACGCCGCCCCTTCTCGCACCCCACCACATACCAATACATCGCCAGAAACCCGAACACCCCCGCTATCTCATCCTTCCGCTCCGTCACCCACGCCACCGACTCCACCCGCAGCGGATGCACCGCCCACAACAACGCCACCGCAAACCCCGCCCACCGCTCCCCCGTCGCTCGATACAAAAATAAAAACAACATCCACGCCGCCACCCCATGCAGCACAATGTTCGTCACGTGATACACCGTCGCGTCCGGCAACGCACCACCCCGCCCCGACCCAACCTCATGTTCCGCCACATCCTCCGCCACCAGCCGGCTGATCGTTGCATCCAACTGCAGCGACAGCCACGTCGCCGGTATGTAAAACCCATTCTCCCGGCTCGTCAGCGCCCACGCCACTCCCCCCGGCGTCAGTCCCCCCAGCACATGCGGATTCCCAAACACATACGGCTGATCGTCCAGATCCACAAAACTCGCCTTCACCGCCGGCGAAAACGTCACCGCCACAAACACTCCCAACACCCCCAGCAGCACAAACGTCACCCAATCCCACCGAAATTTCTCGCGCTCCACCCCCGCACGCGAAAGCTCCGCCTCTGCCGTAGACATGCAATCCTTCCCCTCTCTGACCCAAAATATCGTTCCGTGTTCTCTCGTAGATATAAATTCCCACTCCCCCCGTCAAGAAATTTCCCCTTCCACAACTTCCCCCGTTTCAAATCCACCATCAATCTCGTCACCCCAAAGAGACAATCCCCCCCGCATTAAATCCAATCCCAAATCCGCTATGCTCTCCAAAAAGGCCGCCTCAAACACCCAAACCTTTTCGTGTCTTTTGTGTTTTTCGTGGCCATTTATCCGTCTTTTGTTCAGATGCTCAACCCAATCAACAGAGCTCGAAGCCATGACTCGCCTCCCCCACCGCATCCTCCTCCCCCTCGCCACCCTCCTCCTCCTCTCCAACCCACTCCTCGCCGAAACCAAATCCAACATCGAATACGCACACCCCGACAACACCCCCCTCACCCTCGACGCCGGAATCCCCGACCCCACCCCCGACCACCCCCAACCCTTCCCCGCCATCCTCCTCATCCACGGCGGCGGCTGGTCCTCCGGCGACAAAACCAAAGACTTCCCACAACTCTACCAACCACTCAACAACGCCGGCATCGCCTGGTTCTCCATCAACTACCGCCTCGCCCCACAACACCGCTGGCCCGCCTCCCTCGACGACGTCAACTCCGCTCTCCTCTGGCTCCACACCCACGCCCCAGACTACCACTGCGACCCCACACGCCTCGCCATCCTCGGCTACTCCGCCGGCGGTCACCTCGCCCTCCTCGCCGCACTCCAAACGAAAATCCCCCTCCGCGCCATCGTCGGCCTCGCCCCCCCTACCGACCTCGAACTCGACCTCCCCACCCGCGGCGGCCTCTCCCCCTCCCTCCAATCCCTCCTCAACCTCCCCCACCAACTCACCCCCGACTCTCAAAAACTCCTCCACGACATCTCCCCCCTCCACTACCTCCACAAAGACCTCCCCCCCATCCTCATCCTCCACGGAACCGCCGACAAAT
>Ga0335069_10003467_pt1 | contig 23806 bp, 21 predicted proteins | sample Lox_Sample_11_FD_206714 | JGI IMG/M metagenome (GOLD analysis project Ga0335069, IMG submission 206714) | Soil microbial communities from Loxahatchee National Wildlife Refuge, Florida, United States - Lox_Sample_1.1 | ecosystem: Environmental > Terrestrial > Soil > Wetlands | place: USA... | reverse complement strand
AGCCGAAGGACGAGTTGCCAGGGCTACGGCGATGGGCTGAAGCCCTGGGCGAGGGAGAGTCGTCGTGCGATAGGTGAACGCAGCAACTGGAGTGAAGGCAAAAGGCGACCACCCATTGCGAGGCTGCCGCGAGAACATCGGGAGGTATCGCAGGTCGGCAACTACAGCGATGTGCCGAGGTTGTTGGAGATGGTATTGAAGGCCGTTTTGATTTCGGTCGAGAGGCCCTTCATTGCGATCACCGAACCGAAAGCGATGACGGCCACGACGAGTGCATATTCGACCAGATCCTGGCCTTCCTCCTGGGTGAAGAGGTTGCGTACGGCAAGATGAAGCTTATTCAATAGAGCTGACAGCATATAGGGCCTCGTGGAATCAATAAGTTACGAAGTTCATAAAGAATTCGTAAGGACATCATAAGGATGCCTGCGACACGCGGCCATTACCTGTAGGTGGGAGATGCGGGTACGGACAGGGGAGAAGCGGGTCCCCCTGAAAGGGGAATCTGCGCCGCCGAACCGAGAAGGATCGGGAAGCTTCAGGCCGAAACGTACTCCGGCAGGTCAGGACAACAGGGCTTCGCGGATTGCGTCGTGGAATGCAGGGCGCACGTCGCGGATGAGCTGGCTCTTGCGGTCGGGCCACGTCCGGTTGGTGAGAAGAACGGCAGCGATTCGAGCGTCGAGGTCGATCCAAAGCGAACAGCCGCTATAGGCGAGGTGTCCGATGGAGTGCCTGGAGAAGTGGCGGCCGGCGGACGAATTCTCCGAAGGGGTGTCCCATCCGAGAGCGCAGGAACTTCCTGCCGGGCCCTGGCGTTCGGCGAACTCCTGCACGATTGATTTGGTCCAGAGGCTACGATTCGATTTTGCGGCCTCGAGAATCTCGCCGGCAAAACGGAGCAAGTCGGGGACATTGGAGAAGACGCCGGCATGTCCGGCAATGCCGCCCATCACCCATGCGTTTTCGTCTTGCACTTCGCCCTGAATGCGGCGGTGGCGGAAGGTTTCGTCGATCTCCGTCGGAGGAATGTGCGGACGCTTCCGGGGGAGAGGATTGAAACCGGTGGCATCGAGTCGGAGGGGCTGGAAGATCTCACGGTGGACCCAGGTCGCCAGGGACTCGCGCGTCAGGACTTCCAGGGCCTTGCCGAGCAGGATGAAACCGGGGTCCGAATACTCGGCACGGGAACCAGGCTCGGCCTCAATCGGCAACTGCAGGCAGGCTCGCAGTAGTGCGTCGGGCGTCGTGGCGGTGCGGAAGAACTCGACGTATCCCGGCAGGCCGGAGTTGTGCGCGAGGAGGTGACGCAGGGTGATACGGCGGGCGCTCTGGCTGGATTCCCGGCCGACAACGAAACCGGGCAGAAATTCACCGACCGGTGTGTCCAGATCGAGGAGTTCCCGCTGAACCAGCAACATGACTGCCGCGGCGGTAGCCACGACCTTGGAGACGCTGGCGATATCGAAGATTGTTTCCGGAGCGATGGGGAAGGCGTCATCCTCGTAGGTCGAGGAGCCGAGTGCGTCCTGAAGGACGACGGAGCCATTGGTCAACACCCCGAAGGCGCAGCCCGGGAAGGCGTGTGCTGCAATGGCGTCGGTCAGAACGTCGTAGACGTGCGAAAACGCGCCTGGCTCTCGGAGAGCGGCCGCATCCGGCGCGGTTGTTTCGATGTCTTCCATTGCCTTGCATCCTACCTCGAATTGGCGCAATTGGCTGTGCTCGATGCACAAAAATTCGATGCCGGGCACGCAGAAACTGGGCTACCCTTGGACGCGATGGGCCCGTCTATCTTAAGAAGGGTTGCTTCGGAGGAACCGGATGAGTCCGTGGGGGGAGATATCGGCTTCGCTCGTCATCGGCGTTCTGGCCATGACTGTAGGTCAGGCAGCAGCTCAGACGCAGGCTGCTGCAGCGTCGGCGCCGGACCAACCTGCGCCTGCAGGTGCTCCGGCTGTCGCAAACCTTTCAACGGCTGCGAATGTTGCGCAGGCGACCCCGGCGAAGAAAACCTATACGGTTCCGGCGGGAACCAAGGTGCTGCTCCAGTTGCGAAGCGGCATCAATACAAAGAGCGCCCGTGCGGGGGATGGCGTTTACCTGGCTTCGACGTTTCCCGTTGTCGTCGGGAATCGGGTGATGATCCCGGCGGGGGTCTATGTGCAGGGGGTAGTCGACCGCGTTGAACGCGCCGGGCGTGTGAAGGGCAGGGCACAGCTCGACATGCACTTTACTTCGATTATCTTTCCTAACGGGTCGGTCGTTGAGATCCCCGGCGTGGTGAATAGTTTGCCCGGCGCCAGGCAGCAGCGGGTGAAAGACGACGGAGAAGGAACGATCCAGCAGGACGGAGATAAGGGGCGCAACGCAAGCAAGACGGCAGAGATCGCGATTCCGACAGGCGGAACGATCGGCTCGATCGGCGGCCTGGATTCGGGGCATCCGATCGCCGGAGGGATTGCAGGGGTCGGGGCGGGACTGGCGGCTGTAGGTCTCGTTTCGTTGTTCACGCGCGGAGCCGATGTGAACATCGAGAGCGGGACGCAGGTGGAGATGGTGCTGCAGAGGCCATTGCTTCTGGAGGAAGAAAACCTCTCTGGAGTCGGTGCGCCGGGCAGTGCTCCGAATCTCGTTCCCGCAGAGGATCAGCCGCGGCCGATCCAAAAGCCGAACCATGCACGGGTCTTTTGCCCGCCTGGTGGTCTCGGATGTGAATGACCTGAGGCGATCCGGATTACACTAAGAAGTGATGGAATCGCCGGCTCCGAACCTGTCTGTCTCTCCAACAAATGATTCTTCCGATGCGGCGGTCCAGCTCGTTCCCGCGGCCGCTCCGATCGCCAAACCGAGCGGGCTTGGGCTTTGGATCCGCGATCTGCTTATCTCGGCCGGTATCTCGGTCCTCATCATCACGTTCTTCTATCAGCCGGTGCGTGTGGAGGGTACAAGCATGCTGCCGCGGCTGGAAGATCACGATCGATTGTTCATCAACAAGTTCGTCTACCACATCGAGTCAATTCAGCGCGGGGACGTAGTTGTCTTCCACTATCCTCGCGATCCGGCGAAGAGTTATATCAAGCGCGTGATTGCGCTCCCAGGCGACCGTCTCTGGATTGACCACGGGCAGGTCTGGTTGAACGGGACGGAGATCAGCGAGGGCTATGTTCCGGATCGCTACCGGGACACACGGTCGATGGCGGAGATGGTGGTTCCCGACGATTGTTATTTCATGATGGGCGATCACCGATCGATCTCATCGGACAGCCGTGAGTTCGGTCCGGTGGAGCGCGATCTGATTTACGGCAAGGCGGTGTTTGTGTATTGGCCGGCGAAGGATGCCGGGGTGGTGCGATAGGGAATTGCCGGCGATGGAAATCTCTGTTTTGCGCCGGTGCGGCACGCGATCCGTGTAAACAGTCGAGTCTTCCACATCGAATGGAATTCCGCAGATGAAGCTGCGGGTGAAAGCTGCTAAAATCGATTGAATCCACTCCCCGGAGCGGCAATGCAGGCAATTCTTGCGCTCGAAGACGGGCGCATCTTCCTCGGCCAAGGCTATGGCCACCTGAGCGAATGCGAAGGCGAGGTCGTTTTTAATACTTCCCTTACCGGTTACCAGGAAATCGCCACCGATCCTTCCTACGCCGGGCAAATCGTCGTTCTCACCAATCCACAGATCGGCAACTACGGAACAAACCACGCGGACAACGAGGCGGCGAAACCCTTCATCGAGGGTTTGATCGTGCGCGAGTTTTCGGCGATCAGCTCCAACTGGCGCTCCGAGCAAGTAACGGACGAGTATATGGAGCGCTATGCGGTTCCAGTGCTCGCGGAGATCGATACGCGGGCGTTGGTACGGCATCTGCGGACGCATGGCGTGATGCGGGGCGTGATCTCGACGAAGGTCTCCAATCCTGAAGCGCTGGTGCAAAGAGCGAAGAGCATCCGCAAGATGGATGGGACGGACCTTGCGCGGGTGGTCTCGACGAAGGCCTTGTATACATTCGACGCTGACGATGCACGCAATCAGTCCGGCGATCCGCTGCTTCCGGGACAGGACAAGGCGATCGAAAGTCCGGATGGGAACGAGACGCTGCATGTAGTGGCGTACGACTTCGGCATCAAGCAGAACATCCTTCGCATGCTGACGCGCGAAAACTGCCGGGTGACGGTGGTTCCGGCGGAGACGACGGCCGAAGATGTGCTGGCACTGAAGCCGGACGGCGTGTTTCTGTCGAACGGGCCGGGCGATCCGGAGCCGGTTGAATATGCCGTGAGATCGATCCGCACTATGATGGGGCGCGTGCCGGTGTTTGGGATCTGCCTGGGCCATCAGCTGTGCGGGCTTGCGCTCGGCGGAAAGACGTACAAGCTGAAGTTCGGCCATCATGGTGGGAATCACCCGGTACGCAACAACATGACCGGGAAGGTGGAGATCACGGCGCATAATCACAACTTTGCCGTGGATCCGGATTCGGTCAACGCAAACGAAGTCGAGCTGACGCACGTCGATCTCAACGATCAGACGCTGGAAGGGCTGCGCCACAAGACGCTGCCGCTGTTCAGCGTGCAGTATCACCCCGAGGCAGCGCCGGGGCCACACGACTCGCACTATCTGTTCCGCGACTTCCGCCGGATGATGGAGGAGTGGAAGGGATGACGTTGCGAGGAAGAGAGACATCGGGCATTTCAAACCAGCGGGGCTTTTTGGCTCCGCTGTTTTTTGGATGCGGGAGTTTTGAAAAAACACGGCTCTAGCTGTGCTGCCGCAGATGCGAAAAGAAGCTGCGGCTTGGGCCGCTGAGGGATAGTTTTGAAACCTGCACGCGAGCACGAAGAAGCAGAACCTCTTTCTCCCCTGGATCGATTGCATGTGCGATCCGGAGTTTTCAGCCCACAAGGGCGAACACGTAAGCCGAAAACAAGTAGTTCGCGGAACAGATAAGAAAAACGATGCCACGCAGAAATGACATTCAGAAGATTCTTGTAATCGGGTCGGGCCCGATCGTGATCGGCCAGTCGGCTGAGTTTGACTACTCGGGCACGCAGGCCTGCAAGGCTCTCAAGCAGGAGGGCTATGAGGTGGTGCTGGTGAACTCGAACCCGGCCACCATCATGACCGATCCCGAACTTGCCGATCGCACCTATATCGAGCCACTCACGCGCGGGTATGTCGAAGAGATCATCCGCCGCGAAGCGGAGATGCTGGGGCCCGGCTCCGGTAAGTTTGCACTGCTGCCGACGGTGGGCGGGCAGACGGCGCTGAACCTGGCTGTCGATCTCGCCGATGCCGGGATTCTCGATCGCTACAACGTGGAGCTGATTGGCGCCAAGCTCGAAGCGATCAAGAAGGCCGAGGACCGCCTGCTGTTTAAGGATGCGATGATTCGCATCGGTCTCGAGGTATCGAAGTCGGCTCTGGTGAATAATCTGCGCGACGGGCTCGATTTTGCAAGCAAGATCGGCTTTCCGGTGCTGATCCGGCCGAGTTTTACGCTGGGCGGCTCGGGCGGCGGTATCGGTTACAACCGCGAAGAGCTGATGGAGATTCTGGCGCGGGGTCTCGATCTTTCGCCGGTGCATGAGTGCCTGATTGAAGAGAGCGTGCTGGGATGGAAAGAGTACGAGCTGGAGGTGATGCGCGATCTGGCGGACAACGTCATCATCATCTGCTCGATTGAGAACTTCGACCCCATGGGTGTGCACACGGGCGATTCGATTACCGTGGCACCGGCGCAGACGCTGACCGATCGCGAGTATCAGAAGATGCGTGATGCGGCGATTGCAGTGATGCGCGAGATCGGGGTGGAGACCGGCGGATCGAATGTGCAGTTTGCTGTGAATCCAGTCGATGGGCGGATGACGGTGATCGAGATGAACCCGCGCGTCTCGCGTTCGTCGGCGTTGGCTTCGAAGGCAACCGGCTTCCCGATCGCAAAGATTGCGGCGAAGCTTGCGGTGGGTTACACGTTGGATGAGATTCCCAACGACATCACGCGCAAGACGCCGGCCTGCTTTGAGCCGACCATCGATTACGTGGTGGTCAAGATTCCAAAGTGGCAGTTTGAGAAGTTTCCGGGAGCCGATGACACGCTTGGGCCGCAGATGAAGTCGGTGGGCGAAGTGATGGCGATCGGGCGGACCTTTAAGGAAGCGCTGATGAAGGCCTGGCGTGCGCTGGAGACGGGCAAAAAGACCGGCGCGGAGATTCTCGAACCGCGTCGTCTAACCCAGATGCTGGTGACGCCGCGACCGGAACGGCTCGGCTATATTCGTTTCGCCTTCGAGCGCGGGATGAGTGTGCGCGAGGTTGCGCGTCTGACGACGATGGACCCGTGGTTCCTGTATCAACTGCGGGAGATCACACTGGCGCAAGGGGAGATATCGAAGATCTCGCCGAAGCAGATCGATACCGAACGCCTGCGGCGGTTGAAGCGTCTGGGCTTGAGCGACGAACGAATTGCCACAGAGTGGAAGCTCGAAGGCCACGACGGCGTGAAGCAGGTGAGGGAACTCCGCGAAAGCAGAGGGATCCGGCCGGTCTTCAAGCTGGTGGATACCTGCGCCGCCGAGTTCGAATCGATGACGCCGTATCTGTACTCGACTTATGACGAAGAGGACGAGGCGCCGCCGACGGACAAGCCGAAGATCATCATTCTCGGATCAGGACCGAACCGGATCGGGCAGGGCATCGAGTTCGATTACTGCTGTTGCCACGCGGCTTTCGCGCTGAAAGACGACGGATACGAGACGATCATGGTCAACTGCAATCCGGAGACGGTGTCGACGGACTACGACACCAGCGATCGTCTTTACTTCGAGCCCCTGACGCTGGAAGACGTGCTGGCCGTGTACAACCATGAAGCGCAATCGGGCGCGAAGGTGGGCATGATTGTGCAATTCGGCGGGCAGACTCCGCTGAATCTTGCACAGCGGCTGCGTGCCGCTGGAGTGCCGATTGTGGGGACGTCGCCGGAGTCGATCGACCTGGCCGAAGACCGCAAGCAATTTGGCAAGCTGCTGGAGGATTTGCAGATTCCGCAGCCCGCGGGCGGAACGGCTACCAGTGTCGAGCAGGCGCTTGAAGTGGCCGAGCGCATTGGTTATCCGGTGCTGGTTCGCCCGAGCTATGTGCTGGGCGGACGTGCGATGGTGATCGCCTACGATGCTGCTTCAGTGGCGCAGTACATGCGTGAAGCTGTTGAGTACTCGCAGGAACGACCGGTGTTGATTGACCACTTCCTCGAAAGCGCAATCGAAGTGGATATCGACGCGTTGTGCGATTCGAAAGACGTGGTGATTGCGGGCATCATGCAGCACATCGAAGAGGCCGGGATTCATTCGGGCGATTCGTCCTGCGTGCTGCCGGCGGTCAGCATTCGGCCGGAGACGCTGAACACGCTCCGTTCGTACACGCGGAAGCTCGCGTTGGCACTTAAGGTTGTCGGGTTAGTGAATCTGCAGTTTGCGATCCAGCGCGATGCCGCAGGCAAAGACAGCGTCTACGTGATCGAAGTGAATCCGCGCGCATCAAGGACAGTGCCGTATGTTTCGAAGGCAACGGGGATTCCGCTGGCGAAGATCGCGTCGCGGCTGATGACGGGCCGGACGCTACGTGAATTGTTGCCCGATCAGATTGAGGACGGAAAGGACCTGGAGACCGGGTCGCATTACTACGTGAAGTCGCCGGTCTTCCCGTGGAATAAGTTTGCCGGTGTGGATACCGTTCTTGGTCCAGAGATGAAATCGACAGGGGAAGTGATGGGCGTGGCGGAGACTTTTGGCGAAGCGTTCGCCAAGGCCCAGTTGTCGGCCGGCCAGGTTTTGCCCACCAGCGGTACGGTCTTCTTCAGCGTGGCCGATCACGACAAGGCCGCGGCAATCGATCTTGCGCGGCGCTACGTGCATCTTGGATTCCGGCTGGTGGCGACCGAAGGGACCGCCAATGTCCTGGAGCACGCCGGTCTGACGGTGGAGCGCGTCTTCAAGGTGAAGGAAGGCAGGCCCAATGTGGTCGATCTGATCAAGGGCGAACGCATTCAACTGATCATCAACACGCCGCGCGGACAGGACACGATCTTCGACGAAAAAGCGATTCGCCGTGCCGCGGTGCTGGCTCGGGTGCCAACGATTACGACCTTATCTGCGGCACAGGCGGCGGCGGAAGGGATCGCTGCTATACAACGGAGTCAAACGACGGTCTACGCATTGCAGCAACTGCATGCAACGCTCGCACAGAAGGCCGGCTAGGAAGAAGAGGAGCCATGGCAAGGCTCCTCCGAACGTACAATAAGGTCATGCTGATCGAAGGTGTCTTCGCCGCCGTCACTACGCCGTTTTATCCGGACGAGCGCGTCTATTTTCGCAAGATTGAAGCGAATGTGGCGCGTTATTCCCGTGGACTGCTTGCAGGACTGGTCGTGCTGGGGTCGACGGGCGAAGCGGTAGCGCTGGATGACGAAGAGACACGCGAAGTCCTGCGGACAACAGCAGACGCATCGTCGCCCGAAAAAGTATTGATCGCCGGCGTGGGGCGCGAGAGCCTCAAGGCAACGCTGGCATTGGCGGAAGCAGCGGCCGAATGCCGGTATGACGCGGTTCTGGTGCGCATGCCGACCTACTATCTGCCAGCAGTGACACCGGAAGTGGCTTTGAATTATTTCCGAGCAGTTGCGGACCGCTCGCCCCTGCCGGTGATGCTCTACAACATTCCGAAGTTCGTTCCATACGACTTGCCGGTAAATGTGGTTGCGGAGTTGGCACAGCATCCGAACATCATCGGGATCAAGGATTCGACGGGTGACCTTGTGCGCCTTCAGGCGTTGATTGCGGCGACGAGGAATGCGCCGACGCGAACGGTCACCGTGACGGCGGTCTTCGAAGCGGTGACGGAGCGGATGCAGAGGTCCCAAAGCGCGAGTGCACCGGAACCGGCGACATTTATCGCCGTGAACGAACTGGCGGGCGGGACGGCTGTCGCGGCTGCGCCGCCCAAACCAGCGATCAAGACGCGGACCAAGGAAGTCGGATTTCAGGTGTTGACTGGTGCAGCGGGAACGATGGTGGAGACTTTCGAAGCCGGCGGAACAGGTGCGATTCTTGGTTTCGCGGCCTGTGCACCGCAGGCGTGCTGCGAGGTGTACGCGGCATGGAAGGATCACGATTCGAAATTGGCCGCTGAGAAGCAGGCGCGGATTGCAGGCGCGGGAAAGAGGATCGTGGGCGATTTGGGAATCAGCGGTGCGAAGCATGCCTGCGACTTCAACGGCTACTATGGCGGCCGGCCTCGGCTTCCGCTCCTGCCGCTCACGGGCGAGCAGAAAAAGGAGATCGAAGTCCTTCTGGCGGACATCCGTAACTGAGGTTGCGATGAGCGATATCGGCAAAGCTCTGATCGGCATCGGCATTGTCTGTGTCGTCCTGGGAGGGGCGCTGGTGCTTGCAAGCCGCCTGGGCGTTCCGTTGGGGCGTCTTCCAGGCGACATTTCCTATCGAGGCAAAAACTTCACCTTCTTTGCGCCTCTAGGCACATCCATTCTTGTGAGCCTGCTGCTCTCGGGAGCCCTCTACTTGATTTCGCGTTTTCGGCGCTGATTTGCGGGCATACGGAAACATCGTTGTTATCCGCGCATCTAATCCATGACGGACGCCCTTGGCAGAGTTTTCCAGACGTTGAGGTTTCAATCCTCATTCACAGCATTGCGATATTCTGAACGCTCCGCAAAGAATGCCCGTTTGCGTGTGTTCTGAAACCCATTTGAGAAAGACGCGCTTGGTGCTGCCTGGCGGTACAAAAGTGCGCAGGAGGAACTGACCATGGCGACCGCAGCAGCGAAGACAACCAAGAGCCCGCGCCTTCGTCCGTTGGCGAAGATCGATGTCTGGAAGGCGCTACAAAGCCACTACAAGCAGATCAAGAGTGCGCATCTGCGGGAGCTGTTTGCACAGGATCCGGGACGCGGCGAGAGATTAACGGCAGAGGCGGCCGGGTTGTTCCTGGACTACTCGAAGAACCGGGTCACGGACGAGACGATGCTTCTGCTCGTCAAGCTTGCCGAAGAGGCTGGGCTGAAGGGGCGAATCGATGCGATGTTCAGCGGCGAGAAGATCAATGTGACCGAGAAGCGCGCGGTGCTGCACACGGCCTTGCGCGCTCCAAAGGGAGCCTCGATTCTTGTCGATGGGCAGAATGTTGTTCCCGGCGTGCACGAAGTGCTCGACAAAATGACCGCGTTTGCCCATCGGTTGCGCAGCGGCGAGTGGAAAGGTCACACCGGGAAGCGCATCAGGAATGTCGTCAATGTGGGTATTGGGGGGTCCGATCTCGGCCCGGTGATGGCCTATGAGGCGCTGCGGCACTACAGCGACCGGTCCATGACATTTCGATTTGTCTCGAATGTGGACGGAACGGATTTTGCCGAGGCGGTTCAGGACCTCGAGCCCGCGGAGACACTTTTCATCATCTCGTCGAAGACATTCACGACGCTTGAAACGATGACGAACGCGCACACAGCGCGGGACTGGGCTTTATTGGGCCTGGGCGGAGACTCTTCGGCGGTCGCCAAGCATTTTGTCGCGGTTTCGACGAACGCTGCCGAGGTCTCTAAGTTCGGGATCGACACGGCGAATATGTTCGGCTTCTGGGATTGGGTCGGCGGGCGCTACTCGATGGACTCGGCAATCGGGCTTTCGACGATGCTGGCCATTGGGCCGGAGAATTTCCAGTCGATGCTTCATGGGTTCCATGCGATCGATGAGCATTTTCGGACGACGCCCTTCGATCGGAATTTGCCGGTACTGATGGGACTGCTCGGCATCTGGTACGCGAATTTCTTTGGAGCGCAGACAGTAGCGGTATTGCCCTATGAGCAGTACCTCAAGCGCTTCCCGGCGTATCTGCAACAGCTCACGATGGAGAGCAACGGAAAGCACGTCACATTGGATGGCAGGGAAGTGAACTATGCGACCGGGCCGATCTACTGGGGTGAACCGGGAACCAACGGCCAGCACTCCTTCTACCAGCTGATTCACCAGGGAACGAACCTGATCCCGTGCGACTTTATCGCGTTCAACAAATCTCTGAACAAACTGGGCCGTCATCATGACATGCTGATTGCGAATGTCTTTGCTCAAACCGAGGCATTGGCGTTCGGCAAGACACCCGAGCAGGTGAAAGCAGAGGGAACTGCCGCCTGGCTCGTGCCGCATCGCGTTTTCGAAGGCAATCGTCCGTCGAATACGATCCTGATCGACAAGCTCACGCCCGAGGTCCTGGGCAAGCTGGTGGCTCTTTACGAGCACAGTGTCTTCACGCAGGGGAGCATCTGGCAGATCAATTCGTTCGATCAATGGGGCGTGGAACTCGGCAAGGCACTGGCCCAGCGTATCGTTCCAGAACTTGAGAACACGACCGAACCTGAATTGAACCACGACAGCTCGACGAACAACCTTATCAGACGTTATAGGGGACACAAGGAGGGCAGATGATTCCACGCGGCTACGAGCGCCCGCTTTACATCCTTCCGTTCGACCATCGCGGTTCGTTTGAGACGAAGATGTTTGGTTGGCACGAGCCGCTTTCGCCGGAACAGACCGCGGAGATTGCGGCTGCGAAGCGGGTCATCTACGACGGATTCAAAGAGGCAATTCGAGGCGGCGTGCCGAAACAGTATGCCGCAATCCTCGTAGACGAGCAGTTCGGAGCGGCGATTCTCCGCGATGCAGCCGCAGAGGGCTTCCATACCGCTTGTCCCGCGGAGAAGAGCGGCCAAGAGGAGTTCGACTTCCAGTACGACGAGGACTTCGCAGCGCATATCGAGGCGTTCCGTCCGACCTTCAGCAAAGTTCTAGTGCGCTATAACCCGGAAGGTGACCGCGAGGTTAATCGCGCCCAGGCCGATCGGTTGAGGAGACTGTCGCAGTATTTGCAGTCGGCGGGGCGAAGCCTGTTCATGTTCGAATTGCTTGTGCCGCCGGAGAAGGCTCAACTCGAGGCGCTGAAGGGGGACAAGAAGGCCTACGACCTCGAGATGCGTCCGCGGCTGATGGTTGAGGCCATCCGTGAACTTCAGGATGCGGGTGTCGAGCCCGACGTGTGGAAGATCGAGGGCTTGGAGCGTGCCGAAGACTGCGAGAAGATTGTCGCCACAGCGCGGCGGAACGGACGAGGCAAAGTAGGCTGCATCATTCTCGGGCGGGGAGAGGACGATGCACACGTGCGTACATGGCTATCGGTTGCTGCCGGCGTCGAGGGATTCATCGGCTTCGCCGTAGGGCGCACTGACTTCTGGGATCCATTAGTGTCGTGGCGTGCGGGAAAGATCGACCGAAATACGGCTGTCGATCGGATAGCTGGGCGCTATCGGGAGTTCGTGGAGGTTTTCGAAGGGGCCAAGGAAGAGGCGTAGCCCGATCCCTTAGCAGTTTTCGAAGGAGATCTTAGGTCCGATAACAGATATTCTGTTTACTAAATCTAACCGGCAAGCCACGTGTCTGTGGAAAACGAGTCAGAAACCCCTGAGCTGCTCTTCCCTCGGAAGCTTAGCTACATTTTGTAGCGGCCCATATCCTCGTCGTTCAAGCCTTCAAGCCAGCTGCGGAGCTGCTCGGCAGTCGGTCCTTCCGGTGGTTCCGAGGTGTTCAGCTTCGCGGACTGCATCACCTGTTCGGAGACGTAGATCGGACAGTCGGCGCGGAGCGCCAAGGCAATGGCGTCCGAGGGGCGGGCGTCCACTGTGATCGCCTCATTCTCCTGCCGCATCCAAAGGACGGCAAAGAACGTGTCATCCCGAAGCTCTGTGATCACAACTTTTTCCAATGATCCATTCAAGTGATGGATGAGATTCCTGGCCAGGTCGTGAGTCATGGGGCGTGGTGCTGAGAGTTTCTCGATTTCGATTGCAATTGCCTGCGCCTCTGAGATTCCGACCCAGATCGGCATGACGACCTCGGATGCAATGTCCTTCAGGACCACAATCGGCATGTTGGTTGCCGGATCCATCATCAACCCGCGAATCCGAACCTCAATGTCCATGCTCTTCTCCTCCATCCCGCCTCTGTTCGTTAGACGGCTTCGCCGACCAGGCTGTTGGGAAATGCGGCAGTGATTTTTACTTGCACATAGCTTCCCGGCGCAGGTGCGATGGGCTGGGAGCTTGTGAAGTTGACCGGCTTGTTCTGGCTGCTGCGTCCGGCAATCTGACCTCGGGCCGAGCTTGGATTTTCAACCATTACTTCCATAATTTGGCCTATGTGTTTCGAATAATTGACCCTTTGGATTTCTCTCTGCCGGTCGAGAACGACCTGCAGGCGTTTCGCCTTTTCCGCTTCCGGAATCGAATCGATCATGGTGAGAGCCGGTGTGTTGGGCCGGGTCGAGTACTTGAATCCGAAGACGCAATCGTACTGCACTTCCTGAAGCAGGTCCATCGTCTCGATGAAATCGTGAGGCGTTTCACCTGGAAATCCGACGATGATGTCGGTCGAAAGCGAGATTGGGCGCTTCGCCGATTTGACCCAGGCGATTCGCTCCAGATACCAGTCTCGAGTGTATTCGCGGGCCATCAGCTTGAGGACCCGCGAAGAGCCCGACTGGACAGGAAGATGGACGTGGTCGCAAAGCGTGGGCACGGCGTCGATGGCTTCAACGATGTCGCGCGTGAAGTCGCGCGGGTGGCTGGTGGTAAACCGGACGCGCCGGATGCCCGGCACCTGACCGACTGCCGCGAGGAGTTCCGCGAAGGTCGACTTCCCTTCCGGATCGCGGTAGCTGTTGACGTTTTGACCGAGGAGTTGGATCTCGGTGTAGCCCTGGTCGGCGATCCGTCGCGCTTCGGCCAAAACGGAAGACGATCCACGGCTTCGCTCTTTGCCCCTTGTGTATGGGACGACGCAGTAGGAACAGAACTTGTCGCAGCCTTCGATGATGGTGATGTAACCGCGGTAGGGATTCTGGCGGGCGGTGAACTCGGTCTCGAACGTTTCTTCCGTCAGCCGGTCATCGAGGCCGGTGATACGCGACTCGCCTGCCTCGAGGCGGGTCAGCATGTCGGGCAGTTTGCGGTAAGAAGCCGAGCCGGAGACGAGCGAAACATAAGGCGCTCGGTCGAAGATCTTTTCTCCTTCTTGTTGAGCGACGCAGCCGAGCACGGCAAAGCGTTTGCCCGCTTTGTACAGGCGTTTGTAGTCGTTGAGCCGATGAAAGACCTTTTGCTCTGCCTTGTCGCGAATCGAGCAGGTGTTGTAGAGGATCAGTCCTGCTTCTTCTTCTGATTCGACCTGCCGGTAGCCCTGCTGTTGGAGTGTGCCGATGACTTTTTCCGAATCGTGCGCATTCATCTGGCAACCGAAGGTCTCTAAAAAGAAGGTTTTCTCGGTTGTCATAACAAACTCGAGTATACCGTGCATGCAGATTTGCCCGACTCGGACTCTGTTCAGTTCCGAACAGTGAACCGTGAAAGCGAACAATGAGGATCTTCGGTGAAGCGGAATTATTGAGTGAAATCTAGCAGTTAGCGCCTGAGGGGATGGTGTGCGTCTTGCAAGTGAGTACCTTTTCAGATGTGCTCCTTCGGAGGTCTGCACGATGTCCCTCGAGGTCAAAGGGCTATCCCCTCTTCTCGGCGTCTTCGATATGCGCAAGGCGCTTCATTTTTACCGCGATCAGCTGGGTTTTGCCGTCTCGGGAACCTCCCCGGCGCTCTCCGAGGATCAAGACCATGTGAACTGGGCAATGCTCGAACTCAACGGAACTTCGCTGATGTTGAATACCGCGTACGATCCGGAAGATCAACCGGTGACTCCGGATGCGGCGCGCTGGTCGGGGCACGCGGATACCTGCGTTTACTTCGGCTGTCCGGATGTCGACGGCGCCTATGACTTCCTGCGTGCCCAAGGTCTCCAGGTCAATCCGCCGAAGATTGCGCCTTACGGCATGAAGCAGCTCTACCTGAACGATCCGGACGGCTACGTTTTGTGTTTCCAGTGGCGAGCTGAGCTCGCAGATCGAAGGAGCGAATCATGAGAACGATCCTGCAGGACCTGCGCTATGCGTTCCGCCAGCTGATCAAGCTGCCGGGATTCACACTGACTGCTGTGGTTTCGCTCGCACTGGGGATCGGCGCAACGACGGCTGTGTTCAGCGTCGTCTACGCCATCCTGATGGACCCCTATCCGTACGCTGCGCCGGATCGAATGGTCCACATGCGGTTGATGATGCCCGATGGGAATCTGCGCTACTTCGGCGTAACGGGGACACAGTGGCAGGAGCTTCGGAAGTCGCCCGTGGTCGAAGATACCTTTCTCGAAGACGACTGGAACTTGACGGTCACGGGCAGCGACGTGCCAGAGGATGTCCAGGCGGTCTACTTCTCCTCCAATGGATTCGACTTTCTTGGCGTGCCTGCCTTGCTGGGCCGCAGCCTGGAGCCGTCCGATGCGACGGATGGCCAGGATCCATCGCCTGTGGCGGTTCTCGGCTACAAATTCTGGCGGCGCCACTTCCATGGCGATCCCGCGGTGGTCGGCAAGACCATGCAACTGGTTCGAAAGAACTACACCATTGTGGGTGTCGCTGCTCCGCGTTTCACCTGGGGTGATGGTGATGTCTATCTCCCTCTCAAGATCACGCAGGATCAGACCAGGAGCTACTACGCTGGGGTACGTCTCAAGCCAGGCATCACCCATGCGCAAGCGGACGCGGCGCTGCAGCCGCTGATCTCGTCGTTTGCGGCTGAGACACCGACGCATTTCCCCCATAACGCTCAGCGGATTCACGTCGTTGGCCTGAACGAGGACTTTTTGAAACAGCTGGGCGGAACGCTGTACCTGCTGTTTGGCGCCGTCGCTCTCCTGCTCCTGATCGGCTGCGGAAATGTCTCGATCCTTCTGCTGGCGCGCGCCACCGGACGGCAGCACGAGTTCGCTCTGCGAGCCGCGATCGGCGCGAGCCGGGTACGCATCGTCCGGCAGCTTCTGACCGAGGCACTGCTGCTTTCGCTCACGGGCGCGGCCGTCGGGCTGGTGCTTGCCTACAAATCACTCGCGGTGATTGTCGCCAATCTGCCGGAATACTCCTTCCCTCATGAGGCCTCAATTCAAATCAACCTGCCGGTGCTTGCATTCTGCGTGTTTGCAGCAGTGGGCACGGGTGTGTTGTTCGGTCTGTGGCCCGCGTTGCAGCTTTCCCGCCCCGAAGTCAGCCAGGTGATGCAGTCCAACACACGGAAGACGACTACGGATGTGAAGGGGCGCAAAGTGCACAGCGCACTGATCGGCGCACAGATTGCGCTGACACTGCTGATGCTTGCCGGGGCCGGCGCGGCGATTGAAGGGTTTGTCCATGTGGCGCATCGGCCCCTCGGCTATGACCCGCACAATGTGATGTCGGTGGGAATCCCGGTCCATGATGGAACCTACAAGACCTGGGCGGAGCGTGCGGCCTACTTTGAAAAGCTGTATTCGGCTGTCGGCACAGTACCTGGGGCCACGATGACCGCCATTTCGAGCAATGCCACACCTCCCTCCAACGGATTCCAGACGAAGTTCGAAATTGTCGGCAAGCCATCGAGCGAAGATCAATCGCTGCGCGTGAACCTTGTGAGCGCGACGTACTTTCCTATTCTGAGAATCCCCTTGTTGCAGGGGCGTGTCTGGGATGACGCGGAGAGTCATCGTGGGGCTGCGCTCGCCGTCGTGAATCAGGCGCTGGCACGCCGTTACTTCCCCCATGGGGATGCCCTCGGTCATACGATTCGCCTGCCGGAATTAAAGGAGCAGCCTCCGTTTTTGCTTCTTGCTCCTGGGTATCCAAATGGACTGCTGATTGTGGGCGTGGTCGCGGACAAACTCGATGACGGCCTGGTCAAGCCTGTGCTCCCCGAGGCGTTTGTTCCCTACACCTTTGCCATGAGCATGTACACGCAGATTCTTGTCCGCTCCGAGGTTCCGCCGCTAACGCTTCTCCATGCGGTGCAGCTGAAGGTGAATTCGATCGACCACGATCAGCAGACCAACCGCGATGTGCCCGACTTGGAGCACTGGATTACGAGGGAACCGGAATGGGCCCGTGGGCAGTTGGTCTCGTGGCTCTTCGGTGGGTTTGCGGGGCTGGCGCTGGCCCTGGCGGCAGTCGGACTCTACAGCGTGGTTTCCTACACGGTCGTGCAACGAACCAACGAGTTCGGAATTCGCATCGCGCTCGGGGCACAGCGGGGCCATGTTCTGAAGATTGTCTTTCGTTCGATGTTGTTCAGCGTCGTGTCGGGGATTGTGACGGGACTCATTCTGGCGCTCGCCCTGAACAGGGTTCTCGCGAACTGGGATGCCGAGAGCTCCCGCGACCCCCTGCTGTTGCTGGCGGCTACCGTTGTGCTTGCCGGCACCGCTGTTCTCGCCTGTATGCTGCCGGCGCGACGCGCTGCGGGGCTCGACCCGGTGAAGGCCATTCGCTACGAATAAATGAGAAGGCAGGGCGTAGCGCTTAGCGCAAACCTGTGTGGAGATAGGCCACGAGGGCCTTCATCTGCTCTGCGGAGAACCGACCGGCGAATGAGGGCATCATTCCCTTCCCGCCGATGACGACTTTTGTGACGTTGTCGTCGGTGGCTGGAGCTCCACTGGGCAACGTGTCGTGCGAAAAGAGGCGATGCAGGTCTGGCGGAACCTTCTTCAGTCCGAGGTCGTTGTCCTCATGACAATGGGCGCATCGCACCGAGTAGAGATGCTTCCCTTCTTGCTGTTGCGGCGTGAGATCGGGCTTGTGACAACCAGCCGCGGCTGCGCCCAACAGGCCAATCGCCGCGATCTCCAGAGACCGGCGATAGGAAAACCCTCCAACTCTTTGGCGCTTCACGGAACTTTCGGTCTCGGACCCCATCCCCCGAATCTAACAGCTGTTCGGACTCCCCGCTCCGCTATGCTGGGGAGATGATGCTTCCGACTCTCGCGCAGATCGAAGAGGCCCAGGCCATCGTCTACCGGTCGATGCCGCCGACTCCGCAATACTGTTGGCCGTTGATCAATCACCGGCTCGGCACCGAGGCATGGATCAAGCACGAGAACCATACCCCGGTCGGCGCCTTCAAGCTGCGCGGGGCCCTTGTCTATCTGGAGTGGTTGAAACGCGCCGAACCCGGTCTCACGGGCGTCGTGGCGGCGACGCGGGGAAATCACGGGCAAGGTGTTGGCATGGCTGCTCAGTTGCTCGGCCTGAAAGCGGCAATTGTTGTCCCGAAGGGCAACAGCGTTGAGAAGAACCTGGCGATGAAAGCGCGGGGCGTCGAGCTGATCGAGTTCGGCTATGACTTTCAGGAGTCTCTTGTTTATGCGCGCACGCTTGCCGGCAACCGCGATTGGTCGATGGTGGATTCTTTCCACGAGCGTCTCGTAATGGGGACAGCCACATACGCTCTGGAGTTCTTCAGAGCAGCGCCGCCCCTCGATGCGATCTATGTACCGATTGGGCTTGGATCGTCGATCTGTGGTGTGGCTGCTGCGCGGAGCGCGCTGAATCTCAAGACCGAGATCGTCGGAGTGGTCGCTGCGGATTCTCCTTCCTATGCCTTGAGTTTTGCGCAAAGAAAGATCGTCGAGGCTCCGGCGGGCACGTTGATTGCCGACGGTCTCGCCTGCCGCACTCCGAACCCCAACGCGATGGATGTGATCTGGAAGAACGTGAGCCGGGTTGTCGAGGTCTCGGAGGTGGAGATCGTGGAAGCGATGCGCGCCTACTATCAGGACACTCATAACGTTTCCGAAGGTGCAGGCGCCGCACCGTTGGCCGCCGCGCTGCGCGAATCGTCCGCGATCCAAGGAAAACGAATAGGGCTGGTACTGACGGGAGCCAATGTCGACACTGCAGTTTTTGCGAAGGTGCTCGCCGGGAGCATACGGCGATGAAACAAACTGCCAAGGAGAATCTGACTCCGTTCGCGCATACGGCGCAGAACCATTGCTTTGGCTGTGGACCGGCGAATCCAAACGGGCTGAGGCTCGAGTTTCTTCACGCACCGGACGGCGCCGTGGTGTGTGAAACAACAGTGGCCAACCTGTTTGAGGGCCACCCCGGCTATCTCCATGGTGGGATCATTGCCACACTGCTCGACGAGTCGATGAGCAAGGCAGTGCGTGCCAAAGGACTGACTGCCATGACACGCCACCTTGAGATCGACTATCGGCGTCCCGTTCCTTCCGGCGTACCGATCCGAATCGAGGGCAGGATGACTCGAAGCGAAGGGCGCAAGCACTGGGTGGAAGGACAGATTCTCGACAGCGAGGCAAAGCCGTTGGCGCAAGCCAAAGGGCTCTTCGTCGAGGTAAGGCCCCGATGAGGCCCAAACCCTCGGTGTGCGCGCCTGCAGCGATGTGCGCAAGCGAACCCGGTGCACGACGATCTTAGTGGATCATGTTGATGGTCTCCTGTGTCACCGTATCGAAGGTCGTCACCGTCTTTGAGTTCGCTTCGAAGGCGCGCTGGGCAATGATCAGTTCGGAGAACTCCTGGGAGATATTGACATTGGATGCTTCCAGCGCTCCCCCTTCCATGGTGCCGAGACCTGCTGTGCCTGAGGTGCCGATTGTGGCTGTGCCGCTGGCCAGCGTCGTTTGATAGTCGCCGTTGCCGAGCGCTCTCAGCCCCTGAAGGTTGGCCACGTTGCCAAGGGCCAACTGCCCGACATTCTGCTTTTGTCCGTTGGAGAAAGCCGCGGTTACAGTCCCATCGGACCCGATGCTGAATCCGGAGAACGTGCCGGTGGCATAGCCATCGCCCGTGTAGTTGGAGATGGAACCGGTGGTGTTGGAGTTGGAAGAGGCACTGGTGTCTACCTGGGTGATGTTTCCAATGCCGCTGTTCCCGAACAGATCCCACGTCATGTTCATGCCGGCCGCGCCATCCGACAACCCGGCGAAGGTGATTCCAGTGACATTGGTAGCCGGGCTGACCAAGTTGCCGCTGGCATCGAAGGAAAGAGAGCCGGTTGCATTTGCCGATGCGACTGGGTCCTGAATGACATGGCCGGATGTTGTGATTCCGGCGCCGGAGATTGTCAGTTGACCTCCGGCGGTCGCCGTCACAGTCGTCGTGGCAGGAAAATTCGCCGCGGTGAGAGCCGACTGGAGTGCTGTGGCGTAGGCAGCCACTGTTTCCCCCGCAGTAATCGACGGGGCCGAAATCGTCGTGGAAACACCGCTTGTGTTCGGACCGGTAACGGTGAGATTCGTCGCTGGATCGACTGTCGCTAATGTCGCCCCACTGGCCCCGAAATTGTAGTTGATCGTTGTCACTTCGGCGGCTGTATTCGACACCGGAGCCAGGGTGTCGGGCAGCGAGACACTGTAGGACCAGGCATTGGCTCCCGTCTTGGTATAGGTCACCGTCGCCTGGTATTGATGGCCGAGAGAATCGTAAACGGGCGCGTAGCCGGAGATGCTGCTTCCCACCGCCGCCGAAGAGTTCAGAACCGCTGTCATCCCGAATTGCGAGGTGGCGCTCGGCGCCAGGACCTTCCCTTCGGGAATGTTGATCGGTGTGAGCGGCGCATTGGTGTTGACCACCCCGTTCACCGCCGGATAGCCCATGACGCTGAGACCGTTCGCTGTCATCAGATTGCCATTCGAATCCGTGGAGAAGTTGCCGGCCCTGGTCAGGAACGCAGAACTCCCGGAGTCGACGACGAAGAATCCGTTGCCCTGGATGGCTACGTCGGTGTCGACGCCGGTCGAGTTGGGAGAGCCGTTCGAGAAGTCAGACTCGATTGTCGCCACTTTCGTTCCCGCGCCAACCTGGATCGGGTCGCCGGAGCCGGCCGTTCCCATCTGCTGGTAGAACAGATCGGAGAAGCTGACGGTCTGCGATTTGAATCCTGTTGTATTCATATTCGCCAGATCGTTGGCGATTGTGTTGAGTGCTGTGGAATCGGCATTCAGGCCCGTGAGCGGAATTGAGAAACTTGCCATTCGGAAACTCTCCTTTTTCGTCTCGGAGTTTGTGGTGTGCCAACGACCGCAAAGCAGTGGCTTCGCAATCTGTCTCAACCAAGTTGTCGCACCCCTTAGCGAAGGAGAGCGGTTGCCACTCGCCCCGCTGCCGGTTCAGCCAGGGGGACACTGAGATTGCCGGGTGCAGATTGCGTCGCGAGATTCTGATTCTTGGAGTCGGTAGAAGTCGCCGGCGAACGCACGGCGGATGGATCAAACCCCGAAGCACCCGGTTGTCGTGCTCCAGGGTTTGTTGTGTTACTTGAACTCCCGGTCGCTGTTTGCAGCGTCTGGTTGATGCTAATCAACTGCTCCAGGCTGTTCACATTGACGAGTTGATTGATGTATTCGTTGGGGTCGGTGGTCGCAGTTGGATCCTGATTCTGCATCTCGGTCACAAGCAGCGTGAGAAAATCGTTGGCCGAGATCATGGCTGAGTCAGCGTTGCCGGATCCCGAACCGCTGGTCGGTGTGTCACTCGGCCGTGCCGTGCCCGGTGCTGCGCTGCTCCATATCCCCGAGGCTGCCGCCATGCTGTTCCTTCCTTTCTTCGCGTCGCGTTCCATCCATGCCCGATGAACGCGTCGAGTCGTGAACCGTTTCGTCAGGCAACTAAAGAGACGTATCGTCCTCTGCCGGCCTCGTGCCCCGACGCCGTCGAGATCGATTGCCCCGCTGCAGTGGAAAGACGAGGAGAAGATGCCTCCCGCGGAACAGGGGCATGTCTCTCCGACGCTCCCCGGTTTTGTCTGTCGCCCTGGCTGAGACCTTGCCCGCCCTGCTGCAGGGAGTGTGTTTCCCCAGGATTCTCCGGTGCGACGACGGTCCATGTTTCGAGGCGCGTGTGATGGTCCGAGAGGTAGCTCCCCAGGCCATTGAGGTGTTCGCTCAGCGTCTGGCTTGCATTGGTCGTGAGCGGCACAATGGTCGCGTGTATGCCGGACGGATCGAGCTGCGCACGGACTCGAACCCAGCCGAGAGCTGGGTCCTCGAAGCCCGCCTCCGCCTTGTTCATTCCTGTCTGGCTCCAGGCAGGGCGTATCGCCGTCTCTGTGTCCAATGCGGCAAAGGCCTCCCGCGGTGCCTTTTCAATAGCGCCAGAAGCGGGTTTGGCGCCTTGCGCATTTGCCGGCTCGAGAATCGGCCGCAGAGCGTCGTGCGGAAGAGTAGCCGCCACATCCTCCGCATGGTGCGGCGACTGCCCTGCTGCCGTCGCGTGTTGGAATCGTGAATCAGGCGGCGGTTGCACGAGCTCTTTCTCCCCACTGCGGGAGACTGACGCTGAAGCGGAGGACCGCTGAGCGCCTGTTGCGTCGCTTCCATGCGTCGCCGGCGTACGGTCAATGCTGCCCGAGGACTCGGACTGACTGGCTTTTCGGGTCTTCTGCAGAGGTGGTTCCGGGCCTGTTGAACGATGAGGTTCAAGCGGAGCTGAAGTCGATGGCAGCGAGAATTGCGGAACAACCTCACGGGCCGGTTCCGTCTTTGGGGCCGGTATGTCCTCTCGATTCTCGACGGACTGTTCTTTCGCCGGGCTCAAACACAGCGAATGTCCCTCACTTGCGATCGCTCCGGAATCGACGCGTGTCATCGGGGGTATAGCCCGTCCAGGCAGCGGGACCATTGGAAGGACCGTGGGCTGAGTAGAGGACGACGATCGAGCAGCTTGAATCTGCGCTTGTGCGACCGCGACGATGGAAGGACCCGAGATCTCCTGCGTCGTGGTTGCGGAAGGGTTGGACCGCGGGAGAGGCGCGATGGAATTGTGCGTGCCCGGCTCCCCTAGCGAGTTGGCCTTGGGGCCGAGCATCCTGCCCGAGTCGAGGCCGTGGGGTAGAACCCATCCGAGATCTTGGTCGGATCTCGGCATGGGAAGATCCATAGGCTGCCTGAACTCCATTCCGGCCGGCATCGAGGAATGAGTGCGCAGCTGTCCTGCATTCGCTGTTCTTCCGTTCGAGACCGATTTCTTGCCGACCGAGTGAGCGTCACCCTTTGGCGCAGGGCGGCCGACGATGCCGCTTGCCTTCTGAGGATCGCCTTCGTCATCGCGGCTGGTCGAGTTTCCTCGATCGATGGATTCTGCCTCAGGCGTGGCCAGCAGCTTCTGATCGACAAAGACCGCGAGAAAGGTGGGGCGCGAGTCCGGTGAGCGCTGCTCAAGATGGAGGACAGCTGGAAGTGGCCCCTGGATTCCTGGTTCTGCTGAACCAAGAGGCAATGCGGACTTTCCGCTGGCCAAGGGGGGTACGGCGAATTTGCCTATACCGATCATGCCTGATCTTCGTGCACGGAGAGTGCCAGACTTTCCGCGGGAAGTTAGAGAGTCTTCAAGGTTGCGGTGCGGAGCTCAGGCACGCATTGACGAGTGAGATCGAAACCACTCGTCCAGGTCCGCCTGGCTCTTTCTCGCGGTAGTCCGCGTGTCCTCTTCGACGACGTTGTTGACGATTGTTTCGGCCTGGCGACGCTCAACTCGCGCGGCGAGGTAGTTCAGACGCCCCGCGGCAGCGCGTTGTTCTGCGTCGGCGATCGGCTGCGCAAGATGCGTGATGCGTTCCTGCGCATGGCGCTGCTCGGCAAGACCGACCAGTCTGTCGAGCAGCTCGCCGGAGTGAGCGCTTTGGGAAACGAGACCTCTTCCGGCGCGTGCGCGGTTTTGCGCCAAGACGCGCGCCATCCGGAACCCTTCCAACTCACGAAGGGCAGTCTCCAGCGTGGTGCGCCGCTGTTCCTCTTGAAGGACGCGGATTCCGAGCAGACGCCGCATTGCCAAAGACACAGGCATAGGGTCAAATCTCCCGGACGAGCGATGCGAGGCGCTCGA
>Ga0335069_10003466_pt1 | contig 23807 bp, 17 predicted proteins | sample Lox_Sample_11_FD_206714 | JGI IMG/M metagenome (GOLD analysis project Ga0335069, IMG submission 206714) | Soil microbial communities from Loxahatchee National Wildlife Refuge, Florida, United States - Lox_Sample_1.1 | ecosystem: Environmental > Terrestrial > Soil > Wetlands | place: USA... | reverse complement strand
GGATTGTGAATTTCTCCCTGTCCCGGACCGTTGGCGGGTTGACGACAGTGGCATTCTGCTGGGCGCGGCGCTCACGCTCGCAATGAACTCGGCAGTCGTGCGATGGATCGATACCGACTCTCGCGATCCGATGCTGCTGCCCGTCGGAATCGTGGCGTTAACCCTAGTGTCTGCAGCTGCCTGCTATCTGCCGGCACGGCGAGCGGCACAGGTCGATCCGATCATCGCGCTGCGCAACGAGTAGCCCTACCTCATTGTGGGCACCTGCTTTTCGGACATCAATAATCCAATTGAAGCGTGCCAGCGGCCAGTCCGCAATCAACGGTTGCGTATCCAAACCAAAAACGAACAACCAAGAGGCGAAGAGGGTAGCTTACTGTGTACGCGATTTGATGGATTTTTCACCTGCATGTTCTCGTGCAGTCGTATCGTCGGATCAAGGATGAATCGAACGACCACTGCCCCCAGGGAGGTGGATGATGGTCCTTTCCGCGCTTCCGGATCTCAACCCGGAAGGTTCACTGAAGAAACAACGGACCGCCGCCGGCGGAGACGCGCTGGCGCACTCCTTCCTCGACAATCTCTTCTTTGTCCAGGGACGCTCGCGCGAGCGCGCGACCGTAAACGATCTCTACATGGCCCTGGCCCACGCGGTACGCGACCGGCTTGTGGAGCGCTGGATTCAGACGGTGCTCAACTATCGTGCGCAGGACGTGCGGGTCGTTTGCTATCTGTCGGCGGAGTTCCTGACGGGACCACATCTTGCCAACAACCTGATCAACCTCGGCCTCTATGACGAGGCCGAAGAAGCGATGCGCAAGCTGGGGCTCGACCTGGAGACGCTCATCGAGCAGGAAGAAGAGCCCGGCCTTGGCAACGGCGGTCTCGGCCGTCTTGCCTCGTGCTTTATGGACTCGATGGCCACGCTGGATATCCCGGCGATCGGGTACGGTATCCGCTACGAGTACGGAATCTTCAATCAGGAGATTCGCGACGGATGGCAGGTCGAGGCCACAGACAAATGGCTACGTCTGGGCAACCCCTGGGCGCTCGAGAGGCCGGAAGATGCGTTCGAGGTCTCCTTCGGCGGCCACACCGAGTCATACTCCGATGTCCATGGCCAGTACCGTGTCCGTTGGGTTCCGGGCAGAGTGGTGCGGGGCATTCCGAACGACACGCCGATCCTGGGCTATCGAACGAATACCGCCAACACCATGCGCCTCTGGTCTGCGCAGGCGGTGGAGTCGTTCAACTTCGAAACTTTCAATACCGGTGACTTTTTCGGAGCCGTTGCGGAGAAGGTGTCGTCGGAGAACATTTCGAAGATTCTCTATCCGAACGATGAGGAGATTCAGGGCAAACAGCTCCGGCTGGAGCAGCAGTTCTTCTTCGTCTCCTGCTCGCTGCAACACATTTTGCAGATCCAGAAGGCCCAGGATAGGCCGCTCGCCGATCTGCACAGGACATTCGCCGTCCAGATGAACGATACGCATCCGGCGATTGCCGTGGCCGAGCTGATGCGGCTTCTCGTCGACGAGAACGGCATGGACTGGGATGCAGCGTGGTCGGTGACAACCAAGACCCTCTCCTACACCAACCATACGCTGATGCCGGAAGCGCTGGAGCAGTGGCCCCTGAAGCTTTTTGGCGCGCTGTTGCCGCGGCACCTCGAGATCATTGACGAGATCAATCGCCGCCATCTGGATGAAGTGCGCACGAAGTTTCCCGGCGACGAAGACCGGGTGCGGCGTCTCTCGCTGATCGACGAAAACGGCGAGCGTCATGTGCGGATGGCACATCTTGCCGTGGTCGGAAGTCACGCGGTCAATGGTGTCGCCGCTCTGCATACCGAGCTACTCAAAACCCGCGTGTTGCGGGATTTCTACGACTTCACCCCAGAGAAGTTCCTCAACAAGACCAATGGCGTGACACCTCGGCGCTGGATGGTTTTGAGCAATCCCCGCCTGGCAAATCTGCTGACGACGCGGTTAGGGCACGGCTGGGTGCACGACCTGGAGAAGCTGCGCCGGCTCGAGGCGATGCTCGACGATCCAGGACTGACTCGCTCATGGCAATCGATCAAGCATCATAACAAGGAGCGTCTCGCCAGCTACATTTACCAGAGGTTGGGCATCGCAGTCGATCCGGATTCCATGTTCGACGTGCTGGTGAAACGGCTGCACGAATACAAGCGCCAGCACCTGCAGGTCTTGCATATTCTCACGCTCTACAAGCGCATCCAGCACAATCCCGATCTCGAGATGCAGCCGCGCACATTCATCTTCGGCGGCAAGGCCGCGCCTGCGTATCGCATGGCAAAGCTGATCATCAAGCTGATCCACTCGGTGGCTGAGGTCATCCACAAGGACCCGTTGGTGCGCGACCGGATCAAGGTGATCTTTCTGCCCGACTACAACGTGAAGCTGGGACAGAGAGTGTATCCGGCAGCCGACTTGTCGGAGCAGATCTCGCTGGCCGGCAAAGAAGCCTCGGGAACCGGCAACATGAAGTTCGCAATGAACGGAGCGCTCACCATCGGGACTCTCGACGGCGCCAATATCGAGATTCGCGAAGAGGTGGGCCCAGAGAACTTCTTCCTCTTCGGGCTGACCGCGCAGGAAGTGGAACAGAAGCGAGCCGAAGGCTACAACCCTCGGTCCTGCTACGATGCCAATCCGCAACTGCGCGAAGTTGTGGATGCGCTCGCCGCAGGCGAATTTTCTCATGGGGACCGCAGCCTGTTTGAACCGCTGCTGGACTCGCTGCTCACACGCGACGATTACATGCTGTTTGCCGACTATCCGTCCTACATCGAGTGCCAGGACCGGGCGGCGGAGGCTTACAAAGACCGCGACCACTGGACGCGCATGTCGATCCTGAATGTTGCGCGCATCGGCAAGTTCTCGTCGGACCGCTCCATCCGGGAGTACTGCGCCGATATCTGGAAGACCTGGCCGGTCAAAATAGAGGTCTAGAGAACCCCGCGGCGGGCATCCAACGAGAGCCGTGCGCTTCAGGAATTCACCGGATCCGGAGCATGCGGCTTAGGCTTTCACAGCCTGCTCACGCCACTCGATCCCTGCCGGCATTACCACCTACGTAATCTTGCGCCCGGTTACGATTTACTTTTCCGCCAAATCAGACGAGGGATTGCAGTTAGCGCTCGCCTCCCTGATCCTCCTAACTGTGGCTCCCCCACAGCAAGCCTCGAGCTGAGCACGCACGACCGGGTTCCGAATATCGACAGGAAGAAAAAGTGGGAGGGAGTACATTATGAAGACCTATTTCCCCAGAATCTGCGGAAACGTTACCAATTTCATTCGGGACAACCGTGCCCAATCGATGACCGAATATGCGCTGATATGCGCCCTCGTGGCGTTCGGGGCGACGGCAGGCTATCGCGGGCTAGCCGATGAAATCAGCGCCGGGTACAACCAAATTTCCGGGTTATTTGCCTCAAGCGGCCTTCTTGGCGGGAGTTCCGGGTCCGGTGGTTCCGGAGGCAGCGGCGGTCCCGTTGGCAGTCCAAGCGGTGGGAGGGGCGGCGATCCAGGGGGCGGTCCTGGTGGTGGTGGACCAGGTGGTGGCCCAGGGGGCGGCGGTGATCCCGGCCGCGGTGGCGGTCCGGGAGGCGGAGGTCCAGGGGGCGGCGGTGATCCGGGCGGTGGTGGACATCATCACCATGGATAGTCACCCGGCGATACCGGGAAGAATTCGAGAAGTTAAGTAGCTGAAATTAGAGCCAAGAACGAATCGGGCTCTCGTCTTCACAAGGACGAGGGCCCGATTGGCTTTGAGGCCAAGATTCTTTCCGGCCGCTCTCCTGGCTTCGGAGCCGAGCGCAACTCTATCCGGCCATAGGAGAAACAGCGATGACCGAGCGTCTGCCATCCGGAACCGTGGGTTCGGCGTGGAACGACGAGGCGCGTGAGGCTTGTCCCTGCACGAACAGGTCAAAGAGGGTCGTGAATAAACCCTGACGGCTGGCCAGCCTCTTCCGGCGAGAGCGCAGGAACTCGAATCGAAAGGGACAGTCTTGTTCCGCACTGAGCAGGAAAGCTGGCGACAAGAACGTATGCGCCTCAGCCACGGCTCCCAGAATGAGCGAGCGCCAGCTAACTTTCAGCAAGCTTTTGAGGCTCTGCAAGCCTTTGGGGAGGCGCGTCATGCCGGTTGAGACACGCTCACAAAATCCGAGCAGTTGCAGAACGAGCGCGTCGAGCCGCTCACCGCGCCCGATGGCTTGCGTAAAGAGCGTCTGCGAACCGCGGCTGAGATCGTCGGCGACGTCTTGCAGATCGTCGCCGAGTTGAAGAAGCGCTCCCCAGGCAAAGGCAGCCCGGCTCTCGTCCTCCGTCATGGTTCCGCGAGCCAGGCAGGCGTCGACCATCACTGAGGTGCCGCCTTTGGCAAGGCTCAGCCTCAGCAGCTCGGCTTCCGGGATCGCCGAACCGTCGCCAAGTTGGGCCATGCTGTCCTCCTGCGCCTTGTGGATGGCGAGCAGGCAATCAAACACGTTGGGGAACTGCGCGCGGGGATACTGCCGCTCAATCATGTCGACCAGGGCCCAGACCGCCCGCTCGCGCTGGTTCGCCGGCGCGGCGATCGATCCGCGCAGCCGCTCGCGGAAGCGGGCGCTGAAGGTGAGCTTGGCTTCGGCAGAAACATCGGCGGCATCGAGATAGTTGTCGGAGTAGGGGTAAAGCAGGCTGTACCCGAGGATCGAAGGCGTGATGCCGGAGGGAACGCCGAGGAGTGGTTGCAAGCCGCAGGCGGTCCAGGCATTGCGACAGGCCTGAACTGTATCTTCCCGGCTGATGAGAGGGTCGAACTGCCGGGCGCGCCGGGCAAAGTCGACGCCTGCAGGAAGAAAGTCGTCGGTAAGAAGCGCGATCTGCTCTTGTTCGAGATCGAGCGCGTTTTGAGCAAAACGCGCAAATGAAGCGATCATCCGCCGTTCGGCTGCAATTCGGTCTCCGGGATTTCGCGCGAGTCGACCGGCTTCGAACTCGACTTCGCGCAGCGCCGCGTCGTAAGCACTCTCGCGGGACTCGTGGTCGCGGAGACTGTATTGGGCTGTGAGCGCGATCGGATGCTCTTGGCATGCATGCCACTCACCGGCGCAGCGCGCAACCTCAGCTGCGACCCAACGATCATTGTAGAAGCTGCCCATGCTGAGAGGGATACGGATGGGATCCGTCGCGGGTTCCCGTGCGGCCTCGCTGCCAAAAACCAGCCGGCAAGCTTTCCACGCCTTCCACACGGGCACGCCGCTCCAAGCCGTATGCTCATCTTGATAGCCCCGCCCGTGAGTGACTTCGCCCAGAGCGTCAAACAGCAGGCCGACATCGTCAAGATCGTCGAGGGATACATCCGCCTGCGCAAGTCGGGCGCACAGAACTACTCGGGCCTGTGCCCGTTCCACAAAGAGAAGTCACCCTCCTTCAGCGTCCATGCGACGCGCCAGTTCTTCCATTGCTTCGGTTGCGGCGTTTCGGGCGATGTGTTCTCGTTTGTCGGAAAGATCGAGAACGTCGGCTTTCCTGAGGCCGTGCGCATTGTGGCGCAGAAGTGCGGAATTCCGTTGCCCAAGCGGGAGTTTTCGTCGCCCGAAGAGGCCGCGGGAGCCAGATTGCGCAGTAAGCTCTTGGACTTGCATGAATGCGCTGCTGCATGGTTTGAAGACCAGTTGCGCAGTCCCGAAGGTGCGCTGGCGCGCGAATACCTTGCCGGCCGGGGTCTCGATGCCAAGGGAATCGAGAAATTCCGGATCGGGTACGCGCCGGACAGCTTCAATGCCCTGCGTGACCGGCTCAAGGGCATGGCGGATGAAGAGACGCTTAGGGCCAGCGGATTGTTTAGTTCAAAGGAACAAGGCGACGGAACTCAGGGACCGCTCTATGACCGGTTCCGCAAGCGGGTGACCTTTCCCATATGCAACGAGAGCGGGCGCGTGATCGCGTTCACGGCGCGGACACTCGAGACCGGCGATAAGGCCGGAGCAAAGTACATCAATTCGCCCGAGACGCCGCTCTATACCAAGGGCCTCGTCCTCTTCAATCTCGACAAGGCAAAGGCGGCAATACGGCAGCTGGAGTTCGCCCTTCTGGTTGAGGGGCAAATGGACTGCATCAGTGTCTACCTGCGCGGGATTCAGAACGTGATCGCAACCAGCGGAACGGCCTTCACCGAGCAGCAGGTGGCGATCCTGAAACGGCACACCTCAAACGTTGCGGTGAACTTCGATCCCGATACGGCTGGCGCCAACGCTGCCGAGAAATCGATCTCCCTTCTGACCGAGGAAGGATTCGCCATCAAAATCGTGACCCTGGATGGGGGGCTCGACCCCGACCGCTACATCCGGGAACGCGGCGTCGAGGCCTACATGGCTGCGGTGCGGGCAGCGCGTCGGCAATCTGATTATTTGATTGAACGCGCCCGGCAGACGTTTCCCGGAGCCAGCGCGGAACAGAAGGTAAAAGCGATGAACTTTCTGCTGCCGCACATTCGGCGAATCCCTGAGAAGCTGGCTCGCGACCAGTTTGCGGCAGACGCCGCCCAAAAGCTGGGCATCGACTCGGCCGTGTTGCGCGAGGAGCTGCGTCAGGCGGCGCTGAAACGGCGGGACCACATCGAGATCCGGACATCGGGCCTGACGGAAGTCGAGCGGGTGATGTTGCGGGCCTTGGCCGTCACCGATCCCGAACACGAAGAGGCGCGACGCATCGCCGTTGATGCAGTTACGCAGCAACCCGAGCTTTTCGAAGGGCTTGGAGCTTTTCCGGCGATGCAGTCACTGGCCCGGCGCGGGGCCCAGGATCCCATGGAGATGGTCGAGGACCAGGCGCAGATGGCATTGCTGGCCGAAGCGCTCATGGGGGAGACGGAGTCGCCACCCGCCGAGACGGTGCAGGGGGCTGTGGTAAGCCTGCAAAAGCGCCGGATCGAGAGCCAGCTGCGCCAGTTGCGGGCGCAGATTGCCGAGGCGGAGCGCCGCGGAGACCACGCCGAACTGGCGATTTTGACCCAGAAGAAGCTGGAGTTGGACCGGGCTTTGCGGCGTTCGCACGGCTGATCGCCCTGGCCCGCCTGAAGACCGAACGCGTGCAACTAACCCTTGCAGCGTTGGCAGGACTTCCAGCGTCTAAAGAGGCGGGAGCAGAGCGGACCAAAAGCTACCCGGCGCGGGAAAAGACCAAGAAACCGCTGAAATCTTGCCGGAATATGGCCGATGATTTGCTTGGCGAAGGGCGTTTTCCCTGTGTTATTCTATTGATCTCTGTGAGGATGCGCGCCCCCTCTGCCCCACATATGAGCTTTGGCTCGCGGGCGACCAGGAGAAACCTGAAGCGCAGACATCCGATTCCGAGCGATGAATTGAGCGGTTTCGCTTTACTTTGCGGGAGACCGAAGGTGCGTCTATTCGCGCGAAGAGTTCTGTTGAGCTTCCCTTCGCCACGCGTGAAATAGACCGCCGCGCCGTCGCGCGACACGGCGTCGGAAACGAAAGATCGCGCTGAGAGCAGGATTGCATTGGCCACAAACGAGAAATTCGAAGACGATATCCAAAACCTTATCGAGACCGGTAAGGACAAGGGGTATCTCACCTACGGCGACGTGAACGACATGATGCCCGAAGAGATGGGCTCGGCCGACGACATGGACGATCTTCTGACCACCATCAGCGGTCAGGGCATCGATCTGCTGGACGCGCCGAAGTTCGCGAGCGACAAAGACTTTGAAATGGAGGAAGGCGAGGACGTCGAACTCGACCTGACACCCGGAACCCTGGAAAAGACCAACGACCCTGTCCGCATGTATCTGCGCGAGATGGGCACCGTTCCGCTGCTGACGCGCGAAGGCGAAGTGGAGATTGCCAAGCGCATCGAGCGCGGCCAGATGCGCGTGCTGAAAGCCATTTCGCGTTCCCCGATCGTGATTCGCGAAATCGTAGCCCTCGGCGAAGACCTCAAGCGCGGCGTGCGCAACGTGAAAGAAGTCGTCGTTTTCGACGAGGAAGAACTCACCGAAGACGTTGTGCAGGCACGCGTGCGTTCCACCGTGAATCGCATTGACGCGTTGGTCAAACACCAGAAAAAGATTGCAGCCCTGGAAGAGAAGCTGGCTGCGGCAAACAGCAAGACCAGCCAGCGCGAACTGCGCCGGACCCGCTGGGGCATTGCGCGGGAGAAGGTATATGTGTCGCGCATTGTGCGCGAGCTGAAATACACCGGTCTGGAGCGCAAGCGTCTGCTCGACAAGGTCAACAAGACCGTCGACACGATGCGCACCCTGGAACGCCAGATTCGCTCGCTTGATCAGAAGTACGACGCGTCGAAGAGCGAAGATCTCAAGAAGGAATACCGGCGCCAGCAGAAGAATTGCAAAGTCGACCTCGAAAAAATCGAGGCCGACGCGGGCGTGTCCATCGCCGAACTCAAGCGCACACAGCGCGAGATGATCCAGGGCGACATGGACGCCGAGCAGGCGAAGCGCGAACTGATCGAAGCCAATCTTCGGCTCGTCGTTTCGATCGCGAAGAAGTACACCAACCGCGGGCTGCAATTCCTCGACCTGATTCAGGAAGGCAACATCGGCTTGATGAAGGCGGTGGACAAGTTCGAATATCGGCGTGGCTACAAGTTCTCGACCTATGCGACGTGGTGGATCCGGCAGGCAATCACCCGCGCGATTGCTGACCAGGCACGCACCATTCGTATTCCTGTGCACATGATCGAGACGATCAACAAGCTGATCCGCACGTCGCGTCAGCTGGTGCAGGAACTGGGCCGCGAGCCTTCCAGCGAGGAGATCGCGCGGCGCATGGATATTCCTGTGGCGAAGGTGCGCAAGGTGCTGAAGATCGCACAGGAGCCCATCTCGCTGGAAACACCCATCGGCGAAGAAGAAGACTCGCACCTGGGCGATTTCATCGAAGATCGTCAGGCCGTGTCGCCGTCCGAAGCCGTGATCAGCGTGAACCTGAAGGAGTACACCTCGCAGGTCCTCCGCACACTGACGCCGCGCGAAGAGCGGGTGATCAAGATGCGGTTTGGCCTCGAAGATGGTTCAGAACACACGCTCGAAGAGGTCGGCCAGAGCTTCCAGGTCACCCGCGAGCGCATCCGCCAGATCGAAGCCAAGGCGCTGCGCAAGCTGCGGCACCCCAGCCGTAGCCGCAAGCTGAAGGCCTTCGTCGACGGCGTGAAAGAGATGTAACCACCTGCGGTGGGGCCAACTGCGCTTCGCGCACCACGGACCCTCAAACGGTAACGACGAGCCGCGGTCTTCGGATCGCGGCTTTTATTTGTCCTGGTCTTTCTCCGGTGGTATCGCCGCGCTCCATTGCCCGAAACCCACCCATTTGGCCCAGCGAAAAAAGCCCGCGGCGACAACCCGAAGGCTGCCGCCGCGGAAATGCCGAACCAGGCTATTCGACCGACTGCCCTTGCACGGCAAGGTGATTCGTGACGCTGAAGACACCTGGAACGCTGCTGGCCTGCGAGTAGGCCATCTGGCGATCGAGCTCGTTCAGCACCACACCTGCTAACTCCACATGACCGTTTTCAACCACGATGCGAATCGGTGCCTGTGGGTCGAGCGCATACTTCTGCAGGCTCGGGCTGCCGTAGATGGCGCGCGCCAGCCGAATGCGCAGGTTGTCGTCGAAGACCGAGGTCGGCGCAACGCCGATCTCATCCACAACTTCTTTCACGCCCGCCGTGGTCGCAACGATTGCCAGAGCGGAATCGTGAGCAGGATAGTCGCGCACGTTGCCGGTGAGCGTCACCGCGCCGTTCTTCACGTCCACTCCAAGGTTGTTGAACACGATGCCGTAGCCGACACGGTCGTAGCGCAGCTTATTGGCAAGGTTGTCGCGCACCTCGCTATCGGCGATCGCGGGACCACCCACCTGAATGTGATTGCGCACTCCATCGACAATCTTGACCTTGCGAACTCTCTTCTCGGCATTCATTTTGTCGATGTAGAGCGGAACTTCACCGTACAAGGTCACAATGCCATCGTCCACCTGCACGGTGACGGCGCGAAATGTGTCCTTCTTCTCGAGCTGCGCAGCAGCCAGGTCGGCAAGGTTACGGTCTTTTGCATTGGTTTCAGCTACGGCCAGCGAGGGCAAAGCCATTCCGGCCAAAAGAAGCAATGTGCTAACAGTCTTTTTCATTTTGATTCTCCTTCTTCTCATCTCTCGTTGAGGCCCGGGCAGCGGCGTCGAAGCCAACCGCCCGGGCAGTTCTTGCAGACAAATCAGTTATGCGCGGTGATGGGGAGTCCTGCCGAGTGGCCCTTCAGCTGCGCGCTGCCGTAGTCCGATGTGGCGTCCGCAACCTGGATCAGCGCACCGGCCTGGCTGGTCATATTCGCAACCAGTTGTCCGTACTCCGGGTCGAGCACGACCGGGTGTCCTTGCGTGCTCGCATTGCGGTTGAGAATGGCCGCATTGGTATTGGCCGCCAGCGACGCAGCCGAAGAGCGCATCTGGTCGATCGCCGTCTGGTGCCACTCGGGCAGATCCGGCTGCAACTCGGCGAGACGGTCGAACGCGGGCTTCAACTGGCCGTTGATACTGTCCGCGATGCGCTGCAGCCTGATCTTCTGTGTCTGATTGCCGTGGTTGTTCCTCTGCGCCGCGACCAGCTCATCGGCCTGCTTGTGAATGGCTCGCGTCGTGGTCTCAATCGAGCGTGTGACCTGAATCGCTTCCTTGCGAGCCTTGGTCTGCTGGGGAAGTTCTGACGCGGCGAAGACGGGCAGCAACAGGGCGATCGAAAGAGCCCCGACGGCATTCTTGAAAGTGTTGTTCATGATCCTCTCCTTGGCCCTCGCCTCGGGCGGGGCATGCCTGGTTTATTGCACGGGCCATGCCACTCTCTGATCACTGAAAATGAAAGACTTAGGCGAATAGCCTTGTCGCATCTTTTGAACAAATCCAGCGTCTTGTTCAAGGATTTGAACGACGCCTTCTCGACCTGCCTCCGTGCGGCCCAGGGCAGACTCAAAGGCCCTGCCACTCTTCGTCGAAGAACCTCGCTGCTATGCTGACCGATGTGCCCGTCCAAGCTCGTCCTGCGCCTGCAGTGGAGTCGGCCGACTTTCTGTCGTTCCGGCGGCAAGAGACCGTCCTCGCGGGATTGAATCTTGTCCTCCAGATCTCGCTGTTTCTGGCTCAACTGCTCTGGCCGCAATATCTCGGTCGCCCCCATCTGCCTACCCTTGCCGTTTTGGGGACGGGAGTGACCGCGAATCTGATCGAGCTGATCTGGCTGAGCCGGCGCGAGGAACTGAGCGGCAGCGCAACTGCTCGCCTCACCTGGACGATGATCCTGATCAATATCGCCGTCGCGTTCGGTTTGGCGTCCTTCTCCAACCGGCAGGATGTCCAATACTTCACGCTGATGATCCCGCCGATCTTTCAGGCCGCATTCCGGCTCTCGCTGGCCTCGGCGATTGTGACCGTTGCAATCAGTGACGGACTGATCTTCTTCTGGGTGGGATACTCGTCGCGCACACGATCCCCGGTGACACCGAACGATTTCATCGAAGCAGGAACGGTCGCCCTGATCTACGCTGTGACGGGGCTTCTGGTGTGGACCCTGGTGAACCATCTGCGCCGGAAGCAGACTGAGCTCACTCTAAGCCTTTCCGAGTTGGAGAAGACCCAGGTCAAGTTGAAGGCCGAGGAACGGCTTGCGGCGGTGGGCCGCTTCTCCAGCGCAATCGCCCACGAGATCCGCAACCCGGTGGCCATGATCTCGAGCGCGCTGTCTACGGCGGCCAACTACGGCGCCGGATCCGCCGAGAGCCGGGAGATGTACTCGATTGCGACCAAAGAAGCGGGCCGATTAGAGCGACTGACAACGGATTTCCTGGTCTACGCGCGGCCACGCCCTCCCGTGAAAGCGCCTAGTGACCTGGCAGAAACGATCGGCTACATTGGCGAAATCTGCGGGCCCCGGGCGGCAACCCGAGGAGTTGAGGTCGTGAGCGAATGCCCCGCTGGACTACGTGTTGAGTTCGATAGCGGCCAGATGCAGCAGGCTCTGCTCAACCTCGCCATGAATGCGATCGACGCATCGACGAGCGGCGCCAGGGTCGTCCTGCGTGGCCGGTGCGAACGAGAGCGCGTCGTGATCGACGTGGAAAATGGCAATGGACCGATTCCTCAAAGTGCCGTGGCCTGTATCTTCGAGCCATTCTTCACCACGCGGTCGGAGGGCACAGGACTGGGCTTGGCCATTGCCCGCAACATTGTCATCGCGCATGGAGGAGAGCTGGCATTGACCCGAAACGATGAGGAGATCATTCGGTTCACGATTTCGCTGCCCATCGGCACTGGCGGCGAGGGAGATAAGAAGTGAGCAGGATTCTGATCGTCGACGACGAGAGCAATATGCGCAAGGTCCTGGCTTCGAACCTTGCGCTCGACCGGCACACTGTGACCGAAGCCTCCGGCGTAGCCGAAGCACTGGGTCATCTGGCCGTGAATCGCTTCGATGCGGTGATTACCGACCAGAAGATGCGAGACGGGGAAGGCCTGGAGGTGTTGGCCCGCGCCAAAGAGATCGACCCGGCGGTCGCTGTTGTGATGCTGACGGCATTCGCGACGGTGGAGCTGGCAGTCGAAAGCATGCGCCAGGGGGCTTTCGATTTCATCACCAAGCCGTTCCAGCCGGAAGTTGTCCGTGCGACAGCGCGCCGTGCCTGCGAACACACGCAACTTCTCAGAGAAAACGGCCTGCTCCGGCTCACCGTTGATCGGCTGGAGGGCAGCGACGAGATCTTCGGCAACAGCCAGTCGATGCAGGCCGTGCGGCAGATGATTGCGCGCGTGGCGCCCACCAACGCCACGGTGCTCATCACCGGGGAAACCGGCACCGGAAAAGAACTTGTTGCGCGAGCCATTCACAAGCGAAGCGAGCGGGCGGCGAAACCCTTTGTGGCAGTGAACTGCGCGGCGTTTACTGAGACGCTGCTCGAGAGCGAGCTATTCGGCCACGAAAAGGGCGCATTCACCGGCGCCGATCGGCTCAGGCAAGGATTGTTCGAGGCCGCGCACGAGGGCACGCTCTTCCTCGATGAGGCAGGCGAGATGTCGCCACCCACCCAGGCGAAGCTGCTGCGTGTCCTGGCCGAAGGCAAAATCCTGCGCGTGGGATCGACGAAACCGCGGGATGTTGATGTGCGCGTTGTTGCTGCTACCCATCGCAATTTGGAAGAGCGCGTGAAAGAGGGCGGATTCCGGCAGGACCTCTACTATCGGCTGGCCGTGGTTCCCATTCACCTTGCGCCCTTGCGCGAACGCCGCGACGACATTGCCGGTTTGTGTGACCTGTTTGCACGAAAGGCAGCCAGAGAACTCAAAGTCCCCCTGAGACCCATGCAACCAGCGGCCATCAGGAAGCTCGAACAATACGACTTTCCGGGCAACATTCGCGAGTTGCGCAACTTGATCGAACGGGCCTTCATTCTGGCTTCGGGCGCGGAAATCGGCCCGCAGGACTTTCCCATCGCGACCGCCGCCGCTATACCTTCAAGTTCGACCGCAACGCGTTCGGCTTGGATCGAAGCACTGCCGGAGACCGTGCCCCTGCGCAAGATCCTCGAAGACGTAGAGAAGGAACTGATCGTGCGGGCGCTGGATGCAAGCGGGGCCGTGCAGGCCGAGGCTGCTCGGAGGCTTCACCTCTCCCGCAGCGATCTGGCCTATAAGTTAGCGAAATTCGAGATCAAACCAGCAGACTAGGTCTACTCTGGGCGGCGGCTACGAAGGTGCACCTGCGGCCTTCGTCACTTGCCCGTGTTCATGAGCGGATTGCCCTTGCCCAAGGCTTATGTCCTCTGCTAAAACGTTTTTGCTCATGCTCCGCCACTCTTTGCGGCAGCAAGAAGGGATCTCTGACTATGAAGAACATGACGCGCCGCCAGTTTGGCAAGGGTGCCGCGGTATCCGCCATCGCCGCTTCCGCATCCCTCTCGTTTCCGAAACTTGCCCTGGGCGAGACGTTCACTTATCCCAAGGGCTTTTTGTGGGGATGCGCGACAGCAGCCTATCAGGTTGAGGGCGGCGCGAAGGAAGACGGGCGTGGGCCGTCGATCTGGGACACCTTTTCGCATACGCCGGGCAAGACCTACCACGGCGAAACGGGCGACGTGGCTTCTGACTCGTATCACCGCTACAAAGAGGACATCCAGCTGCTCAAGTCGATTGGCGCGACGGTCTATCGCATGTCGATCTCGTGGTCGCGCGTGATTCCCGATGGTGCCGGTCAGCCGAATCCCAAGGGGCTTGACTACTACAACCGCGTAATCGACGAGCTGCTGGCGAATCGCATCACGCCTTACGTCACGCTTTTCCACTGGGACCTTCCGCAGGCGCTCGACGGCGGTTGGCAGAACCGCGCAACAGCGAAATCGTTCGGCGACTATGCGGCCTATGTGACCCAGAAACTCGGCGACCGTGTGCGTCATTGGATGACGACAAACGAGTTCGTCTGCTTTACCGATCTCGGCTATCAGATCGGTCAATTCGCCCCAGGACTGAAGCTGCCTGCAGCACAGGTCAACCAGATCCGGCACCACGCCATTCTGGCGCACGGGCTCGGCGTGCAGGCTATTCGCGCCAATGCACCCAGCGGCACACAGGTGGGCCTTGCGGAAAACGCCAGTGTTTTCGTGCCGATCATCGAGACGACCGAACACCTTCTGGCCGCGCGCAAGGCGACGCGGATGGGCAATGCGCCCTTCCTGACCACGGTGATGGAAGGGAAGTATCCGGACGAGTACCTGAAGCACGAGGGCGCGAATGCTCCCAAGGTCGAAGAGGGCGACCTGAAGATCATCGGCAGCCCGGTGGACTTCGTAGGGCTGAACATCTACAACCCGTCCTACGTGCGCGCCGACGACTCGCCTCTGGGATTCGCTGTCGAGCCCATGCCGAGTTCCTATCCGCATATGTTCTCGCCGTGGATACAGATCAGTCCCGAGTGCATTTATTGGGGCGTGCGCAACGTGTCTGATCTATGGAAACCGAAGACTCTCTACATCACGGAGAACGGCACTTCATCGGATGATTCGATCAATGCAGCCGGCCATATCGAAGACGTCGATCGCATCATGTATCTGCGGAACCATCTGACGCATTTGCATCGGGCCGTTGACGAGGGCTATCCGGTGAAGGGCTACTTCCTGTGGAGCCTGCTGGACAACTTCGAATGGGCCGACGGGTATTCGAAGCGCTTCGGCATTCACTATGTGGACTTCAAGACTCTGAAGCGCACGCCCAAGCAAAGTGCAGAGTGGTACAAGAACCTGATCGCAACCAACACGGTGGTGTAACCAAAGCAACATTGCAGTGAATCTTCCTCCAGTCTGAAAAATGGGAGATCAGGCTGGAGGATTTTTGTCGCGCCACCCGTCTTTATCGCCGCACAGCTGCGGTGCACTCAACCGCATCGAGCCGTGGCGGGATGGCGATCGGAGGAAGTGCGGAGCCCGATTCTAGGCGGCTCCATCAATCTCTGCGAAGTCCTCCGGACTCAGCTTCAGTCCAGCCGCGGCGACATTCTCTTCAAGATGTGCCACCTGCGATGTGCCGGGGATGGGCAAAATCACGGGCGAGCGATACAGCAGCCATGCCAACAGGAGTTGCGCGACGCTTGCGTGGTGGTGCTTGGCAATCTGCTCGAGCGTCCGCGCCGATGGATGATCGGCTTTCAATATCTTGCCCGCCACGATGGGATACCAGGGAAGAAACGCAATGCCGCGTTGCTCGCACCATTGCAGCGTCTCTTCGTGGCGTCGATCGGCGAGCGAGTAGCGATTTTGCACCGAAACAATCCGAACGATCCTCTGCGCCTCTTCAATCTGCGCCGGCGTGACCTCGCTGAGGCCGATATGGCGGATCTTGCCCTGCTCCTGTAACTGCCTCAGCGCACCGAGCGACTCTTCGAGCGGAGTACGTGGGTCAATGCGATGGAGCTGATAGAGATCGATGCGCTCGATCTTCAGTCGGCGCAGACTCATCTCGACACATTGAATCAGGTAGCCGGCGCGGCCGACGTATTCGGTTCTGGCTGGGCCCTGGCGCGTAATACCCCCCTTCGTGGCGATCACCAGTTCCTTGGGATACGGGTAAAGTGCCTCGGCGATGAGCCTCTCGGCGATCTCCGGGCCATATGCGTCGGCGGTGTCGATCAGGTTGACGCCCAACTCAACGGCTCGCCGCAACACCCGGCGCGCTTCGGCCGGATCTGCAGGCTCGCCCCACGCGCCCTCGCCCACCAGACGCATGGTTCCGTAGCCCAGACGGTGGACGGGAAGGTCGCCGCCGATTGCAAAGGTCGAAGTCTCAGGAGCCGAAGAGGTTGTCATAGCTGCTTTGATGCTACGTTACGCCCTTTGCGTCACGCTGTACGGGAACTGTTGACCACGAATTGACGTATGGTTAAATGCAAGGAACGAGGCAACCCCATGGCAACGACGGCTTATCCCAATGCGCAGGCTATCTTCTACCAGCAATATGAGGCAGTGCGCCGCGACGAGGTCGTCGGGATTCTGCTGGCGCTGTTTCTCGGCACCTTCGGCATTCACCACTTCTACCTGCGCCGCACCGGACTGGGCATCCTCTACTGCTGCTTCTTCTGGACGGGCATTCCAAGCCTGCTGGGATTTCTGGAATGCTTCTTCATGCCGGGACGGGTGCGCGAGTTCAACGCCATTCAGGCGGCAGGCATCGCCGCGGCTCTGGGCATGAGCGTGCCGATGGGATGGCCGATCAACGTAACGGTGAACATGCCGCCGGGGGTGGCAGCTCCGGTGATGCCCGGTCTGACGCCGGCTGGCACACTCATCGCTTGCAAGCACTGTCAGAGGACCAATCCACAAGGGGCACGGTTCTGCGCAGGATGCGGGACGGCACTTTAGAAACGGAAACAACCTATCTCATGGCGCTTTCTGCGTCGCCGGCTGTCCTGCATCAGTCCTTTAAGTCAATCGCGGAGATTCTAACCGGCTGCAATTTGGCCGGATCCACCACTTTTCCGTCTCGAAAGTTCCCGATCTGCGCATTGGAAATGAAATAGAACTTCGATCCTAGAATTGCTCCCGTTGTCGGCAGCTCGACGCTGGGAGACCGGTATTCAAGGACTGTGGTTGCGGTCACGGTCAAGCCATCGTGCGAGAGCTTGAATCGCGCAACCCGCGGCTCTCCGAGGCCGTTCTGTACGGCGATCAGGTCGCCGTTGTGCCAGTAGAGACCGTCGACGCCCGAAACTGTGTTAGCCCGCCCCGGATTGATTTCTCTGCACGAGCCTTCAGAGGGAACCACTTGGAGGATTCCGAACGCGTCGGCGATGTAGAGAAGTCGTCCATCCCCTGAAAGGGCGATCCCATTGGGATAGTAAACCGGACGGCAAAGGACTACTTCTGAGAATGTGTGAGCGGTGCGATCGAATCGGTAAACCCGGTTGGCAAGACTGTCAGTCACGTAGATCTCGTCCAGACCCCGTAACACGAGATCGTTCAGCAGATGCTCCCCCCCGCCCGGAGGAAAGAAACGCTCCAACAGCTTGCCCTCAAGATTGAAGTGGAGCAGTTCCGATCGTCGCGCTCCGCCTGCACAGGCCGCCACCCAGATTGAATCCGATTGACCCTCCACCTTCAGCCCGCAGAGAGCGCCGATCGCATATTCACCGGCTGGGAAAACGTCGGATATCGATCCGTTTCTTTCGATCCTGACGATCTTTCGCCGGTTGAGGCTTCCCAAGTAGAGTGTGTCGCCTCTCGGATCGGAAGCCAATCCTTCGGGCACGAGGTCATTTTCCGAAGTGGTAAACGCGACCGCTGCTTGATGGACCGGCGGATAGCGACGATGAACGCGGTCAACAAGTTTCTGAAACGCGCGCTCGCTCCGAAGAGAGCTGAAGTCGTCATCACTCTCCGGATCGAACCCTTCGTCCGCAGCCATGCTCTGCTCGAGCAGAGCCATCGCTCGTTCTGATTGGGCCAGATGCGCGTAATCATGTGCTAACTGGAAGCGCCCGGCAGCAGGGTCGGCGAGTTGGGGGAGCAAAGATTCGATGAGGTGAATCTCTTGCCAAGTCGCCGGGGCGTCGGCGGGGACAGTCGGTGTTGCCACACCTTCTTGGCCCTGAGAGATCGCTCCCAGAAACAACATGCATATCGCGATACAGATGCCTTGGGTGCGCCTCATAGGCTTTACATGTTGGCGTGACCGGCGCGCATCTCTTCGTTGAACTGCGGCTTCGTGAAGTTGAGCGCGTTCTCAAGCGCCGCCTGATACTCCGCCGCACGAGCCAGCAGTGCCGGCGTTGCGGCAGCATATTCGCCGTCCAATGTCATCAACCCCGCGCCTGCCTCGTCGCTCGCCATGCGCAGCAGATCGGCTTCGGTCGTGTTCAGATACTGCGCATCGCGCGGGTCGGCAATCCACACAGGCTTGCTGTCTCCCAAAACCCCCGACAGCCAATAGACCTTGCGCAGCAGGTACTCAAGGCGCTCCGCATCGTTGGTCTCCGTGAAGACGAACTTCTTCTGCCAGCGGCTGTAGAAACGCGTAGTGACAGGCACGGGCTGGCGGTTGCCGGATTTTAGAAACTCGAGCTGGCCCAGATCGACCGTCTTGCGGATGGCGTTGTAGACAAAGCTCTCGGCATAGGGCTGCTCCATCGCTGGCACGATCTCGGCGAAGGTCACCGTCACAGACGCCGCCACCTTCGCGTGCAGGTTGTGTGCGCCACCATCGGCCAGATGCATCTCGCCGTGGACGATGTACGTGTCTGCGCCGGAAGTGGACCGGTGAAACGGCCACTGGAATTTGCCGAAGGCAATGGGCAGGCCGGCCAGCGTTACGTAGCACTCGGGCCGTGGATTGCGCAGGCGCTTGGCTGCAGCGGCGAGGTGTGCCGTCATCTCGGGGAGCAGGGTCGGCTTGTCGAACTCAAAAGCCTCGCTCAACTCCAGCTGAAGGGTGCGACCCTCAACACCGGGAAGGCCAAGCTGGAAGATCGCCGTGGGCTGGCCGTTAAAGTCGGTGCCCGTTGTCGCCGAGAGAACCGAGAGACCGGCCTGCGTGGCAGCTGATTGGAGCGAGGAAGTGAGAGAAGTCTTCATGGAAGCCGTCATTGTGGGGAATCCTCTCTAATTCTAGTGCATGACCGAACGCGGCTGCTGCTCGCTCCTGTTACACTGGCCCAGCTCGGAGCCCGCTATCGCATGCGACGAATCGCCGCCTTCCTTCTTTTGTTGTCTTCCACTTCCGTGTCCTTTGGACAGCCCCCCTCATCCGCAACCAGCGACAATGCGGCGGTGCGCTCCCTTGATCCGCAGCTGCACGATGCGATCGTGCGGCTGGGCGGGCAGCTTCTGCTCTCTGATAAGGCGTACCAATACGATCGCGTGCTGGCTGACGACATCGGACCGCGTCTGACCGGATCGGCCAACTACAACAAGGCCGTCGATTGGGCGCTGAATGAGTTTCAGCGGATGGGGCTGAGCAACGTGCATCGCGAAGGCTGGGAGATTGCCGCCGCTTGGGAACCTGCAACATGGGCAACGGGTCGCATTCTCCTTCCCCATGAGCAGCGGCTGCATCTGGAGAGCGATGGCTGGAGTCCCTCGACGCCGCCAGGCGGCGTGCGCGGCCAAGTCTATTACCTGCCTGCGCTCGATGAGGAAAGCGTCAAAAGCCATGCCCCGCAGGTCAAGGACGCCATCGTTTTGATCGACCGCGCATCGCTCGGAGACTCAAAGCAGTTCGACAAGCAGCTCGATGCCATTGCCCTGCTGGCGAGCGAAGGCGCTCGCGCGCTGTTGCTGGGCATGGGAGCAGCCGACAATGTCGCCTCGATGTTCGGCCTGACGTGTTGCACTGGCTCACTTGCCAGCCTGCCCATCGGCAATGTGGGCAGCGAGGATTCGCTCCTGCTGAAGCGGCTGCTCGATCACGGCCCTGTCGAGGTCGAATTCACCTTCGTCAATCGCATCCGCGAACATATCAATGTCGACAACGTCGTCGCCGAGATTCCCGGAACCGACGCCAGCGGAGAATACATCCTCGTGGGCGGTCACCTCGATTCGTGGCAGCTGGGCACCGGAGCCGAAGATAACGGCACCGGAGCTGCCACGGTGATGGCCGTCGCCGAGGCTCTCCAGGCGAGCGGGCTACATCCAAGGCGAACCATCCGCTTCGTGCTCTTCGGCGGTGAAGAAGAGGGGTTGCTTGGTTCCATCCGTTACGTGCGCGCACATGCGGCAGAACTCGACAGGTGCACCGGTGTTTTCATCACCGATTCAGGACCGGAGCCCCCCAAGGGCTGGGTCGTTTTCGGCCGCCGCGATGAAGCCGATGCACTCAGGCCCCTCGACCCGCTTCTCGCGTCCTTGGATGCTGCCGCTACATCCGAGTCCGGCAGATTTACTTTCGCAACCGACCACGCTCCATTCCTGGTTCGGGGAGTGCCATCGTTCATGCTTTGGACCGGGAGCGACAAGTACCGCCAGCTGCACCACAAGCCCAGCGACACTTTCGATAAGGTCGACCCGCGGGATCTGAATCTGGGCGCAGCCGTCGTGGGAATGACAGCATTTGCATGGGCAGATTCCGACCAGGTTCTTCCCCATCTGACTTCCGACCAGGTGGATGAGCAGTTGAAGAAGATCGATGCCCGCGAGGAGTACCGGGATATGCAGGCTCACCACGAGTTTTAACGGAACTGGATCGCCCCACCGCCCGGCCGGGCACAGGTCGCAGTTACAATACAGACTGTGCCGTCCGAAGCGCCGAAGCCCATCATCCTCGCCGACAAGCTCACCAAGGTCTATTCCACCGGCCGCATTCAAGTTGCAGCGGTCCGCGGCGTCTCATTTGAAGTGGATGCGGGAGAATTTGTGGCGATTGTCGGTCCCTCGGGCTCGGGCAAGTCGACCTTGTTTTATCTCCTGGGTGGGCTGACGCGCGCAACCGAAGGCCGTGTTCTGATCGATGGCGTCGATTTCGCGACGCTGAACGATGCTGAGCGCACGCGCTTGCGCAAACATCGCATCGGCTTTGTCTTCCAGAAATTCAATCTGCTACCGACCCTCTCGGCAATGGCTAACATCGAGATCGCTCACGACATCAGCGGGCGCAAGGGCCCGATGGATCGCGCCTATCTCGACCACCTGAGCGATCTTTTGTCGATCAAGGGCCGCCTGGAGCATCGGCCGTCGGAGCTCAGCGGCGGCGAACAGCAGCGAATTGCAATTGCACGCGCGCTGATCACGCGGCCGGCCATCGTGCTGGCTGACGAGCCGACCGGCAATCTCGACACCAAAAACTCAGATGCGGTGCTCCAGATGTTGCAGCGGTCCAATCGGGAATTGAGCCAGACTACGCTGATGATTACCCACAATCCCGAGGCGGCCTCGATTGCGACGCGGATTCTCCACATGCGGGATGGCGAGATCGCTCGGATCGAAGCCGGAAATGGCGCAAGTTCTCCCAAGAAGAGCCTAAACGCCGCTCCTGCCTCAGTTTGACCTGCCTTTGGCCGCCCGGTATACTCAGGTCTGCAGCATGCGGGAGTAGCTCAGTGGTAGAGCATCGCCTTGCCAAGGCGAGGGTCGCGGGTTCAAGTCCCGTCTCCCGCTCCAAGTCGCCCTCCGGCAGTGAGCTGGATTGACTTCGACGACTTGGCTGCGCTCCCCGAACTTCATAGGAATTCTCTCCAGCCGGCGGGCCCAAGCCCAGCTTAAAAACTCAATCAGATCATCCACTTAGAGACGAGCTGGAGCCATCCATCGGGGCTCTCTTTGAGCGTCAAACTGTCTTGCAGATAGGAAGGCAACTCGGAATGGGCAACGCCCTCTAGAGGTGCCGGACCGACAGCTTTGCAGCGAGAAAGAAATCGCCAACCGCGAAGTGGCCCTCCGCAAATTTGCAAAGATGGTCGCCGTTTCGCCGCCTGAAAGCTTGTCGCTCACTAGTCCCAGCAGACACGAGTCACTTACCCTTGGAAATCGCGAATCACGATCCGGTGTCTCTGCTGCGCCGGCTTACACAGATCTGCACAGACTCCCGCGCGCAACTTTGGTGACAACTTTAAGGCTATCTATCACTTCCGTAATCTATACATCCAATCACCCGAACCTACAATCAAGTTACCTGAACTCCTGGTGAAGTTATGCGTGCAGGGGCCTGACTCCATCTCGGCTCTAACTTTAGCTACAAGAAACTTAAAGGCACCCCCATGAAATGTCGTGTTATTGCAGTCTTAGGAACTCGCCCCGAAGCAATCAAGCTCGCCTTAGTGATCCAGGAGCTGCGTCGTCGCCCGGAAGAATTTGAAATTGCCGTTGTCCATACCGGGCAGCACCGCACGATGCTGGACCATGCGCTGAACTTCTTCCAGATCAAACCCGATTTCGATCTCGACGTGATGCGGCCGAACCAGACGCTCAACTCTCTGACCTGCCGCGTGCTCGACACCGTTGAAAACGCTTGCCATCGCTTCGAACCGCATATGGTCCTTGTCCAGGGCGACACGACCACCGCGTTTGCGTCTTCGCTCGCCGCGTTCTACTGCAAGATTCCGGTGGGCCATATTGAAGCCGGCTTGCGCAGCGGCGATATCTACAATCCGTTTCCTGAAGAAGTGAACCGCCGCATGGTCTCTGTCATGACAGAGATTCACTTCGCCCCTACAGCCCAATCGCGCGACAACCTGCTCGCCGAAGGAGTTCCCAGCGAAAAGATCGTCGTCACGGGCAATACCGTTGTCGACACCCTGCGCGCACTCGGGCAGTTGCCCGAACAGTCGTGGGCAGGCACCCCGCTCGCGGGTATTCCGCAGGATGGCTCGCGGCTGATCCTGGTCACTTCGCATCGTCGCGAATCCTGGGGCAATGACCAGGAGCAGATGTGCCTGGCCTTAAAGGATCTCGTCGAAAAGCACAAGGATGCACGCGTCATCTATCCCGTGCACATGAACCCCAATGTGCGCAGCACTGTCAACGCACTGCTCAAGGGCTCCGAGCGAATTCACCTCACCGAGCCTCTTGAATACATGACGTTCGTGAGTCTGCTGCGGAAGTGCTTCCTGGTACTGACCGACTCAGGCGGCATCCAGGAGGAAGCGCCGACCTTCGGCAAGCCGGTCCTCGTTCTTCGCAAGGTGACCGAGCGGCCTGAAGCCTCGCAATTCGGCATGGCCAAGATCATCGGCATGTCGCGCGACGCCATCGTCCATGAGGCCGACCGGTTGCTGACCGATACCGATGCCTACCTCGACATGTCCGAAGGCAACAACCCTTATGGGGACGGTCATGGTTCCGAGCGCATTGTCGAGGCCATTGCACGCTGGTATGCGCGCAAAACCCCGCTTCTCGAACCCGACAAGCAGTTCAAGTTGCCACCCCGGCCGATTCCGCGCCGTCGCAAGACGGACAACGTGGCCAGCCCGTTGGGTGCAGTTGCCGCAGGCAGGGAGTAGTTTCCCCGACCGATGTGGGGAAACGACGTGGGCTATGGTTTACTGCCTCTACTTTATCGTTGCGCTCATCTGCGTCTATACAGCGCGGCACTATCTGTTCACGCTCAATCGGCTCTTCGGGTTTCAGCGCCATCCGTACATTGATGTCGATACCGCCGACTGGCCCCCGGTAACAATTCTCGTCGCTGCCCACAACGAAGAGAAGGTCATTGCCAACATTCTAAGCGCGCTGATGACCGTCAGCTATCCCCAGGATCGCATGACTGTCATTCCGGTCAACGATCGTTCCAAAGACCGCAC
>Ga0335069_10003465_pt1 | contig 23812 bp, 19 predicted proteins | sample Lox_Sample_11_FD_206714 | JGI IMG/M metagenome (GOLD analysis project Ga0335069, IMG submission 206714) | Soil microbial communities from Loxahatchee National Wildlife Refuge, Florida, United States - Lox_Sample_1.1 | ecosystem: Environmental > Terrestrial > Soil > Wetlands | place: USA... | reverse complement strand
CGGAAGGCGAGGCTCCTCATCCCGTCGCGGAAGGCGTCCTCGGCCTCGTCGTAGAGGGCGTCACTGTCGGACCCCTGGTCGTCCAATTCCTGAATCCGCCGCTCTCGGGGCTGTTCGAGGGTGTGTGTCCCGAGATTCCGACTGCGGTAGCGAAGCTACAGGCAGGTGGGGAGAGCAGGGTAGCCGTACGGCGGACCGCGTAGTGTCGCCGCTCACGCCGGGGGCATAGCTTTCGTGGCGTGAGGCGTCTCGTCCCGACCGAGCAAGCGCAAAGAAGCGAGCCGCTGCTGAGTGTCCGGCTGCTGGCGGGTCTCGTTCCAGCGTTTTGGGCAGAGATCGAAGACGCGCTTGGCCGGCCAGGACGGGAGGAGGGTGAGGACGTCGCGGAGTGTAAGCCCAGGGCTCGATGCCGTGGAGCTGGCAACTCGCCACAAGGGACACGACAACCGAGTTCCAGTGCGCTCCGTCATCGCTCCCGCAATAGAGCCAGTTCTTGGATCCGACCTTCTCTCGTCTGAGCTCGAGCTCCGCGGGGTTGTTGTCGAGTCGCAGGAGCCCATTGTCGAGGAAACGGGTCAGGTGCTCCCGGTGGTTGAGGGCGTAGTTCATCGCCTTGGCGATGGGTGCGTCGTCATCGACCCGGGACCGCTCGGCGGCGATCCAGGTGTAGAGCTTGTCGATGACGGGCGCCGGCTCGGCCTTCCGGCGAGGGCCATCGGTGACTCCAGTCCTGGGGTCGGTCGCGAGTCGGTGGGCGTCGTAGAGCAACCCGATGAATCCGATCATGACCAGGGCGCGCTGTTCGTCGGTCGAGGGCATCGAATGCCCGCCGCCTGCAATGAGCCCAGCACCCCACTTCGATGATCTCCGCCTCGCGCCGGTAGAGCTCGTGGTACACGCTCGAGGCGTCGGCGTGGACGTAGCCTCGGTAGCCCTCGAGAAGGCCGGCGGGGACGAGGCCATCGTGCGTCTTGGTGTGCCGGAAAAGGACGTGATCTCGTTCGGCCACTACCACCCAGAAGTGGTTGTGGCGGCACTGGTCCTTGGCCAGCACCAGGACACCGGTGGCGTCGATGCAGACCCACCGCGCATTGGCTCGCGCGTCTTCCCACATCGCCTCGACCACCCGGTTGAGCAGCGAAACCGAGCACTGGACAAAGCGGCAGAGCGTCGAGTGAGGCAGGTGCAGCCCTGGCGGCGAAAGATCTTCTCCTGGCGGTGCAACGGCAAGTGATCCGCGTATTTCGAGACCAGGACGTGGGCGAGGAGGCCGGGCCCAGCGATCCCTCGAGGGATGGGCCGTTCCGGCAGCGGGGCGATCACGATCCGGCTCGCCGACGCCGCCGAATTCTCCGCCGGCTCCGGTACCTTGTACTTGGGTCGAACGACCCGCACCCGGACCAGCGACGCCGGCCGGTGATCGATGTGCTCGGCGACTTCCTCCCCGATCTTTACCAGTGCATCGCCACCCGCGATCAGACGCTCCGGTGGCTCGAGGACGATGGTCTCGACGGGGAGGTCCTCGAGCGAGAGGTCGCGGCGGCCGTGAGGAGCGGGAGGATTCTTCTCCAGCTTGCGGCGCGCGATTTCGGCCTCGGCACGCTCACGGAGCCGGGTGAGCTCAGACTCGACGGCCTCCACTTCGACGGCGCCGCCTCCCCGCGCTCGTTCCAGTGCCTCGAGCACCGGGCCGAAGGCGAGCTGGACTTGGGCAGGGTCAACCGTCTCGGCCTTCTTGCCGAAGAGTTGCCGCTTCAGCCGCTCCAGCTCGAGAGTGACAAGGAGGTAGAGCTTCTTGAACTCGCTCCGCTCGTGCTCGGCGCGCTCTGCCCGTCCCTTGAACTCGTCCCGCTCGCGCGCCGCCGCGGCCCAGATCTTCACCCCGGCCGGGATCACGAGCGGGCCTCCTCGAGCACGCCCACAAGTCGACCAAGCTCTGCCGCGTCGAAGCCGCGCGGGACCCTCACTACCCGGCCCGACTCCAGCACCACCTCGAAGGGAAGAACCGGACCACCCGGGCCAGGCCCTGACGTCTTGAACTCGACAAACTGCGTTGCCCTCAGGGCTCCACCGTTCTGCCGTTCAAGCTTCCACCTCCAATAAGAGAGGGAACCCGCAGCAAGGCCCTCCCTCGCCGCGAACCTCGAATACTCAGGCCGCTCTTCTCGAGCCGCTCGACTCGCTTCGCCCATCGAGCCACCGGCTCAACGGCCGGCCCCCTCGCCCACGCCGTCTTCGTCACGGGGAGGAAGGTACGGCCCCTCATCCTCCTGCGCCTCTACGCGGTCCGCCGGACGGGTACAGAGCAGGTGTGGACACCTCGTGCACGGGGAGCCGGTTCCGAGCGGGAGAGCGACAAGCTCGTAGGTCTTGCCCGGGGCTCGGCGCCCTGAGGCGGGAATCACATTTCGGGGCACGCCTCAGGCGGCGCGCCGCTCGTAGTTTAGTCGCCGGCTGCACGAGCAGGGTTGCCTCAAGCCAAGCCGGCGCAACGCGCGCAGCGAGAGCAACGGTGAATCGTTGACAAGGCGCCCACCGGACGCGGCCCGCGATCTTCCGGTGCGCCACGATGAGCCGTTGCCGAAGAAGCGCGCTCTCCGCGACGAGCTCGGCGTGACGGCGAAAAAGGTCGGCGGCGAGTCCTGAAACGGACCGAAGGAGATCGAGCATGTGTCGTCTTACCCCGTCGGCGCGCGGATGGCATTTGTAGCCAGCAGCGAGGCGATTACCGCCCAGTCCCGGCGCCTCCCCCGCACTGCGGTTCGCGCGACCGTCCGAGCCGCTCGAGCAGGTCCACAGCCGCGGACAGCTGCGGGAGCGCGTTCAGCTCCTGGCGGAGCGCCTGCGCGCGTGCCCTCGGGCCAGGCTCGCGCAGCACAGCCCTTACGGCGGCGCGGAGGGCCTGCGGCGCTGGCGGCTGCCCCTCGACGACAATGGCGGCCCCTAGCGCTGCGCAGTGGCGCGCATTTAGGAGTTGGTCGCCCGCGCCCATGGGCATGAGGACCATAGGCAGGCCGTGCCACAGTGCGGAGTGGATCGAGTTAAATCCCGCGTGGAAGACGATGGCCTGGCACCGCGGCAAGAGCAGAGTCTGAGGGATGTACCGCGCCGCTCGGACGTTGCCCGGGAGCACCCCTAACTGTCCGGGGTCCAGGTTGCGGCCAACAGTGATGATGGCCTCGAACTCCTCCCCACCGAACGCCTGGATCAGCGCCCGGAAGGTGGCGGGTGCCTGGTTAAAGGTGGTTCCCAGCGTCGCATACACCGTCGGGCGATCGGCCAGCTCCGACATCCAGGTCGGGAGGCGCTCGTCACCGCTGGTGTCGAACGGGGGGACGCTGAACCGGTGGAGCACCTCGCTCACCGGGCACTCCGGGTACAGCCAGGAGGAGGGGAGCGCGGACAGCAGCAGGAACCGGTCGAGCGAGGACAGCGCGGGGTCGTCCACCAGACCGTGGTGTGCTCGGAGCGCCCGCATCGCGTCCCGTGCCACCTGCTGTGGCGCAATGTAGATGCCCCAGTTGACGGTTGCGTGTGGGACCTGGGCGCGCTCCGCGGCGACGTAGCCACCGTACTCGAGGAGGTCGCGAACCACCACCGCTGGCTTCCAGGCGTTCATCACCGGGGCGAGATCGGCTGCCATCCTCGGCGCGAGCCCCTCCACGAATCCGTGGAGCTGAGCGAGCGGCGGCGCCGACGCGAACCGCTCCCGGATAGCGTCCCACCCCGGGAGCACGGCGAAGATGTCACTCGACCCGTCGAAGTCGAAGCCACAGGCGAAGTGCTCGAAGCCAGTCCGCCGAACGAATTCGCCGAAGCGCGCCCCGGTCGCGAAGGCCACATCATGCCCTCGGTCCCGGAGTGCCCGTGCGTAGGGCGCCATCGCGTGGAAGTGGCCTGTCATCGGGACCGACGTGAAGAGAAAGCGCATGAAGATGCTTGTAGATCAGTTTGCCTCGCGCGGACAGCGCCGATCAGATTCCATGAACCTGACAGGTACAACGGGTGAACCACGCCCTGGCGTCGTCGGCGCCAATTATACGGATCCAGCGCGGCCAGAGGCGGCCGTGCGGGTGGGGCGTCCCCTCAAATAGCCACGCGATCGCGCGCGCCGAGCGCAGGTCCTGGTTCACTTGCAGTTCGATCGAGACGACGCGCAAACGAGGTGCCGAGTCGAACGGAAAGGCCTCGCGAAGCTGCTGCGCGACCCAGGCAGCGGTCGGGATCTCCACCCTTCGCAGCGGGCGACGACGCGCCGGCCGTGGTGGATGACCAGAAGCACAGGAGGACGCGGAACGTCACCGTCTGGGCCGAGAAGTCCATGGCAGCGATGCCGTCTCGGTAGTTCCGGAGGGAGGTCTTCCAGGTCTGGCTGGCTCTCGGGGCCGAAGGCAGGGAGCGCAGGTAGCGCGAGGCGCTGCGCTCGGACCGACTGAATCCGAGGCGGAGGAGCTCACCGTGGATGCGGGGAGCGCCCCAAAAGTTCTCGGTGGCCATCCTCCGGATGAGGGCGCGAACCTCATGCGGTAGCGGAGGGCGACCGAGCGCCCGCCCCGCCTGGACAGTTCCAGTACCTCCGGAAGCCGACGCGGTGCCAGCGAGCCACTGTGTCTGGCTCGACGATGGCGAGGCTTGCAGCCCAACCGCCCCAGAGGCGCCGTAGCAGGATCCAGAAGAGGTGGTCAGCGGGTCGGATGACCGAGTGTCGTCGACTGGCCAGGGTGGCAAGTTGCTGGCGGAGGGCGAGTTCTCGACCACCAGGTCGCGGCGAGAGCGCAGGGCCGAGCGGAAAGCCGGCAGGAGGGCCAGGAAGCGGCGAAGCATCGAGTCGGCGAGGATCCAGGCCCTGGACCGAATCGTCAATGGTTTCAGCGCGGATGGAGTGTTGGCCAGGCACAACATCACGAACGGGAGGGTCTTGAAACTACTCGCAGAATCTCCGCTGGGGAATCCCTGGACGATCTTGAACAAACGTGCACAAACGAACGATTGACGTTTCATGTGAGGAAGTTCAACATATTCTCATCGTTGCACATCTGTTCACACGTTCGCAGTGAGGAGGCACGGCATGAGAACTGTCCGTTACCTGTCCGTCGTCGTCGCCGCGCTCTGGCTTGGGACCGCGGTTCTTGCCCGGGCGGCGGACCTGAAGCCCATCAAGATGGGCCTCTCGATGAATCAGCTCGACTCAGTCGTGTTCCACGCATTCGCTGATTACGCGAAGGAGGCTACGCTGGCTGAGGGCAAGAAAAGGGGCTTTGATGTTCAGTGGACCATGGTCAGCGCCAACGGGGACGTGACCAAGCAGGCCAACGACATCAAGGACCTTCTCTCCAAGGATGTGGCGGTGGTCATCGCGGCCTCTATCGACTCGAAGACCATCCTCTCAAGCGTAGCGGAGGTCCGCAAGGCCAAGAAGTACTTCGTCATGTACACCAAGGAGGCGCACAACTCGGCGACGGGACTGCAGATCCCGTCGGCGACCGTCAACATGGACAGTGAGTTCCAGGCTTACGGTGCTACGGTCGAGATGCTGAAGATCATGAAGAAGGATGGTGTCACGCCGAAGGAGTGCATCGACGTCCACGGCGACATCGGGGACGAGAACGCCCACAACCGGGAGCGCGGCTTCCGTAAGGCGCTCGCCGAGTTCGGTATCCCGAATGGCGTTGTGGCCCAGGTGGTGGAGACGGGCCACTGGGAGCCAGAGGTCGCGCTCCAGAACACGGCGGCGGCCCTGCAGGCTCACCCGGACACCAACTGCATGTACGTATCCTCCGACTGGCTCATGTCGGGGGTCCAGACCGCGATGGAGAACGCCGGCAAATGGAACAAGCGCAGCGATCCCAAGCACGTCTATCTCGCCGGCACGGACATGTATCCGTCGGGTATCAAGTACACGATCGACCGGTACATGGACGGCAACGTCGACGTCCCGGCCTGGCAGATGGCGGTGAAGGCGGCGGAGGCGGCCTTCGACCTGGTCCAGGGGAAGCAGGTCTCTCAGAAGCCCTACCTGGAGAAGGGGACGGTGATCAACAGCGACAACGCCGCGCAAGTCGTGAAGGCAGCGCCGCACCTGTGGGGAGTGGATTACGAGAAGAAGGAGGGAATGTAGCCGGCTGCACGTCCCGGGCGAGGATCGACGGCCCGGGGCGCTGGCGCTGCTGGCGCCGGGAACGGCGAGTTCACCGATCCGGTGACCCGCCGCCCCGGCTTCCGGCCAGGGAGCGCGACGGGTACCATGCGAGCCATGCCAATCTCCGAGCGCGCGACACCGGAGGAGGCACCTGGTCTCCGCACCAGGGCATTGCCCACGCTTCGCCGCCTACGGTGGCTCGTCCTCCCGGTCGCCATCGCGCTCATCCTGCTGACGCTGAGTCTGTTCGTCGAGAACTTCGCTACAGCGAACAACATCCTAAACCTGCTGGTGCAGGTGGCGCCCATCGGCGTCATGGCGATGGGCGCGGCCCTGGTCATGATCACCGGGGGCATCGACGTTTCCGGACCGGCAGTCATGACCACCGCAGCGGTGATCGGGGCGGACTACATGGCCAGGACGGGAGACCTGGTCTTCGGTCCCGCCCTGATGATCCTAGTGGGGCTCTTGCTGGGAGGGGTCAACGGGATCGGGGTTGCCTTCCTTCGCATGGTCGCGCTGGTCGTCACTCTCTCGATCATGACCATCTGCTCGGGGATCGTGACCGCGTGGACCAACGGCCAGAGCGTGGTCGGCCTGTCACCCGACTTCTCCGCGACGTTCGACCGGACGACGATCATTGTGGTGTTCCTCTCCCTGACGTTGCTCCTCGGCTTCCTCCTGCGGAAGACGCTCTTCGGGCGCTGGCTCTACTGCATCGGGGCCAACGTTCGTGCCGCGCGGGTCACCGGCCTGCCGACCCGGGGGGCGACGTTCGCCGCCTACACGATCAGCGGGGCCTGCGCCGGGGTCGCCGGGATCATGAACACCGCCGCCCTCTCCTCTGCTCGTCCGGGGATGGGGCCGGACACCCAGATCCTCGACGTGGTGAGCGCGGCAGTGATCGGCGGCGTCTCGGTGAATGGGGGCTCGGGCAACATCGCCGGCGTGGCCCTAGGTGCGGTGCTGATCGTCATGATCAGCAACGTCATCAACCTGGTCGGGGTCCCCGACTACTTCACCGGCCTGATCAAGGGGCTGGTGATCATCCTCGCCATCGGGCTCGACAAGATGAGATCGGGGTCGCCATCATGACCCAGGTACCGACATCATCGACTCCCGCGCGCGATGACACCGCCAGGGTGGCCGGGCCCTACCTGGAGCTGAACGCCATTTCGAAGCGCTTCCCCGGGGTCCAGGCACTCCGGAGGGTAACGATCCACGCGCCGGGCGGGGAGGTGATGGGGCTCGTCGGCGTCAACGGGGCGGGGAAGTCCACCCTGATGAACGTGCTTGGCGGCATCGTCCGGCCAGACGAGGGGTCGATCCGAATCGACGGCCAAGCGGTGGAGATCGACAGCCCTCGTGCCGCGGCGCACCACGGGATCGCCTTCATCCAGCAGGAGATCCAAATCTTCCAGCACCTCCGGGTGTACGAGAACATTTTGGTCGGCGAGTTGGAGCGCTGGCGCGTCGCCGGCCCCATGCTCAGCCGGAAGGCGATGCGGAGCGAGGCGGCCAAGCACCTCGCCAAGCTTGGCAGCGCCATCGACCTCGACGCCAGGGGCGAGGCGCTCGTCGTCGGCGAAAAGCAGATGGTGCAGATCGCGCGCGCTCTCTCCCGGGGCGGCCGCATCCTTCTCTTCGATGAGCCGACGTCGTCGCTTTCGGCCAGGGAGAAGGACAACCTGTTCCAGGTTATCCGGAACCTTCGCGCGTCTGGGTTAGTCATCTTCTACATCACGCACTTCCTCGACGAGGTGTACGAGATCTGCGACAAGGTGACGGTGCTGCGGGACGGAGAGGTGGCCGTCCAGGGCAAGGTCGACGACTTCTCCAAAGCGCACCTCGTCCAGCACATGATCGGGAGGGAGATCGAGGGGGCGACCGGCGCGCAGGGGCGGCGGCTTGGTGACGTGGTCCTCGAGGTCTCGCACCTCACTGGCACCCGGTTTCCCCAGGACGCTAACTTCTGTCTGCGCCGGGGGGAGATCCTCGGGGTCTGGGGGGTGCTCGGCTCCGGGAGGAGCGAGCTCCTCCGCGCCCTGATTGGCATCGATAAGGTGCGCAGGGGCACCATCGCCTACGCGGAAGAAGGTGCGCCGCAGCCGGTGCGCGCAAGGCACCTGTTCCACACCGTCGGGTACATCACCGAGGAGCGCCACCTCGACGGCCTGTTTCTGCAGATGCCGCTCTGGAAGAACATCTCTAGCGCCTGCCTCCGCGCCTTCGCCTCCCGGGTCTTCCGGATACTGCGGGTCCGGCGAGAGATGGCCAGAGCCCGGGAGTACATGGCCGAGGTCGACGTCAAGGCGGTCGACGAAAACATGCTCGCCAGCCAGCTCTCGGGTGGTAACCAGCAGAAGACGATCATCGCCAAGTGGCTGATGAAGCAACCGCGACTGATGATCATGGACGAGCCGACCAAGGGCGTCGACGTCGGCGCGAAGCAGGAAATTCAGAAGATCATCTTCGAAAAGGCCAGTTCGGGAGTCTCCTTCATTATCGTTTCGTCCGAGTTGGACGAGATCATGAGCCTATCCGACCGGATCATCGTCCTGCGAGGTGGGCGGATCGTTTCGGAGCTCACCCGGGAGCAGTTCTCGAAGGACCGGCTGATGAGCGAGAGCATCTCGGGAGAGGCGACCCATGCCGCCTAGCGCGATGACACCTCGGATGGCCCCGAAGAGTACGGGGAGCGTGTTCTCGCTTTCACTCTACATGTTCTTCGCGCTGATGGTGGTCGTGTTCAGCTCAATGTCGCGAACTTTCCTCACCTTCAGCAACATCTACGGCACGATCCTCAACGGCGCTCCCCTCGTCCTCATCACTTGCGCCATCAATTTTGCCCTGCTGGCCGGAACCCTGGACCTCTCCGTCGCCGCCGTAGGGTACGCGTCCGGGTGCGTGTGCGGCATCATGCTCCGGAACCTCCAGTCGCCACTGTGGATGGCCATCTGCGCCGGACTGGGGGTGGCGACCGTGGTCGGCCTTATCAATAGCTTGCTCATCGTGAAGCTGAAGATGAATGCCTTCTTGACCACGCTGGGCATGATGCTTGCCATTCGCGGGGTGGGGAAGATCGTCACCCAGGACCGGACCATTCTCATGGGCAAGGTGCTGGCGGACATCCGTCATATGAAGATCGGATCGCTGGGCGGCTTTCCGGTGCTGCTGTTCGTGGTCGCAGCGGTAGTGCTGGTTTCACAGCTCGTGCTCTCGTTCACTAGGTTTGGGCGGCACGTTGTGGCAGTGGGCTGCGACGAGAGGGCAGCCAGGAACCTGGGGATCGACGTGCCCCGGGTCAGGACGCTCGCCCTCGTCACAACGTCCTTCATCTGCGGCATAGGCGGAGTGGTTTGGGTGATCACCCTCGGGTCGGTGATCACCCGAGGTTTGAACGGGTACGAGTTCCTGGCCATCGCCGCGGCCGTCCTCGGCGGGACAAGCTTGTTCGGTGGCCGGGGGGCGTTCTTCCCTGGAGCCCTCATCGGAGCGCTCATCCTCCTGTTCATAGCCGATGGACTCACCATCGTGGGCGTCTCGCCGTACACCATGCCCTTCGTGCGTGGCGCGATCCTCTTCGCGGCGATGTATGTGGATTCACTTCGGGTCAGGTTCACCTAGCTATGGTGTCTCGCGAATCAGCAAAGAAGGAGGCTTCCATGTCGCGCCTGCGGTTCAGCTACTTCCAGCTCACGTTCGGGCAGGACGAGGCCTATCTCCACCCCGAGAAGACGTACCAGAGACTCAAGAAGTGTGGCTACGACGCTGTCGAGGTCACGCCGCCCAAGGGACGCTACGGCCTGGGGGTGAAGATGGAAGTGTACGCCCGGCGGCACAAGCAGCTCTCGGCCGAGTACGGGTTGGGCGTCTCCTGCATCAACGAGTGCTGGGGCGAGATGTGGGATCCATACTCGCCGCGCTACAAGACGCTCACCGAGAAGACGACCGCTGCCCTCGCGGTTTCCGAAACGAAGACCTCCATCGATTTCGCCTCCGAGGTGGGTGCTCCCCTGGTGACGGTTGCTACTGCGGTCCATGCCCCGATCACGAAAGACAACGTCGACGAGTCCGTGGCCGTAGCCGTCGACGCCCTCCGGAGCATGTGCGACTACGCTTCCTCGAAGCGCATCCAGCTCGTCTTCGAGGCCACCAACCATCTTGAGATGGGCAAGTTCGTGAACACGGTCCAGAACCACAAGATCCTCATCGAGAAGACAGGTAAGCCGAACCTGGGGATCCAGCTCGATTGGTTTCATGTGAGCATGGAGGAGCTCAATCCGTACGAGGCGGTCATCGAGGCCCAGCCGTTGCTGCGCCACATGCATTTCCGCGATTCCAACTCCCTCACCCCCGGGTACGGCACCGTGGACTTCAAGGCGGTGATGCGGGCGCTAAAGCGGACCGGGTACGAGGGGTACTGCACCATCGAGTCTTCGCCCATGGTCCCCGACCCCGACACCGCAGCCCGGGACGGGATCGAGTACCTCAAGTTCGCAGAGCGGATCGCCGAATACCAGCTCAGCGACGCCTTCCCGAACGGCTACAGCCTGCGCTGAAAGGCCTCCCTCGCTCATGGCAACCCGCACCAAAGACGAGGACGCACGGCTCCTCTACAAGATCGCTCGGGCGTACTACGAGGACGACGCCACGCAGGAGCGGCTCGCCAAGCGGTTCGGGTTCTCGCGACCGAAGGTGTCCCGCCTCCTGCAGCAGGCCCGCGACTCGGGAGTGGTCCATATCTCGGTCCGTCGGCCGGAGTCGGGCTGCCCGGACCTCGAACGCGAGTTGGAGAGCCGGTTCGAACTCGACGAAGCCGTCCTGGCACCCCGAGATCGTACGCCGATGCTGGAGCGCGTCGGCGCGGCCGCTGCGTCCTACTTTGCCCGGACGGTGCAGCCGGGGGACGTGGTCGGACTCTCTTGGGGGACAACGCTGCGGGCGTTCGCGGCCGAGCTTCCTCACCTGGACCTGCCGAAGGTCACCGTGGTCCAGCTTATCGGCGGGCTGGGGAGCCTGGAGTCGGGGGTGAACGGTGCCGAGTTGACTCGCCGCGTGGCCGAGCGCTGCGGCGCCCGCCCGCGCATCCTCCAGGCGCCGGGGGTGGTCGCCACCGCGGCGTTCAAAGCGTCGCTGCTGGCAGATCGCGAGGTGGCCCAGTGCCTGGAGCTCGGGCGGAAGGCCAACATGGCCTTGATCGGGCTCGGCGTCCCGCGGGCCGCCTCGGCGCTGTTCGGGCCCGACGGGCTGCTCACGCGCAAGGATCTAGAAGCGATCCTCTCAAAGCGGGCGGTTGCCGACGTCTGCCTCCGCTACTTCGACGCGGCGGGGCTGCCCGTAGAAACGGGTCTCGAAGGGCGCGTGCTCGGGATCGAGCTGCCGGCCTTCCTGGCCATCCCACGGCGAGTGGCCGTGGCAGGCGGGCCGGAGAAGGTGCCGGCCATACGCGGTGCGCTGGCGGGGCGGTTGGTGAACGTGTTGGTGAGCGACGAGGACACGGCCCGGACGCTGCTCGAGGGCTGAGGGAGGTCGCGATGTCCGACTGCCTCTTGGGAATCGACTACGGGACGGGCGGTGCCAAGGCGGCCTTGATCGACGCAGAGGGCACGCTGCGCGCCTATGCCTTCGAGGAGTACCCCATCCTAACCGCCCGGCCCGGCTGGTCCGAGCACGACGCCGCGCAGTACTGGCCGGTTGCATGCCGGCTCATCCGCCGTTGCTTGGCCGAGGCAGGAGTCGGCGGAGGTGAAGTACGCGGGGTCGCGGTCTCGTCGGCACTGCCGTCGCTGGTCATGGTGGACCGGAACGGCCAGCCGGTGGAGCGCGCCTACAACCTCATGGATCGCCGGGCCCAGGACGAAGTGCGCTGGCTCAAGGAGCGGATCGGCGAGGCCCGTATCTTCGAGATCACCAAGAACAGGCTCGACGACCACCCCGTCATCGTGAACCTGCTCTGGGAGCGCTCGCACCGCCCGGACGTCTTCGCCCGAGTCGCTAAGGCGCTCAGCATCGACGGCTACATCACCCTCAAGCTGAGCGGCGTGGCGAGCGCTCACTACTCGGGGGCGGCCTTCTATGGTGTCGCCTACGATCTGCTCCGCCGCCGGTTCGACGGGGGCCTGCTCGAAGAGCTCGGCCTTGACCCCGCGCTCTTCCCGCCGCTACACGCGTGCGAGGCGGTGGTGGGGACGGTCACGCGCGCCGCCGCCGAGGAGGCCGGCCTTGCCCCTGGCACGCCGGTGGCAGCCGGCCAAGTGGACTGCTGCGCCGGGTGGATGGGCGCGGGCATGACCGAGCCCGGCGACGTGCAGATGAACCTGGGCACCTGCGGGAACTTCGGCGTGCTCCACCGGGAGCACGTCTTCCACGAGAGCATGATCGCCTTCGAGCACACGACCGGCGGGGGCGAGATCTTCATCACGGTCCCCACCACTACTACCGGCGGCGGGCTGATCCGGTATATGCGCGACAACTTCTATCCTGCCGAGCTCGCCCGGGAACGCACCTCCGGTCAGGACGTCTACGAACTCATCAACCGGGAGGCCGAGGCGGCACCACCTGGCAGCGACGGGCTGGTGGTGCTGCCGTTCCTCATGGGCGAGCGCACGCCCATCTGGGACGCGGACGCTCGTGGGACCATCTTTGGCCTATCCCTCCAGCACACCCGCGGACACGTACTACGCGCCATGATGGAGTCGGTCGCTTACGCGCTCTACGACTCGTACCGGATCATCCAGACGACCGGGCTCGAGCTCCGCGCTCCCATCGTGCTGAACGAGGGCGGCGCCAAGAGCGCCCTGTGGCGGCGGATCATCACCGACGTGTTCGGCGTGCCGACGGCGCTGGTGAAGCGGCGCACCGGTGCGCCCTGGGGAGACGCCATCCTGGCCGGGGTGGCCACGGGCGTCTTCCGCGACTTCGTCGTGGCCAAGCGGTGGGCGGAGTTCACCGACCCGTTGGAGCCCGATCCGGCCCGGCACGCCCTCTACGCCGACTACTTCACGCTCTACAAGCGGCTGTACACGCACGTGGCCGACGACTTCAAGGCGCTGGTGCGGCTTCGGAACCGCAACCAGGCCTGAGACACAACCGGGGCAGTTCCTAGTGGGCCTCGGCCGAACCATCCGTACCGAGGGGAGTGACGATGGAGCTCATCCGGCGACTCAGGGCACGTGCAGCAGCAGGAAAGCCGATCGCGGTCGGTATCGTTGGCTGCGGCCAGATGGGTTCGGGATTGGCGCACGCTGTCTCCTGCGTCGAGGGGATGCAGGTAGCGGCCATCGCCGATATCGACTCGGGCCGGGCGCTGGACACGTTCTCGGCTCTGGGCGTTGGCAGGGACGCGATCGCGGTAGCGGCCACGGCTGCCCAGGCGGAAGACGCCCTCCGGGCCGCTAGGCGCGTTGTGACGGCCGACGCTCTTCTGATGCCGGAGATTCCATCACTAGAGGTAAACGTCGAGGTCACGGGCGTGCCCGACGTAGGAGCGCAGGTCGCCTATAGGTCGATCATGGCGAAGAAGCCCGTGATCATGCTGAACGTCGAGACCGACATCACGGTCGGTCCCTACCTCTCCGACCTAGCTCGGCGCACCGGCGCTCTCTATACGGTCGCCTCGGGCGACGAGCCCGGTGTGCTCAAGATGCTCTGGGAGCAAGCGCTCCTCATGGGCTTCGAGGTGATCGCACTGGGGAAGGGGAAGAACAACCCGGTCGACCGCGGCGCGACTGCTGAGTCCTGCTACGACGAGGCTACCGCCAAGGGAATGAACCCGAAGATGCTGGCGGCCTTCCAGGACGGGACCAAGACGATGGTGGAACTGGCAGCGGTCTCGAACGCCACGGGGCTTCTCCCGGACGTGCCGGGCATGCACGGTCCCAAGGTGGAGCTCGAGGATCTTGTGAGGGTCTTCGTGCCCGCGGCGGACGGCGGCATCTTCTCGACGCCGGGCGTGGTGGACTTCTCCACCGGCGCCATCGCCCCCGGGGTCTTCGCCATCGTCCGCTCCGACGAGCCTCGCATCCGCAAGGAGATGAAGTTCATCACCCGGGCCGAGGGACCCTACTATCTGCACCATCGGCCATACCACTTGTGTGACCTCGAGACGCCGCAGTCGATTGCCGAGGCGGTGCTGCTCGGCGAGGTGACCGTCGCTTCGGAAACGCTGCACTCGGAGGTGATCTGTGTTGCCAAGCGCGACCTGCGCGCCGGGGCTCGTCTAGAGGGAATCGGCGGCCATGACTGGTACGGGATCCTGGTTACCCACGCCGACGCGGTCGCTCGGCGTGCGCTTCCCATCGGGATCGGCGCAGGGGCACGGCTTCTCCGCGACGTCCGCAAGGGCCAGTGGATCACGATCGACGACGCGACCCCGGATCCGTCGACCTTCGTCTACCGGCTCCGCATGTTGCAGGAGTCGCTCCTCGGCGGCGCCGGCCCGGTGCGCCGGTGAGGGGCGGGCGATGCCGGAGACCATGAACGCGGTGGTGGTCCGGGCGCCGATGGAATTCGGCGTCGACCAGGTGCTGGTGCCTGAGCCGCCCCCGGGCGGGCTCCTGGTCCGGGTGCAGGCGTGCGGCCTGTGCGGCTCGGACCTCCGGACGCTCCGTTTCGGCCACCGGCGGGTGGTGTTCCCCTGGACCATCGGCCATGAGATCGCCGCGCAGGTGGTCGAAGTGGGGGAAGGCTACCGCGGGCCGTGGAGCGTGGGGGATCGGTTGGCGGTGGGGCCCCTCGCGTACTGCGGTGCCTGCCTGGGCTGCCTAGAGGGCCGCTACGAGCTGTGCGAGGACCAGCGCGAGATCGGCCAGGCCTGGCCCGGGGGGTTCGCGGAGTTCCTGGCCCTCCCCGAGCCAGTGCTGCGGCTCGGGAACGTTCAGGGCGCGCCCGATGGCCTCGATCCCGCCCTGGTCACGCTGGCCGAGCCGCTCTCCTCCTGCATCAACGCCCATGAGAAGGCCGAAGTGAGGATGGGAGACGCGGTGGCCATCCTCGGGGCCGGCCCGGTGGGCTGCATGCATGCCGTGCTGGCCCGCGCCCGGGGTGCATTTCAGGTGGTGCTGGTCGACGTAGACGCGGGCCGGCTGGCGCTGGCGGCGCCGTTCGGCGCCGACGCGCGGGTGGACGCGAGCGCGGAGGACCCAGTGGCCGCGGTGCGCCGCCTCACCGGGGGGCGCGGCGCCAGCGTTGTCGTCGCCGCCACGCCCTCCCCGCAGGCAGCGGTGCAGGCGGTGGAGATGGCGCGAAAGGGGGGGCGGGTCGTCCAGTTCGGCGGCCTGCCCCAGGGCGAGTCGCGGCCCGGCCTCGACGTGAACCGGATTCACTACCAGGCGCTGCACCTAATCGGGGTTACGACCTTCGCGCCCCGCCACAACCGGCAGGCGCTAGAGCTGATAGCCTCCGGACGCCTGCCCGTGGCGCAACTCGTCACGCATCGATTCCCACTGGCCCGGTTCGAAGAAGGCGCCAGGTTGGCGCTGTCCGGCGGAGTACTCAAAGCCGTCTTCCTGCCGTAAAGCGCAACGAGGAGGGTCAAGTGCGGAACGAAGACCTACCGCACAAGTCACGGCGGTTCGAAAGGGCTTCTTTCGTGAGCGCCTAAGCCCTGATCGAAATTGCGGTGCGCTCCGAAGGATGGGAGGCGAACGCTTCGCTTGGAGCACTGACACCGGAGAAGATGGCCAACTTGCGACCAGGCGAGGCGGCCATCTGGTTCAGCAAAGCGAGCGACGACTCTTTCACGAAGATCCTCCTGAAGATCCGCTGCCGACCGAGGTAACCATTGCCGCGACGCGACGAAGCCTCATTTACCTGCGCGTCATGCGCGCGCCCTCGAAGATCCTCCATCCCGCCGACTTCCGCTTCGAGTACGGAAGTTGTGCCTGCCGAAAACCTCATCCGTGTGGATCCGCTTGAGGCGCTGCCTCTTGGGCGGATAGCGTCGGGGGGTGTGGAGCTTGATTCGGACGATCCTCGCGACTGCCAGGTCATCCTTTCGGACGAAGCGCGAGCTCGCCCTCGAGAACCTCGCCCTTCGGCACCAGATCGGGATCCTCACCCGCGCCCTAGGCGATCGGCGCCCTCGCTTCGGCAGCTGGGATCGCGCCTTGTGGGTTGTCCTCGCGCGCCGTTGGCAGGCGTGGAGGTACGCCCTGACGATCGTCCAGCCGTCCACGGTGGTCCGGTGGCATCGCGAGCGGTTCAAGCGCTTCTGGGCCCGCAGGACTCGAGCCGGTTGTGGGGGACGGCCCAAGCTCGGTCGCGAACTCATCGGCCTCATCCGCAAGATGTCGATGGCGAATGTGACCTGGGGCGCTCCGCGCATCCGCAACGAGCTCGCCAAGCTCGGCATCGAGATCGCGGTGTCGACCGTCGCCAGGTACATGGTGAGGCAGCGGAAGCCGTCGTCGCCATCCTGGCGCGCGTTCCTGGACAACCACGTCAAGGACCTGGTGGCGATCGACTTCTTCACCGTGCCGACAGCCACATTCCGGGTACTGTTCGGGTTCCTGGTGCTGGCCCACGACCGCCGCCGCGTGCTGCACTTCAACGTAACCGCGAACCCGAGCGCGGAGTGGACTGCGCGGCAGGTGGTGCAGGCCTTCCCTGAGGAGAGGGCTCCACGGTTCCTGCTGCGCGACCGAGACCAGATCTACGGCGCCCGGTTCCGTCGCGTCGTGGAGGTCCTCGGTGTCGAACAGGTGGTAACGGCCGCGAGATCCCCATGGCAGAACGCCCACGCAGAGCGACTCATCGGTCCGCTTCGGCGGGAGTGCCTGGACCACCTCGTGGTCCTCGGCGAGGTCCACCTCTTGCGGATCCTGGCCGGGTACTTCGACTACTACAACCGAGCCCGATGCCATCTCTCGTTGGCTGGCGACGCGCCAGAGGCCAGGCTGGCGCAAGGACCCGAACTCGGCACGGTGGTTGAACTACCTGAGGTCGGCGGGCTGCATCATCGATACGAGCGGGCCGCAGCGTGATGCCTTGGTCCAGCAGGATGGCACGGGAAAGGCCCTCTGCTCCCGTGCGCGCATGGGCCACCGTCCAGGACCGCTTCCGGAACTCCCCTCCCCTCCGAAGCGGGCCTCTCCCCGCGGATGGAGTTCTCGGCAACCACAACAGCCGAGACCCGCCGAGTTTTGGCCGTATTTTGGCCGGCTACACTCTCGGACCCGGGTTCGGACCCCGCGCCGGCAGGGACTCACTCCAGCGTCGCCTGTTTGGGTACGAGCCCCCTGCTCATCGAGCCGCACGGGCCAGCTGCTGAACACGCTGGTGCGAGATGCCGAGCAGCTCAGCGATGTCCCGGACCGACAGGCCGAGTCGCTTGCGAAGCTCGCGCACGGCCGTAGCAGTAGTCTCCTGGGCTTCGACCTGGACGGCGTCGAGCTTCGACCGTGCTGCTGTTGCGCGCGCGACCACCTTGCGAGCTTTGCTGGGGAGCTTTACGTCGTCGATGAACTCGGCAGCCTCAGCCGCCTGGTCGCCAACCGCGAGGGCCAACGCTTCGCGCACCCGGCGGCGGGCATCCGCGACGGTACGCCCATCGCTGTTCACACCAGCTACGCCCTGAACCTCGGCGATCCACCAGCCGGCCTCGTCGCGCTCGTAGGTGACAGTGTACTTGACCATGATCCGTCCTCGTTTCAGCTCCTGAGCCAGCCCTTGCCGAGACAGGGCTCAAGCTGGCGCTCGATCGATCGCAAGGTCCCCGGCGGCACATCGTGCGAACCGTGGTCGGGCACCGTGGCGAAGCACTTCCCAGCCTGAACTCGCACATGCGAGCCGCGCTGTCTGACGATCACGCCGCCTCTTGCCTGGACGATCTGGAGCACCTCGCGTGCCGTCACGAGGGAGAGGATAGCGCTACGACAGCCATCTGTCTAGTCGATAGGCACATGGCCCGGCCGTGTGACTTATCCTCGTCCGAGGCGAGCTCGAAGTGGCCGCTCGGAATCACGTGCGCGCGCCTCCTCATATGCGGGTCCCGTATCCTGCGAGGACAACGACCGGCGTCTCATGGACTTGGTGGCGGGCCTCTTGCGATCACATGCTTCAGGAGTTTGCGCCGGGCTTCGCGGTCGCTGATCTCGTTCCCTGCTCGGGGGTAGGTTTCAGAGCCTTCGAGAGGTGCCTGCCGAAAACCTCATCCGTGTGGATCCGCTTGAGGCGCTGCCTCTTGGGCGGATAGCGTCGGGGGGTGTGGAGCTTGATTCGGACGATCCTCGCGACTGCCAGGTCATCCTTTCGGACGAAGCGCGAGCTCGCCCTCGAGAACCTCGCCCTTCGGCACCAGATCGGGATCCTCACCCGCGCCCTAGGCGATCGGCGCCCTCGCTTCGGCAGCTGGGATCGCGCCTTGTGGGTTGTCCTCGCGCGCCGTTGGCAGGCGTGGAGGTACGCCCTGACGATCGTCCAGCCGTCCACGGTGGTCCGGTGGCATCGCGAGCGGTTCAAGCGCTTCTGGGCCCGCAGGACTCGAGCCGGTTGTGGGGGACGGCCCAAGCTCGGTCGCGAACTCATCGGCCTCATCCGCAAGATGTCGATGGCGAATGTGACCTGGGGCGCTCCGCGCATCCGCAACGAGCTCGCCAAGCTCGGCATCGAGATCGCGGTGTCGACCGTCGCCAGGTACATGGTGAGGCAGCGGAAGCCGTCGTCGCCATCCTGGCGCGCGTTCCTGGACAACCACGTCAAGGACCTGGTGGCGATCGACTTCTTCACCGTGCCGACAGCCACATTCCGGGTACTGTTCGGGTTCCTGGTGCTGGCCCACGACCGCCGCCGCGTGCTGCACTTCAACGTAACCGCGAACCCGAGCGCGGAGTGGACTGCGCGGCAGGTGGTGCAGGCCTTCCCTGAGGAGAGGGCTCCACGGTTCCTGCTGCGCGACCGAGACCAGATCTACGGCGCCCGGTTCCGTCGCGTCGTGGAGGTCCTCGGTGTCGAACAGGTGGTAACGGCCGCGAGATCCCCATGGCAGAACGCCCACGCAGAGCGACTCATCGGTCCGCTTCGGCGGGAGTGCCTGGACCACCTCGTGGTCCTCGGCGAGGTCCACCTCTTGCGGATCCTGGCCGGGTACTTCGACTACTACAACCGAGCCCGATGCCATCTCTCGTTGGCTGGCGACGCGCCAGAGGCCAGGCTGGCGCAAGGACCCGAACTCGGCACGGTGGTTGAACTACCTGAGGTCGGCGGGCTGCATCATCGATACGAGCGGGCCGCAGCGTGATGCCTTGGTCCAGCAGGATGGCACGGGAAAGGCCCTCTGCTCCCGTGCGCGCATGGGCCACCGTCCAGGACCGCTTCCGGAACTCCCCTCCCCTCCGAAGCGGGCCTCTCCCCGCGGATGGAGTTCTCGGCAACCACAAAGTGCAGCGGCGCGGTGCTCATCGTGCCCCACCCTACCCTGTCGGACGTCGCGTCAGATCGCCCCACCTACCGCCGCCCGCCATGCGTCAAGATCCCAAGATCACGAGCTCTTGTTGCCGATCGTGTTCTGGCACCAGTCGGGATGCCACCGCGGATCGCACCGGAGCAGTACGACCTGGTGCGAGCTATCGTCAGTGAGCAGCCCGATGTGACGATTCCCGAGGCCGCCTGGGAGTTCCACCGACGCACCGGTCGGAGCGTGAGCCCGTCGGCGATGGGGCGGACCCTGCGGAGGCTTGGGCTGACGCGAAAAGAAAGTCCCTGAGCGCCACCGAGCAGGCCGAGCCGCGGATCCAGGAACTGCGGCGCGGGTTCATCAAGTACGCCAATACCCTCGACCCGCGGAAGCTCGTCTTCCTGGACGAAGCTGGCAGCCACATCGCTATGACCCGCGACTACGGCCGGGCTCCGCGCGGGCAGCGAAGTCCTGGGAAGCGTGCCGAGGAATCGCGGCGAGGTGACGACCATGATCGGGGCGCTCGGCATCCAGGGCATCCGCGTCCTGATGACCGTGGAGGGCGGCACCGACGCCGACGTGTTCGAGGCCTTCGTCGAGCAGTTCCTGGTCCGGAAGCTGAAGCCAGGCGACGTCGTGGTGCTCGACAACGTCGGGGCGCACAAGCCGACCCGCATCCGAGCACTGGTCGAGTCGGCTGGGGCCCGGCTGCTCTTCCTGCCGCCTTACTCGCCAGACCTCAACCCCATCGAGCTCGGCTGGAGCAAGCTGAAAGGAATCCTCAAGGACTTTGGTGCCAGGACGCGCGACGCGCTCGACGCTGCCATCCGGCGAGGCGTCGACCTCATCGGCGCGGACGACGCAAGCGCCTGGTTCACCCATTGTGGCTACGGGGCTCGTGGGAAGTGATCGGCGCTGTCAGTTCGAAACCCGCGACGACCTTCGTCCAGAGCGCTTTCTTCGCCGGGTCCATGTCGGCCTCCTCCGTGGAAGCGCGGAGGATCCTCCAAGTCGATCCGCCCAGCCATACGTCCTTCGTCAGCCGGTTACAGCGTGCCGAGGGCTACCCACACCGCCACGACCAGAAGCACCATTCCGAGGTACATCGGGTTTCGCGCAGTTCCTCTGTGACCGCGTCCGGTAGGCGTGTCACGACCGGCCGCTTCTGAGCGGCGAAGCGGGCGATCCCGAGTGCGTCGATGGCGTCGGTCTTCGTCCGCTCGAGGTCTTCTGCAGCAAACCGGCGCGTCCGCACCGGGTTGAGCAGGGCGATCTGGAAGCCCAAGCCCGCGAGCGCCGCGAACACGTTCTTCCAGTAGTGCCCCGTCGCCTCCATCGCGACGAGAGTTCCGTCCGGCTCTCCTAGCAGTTCGAAGAGTTTCTCGTACCCGCCAGCGTCCTCGGCGATGATCGTGGGCTTGGCGAGGACTTCCCCCGCCTCGCTCACGATCGCGACGACGTGCTTCTCCGCTGCGATGTCGATCCCGACGAAGCGCACCCGGCACCCCTTTCCTGACGGGGACGGCCGGGAGCCTCGGAGCCGATTTCCGTGCTCATCCTTGTCGATGCGAGGACCGGCCGCAGCCCGCCTCAGGATACCGTTCGAGCCCTGGAAACCGGTTGAGGGCGCCAATCTCAGCTTCGAGGACGCTGCCTGAGGCACCACCCGGCGACCCTCTCCCGGAACCCGTCTCCTACGCTGTACACCAGGCGACCGACTCACCCTTCGCCAGATACAAGCACCACTGCACGGGATCTCGGGCGCCGGGTGTCCCCTCTCTCGCTTCGCGCGCGTTCTCTCCCTCGCTGCGGTATCAGGTGTCCTTTCTTCGAACCGTGAAGGGGGAGGCCCGGTGAGCCCGAACGTCGCGGGCTCACCGGTGTCTCCAGTCAGGCGGCTACCGGATCTCGGCGCGGCAGCGAGCGACGACACCGTCCTCGTCGAGCGGGCCGACGCGGAAGGCGCCGTCGTGGTTCACGACCGCCCAGGCGGTCCTGGTCCTCGGGTCGACCCCGTGGGTCCCGAGGCCGTACTTCGCGGTCCAGGGGCCGACCACGAACGCCTTGGTCCCACCGGCGTTCAGGTCTACGGCGTTCACCCACTTGCCGGAGGCGTCCCGAGCGGCGAGGCCGAACTCGCCCGTCCCGAGCCTGGCGGGCGCGCTGCGATGGTCGTAGCTCATCGACAGGACGTAGGCGTCGGTCTGCAGAGCGGGAGCCGCCGCCCGCGGGTCGGTGGCCATCGGCTTGGCCAGGCCCCACAGGACGAGCTCGTGGCTGGCGGTGCCGCAGGCGCGGTGCGACCAGCCGGTGTTCACCGCGGCGGTCTCCGGCCGACCGGTGTTGGTGGCGAGCGCCATCCCGTTCGCGCCGGCGAGAATAGCCACGTCGGTCCAGGCGTCGCCGCTGTCGAAGCGGTCCGCGACGGCGGTGTAGGAGCCGTTCTGCGGGACGAGGAACTCCTTGCCGTTGAGGCTGAAGCCCGTCGAGGAGCGCTTCACGAAGTTCAGGACCGGAGTGGTGGAGAAGGCGCTGGGGAAGGCCACGTCGGACGCGTAGTAGTCGATCGTGACCCGCGGACCATCGACGGTGAAGATGTAGTAGCCGACGCGGAAGAGGTCCTGGGTGACCGGGACGTCATTGGACGAGAAGGGCGCGGCCGGGGTGTAGAACTTGGAGCTGTCGGACGCGGTGATGAGCTGGTGGACGCTCTTCCCGGGGGTGATGGGGGCGTTCACGATCGAATCGTAGTGGTGGTGATCGTGACCGGTGATCAGGTACCGAGCGCCGCCGTCGGCCAGCGCCGTGACGAACGCGTCGAGGTTCTGCTGCTTCGAGTTGTCGGCGGCACTGAACTCGTCGCCCGCGTCCTTCGCGTCGATGGGGCCGCCGAACAGGTTGTCCTTGTGGCTCCCGCCCAGGAGGTTCTTGTGCGAGAAGACGAAGGCGTGTTCCGGGCGAGGGCCGGTGAGCTGGCCGGAGATCCAGGGCAGCTGCTGCGGAACAGTGCTCGGGTAGTACTCGCCGGCGGCGTCGAACTGGTCGAGCAGGATGAACCGGGCGTTGCGGTAGTCGAACGAGTACGAGACCGCGTTATTGGCCGTATTCACGGCGGTCGGCTCGGAGAAGGCGCGGCCCACGAGGAACGGTGCGCCGGCCTTGGAGGCGGGCGGGTTCAGGGCCAGATCGGCGGCGGGGAGGAGAGCAGCCGTCACGTCCGCCGGGGTGGCGTTGTTGAGGCCGTTCGAGACCTGCGGGAAGGCGTGGGCCAGCTCCAGGCCCGAGGTGAGGTCGGGCGGGGACTCGGCCGCCTCATGGTTGCCCCGCAGCGGATAGAACCCGATGCCCGCGTTGTAGAGCTCCTGGGCGTAGAGGGCGCGGGTGCCGATGCTGGTGGCGCTCCCGACGTCCACGGTGTCGCCGACGGCAACGACCAGCTTCACCCGGTGCGCGATGAACTGCTTGTTCACCTGCTGGATGATGTCAGCGGCCGTGGTATTGGGATTCCTCCCGTCGTCCGGCTTGGTCCACTGGGTATCCGCGATGACGCCGAACTTCCAGACGCCGGCGTGGACGGCTTCCTCCTCGCAGGCCGAGGCGAATGCGGGGACCGCGAGGACGGCCGCGAGGGCCGCGGCCAGGCCCACCTGCCAGGCATTTCCGACTCGAGACATGAACGTGCCTCCGAGCTCCAGGACCACGGAATGTGGTGTGAGGCATATCTACATGTCGGCGGTGGCGTTCTCGCGAAGGGGCGGTAGCAGGCAGGCGAATCCGCCATTGATGAAGATCAAACGGTCTGGCCCGAAGAGTGGACACCGGGCTCGGCAGCCAGCGCCCATGCAAGGGCTACACACTCGTCTTCGATGTTGTGCGCCTGTCGCTCGCCAATTCCGGAACGGGCCCAGAGAGGCCACTCCAGTTCGCTCGACAGCGAGCCGAACTTCCAGCTGACCTGGTCGAAGACGGCCGTGGGACGACCCGACCCCGACCGTCGGGAGGGCGCGGTCCTCGCGGCAGTGGAGGCTGAAGTGGACGGTTCGCGGTCGAGCTAGGCTGCTCGGCGCCACGCGTATCGCCGATGAAGGCCGCCGACCCGTGGGAGCCCTACCACGCTCGCAGTCGGACCAGGGCGTGGCTCGACCAAGCGCCCCGCCGGCGTGTCCTTGGCGATAGCGAGATGCGTCCGGTCGACCTGGTAGTAGGCGACGAACTCGGCGAGCAGCAACCGCATGTGACAATCGTTTAGGACGATCACGTGGTCGAGCAGTTCTCGG
>Ga0335069_10003463_pt1 | contig 23822 bp, 20 predicted proteins | sample Lox_Sample_11_FD_206714 | JGI IMG/M metagenome (GOLD analysis project Ga0335069, IMG submission 206714) | Soil microbial communities from Loxahatchee National Wildlife Refuge, Florida, United States - Lox_Sample_1.1 | ecosystem: Environmental > Terrestrial > Soil > Wetlands | place: USA... | reverse complement strand
TCTCGTCCCGCGCATAGCCGAAGGCCCGCTCGCCCTGCTTATTGACCATGGTGATTTTGCCGGCTTGGTCGACCATCACCATGGCGTTTGGCGCGGCCTCGACGACCTGCCGGAAACGTTGCTCGCTTTCGCGCTGCGCGCGCACCGTCTCACGGCGCAGAGAGACCAAATTGGCGATCAGATTCTGATAGAGCCCCTGAATCACGCCCATACCGCCCCCCGCCCTCGGCGTGCAGCAATCGACCAAGCAAAGGTTATGCTCCCCTCCGCCTGATGACAACGATAATCGTGGCCGATCCCACGGCGCCGTCAAACCTGGCCGAACGAACGTCTGCTTCCTGTCGTTGTATTCCCAAAGCGCGCCTTGATCCCACCGGAACTCGAGCAACTCAATCGCCTCGCGCATGCTCGCGATATGCGCGGCGTCGCGCTGGGCCGGCAATAGCGTAGAAGTCGACGCGCGCTGCCGCCCGTTGGCCGACGCGCCGTGTGCGATGGCGACAGACCACGAGTCGCAGACCATCCTCACCCTCACCGAGCGATGCCTCGAAACCGACCACGGGGAGCGGTTGTCCTGACCTGTCCCGCCAGGCAAGGCAATGCGCCGCTTGTAAGGGAATAGTTACCCTTTCTATACTTAGTTCGATTGCCTCGTTTTCTCCCAGCCGGGAGATATACGCAAACGTGAGTCGCCCACGCTGCACACCAAAATGACAGACGAAAGGCGTTCGTCGGGTAAGACCACTGTCACGCTCGCCATCGCGACCGCCGCGCTGGCGGCGGTGATCTTCATTACCGATACGGTCGCGGTGCCCGACATCTCTCTCGGGACGCTCTATGTGGCCGTCGTGCTGCTCACCGCGCGCTTTTGCAAGCCGCGAGGCGTCGTGCTGGTCGGACTGGGCTGCGTAGGTCTCACGATCTTGAGCTGGGTGATGTCGCAGCCCAACGTCCCGACCATCGAGGTCGTCATAAACGAGTGCATCAGCATGGCCGCGATCGTTCTAGTGACGGCACTGGCCGTGCGTGCGCAGCAAGCGGAATCGACGCTGCGCAGTCAGGCGATTCTCCTGGAGCTGACTCATGACCCCATCTTCTCGCGCGACATGGACGGCAAGATCCTCTACTGGAATCGCGGCGCCGAGGAGCTGTACGGCTTTACGCGCGCCGAGGCGCTCGGCAGTGTCGCGCACACGCTCCTGCAAACGACGTTCGTCACGCCGATCGAGCAGATCATGGCCGAGCTGCTGCGCGAAGGCCGCTGGGAAGGCGAGCTCGTCAAGCGAAAGGCCGACGGCACCTCCGTCGTCGTGACAAGCCGCTGGTCGCTCCAGCGCGACAACCAGGGACGACCCGCGATGATCCTGGAGACGACCAACGACATCACCGAACGCAAGCAGATGGAGGAGGCGCTGCAGCAGGGACAGTCCGATCTCGCGCGACTGAACCGGGTCCTGGTGGTCGGCGAAATGGCCGCGTCGATTGCCCATGAAGTCAAACAGCCGATCGGCGCCGTCATCACGAGCGCGAACGCGGGCCTGCGCTGGCTCGATGCCCAGCCGCCAGCGCTCGAGGAAGTCCGACAAGTGTTCACGCGCATCATTAAGGACGTCAGCCGGGCCGGCGAGGTGCTGGGCCGCGTACGCGCGCTCGTCAAGAAGGTACCGCCGCGCATCGAGAGCCTGGATCTCAACGATGTGATCGGCGAAGTCGTGGCGCTGACGCGCCAGGAACTGCTGCGCAACCGCGTCGTCCTGCGCAACGCTCTTTCGGATGACGTTCCCCTCGTCAAGGGCGACCGTATCCAGTTGCAGCAGGTACTGATCAACCTGATCGTCAACGCCGTCGAAGCGATGACCGGCGAGCACGACAGGCCACGCGAGCTGACGATCAGCACAGCCAGGGCCGGCCCGGACACCGCGAAGGTCGAAGTACGTGACACGGGCCCCGGGCTCGACCCCCGGCACCTCGACCTCCTGTTCCAGTCGTTCTACACGACGAAGGCCGAGGGCATGGGGATGGGCCTTGCGATCTGCAGGTCTATCGTCGAGGCGCACGGCGGACGGCTCGAAGCCGCGCCGAATGAGCCGCACGGCGCGGTCTTCCGCTTCACTCTGCCGACCGAAGAGGACGCGCACGCAAGCCAGACGGTGCTGCGCTCGTAGCGAGCGCGGTCCGATCGACCTGCGAGCACGCCGGCCTGGCGCTCCTCGCCGGTGGACTTGCAGGTTCGCTCAAGGGCGCCGTGACGGGTTGGGGGCGCGTCCCACATGACGTTCGCGGCACGAGCCGCAGATGACGCCGGCACGCCGCTGGCTTTCGATTACGGCGTGCCGAGCACACGCGTCAGATGATGCTCGAGCGCTGCGACGTCGAGCGGCTTTTCGAGCAGGGCCAGGGCGCCAGTCGCTGCCGCCCGCGCGCGCAGTGCATCGGTTGGAAATGCTGTCATGAGGAGCGTCGGCGGCGCAGCGCCGAGCGCAAGCAGGTGCTCGAACATCTCGATGCCCGACATGCCGGGCATGCGCACATCGGAAATCAGGCACCCCGTCCCGTCGGAGGCCGCCGGTGGCATCGACTGCAGGTAGGCCTCGGCCGAATCGAACGTACGCGTCGGCCACCCCAGCGAGCGCACCAGGCTTTCGGTGGCCAGGCGGGCAGACTCGTCGTCGTCGACAATCGAAACAAGCCGGACAGGACACATAGGGATAGTTTGGTATGGGGCGTTCTCGAGGCGAAGAACGCAAGCGTCCGACATGAACAGCTCTCTCTATTACGAAGCGTAGTTCCGGAGCGGCCGGATTCCCATGAGACGAAAGTATGTATGGTCGGAGCACCGGCAGTCCTCACCACCAGAACAAGTGCAGTTTCTATGCCGCTGCTGAACTGATGGCCGGGCGCTCGAGTTCGGACAGCGCGCAATCCGTCGGCGTTTTCGCCAGAAACATGTCGACAGAGGCAGACTCGGAACTATCCAGATCACCGATTGCCCGTCGTCCGCTATCAGTCGAACCTCGGCCGCTCGAAGCCAAACGGCGACCGTCGCTTCATGGCCGACGAACGAAACCGCTCGCGCGGTAGGGGGCTGCGGTCCGGCGCTGGAGGTCAGGGAGAGGCCGGTCACGCGGTTTTATGTTGGTGAATGAGGCAATCCGCCTCGTTCTCCAGCAGGAGCCGAATCATGACCTCCTTACCGGCAAACGCCAGCCCATTGCGCCAGCGCATGATCGACGACATGCGCATGCGCCAGCTTGCCCCCAAGACGCAGGCCATCTATCTGCACATCGTGCGTGAGTTCGCCCGGTTTCTCGGGCGCTCACCTGACACGGCCACCGTCGAGGACCTGCGCCGCTACCAGCTCTATCTGGTCGACCACGGCACATCGGCCGTGTCGCTGAACCACGCGATCACCGGCCTGAAGTTCTTCTTCACGGTCACGCTCGACCGGCCCGAGCTGATGGTCAGGATGCAACCGGTGCACGTGCCGCGCATCTTGCCCGTCGTGCTCAGCCCCGATGAAGTGCGGCGCCTCATCGAGGCCGCCGGCAACCTGAAACACCAGACGGCTCTCTCGGTCGCGTACGGCGCGGGGCTACGCGCCAGCGAAGTTGTAGCGCTGAAGGTTACCGACGTCGACAGCGAACGCATGACACTGCGTATCGAGCAGGGCAAGGGCCGCCGTGACCGCTATGCAATGCTCTCGCCGGTGCTGCTCGAGCGTCTACGTGTGTGGTGGCGCGTGGCCCGTGCGCAGGGCAAGATGCTCGATGGAGGATGGCTCTTCCCCGGGCTCGATCCCGTCGACCCGCTCAGCACGCGGCAACTGAACCGCGCCATCCATGCCGCTGCCGAGGCCGCGCATATCGACAAGCGCGTGTCCATGCACACGCTGCGGCATAGCTTCGCGACACACCTTCTTGAACAGAAGGTGGATATCCGCGTGATCCAGGTGCTGCTCGGCCATGCGAAGCTCGAGAACACCGCGCTCTATGTCCAGGTCGCCACCGACCTGCTGCACGAGGTCACCAGTCCGCTGGACCGTCTGCCTCCCGGGTAGGCCCGCTCGCTGTAGCGCCTCATGCTGGAGGTTGCGGACATCTTCCGCAGCCACGGGCCAGCGTGGCGAGCCACGACACATCTGAGCCTGGGGCAGCTGAAGGTCATGTCGGCCATCGAACGGTGCCGCACGGCGGCACTGGGCGGACATGTGCTGCGCTGTTCAGGCTGCGCAAGGACAGAGGTGTCCTTCAACTCGTGCCGCAACCGCCATTGCCCGAAGTGCCAGGCCAGCGCCGCCCACCGCTGGCTGGAGGCACGCCAGGCCGATCTGCTACCCGTCGAATACTTCCACGTCGTCTTCACGCTTCCCGCGCCCGTCAGTGCGATCGCCTGGTACAACAAACGGATCATCTACGGCCTGCTGCTCGACGTCGCCGCCGACACACTGCGCACGATCGCCGCAGATCCCAGACACCTCGGCGCCCGGATCGGCGCCACGCTCGTCCTGCACACCTGGGGCTCGGCGCTCACGCATCACCCGCATGCGCACGGCATCGTACCCGGCGGCGGACTCTCGCCCGATGGCGAGCGCTGGATTGCGTGCCGGCCCGGCTTCTTCCTGCCGGTGCGCGTCCTGTCGCGTCTGTTCCGGCGCCGCTTCCTCGACGCGCTCGAAGTGGCCCACCGGCATGGCCAGTTGCAGTTCTTCGGCGAGTTCACCGGGCTCGCGGATCCCGCCGCCTTTGCCCGGTGGCTGGCACCGCTGCGTGCCTGCGAATGGGTGGTCTACGCCAAGCGCCCGTTCGCCGGACCGAAGGCGGTGCTCGAGTACCTCTCACGCTACACGCACCGCGTTGCCATCTCCAACCAGCGCCTCGTCGCCTTCGATGAGCGCGGCGTGACGTTCCGCTGGAAGGACTACCGCGCGAAGGGGCGCACCCGCTACAAGACCATGACGCTGGAGGCCGGCGAATTCATGCGCCGCTTCCTGCTCCATGTGCTGCCCGGTGGCTTCCATCGGATCCGTCACTACGGGCTGCTCGCCAACCCGGTGCGCCGCGCCAGGCTCGCGAAGGCGCGTGGCCTGCTGGGTGTTGTGCCTGAGCCCGGCGCCCAGCCCGACGATCCCGGGGCTGCTGTCCCTGCGGTCTTCATCTGCCGGCACTGCGGTGCCCCGATGATCGTCATTGAGATCCTGCAGCGCACTGCACCCATTCGCGCACCACCCCTGCGGCGAGACCGGACATGAGCACAACGCTTCCTGGAGGTCCAACCCGACCGTCGGCTTTGCGGCAACGCGGCCCACGAGCGGACGTTTGCGCCTTGCGCTTCCCCGAGCCACTGCCACGTCCGCTTCCGCCTCACGACTGCGCAACTGCGCCGCCTCATCAGTGCTTCCGGCCCCATCCACAATCCCTTCCGAGCGCGCATCCTCCAGCACTGCTGAGCATCGCGGCCTACCAATCGCCATAGCCGAGAAGCCTCCAACCGCATTGGAGCACTCTGCGGTTTCCTCCATCGGGTTTATTCGACGCCTGCCGACATGCGCACAGGCATGCACGTTCCTGCGGCCGATGGCAGGCATCGAATAAACCTAAACGGCTAGCGCCCGACGACCGGGCACGGCGATCGCCGCCGGCGCTGCCTCTCATGCAAACGGTATAAAACGACCCCGAACTGCCATTGAGCTTAGGGATCGCGCAATGACCGGTTCCGAGCCAAGAAGCGCCATTCAGAACTACTTTGCAGCCAGTGGCCCAAACCAGTACGTAGCTGTAACGCCTCCATCCATTAGGAAGTCGCTGCCGGTAATAAAGCCGCCCCCCGGCCCCATCAGAAGCCCCGCGACATTGGCGACCTCATCTGGGGTGCCGGCTCGCTTCGTCGGGCAGCCATCGATCATGCGACGATACCCTTCACCACGCGGACCAGACAATTCGTCTTTCGCGAGCGGAGTAATAATGATGCCGGGGCTTATCGTGTTGACACGTGCGCCACGCTTGCCCCATCGAACGGCCTCGAACATGACGCGCAATGCATTGCCGCGTTTCGATAGCTGATAGGCGTGAAGGGAATCCTTCACCTGGTCGGGCTGAAGCAATGGCAGCTTCAACAAGTCCTCGACGGGCGTCGTTGCGAGCGCCTTGTTGTCGGTGATCGATAGTGGCGGCAGCCGGTGCCCCGACTGCGACGCGATGACAACTCCCGAACCGCCGTCCGCGATGACCTTGCCGAATTCTTCAAGAATGACTGCAGTGCCGTAGAGATCGACCTTCAGAATCGTCTCCGGCGAGGCTTGCGAGGGAGAGACGCCCGCTGCATGAATAAGGCCGTGGACTTCTCCGATCGAGGTCGCAGTCGCGACCAGGGCTTCGATAGAAGCTCGTGAAGAAATATCGACGGTTGTCGTCGTCACGTCGAATCCAGCTTCGCTTAATATCTTGGCCGCCGCATCGGCATTTTCCTGCCGCAGATCGGCGAGCAAAAGGTGCTTGCCAGCGCCGACCCGGCGCGCGATCGCTTGGCCGATCGACCCAGGACCGATAACAACAATGACTTTTTGCATGATGCCTCCTTTTTTGGGGCTCAGCGATCGCTGACGCCGATAGAGTTGCGGACGTAGAGGCCGGGCGTGGTCGCGATCTTTGCTATGAGCCCTGAGAGGCTATCGATCGAAATATCGTGGCCCTGGAACGGCTCACCTTTTGGGGTGACCTTGTACGGACCTTCCGGCTCCCGCGTGAACCATCCTGGCCGCAGAATCGTGTAGTGGAGATTTGACGCCTCGATCAGCGCGGCCGAATCTCGGTAAGGGTCGAGAATGCTTCGGTATTTTTCGCCCGGCACTTCGCCGTAAATCCCCATCGAACTGATGAAAATCAACCGCTTCATGCCGATCGCGTGCATGGCATCGATAATGCTCCGCGCTTGGCGTGCCATATCGCCTGACAGATTCGCGTAGACGACGTCTTGGCCTTGCATGGCGCTTTGCAACGCCGCTGTGTCGAGAACATCGCCCTCGATGATGGTCACTCGGCCCGGGTCTGGGTTTTTTAGCCGCTTCGCCGCTCGCAGGTAGAGCGTCAGCGAAACGCCCTCGCGTTCGAGTAGAACGCGCGTCGTGTTGCGCGCGAGACCACCATTGGCTCCGAGGATCAGGATGTATGGCATTGAGACGACTCCTGCCGCTTCACAGTTCCTGAGCCGTAGGGCGGAACAGGATTTCGTTCACGTCCACGTCCTCGGGCTGCTGGATCGCGAATGCGACCATGCGGGCAAAGCTGTCAGCCGGGATGGCAACCTTCTCGTAGAACTCAGCGATCCCCGCCGCGACATCAGCCTCGGTGATGCTCTGCGGCAGTTCCGACTGCACCGCGCCCGGCGAAATGATCGTCGTGCGGATGTTGTAGGGCTTCACCTCCTGTCGCAGTCCTTCAGACAGCACTCGCACCGCCGTCTTCGTGGCGCAATAGACGGCATTGTTTTTCCCGACCTTATGGCCCGCCACGGACGAGACGTTTATGATGTGACCACTCTTCTGCCGCGTCATATGTGGGAGCGCAGCGGCGATGCCGTATAGAACGCCTTTGATGTTGACGTCGATCATGCGGTCCCAATCCTCAATCTTTCCGCGCTCCAGAGGCGAGTGCGGCATCAGACCGGCATTGTTGATGATGACGTCGACGCGGCCGTGTGCCTTTACAGCGGCATCGACGAGCGCCTTTACCTGCTGGGCGTCCGTGACATCCGTTTCCACTGCCGCGCCCTCGGGAAGCTTGAGTTCGGCGGTCAATGCTTTCAGGCGATCGATGCGACGCGCCCCAAGCACCAGCTTTGCACCGTCTGCCGCCAGACGGCGAGCAGCTGCTTCGCCGAGGCCACTGCTTGCGCCGGTGATGACGATGACTTTTCCTGCAATATTTTCCGACATGAAATCTTCTCCGCAAACGGCCTCGATCTCGCAGCCGGCTTATTTGCCGACCCGCGCCTGCATATGCGCTGGATAACGTTCACCGTGCACCGGGACGGCCGAAAGCGCAGACTCAATGTCGCTGAGGTTGTCGACCGTTAATTCGATAGCGGTCGCGCCAACGTTCTCTTCCAGACGATGCAGCTTCGTTGTACCCGGGATCGGTACGATCCAAGGCTTCTGTGCGAGCAGCCATGCAAGCGCGATTTGCGCCGGCGTGGCGTTCAGTCCCAATGAGATTTTCCTAAGAACGTCGACTAGGCCCTGATTGGCCTTGCGGTTTTCTTCCGAAAAACGGGGCACGACATTACGGAAGTCCGACTTATCAAAACTGGTGGTCACGTCGATCGCGCCTGTCAGAAACCCCTTGCCAAGCGGGCTGAACGGCACGAAGCCAATGCCAAGTTCTTCGAGCAACGGCAGGATCTCTTTTTCTGGCTCCCGCCACCACAGCGAATATTCGCTTTGCAGTGCCACGACAGGCTGCACGGCATGCGCGCGGCGAATCGATTGTGCGCCCGCCTCTGACATGCCGAAATGCTTGACCTTCCCTTGCTGGATCAGATCTTTGACCGCGCCCGCGACGTCTTCCATCGGAACACTCGGGTCGACGCGGTGTTGATAGAAGAGATCGATGCGATCGGTACGCAGCCGTTTGAGTGCCGCCTCCGCTACTTCGCGGATCCGCTCCGGCCGACTGTCCTGCCCCTTGCTGGCGTCACCGTTCTGGAAACCAAACTTTGTCGCGATAACGACCTGGTCTCTAAACGGCTGCAGCGCCTCGCCCAACAACTCTTCATTCGCACCTTGCGCATACGCTTCGGCGGTATCGAAGAACGTGACACCTCGTTCGAAAGCCGTCCGGATTAGCTTGATCGCGTCGGTCTTATAGGCCGCGGGCCCGTAGCCATAGCTTAGACCCATGCAGCCCAGGCCGATTGCCGAGACTTCGAGGCCGCTCTTTCCAAGAATTCGCTTTTGCATCGTCATTCCTTTCCGTTCAGCGGTCGATTGCGGCATCGAGTGCAGCCGAAAGCGGCGCCCCCTTGATGTCGATCGTGGCGAATGCACTGTCGATCTCACGCAGATCATCTGCGCTCAGGACAAGATCGGCAGCCGGCAGGTTGTCGTCGAGGTGTTCGATCTTGGTGGCGCCAGGGATCGGTACGACCCAAGGTTTCTGCGCCAGCAGCCAAGCCAGTGCAATTTGCGCTGGCGTGCTGTGTTTGCGGGCGGCAAGATCGTTCAGGAAGTCGACCACTTTGAGATTCGCTTCCATTGCTTCGGGGGTGAAGCGGGGAAAATCCTTGCGCAAATCATTCGCGTCGTCGAATGTCATGCCGCGCTTGATCTTGCCGGTCAGGAATCCCTGCCCGAGCGGTCCCCAGGGGACCAGCCCAATGCCCAGTTCCTCGCACGCCGCAAACTTGGTCTGTTCCGGTTCACGCATCCAGAGCGAGTAATGGTCCTGAATCGCCGTGACGGGCTGCACTGCGTGAGCCTTTCGTATACTGGCGATGCTCGCCTCCGACAGCCCGAAATGCAGCACCTTGCCCTCGGCGATCAGGTCTTTGACCGCGCCGGCGACGTCCTCCATTGGCACGGCCGGATCGACGCGATGCTGATAGAGAAGGTCGATGCGATCGGTACGCAGCCGCTTCAGCGACGCCTCAACAACCTCACGGATGTGCTCGGGGCGGCTGTCGAGCCCAACGAGCTCGTTTTTCTCGTTGATAGCGAAGCCAAACTTCGTGCAGATCAGAACCTGATCGCGAACGGGTTCCAGGGCCTCGCCCACCAGTTCCTCATTGACGAACGGACCATAGCCTTCTGCGGTGTCGAACAGCGTCACGCCGCGATCGACGGCTGAGCGAATGACCTGCAAAGCTTCCTTGCGCTCCGTCGCCGGCCCCAGGCCGAAGCTCAGTCCCATGCAGCCGAGTCCGATCGCGGACACTTCGAGTCCACTCTTTCCGAGAGTACGTGTCTTCATCACTCCAACTCCTTAACGTTCCAGCCCGGCCACATCGGCGTGGTATTGCTCGTCGGCGACCTTTTCCATCCAGGAAACGGGGCTGCCATTTTGTGATTCGGCGATCGCGATATGCGTCATCGCCGTTGATGCCGTCGCGCCGTGCCAGTGCTTTTCACCGGGCGCTATCCAGACGATGTCGCCTGGGCGAATTGTTTCGACCGGGCCACCGGCGCGCTGAACCCAGCCGACACCAGCGGTCACGAGCAGCGTTTGACCGAGTGGATGTGTATGCCATGCGGTTCGCGCGCCGGGCTCGAACGTGACGGTAGCGCCTCCGATGTTGGACGGACTCTCACCCGCGAATGGCGCATCGATCCTGACCGTTCCCGTGAAGTATTCTTCCGGCCCCGTCACGGACGGCTGCGATCCGCATTTCCTGATGTGCATGAGCATTCCTTCGAGATATCGTCTTGTCTCCCAATCTAGCAGCGTGGGACGATGCGAATAAGCGCTACAATCCGCATGAAGCTAGAAGACAGGCTTATAAATGGCGCGCTCAGATCTCTCCGATATCACCGCATTCCTGGCTGTCGCGCGAGAGGGCAGCTTCACGAAAGCCGCCGCGAAGCTAGACGTTTCGCAGTCGGCCCTCAGTCAGACTGTGCGCAATCTGGAGGCGCGGCTGGGGCTCCGGCTTCTCACCAGGACCACGCGCAAGGTCTCGCCGACCCAAGCCGGCGAACGGCTGATCCAATCGGTCGGACCCCGCCTGGAGGAGATAGAAGCCGAGCTGAGCGCTCTCAGCGCTTTGCGTGACCGGCCTGCAGGCGTCGTGCGCATTGCCGCTGGAGAGCATGCAGCGGAATCACTGTTGTGGCCGGTAATCGAACGGCTGCTGCCCGATTACCCGGACATTACGATCGAAATCGTTATCGACAATGGACTGACGGACATCGTCGAACAGCGGCTCGATGCAGGTGTGCGCCTTGGCGAGCAGGTTGCCAAGGATATGGTCGCCGTCCGCATTGGTCCGGATGTGCGAATGGTCGTTGTCGGCACGCCGGGGTATTTCAAGAAGCACCCGAAGCCGAAGACGCCACAGGACCTGACGGGGCACAACTGCATCAACATTCGCCTGCCAACGGCCGGGGGCATTTACGCATGGGAATTCAGGAAGGGCGAACGTCAGCTGAACGTACGCGTTGAGGGACAGCTTGTGTTCAATACGGCAACGATGGCGGTGAAAGCCGCGCTCGCGGGCGTCGGACTCGCCTTCGTGCCGGAACAGCGCGTGTCATCGCAGCTTGAAAGCGGAGAGCTTGTGCAGGTTCTCTCGGACTGGTGCCCATCATTTTCGGGTTTCCATCTGTACTACCCGAGCCGTCGGCAACCCACCCCTGCGTTTGTCATCGTCGCGAATGCGCTTCGTGAAGGCGCAGGCGCGCAGAAATCCGGCGTCAAACGAAGAAAATTGCGACCGGTCGAGGAATTCGTGGCCGTCCGCTTTTGGAGGTGAAGGTGCCTGCCAGATGTCTTGTCGTTGTTGTGGGCTAACGACGGCTTATGGCCGAGAGCACCAGTTCAATGAAGGTTCTGTAGAACTGCCGTTGAAGTCTTCAACGACAGCTTTCGGGCGGCTTCTGTGAATGAGTACAGTCGGCCATGAAGCGACATTCGCTCGTGCGGTGCACCGGACATTCAGGCCTCAGTTCCGCTCAGTTTCTGGTCGTTCGCGGCCTGACGATGGCCATGCTCCCTCGCCGGTGATCGGCCATGCTTAAATACGATGGGCACCGCGCACGTCTCACACGGGTCACCGCGGCTCGAGCGCGCCTCCTCATGACCGGACGCTCCCGATCTGCTTACGGCGCGAAAAGGCATTGTTGGATTGCGATGCCATGGAGGTCCGCTCGCGCGGGCACGTTGCCAGACGGGCGGAAGTCGCCTCGATCAGCGTTCGGCGAGCACGTGGCGAAACCGCACGACGCACTCCGAAGATTTCCGCGAGGTTGGCTTGCGGCGCGTGCATCGGTCGGATCGCGCGCAATGGGCCGCTCATCAGCGGCGTGACGCCTGGGCCGTGTCCGCTCACCGTGCTGTCGCCGTGCACGACGACGCCGATCGTCACGTATTCGCTGCGGTAAAGCGGGCCGCGGCGGGCATCGGCGTGCACGATGGCGACCATGTCGCCGAAGCGTAGGCTGCTCAGCCGATAGCGCTCGCGCGTCTGTCGGTCGGCGAGCTGGATGTCATAGTCGCCGCGCCATACAGTGTTCTTCCCGAGCCCCGAGCCCATCACGCGCGCGGGCACGAGATGCGTGACCGGAACATGTAATTGACCATCGCGTTCGATGAGCCCCCAGCGGCGTATCAAAGCCGGCGAGGCATTGAAGATGTCGATATCGGGATGGTCCAGCAGCCGCATGCCGGGACCGCATGAAAGCACCTGCATCCGGTCGCCGATGCGCAGGCGTCGCAGGATTTCAGTCGGAAAATCCACGAGCACGTGATTGACGCCGCCGTGCTTGCCCGTTACGAGGCCGACCCTTCCCTCGCAGGGCCCGCTCACGACATGCACCGCATTGCCGACGCAGGCATAGGTCAGCAAGGCGTCGTTAGGGCCGTCGCGCGGCCCGACGATTTCCCGGCCGTTGTTATGCAACGCGACGCCCGGCTCGGTGTGATCGCTGGCGAGCCCGACACAGGCATCGCCGATGCGCTGGTTGATCGCGATGCCGCCGGTGCCGTGCAGCACACGCGCGACGCCGTCGTATCCGATGCGATAGGCGGACGCGCGTCCGATCGGATGCGCGATCTGCCCGGACACGACCGCAGCCACGAGTTCACCGACGTTGATCCGCGGCGTGCCAGAACGCATTGTGACCAGTTCTCTCGCCATGATTCACGCTCCATGGAACTCAGGCACGGATGCCAGGAGGTCCAGATAGCCGCCACCGCCGCCTGACGCGAGCCGGCGCGGCCGGTCTTGCCGTGTGCTCTCGCGAATCGTCCGGCCGACGAGCGGCGCGAGCGTACTTCATCTCAAAGGGCATACCACCACGCCCGTGCTTCGGCCCACGCGTCGGACAGACCGGTATCGTCCGCGCGGCTCACATCGGCGGATGACGGATACCAGTGCTCGGTCATCACATGCAACACAGCGAGCCGAGGCAGTCCCTGGCACAGGCCTGCGAGTCCGGCCTGCGCCAGCGCTTCCCGCATGAGGGTCCGTTCCGCCGCGAAGAGCGACTCGGTCGACACGATATCGGCGGCGTCCACCGCAATATCGAACTGGCGCAAGGTCCGCACGAGCGCGGGCTCCCTATCGTGCTCCGCCAGCGTGTCGCTCGCGGTGAGGATCATCGCGGCATCGAGGGCCGCGGAAAGCGGCAGCGTGTCGATGCTCACGGCGCGCGGATCCCAACCGCGTGGCCGGTCGTCGCCGCTGCCGACGTGGCGGCGCTCTGCGCGCGTGGCGAGGCTGTCGGCGAGCGTTTCGTACTGCTCGATGAGATCCGCATCCGCGTGATCGAGCAACTGCGAATCGGCGAGACGATCGCCAATCCAGCGAAACTGCCAGGACGCCGCATCGGTCTGCTCGCGCATCGCGATCCAGGCTTCGAGCGCGTCGGCTTGCGGCATCGCGCTGGATTCGGCGTGGCCGCGCGCCAGATTCGCCCGCAGCCAGTCGCTGGAATCGATCAGTTGCCAGAACGTGCGCGTGAGCCACGGCTCCACGACCTGTGTGAGGCGCAACGCCAGTTTCATGCCGCCGGACGTCGCGAGTATGAGCGCCGGGTCCAGCACACAGGCCAGCTTTTTCGTCTGCACGTGAACCAGCATGTCGGATGCACGCATGGCCGTCGGCCTCATGGCTTACACGGCGACCGCCTGCGGCACGCCGAGGACGCTTCGTAGCGCGGGCGTGACGCCGGGGAAGCCGCGCCCCTCGGGCGTCATTCGGTACGCGGCGACCCATGCTTCAGCGTGCGCGCCCATCGGCCGGACGACGCTCTGGAACAGCACGGGATCGACGCCCGTTTTGAAATCGTTATCCGCGATGAACTGCAGGATGCGCCGCCCGCTCTCCGCCATCTTCGCGCGCTGTGAAGGCTCGGCGACACCTCCCAGATAGCGGTTGGACACGATCTCGACCACGTCCCACTTGGTATTCGCGTCGAAGGCCTTCTTGATGTCGGGCGCATCGAGCAGCTTGAGCACCTGAATGAGGTAGTGACCGGTTTCCATCGTCAGCGCGAAGATGTTGCCGTAGGTCGAGCGGTCGAGCGCATAGCGCAAATCCAGCCCAATGCGCTGCACTGTCGCCACGCTGCCGAACGGGCGCTGTTCGAGCATGGGTCCACCGCGAATCACTTCGCCGATCATTAGATCGCGGAAGTACTGGCTCACCGCGACCATGAAGCCGAGCAACTGCCGATGGAAGTTGCGGTTGACGATCGCGCCGGCGGGCGCTTGGCCCGTGCCGTAGTTGAATCCGCGCCGATACGCGACCATGCGGTCCTGGCGCGTGTAGCGCAACGGGCGCCACTTCTCCAGCAGATACAGGCCCCGCGCGCCGGGTCCGCGCTGAATGCGCATCTTGCCGAGGCGGAACAGCTTGAGCAGCGTTTCGGCCACGTCGAAAATCTTCATGCGTTCGTGCTGATAAATGTAGTACAGCTCGGCCGCCGCGTGCAGTTGGCTTGGCACGATAGAGTCGTCGAAATCCGGCTTGATGTACGCATAGCCAACCTTGTCGAAGCCCACGGCGCCCTGCTGCCCGAGGCCGATGAGATCGAAGAACGCCGCCTCGCCGGTGTCGCCGTTGGGCTTCGAGAGCAACTCGGCAAAGCGCTGCTCGAACTGCGACGCTGCTGCGTCGCGCTGCTCGGGCGGCAGGCTCGCGAGTTGTTCCTGAAGGAACGATTCCCACAGGCGCTGGATGGTTTCCGTGGTGTTGAAGTTCATGGTCTCGCTCCTGGTGGCGCGTCGCTCAGCCCAACTCGATCATCAACGTCCGCTCGACCCGTGCTACCTCGATCAGACGCTCGTTACGACCGCTCTCGTATTCCGTTGAGTCGATAGCGCGGAACAGGCCGTGGAACTCGGTGGCCAGATCTTCGTTGATGTCTTTTATGGCCTTGGCTTGTTCAGACTCCATGACGGCCTTGCCCTTTTGTTCGAGGTACGAACTGAGTTCCGTCTGTGGGCCATGCAACAGCTTGGCGCGGAGTTCGACCAGGATACCGAGCAGTGTCCAGGCGAGTTTCGGAATATGCCGCGGCCACGTTGCTTGCTTGCTCATGACGCCGGCGAGGATGCCAACCGAACTCTCCGTCTTGCGAACGTATTCGCGCAGTTCGCAAACTTGCGCCGCCAGCGTGGCGAGGCTCTTCTGATTGCTGATTGCGTTCGCCACGTTCTCGACATTCGTGCTGGTCGCGCCGATGAGTGTGACCAGGTTGTTGACGAGCGTGCTCGCCGACGCCGGAAAGACCAGCGTGCAATTGGCGTTCAAATTGGTCAGCGCTGTCTGCACGCTCTGACCGGAAGCTGCCACCGCCTTGGTGAGCGCATCGAATTTGGCGGCTTGGGCTGCCTGATTCGCGCTCAGTGTCTGTGCGATGGTTGGAGGAGGGTCGAAGGTAGCGGGAAGCTGTCCCCATCCGGCGAATGTGTTTATCGTCATGATCTTCTCCAGCAAGGTCGATCGGCGACGGGTGAAGGTTCACAGGCGGTTGGCGAGTGTCTGTTCGAAGTGCGGCGGGATCTGCGGATCGAGCGGCGCGCACTGCCCCGGGACGGCGATCGCCGCCGCCGCTGCCGCTGCCGCCGCCGGACTCGCCCCCGCCGCTAGCGCTGCGTTTGCCGCCGCTTGCGCTGCCGCGGCGCCCGCCAGCCCCGTCGTAGCTTCGCGGAAGAGGTCGAGCACACGGTCGAGAAGCAGCGGCAAGATGCCTTCCGGCTGCATCGTGTTAAAGATTTCGTCGGCCGCCACGCAGCCGATGGTCATCTGTTCGACGAGCGGGCGCCATTGCAGATCGCTGTCGCGCTGCAGACATAGCTCATCGTGCATCACGCTGGTAAAGCGCATCGGAGCAGGCATGCCGCCGAGCCACGTTGCATTGGTCGAGACGATGGTCTCGAAGAGCGCGGGGGTCGTAGTCGGCGCCCAGTTGTGGCCGTCGAGCGGCCGCAGAAGGCGCCGTATGGCGTCGAGTTCGCCTATGATCGCCTCTGGAATTACGCCGGCCGGCACCATCCCGGTGTTCGTGAACGCGCGAGGCTGGCCTATTTGCCCCCCTCCGGCGAGGTTCCACGGCCATATGTCATTGAGGAAGAAGTGCTCTCTATCCGCATGGGCTGGATTGACGATCACATCGATCAAAAAACTGTACGCCGCGGCGCGCGCTTCGGGCAGGCCGAGGTCCGCGTCGCCCACGCAATAGAAGTCGATCGAACGGTCGATGTCGTACAGCAGCTTGTCCAGGACGATCTGCGCGAGCACCGTGTCGTGGTCGCACGCGCAGTCGGTGAGGCAGTCGAGTTGACGGGCGAGCGTGCCGCGGTGATTCACGATATTCATCAGCCGGGTCTCTGCGGGGGTGATCGGCGAGGGCCCGTACAAACCGTAATTGAGCACCGACGGTCGCGCGACGCGCAGCAGCCTGAAGCCGCCCGCCGGCAAGAAGCCATCGATGAAAAGCTGCAGCGCCTCCAGCAGCGTAGCCAGTTCCGGCGACACATTCGGCACCTGGCCGAGCGTCGACTGCACGAAGCGGTTCAGGCGCGCAAGCGGCCCCCACGCGGTCGCGCCAATCGCGCGCAGGCCGCTCGAGCCGCCGCCGCTGGCGAGTTGCACGAGCTCGTCCATCGTGCGCGCGAGCTCACCTTCGGTGAGCAGCGAGCGCAGATCGCCCTGCCCGCGCGATTCGAGGATCGCGGCGAGCTGGCGATAGGATTGCAGACCGCGCGGCCATGTGCCGCCCTGGCCGACCATCGCCGCCACGCCGTCGACCTGGCGCAGCGCGTTGAGCACGGCATCGCGGCGCGCCTGCAATTCGGTGTATGGCGCCTGCAACAGAAAGTGACCGCCCGCGAAGCCGAGATTGGCCAGCGCCTCGCCCATCAGCACGAGGATCACCGCGCAGTTTTCGTCGATGCTTTGGCCAAGATTGCGGAAACTGCGGTTCAGGTCGGGCGTCAGCACGCCGATCAAACGCGCGAGCCGCGCGTAGTCGCCGAGCTGCCGGCGCATCGCGAAAGCTTTGTCGCGCTGACGCGCGTCCATCGCCTGGCGCGCGGCCGCCACGCCTTCATCGATGGAACGCGCAATCACCTGCTGCCAGCCTTCGAGCTCGGGACGGATGTCCTTGCTCTGGTTGTCGTCGAGCAGACGGGCGATGTCGGTATCGACGTCATAACGCGCCTGGTTCAGATCGATGTTGGTCGCGGCGGGCGGCGGCGCGGAAGGGTGGATCACCGAAGTGCGCAGGAACGGCATGCCCTGTGCCTCGCCCTGGATCGCCAGCGCGCGCACATCGGACTGATACCGATCCGCCAACGCCTGGGCAATCTGCTGCGGATCGCGCGGGTCGCCTACCTTCAGTTCGCGCCGGATCAGATTGTCGATGACCAGCGTCTGGCGATCGGGCGTGGGCGGGATGGCGTTCGAGGTTTCGTTCATGGCGGCTACCTTTTGCAAGTCTGGGCGTCAGGAATTTCGTGACGGGTCACGCTGCCGTTCTGTGGCGGGGCGCGTCTGCGCCGGCCCCGCGAAGATGGCTGGTCAATTGCCCGATGACGCTTTCGGCCAGTCGCTGCGGCGCGATGCGGCCGTCTTCGAGCGCATAGTGCGCCGCGCTGACCAGATGCCGGGGCGGCAGATCGGCCGCATGCTCAGCGGCGAGCCGGCGGGCGCCCGCGCGAATCGCATCCTCGTCTTCACGGCGAAACGGAATGATGTCCGCGAGCGCGCGCTGAGCGAGATTGCGCCGCGTCTGAAAAGCGATCTCGTCGACGACTTCGGGAATGACACGCGGCGCGCTCGTCATCAGTGGAGTGGGAATGCGATGCCCCGCCGACGGCCGATAGAGCGTCTGCCATACACGCAGCAGGCGCGTCGCGTCACGCCCGAAACCCATCCGGCGCAGCATCTCCGCTAGCAGATAGACGCGCAGATAAGCGGTCGGATGCGCGCTGCCGGGACGATACGTCATGCTGCGCGGCGCCGGATTGGCGAGAAAGTCGGCCATGCCCCACGCGGCTGCGGGACCGCCCAGCAGGATGGCAGCGAGGTCGGCGAAGATTTCCTTGTGCCAGCGGCCGTAGATGCTGGCGACCAGCGGATCGCGCGAAGAGCCGAGAATGCGGCGCAGAACCGCCTGGCGATTCTCCTGCCAGATGCCCAGATCGGCCTGCAGGTTGTGCGCCACTTCATGCAGGAACACCGACTGCCACGGCTGGTCGCGATCCCACGGAATGCGGATCAGCGGAAACGGATTCGACTCGCCGAGCAGCCGCGACAACTGCACGCCGCGCCGCATCGTGGCGGGCGAATAGCCGTGCTCCATGTAGCAGACCGGCTTGAGAAGCGGCCCGTCGAAGATGCGCGGCGCGGCCTCGCGAATCGCTTGATAGCAATCCTGCGCAATTGCATCGTGCGCGGCGAGCGCGGGACCGAAGCTCGTGCCGCGCTGCGCGAACACTTCGTAGAACATGCCAAAGAGACGGCGCGCGCGGTCGAGCTCGCGTTCGACCAGCGCGATATCGATCAGCACACGTTGCGGCGTGCGCTGCCGCCAGCCGTGCCGCAATACCGCGAAGCGCGACCGAATGCGCTGTTCGATGCGGGCGAGCCGCGCGTTCGCTGCCCGGACATGCTCAGCCGATGGCGCGTAGGGCATGTCCTGAGGCCTCAGTCCGACGAAGGCGTTGTCGATTCGCGCGAGCCGCGACAGCCGCGCCGTCAGGCCTGTGATTTTCGATTGAAGGAAACGCTCCAGATCGCTCATGACCGGCTCCGTCGACCTCGTGCCAAAACTCAGCGGACCCCGCGAATGGTGATGACCACCGGGCCGGCCAGCCGCACGCGGCGCGCGCCGCAGTGCGGGCATCCGCCGCTGCCGATGACGCTGCCGCCGATTCCGACGCCGCTGCCGCGTTGCATGCTGCGGCGTCCGGTGGTCTGCGCGACGCGGCGCGCAACCGGCGCCACCGTGCGCGCGATCGTGCGGCCCACCTGCCCGCGCGGCGTCGCCCGGCGCTCTGGCGAGACGAGCGGACGCGCGAGACGACGCACGGTCTGCGGCCGTCTCACGACCTGCTGCGCGGCGCGCTGCGCGATCTGCACGGCGGTTTGCGGCGACACGCGTCGGCGTTGCGCGACTCGGCGCGTCGCCGTCACGACGCGCGCGACGGCGCGTGCGGCCTGCGGTCCCTGCCGGCGCGTCGCGGTGCGCACCGCACGCGCGACCGAATGCACCGCCGCGCGGCGCACCCGCGGCGCGGCGCGCGATACGTGGGGCAGCGCCCGCCGCACGACCATTCCTGCCAGAATCGGCGCGGCAGCATCGAGTTCGTCCTCGTCGAGCGTGTCGACCATTTCGTCGAACAGTTCGAACTCGTCCGCCCCGTCGGCGAGCAGCTTGCCGGCGATATTCGCAATACGGCCGATGAGCTGCGCCTGTGGCAGCGGTATCATGCTGGCAATCGGCGCGACGGTGCGCGCCACGCTGCCGATGCCTCGGCCGACGCTGCGCGCGATTCGGCCGAGGCGCTTGAAAAACTCGTCGCTGTCGCCGGCGTCAAGGGCATCGGCCACCGCGTCTTCCATCGCGTCGAGTTCGTCGACTGCGTCCACCTCGTCAAAGCCGTCGAACCCATCGGCTTCGTCGGCCTCGTCGGCGAGATCGTACTCGTCAGCTTCGTCGTAGCCGTCAAACGCTCCGGCCGCGTGTCCGGCAATACGCCCAAGGAATTCATCCTCACCTTCGTCGGCGTAGTCGCCTTCGTCGTAGACGTCCTCGTCGGCCTCGTCGTACGCATCCATCGGATTGTGCGCCGGGCCTTCCGCGGCGTCGGACATCAAGTCGTCCATAACATCGGTTTCGAAGCGATCCATGATGTGCTCCTTTCTCGATCAACAGTCAGCACAGATTGATGGTCAGCGTGGCCGGCCCGCTGACCCGGATGGAACGGCTAAGCCTTCGGCCACCAATGGGCAGGTCGCGGCCGGGCGAGCGCGGCCGCGCAAGCGGCGCGGTCGCCGGCTGCCTCGAAAGACGACGCACCATGGCGGGGCTTTGCGTGAGCCGCTGCGCGGCGCGAGGAAGACCGCGGCGCACCACCTGCACCGCTTGTTGAGGCGTCGGTACCTGTTGCTGTGCGACTCGTGCGGCCGATACGGCCAGGCGCGGCAGCAACCGCACCGCTTGGGGTCCGCGCCGCAGCGACAGTTCGCGGGCTGCTGCCGCGACGCCGCGCACCAGCGCGCGGCGCCCCGCGAGCGACAACTGCGCGACGTTGCGATAGCCGAGCCCACGCGCCGCCGCGCGCGCCGCGAGCGCCACGGCAGCAGGTAGCGCTTCATCAAGGCCGTCGTCGAGATAGAGATCCATGACGGCGTCGAAAGCATCGTCCGCATTGTTGCCTTGTCCGAGCAGTTGCCCGATCTGGCTGAAGAGCCCTTGGGCGCTGCTCGCCGTCTGCCCGAGCGAACCGGCGATGCCTTGCGCCCGCCCTGCCGCCTGTCCGACACCTTGCGCAAGGCGGCTCACCTGACCGAGCGCGTTGGCCGCGCCGGGCGCGCCGAGAATCCGCGCGAGACGCGCGGCCGTGTCTGCCGCGGGCGACACCGCGCGCGCCACGCGGCCGACGCCGCCGGCGATCTCGCCGGCGCGGTTCGCAAACGATCCGATCTGGCCCGCCACGCCTCCAGCTCCGCCCAAGCCTCGGCTCAACACGCCGGCCGCGCGTCCCAAACCGCCAAGCAGGCGGCCAATGAATTCGTCGTCGCTGGTGGCGTCGAGCCCGTCGGCGACTTCCTCCTCGAATGCATCCCAAAGCATCATGTCGTCGACGCCGTCCACAGCATCGCCCGGCAGCGGGGCGAAACTCTCGTCCTCAGTGGCGAAATCACCGCCGTCCGCGAACGCTTCGTCGCCGTACATGCCGTCCACCGACTCGTCGAGTTGTTCGATCATGCCCGAACGCTCGTCATCAGCCTGGTCCGCGATGTCGCTGTCAAAAAGGTCACTCATTGCCACCTCCGCTATCGATATCGACAACGCAGCGCACACGGCGCTGCCTGCGTTCCGACCCGGACTCCATGTGCGCAGTCTAGGAGTTCAAGGGAGCAGTGCAATCGTCAAAACGTGCAAGTGCATGCGGGTTCGACTACCTGCCCTGGCCCACTCGAGCGAGCGTCTTAAGGCGACTCAGAAAACGCTAGCGCGCCGAGGCGAGGGCGCGCGGCTTACCCCATGTGAGGTAGAGCGCTTCCGTCCAATATTTACCTTGCAATTTCACTTTCGATATGCCTAAAAATAACGTCATGCGAGCAATATCGACACGCTTCGACAAAATCTAAAGGTATCCGAACGACTTCCTCCGGCACGCCATATTTCTATTGAATTGAATCCCGTTGCTTGTCGGGGGGAATCGCTATAGATGCGAGCCGCCCGTTGATCCGCCTCGCGCATCGATTGTTCTTTGACGGTCGGGACGATCGCCCATGGACGTCTCGTTCGCCCCTCTTCGCGTCATGATCGGTTCAGTCCCACAGGAGGCCCTTCGTGGCGATGGTTCAAGACAAGCGAGCAGCGCTATCCGAATCGAACGGTCCTCCGCGCGAAGCCGTGTTGCTAGAGCTCACGGGACCGACTGGCATGCGTGAGGTGGGAACGTTCGAACTCGGAGGCAAGCTGTGCCGGATACTCGTCGATGGTGTAGCGACACAAAGGATCGAAGATCGGGGCGCGACGCATGCGTCGCTGCGTGCCGGCGAGGAGTCGATCGTGCGCTTCGAATTCGAAGGTCAACGCTATGAAGTGGTCACCGAACGACCTCGCCAGTTGGAGCCGCGTTCGGCGAATGATGCTCGTGCTCCGATTGCGGGCGATATCACCAGGCTTCTGAGTCGACGGGAAATGGAGGTCGTACAGCTAGTTTGCATGGGTTTTCTGACCAAGCAAATCGCCAGTCGCTTGCAAATCAGCGAATTCACGGTTCGTACCTACGTAAAAACGATCTATGCCAAGCTCGGCGTGCGCTCGCGCGCAGCGCTCGTATATCGGTTCATGAAGGCGATGAACGATGGCGTCGCCACTCCCTCTGACTGAACAGCAAGTGTATCGTGGGCTGAGCGACGGTCCATCGACGAATGCCTTTTCGTCAAGAGTCGAGAACGCTAAGCGCGAATCGCTGGTCTCCTTACCGAAATCACGCTGCCACCTGCCAAGCTTTTCACCATGATTGAGTCGTTTCTCGCAGCCACGGAAAGGGGACGCCGCGCGGCACGTAGCACGAATAACCTCGGGAGACATACCGTGATATTGTGCGGCGTATCCGACGTGCTCGTACGCCACTAAAGCGCACTGCGATGCCATCGTCAGTTGATCAGGAATGCTCACTCTGCTCTTCGATAGGAGCGGGGATCCTTTGTGCTGCTGCGGGGATATTTGTCTTCTCGAGCGTGACCCAGTTCCCCACCAAGATTCCGGACCCCTGCTTGATTCGCTCCGCTACTTCGTGGAAAAGTCCCTCCACGTGGGGCTGGTAAAGCACGACAATGACCAGCAGGAAGATGGCCAGATAAGACTGGTGATGACCTGCCCGATCACCCCAGTCATTCGTGAAGGGGGCGTCAGCAAAAGGACGAATACGAGTGCTATTTCACAGGCCACGATTCTCGAGGCCTTGCGCACGCTGCCGATCTTGTGCCTCCACCTTGCCCTTGGCCTCATGCGTTTCCATACTATCGATGCTCCATTCCTTCGGGTCCCCAGCGCCAACGCGCGCCGCAGCCACGGTCACCAACCCGCAGAGAAGACGGATGCTGAAGATCAGACTAGACTCTCCCAAAAGAAGGGCTGCGTGTTTTCTATCACGTTATGTGCGCGGCCGCACGCTGGAAGCCGCTGATCTTTGTCCTTGACGGGAGCAAATAATTGGGAGCGGTAACATGGTGTCGATACTGCTCGACGGTTGTCCGTTCACCCTTCGGAAGCGGCTGTTGCAGAGGCGTCAGTCTGAACGGCAGCATAGGGTCGGTTTTATGCCTTTTGCATGAAAGCCGCGCCCGAGTCCATCGTCGCGCTCGGTCATCGGGCAGTGGTCGGCCCAGATCGTGTGTCGTAACCGCGGAGATCCAGCGAAGACCTCGCGTGTGCCCCTTTTTCCGTGACGGGCATCACCGACTCTCCACGCGCGACCCTATGAAAGACGCAATTTGCACGTGCAATGAATTGCATCCATACAAAATGTAGCACGATCAAACGACAGCATGGGTTTCAGCGAACATGCACAACGGCCAATTTGCTGAATCACCCGGAGCCAACTCCGCCGCACTAGTGACGCGCATCAGGCTTGACATCGGTTATGCATAATCTACGATGAACTGGCAGACGTGCAGTATGAGAGTAACTGCATATCGTCGTCGATCCGGCGAAGTAAGAAAACCCAGAAGAAGCGTATCTATATATCTTCGCTGTCCGCTTTTCTTTTGCCGCCTTCTCATTGCAGCGTCCTGCTGAACGCGGCGTACTACATGCACAGTACCCGATCCCTGATTGTGCAGCAGAGCGTTTTGTCGATGTGTACGTCGGTGCAAATTGATTACTAACGTAATACGTACTATTAACTATCCATCATGAGTGG
>Ga0335069_10003462_pt1 | contig 23827 bp, 24 predicted proteins | sample Lox_Sample_11_FD_206714 | JGI IMG/M metagenome (GOLD analysis project Ga0335069, IMG submission 206714) | Soil microbial communities from Loxahatchee National Wildlife Refuge, Florida, United States - Lox_Sample_1.1 | ecosystem: Environmental > Terrestrial > Soil > Wetlands | place: USA... | reverse complement strand
AACGGCAAAAGCGTTCGCCGCTCAGGGCGAATCCGCCACACCGTACGCCGTCATCTTTTGTATGCTCGCAAATTGCGGGGAGCCCCGCGGACTTCGTACTACCTGCGTTGTTCATGGTTCACCGCTCGGAATTTTTTTCACGCAATAATTGATTCCAAAGCACTTAGTCCAAGTCATGTTTGAAAACAAAGAAGTTAATTTGCCGCTCTCGCTGGATGATTCATAACAAAGGACTTCGCAGCTTCTTGAAGCATCGCCGCTGGAAAAGAGAAAAGGTGGCCCCGGCTCTGATTGCCGAAACCACCTTTTTGAACTTTTTCTAGCTTACAAGTACAGAATACGCTATTCGGCCCACCTGACTTTCGTTTTCGGCGAAAAATATATTTCCTTTTCACTCATGGGGTTAGGGCGATTTTGACAAATTTTGGCTCTTGACAGATTTTTTTCCAAGTGAGAACGGGCAAGTTTGTCAGTTCGGTTGCCGGTTTTCGGCAATCAATCGTTAAGAACAAGGAGCGGCGGGCGAAATCGCGGTGGGAGTTGGGAACGCCTGGCTTCGCGGGAAACGACAAGGGCACGGCCGGAGCCGTGCCCCTTGGTAACGAGAGTTAGGCTGCCGGTTTCTTGGCGGCGGCTTTTTTGTGCGGAGCAGGCTTCTTGGGAGCAGCCTTCTTCACCGCGTTTTCGTCGACCGTCTGGGTGCCGGCCTGATTGAAGTTGGCGCCGGCGGGAACCAGCCAGTACTCGGCAGATTGGCTTCCCGGAGCACCGGTACGAACTTCGATGCGGCTGGGATCGATCTGCTGCTTGGCTTCGCCACCCGACAGGTATTCCTTCGAGTTCACCGCGCGCTGCCCGGCGTACTCGTCGGCTTTCTTCTTGTCGGCCGCGGGATCGCCGTGCCCGACGATGACCAAACGGGAGTCGGCTTCACGCTGCAGGCGGAGAGCGACTTCGTCGAGGACGGCCTTGCAGGCGTTGTCAACGCGCCACGGGCGCTTCTTGTCCTTCTCGAAGGTGCACTCATTGAGTTTGCTGGCCTGCGGCGGCGGCGGCGGAACTTCGACGTTCACCGTGGCATTGCAGCTCGCGCTGAGGCCACGATCGTCGGTGACGGTGGCGCGAACGGTGATCGGCCCGGCGTTGGCACCGGCGGTGTCGAGGTTGGCGCTGGCGCCGTTACCGGAGATGCGTCCGGCCGAGGTGGTGTAGTTGTAGGTCAGCGGACGGTTGTCCGGATTGCCAGCGGCCACTGAAACGGTGGCGGGGTCGCCGGCGCGCACGGTGGTCGGGTTAGCCGAGCAACTCGCGGTTGGCGGGAGCTTCGGCTTCTCCGTGACGCTGAAGTTGGAGGAGCAGGTGAGCGGGCCCTGATCCTTGCGCGGCTTGGGATCCGTAGCGGTCGCGGTTACGGTGTAGTTACCGGGCGCAAGGCCGTTGGTGTCAACCTGTACGCTGGAGCCGGTGCCGGTGATCTTGCCACCGGTGGTCTTCCAGTCGTAGGTGAGAACCTTCTTTGGCGGAACGTTAGTAACGTTGGAACTGACCGCGACTGGCACAAGTTGATCCTCGCGCATAGTCGCCGGGTTGGCGGCGGTGCAACTCATTGTCATCGGGGGAAGCGGCGGCGCGCCGCCAAAGTTGAACACCAGGCCGGTACGAAGATCAGCGCCGCTGGGATTGGTGTTCCGAACCAGAGACTGCGGTGTGAGATTGTGATGCGCCCAGACGTAGTTCGCTTCCAGCAGCCGGAAGGAGACACGCTTCGTCAGAGGGAGGTCGAATCCGCCGCCGACCATGGTGGCGACACCTTTATGGTTGTAGGTCCCACCCGGCGTGGCGGAATCAATGGACAGCAACTGCATGCCGACCAAAGCGTGAACGAAGGTATAGATCCGCGGCTGACGCCAGATGTAGCGCGGGCCGACCATGATGCTTCCGGCCTGGTTCTGACCGAGAGAACTCGAGTCACTACCGAAGTGTCCAGCACCGTCGAGAGTAATGCCGAAGTTCTTGCTGAAATTGTAAGTGGGGGCAAAAGCAAAACCCTTGGGGTCGCTGGCGAGCTCAATGCCATTGACGCGAACGCCAGGGTTATACCAGGAGTAGCCACCGAAAACGTCGACTTTCGGTGTCGGTTCCTCTTGCGCGAATAATGCGGAGGAGCTCAAAGCGAAGACGAAGAGAGCCGCGAGCAGCAAATTGACAGAAGCGCGCGAACGAAGTGACATGTAAATCCTCCGGTAAAACATGAGTGCAGAATGAAAACACGGAATACAGAAGGAGCCTTCACGGAAGACAAAACCCGTGCCGGGGAATTGTATCGCATGGATTGTGAAAGACGTAAGTGCAGGTGCACGATTCACAACGTCTGACCGGTCCACGCGTCCTATCCTATAGCCAGAAATGCGCGATTCACGTTTCCTCGGCAACATCTCAAGGTGAGAATACGAACTTTGGCGTTTTGGCGCAAAAGATGATGATTTCTGTCGGAAGAGGAACCAAGTTGGTTATTCCGAGCCAGCCCGAATACCAGGCAGACCGGTTTGGCGCACCGATGTTCCAATTTGGGAATCGGCAAGGATATGTCACGGGAAGTGACGGAGGAGGTAAATCGTGCATCGTAGAAAGAGGTACTCGCATTCCCGGGGGGCCGCGGTTTGTCTTCTACCAGGCAAAGCCTGAATAATAGGTTGCAATCATGACACAAGAGAGAGTCCTGATCATCGAGGACGAGGATAACGCGCGCAGCGCGATGGCGGAACTGCTGCAAGTGTGGGGTTATGCCACCGAGACTGCGGCTGACGGGATGGAGGGCCTGGCGAAAACCGACCGGTGGCGGCCGACCATCATCCTGCTCGACCTGCAGATGCCGAAGATGAGCGGCGCTGAGGTCATGTCGCACCTGGCGGAATCGTCGCAGGAGTTCAAGGTGATCGTGGTTACGGCGAACCAGGAGATCACCAACGTGGTCGAGCTGATGAAGATGGGCGCTTATGACTACATCACCAAGCCTGTCGATCGCAGCCGGTTGCGGGCGGTGCTGCAGAACGCGGCGAGGCAGTACAACACCGACGTCCAATTGGAAGTCACCAAACGAAAGCTGCGCGACACAGGTGTGCTGGGTCCGCTGGTGGGATCTTCGAAGAAGATGCAGGAGGTGTTCCACCTGATTGAGATGGTGGCGCCAAGCACGGCATCGGTGCTGGTGACGGGCGAGAGCGGAACCGGGAAAGAGCTGGTAGCGCGGACGATCCACACGCAAAGTCCGCGGAGAGACAAGCCGTTCGTGGCGATAAACTGCGCGGCAATTCCAGAAACGCTGATCGAGAGCGAAATCTTCGGACATGAGAAGGGCGCTTTTACGGGGGCGCTGGAGCGTCGCGTTGGGTGCTTCGAACTGGCGGAAGGCGGCACGCTGCTGCTGGACGAAATCGGCGAGATGCCGATTGGGACGCAGGCGAAGCTACTGCGCGTACTGGAAGATCGCAAGCTGCGCCGGTTAGGAAGTAAAACGGAAACGTCGGTCGACGTGCGGGTGATCGCGGCGACCAACAAGCAGCCAGAAGAGGCCGTGGCAAAGGGTGAGTTGCGCAACGATCTTTTCTACCGGCTGAACGTGTTCAGCATCAACATGCCGTCGCTGCGCGAGCATAAAGAAGACCTGGCGGACTTGGTCAAAAACCTGATCGGCGAGATTGACGTCAAGCACGGCCGCAACGTGGCGATGGTCAGCGAGGCGGTGATGAATGTATTCAGCAGCTACTCTTGGCCCGGCAACGTCCGCGAGTTGCGCAACGTGCTGGAGCGGGCGGTGATCGTCTGCGAAGGGTCGGTGATCGAAACACGGCATCTGCCGCCGGGGTTCGGGCAGGTGGTGACGAAGCCGCCGGTGGTGGAGGCCAATGCGGTGCGATTGGGCGTGGGAACGACCGTCGGCGAAGCAGAGCGGCTATTGATCATGAAGACGCTGGAAGCGACGAACAACAACAAGACGCGCGCGGCAGAGATCCTGGGCATCAGCTTGAAGACGTTGCATAACAAGTTGAAGGAGTACAACCAGGCGACGGCGGATGCGACGGTGGAGGGGTAGTCAGTATCAGCCGTCAGTTTGGTTATCAGTTGTCGGTTTTCGGTTCTCGGTAGAACAAGCTCGACCATAGTGGTGCCCGGGTTGGCGCTCGTAGCAACGTCGGCTGATTGCAAATCGGCACGGAACTTCCGGAGAGTAAAGAGAGAGCACAATTCAGTAAGCAGGTCCTTCAACTTTGGATGCCGTGGCCCGCATTATCGCGTATGATTAGCGCCAGCAAAGCCTCTCTGCAGTGTCCATGCGTCTCCGCCTGAAGACCAAACTCGTGCTCGCCATCAGCGGCATGGTGCTTGCGCTGGTTGCGGTGCTGTCGTACGTGTACCTGCAGCAACTGCTGCGAACCCGCATCTCGGAAGCCTACGAAAGCGGAGACCTCATCGCCGATGAAATCTACCAGGTGTCGCGCAACACGCTGGAGACCGACCTATCGCCGGAGAAGGTGGATGAAAACAATCCCGAGGAACTGCGCAAGTTCATCGAAAACAGCCTGACGCGGGACCCGGGGGTGAATTCCCTGATCCAGTCGGTGGTGGGATATTCGAAGAACATCTACGAGGTGGCGATCGCGGACGTGCACGGCAATGCGCTGCTGCATTCAGTGCCGGACCTGCAGGGCAAGCCCCTGCCGGAGAGGCCGCGCTTTCTCGAGTTGAAGAACGCCAGCTTCTGGCGGCAGGTGAAGGCGGTTTACGGCAAGCCGGGCGTCTACGACGTAACGTTAAAGTTAGACCGGGCAGGGGTACCGTTCGGCGAAGTGCGCGTGAGCGTGCAAACAGCATTCCTGAAGAACGACCTGGAGCCACAATTCAACAGGGCGCTGTTGTTCGCGGGGGTGGCTATCCTGGTGTCGTTCCTGCTCGCGGCGGCGCTGTCGAATTTCGCGCTGCGCCCGCTCGAGGCGATTGCCTCGCGACTCGACAGAATGACGGCGGAGGTACCCGGCGTTCCCGTAATTGCGAACCGGCCGTCGGAGGAGGCACCTCCGGGGAAAGAAAGGGAGGGGCAGTCCGACGAATACGGCGCGGTCAACACCAAGATCGACAAACTGGGCCGGCAGATGCGCGATGTGAAGGAAGTATTCTCGGCGTTGAAAGAGAATCTCGACCAGATCATGGCCAACCTGCAGGATGGGCTAATGCTGTTCACCCGCGAGTATCGCGCGGTGCTGGTGAGCGCGTCGGCGGAGCGGTTTATCGGGAAGCCGCGCGGTTCCATGCTGGGGCAGCCGATCGACGAAATCTTCAATGACGGCTCGACGCTGGGCCGGATGGTGCTGCAGGCGGTGGAATCGCACGAACCGCTGAATGCGGTCGAACTGGAGACCGAACGGCAGCGGCGGGTGGAACTGTCGCTCGACTTCATCGAGGAGCGTGGGGAAAGAATTGGAGCGCTGCTGACGATCCGCGATGCCGAGTCGGTGCAGAAGATCGAAGACGAAATCGAGCTGTCGCGGAGGCTGGCGGCGATCGGGCGGCTGACGTCGGGCGTGGCGCACGAGGTGAAGAATCCGATTAACGCCATCGTTCTGCATCTCGAGGTGCTGAACGAGAAGCTGCCGGACATGAATCCGGACGCCAAGCGGCACGTGGACGTGATCAGCAGCGAGATTCGTCGCCTCGATCGCGTAGTGCAGACGCTGGTGGACTTCTCGCGTCCGGTAGAGTTGCGGCTGGCAGAGACGGATCTGCGGCACACGCTGGAAGATGTTGCCCTGCTGGCGATTCCGCAGGCGAACGAGCTAGGGATCAAGCTGGTCCGGGAGATCGCGCCCGAACCGCTGCCGGTGCGCATCGACGGCGATCTCATCAAGCAGGCGGTGCTGAACGTGGTGCTGAATGGCATCCAATCGATGAACGGGAAGACGGGCACGTTGACGCTGCGCGCATCGCGCGAGAATGGGATTGTCACCGTTGATGTCCAGGATCAGGGTGGCGGGATACCTCCGGCGGTACGCGACAAGATCTTCAACTTGTACTTCACAACGAAAAAGGGCGGCAGCGGCATCGGATTAGCTATGACGTACCGCGTGATGCAGTTGCACAACGGATCGGTGGAATTCGACTCGAGAGATGGCGAAGGCACTACGTTCCACCTGCGACTGCCAGCGGTGGCGTTGGCGGAGCAAGGAGTGGCGGAGATCGCGGGGACGCAGACGCACCTGTGAATACCCCACTCAACCAAAAGATGGTTGAATGGGGCACCCAGCGGACCGGCTTGGAAGCCCGTCCCCACATGACCAATGGTCAGTTGCGGTTCCGAGGCAGAAGGAATAGAAAAGGGCTGATGGTTACGCGGCAAATCCCGGGTCTGTTACTCGTCGCGGCGATCGTGCTGGGCGGCTCGGGGTGTGAGTTGCGCAAGAAGAAGGCTCCCGACCTTCCCAAGCAGGCACAGGCGCCGTCGATGCCGGTGCAGCCTCCGCCGATGACGACTTCGCCGGGGCCACCGCCTCCGGCGACCGTGGAACCGTCGCGGCCATTGCCGACACCGGGAGAAGTGGCGACGCAAACGACGCCTGAACTCCCGCCGAAGCCGAAACATGTGGCGAAGAGGCCCGCGCCTAAGCGGACCGTGGTCGACAACACACCGGGACCTACGGAACCAGCCCCGGCACCAACTCAACCACAACAGCAGCAACCGGCCCAGTTAACCGCGTCGGTCTCGCATAACGAGGCTCTGCACCAGCGCGCGGACACGCTGGATCTGATCGATAAGACGGAAAGCAGGCTGCGGGGAATCAATCGCACGCTTTCAGATGACGAGCAGGCAATGGTGGCGCACATCGAATCGTATATAAAGCAATCGAAAGCTGCGACGAATGACGGAGACCTGGAGCGGGCTTACAACCTGGCGCTAAAGGCACGCTTGCTGTCAGATGAGTTGGTGAAGAAGTAGGCGTTCCGGGCGGGCTTCGACAAACAGCAGATCCCTGGCCGCGGCGCGGCTCGTGATGACAAAACCAAGACAGCGTTGAGGTTTTGTCCGGCGAATGAATCCCTGTCCTCCGTTTTATAATCAATAGTTCGGATATGGCTCAGACCCCAGTCAACGACCGGCTACTTGCTGCGGGCGCCCAGATGGGCGAGTACTGCGGCGCGGAGACGGCGCGTTCGTTCGGCGATCCGAAAGCCGAATACCAGGCGCTGGTTTCGGGCTGTGGAGTATTCGACCTGGGGTGGCGCGGAAAGATCGTACTCACCGGCGGTGACCGTGTGCGCTGGGCCAATGGGATGGTCACGAATAACATCCGTGACCTTAAAGAGCTGCACGGAAATTACAACTTCCTGCTGAGCGCGCAAGGTAAGATCCAAGGTGACCTGTACATCTACAACATGGGCGATCACCTGCTGGTGGACACCGAGCGCGGGCAGGTGCCCAAGATCCTCGAACTGTTCGATAAGTACATCATCATGGACGACGTCGAAGTAACCGACATCAGCGACAAGCTAACGGGCGTGGCGGTGCAGGGTCCGAAAGCACTTGGCGTGCTGCGCGGCCTCGGGCTAACGATCGCCGACGACGTGGAAGCGCTCGTGGTTGGGCAGATGGTGTGGAACGGCGTGGGCGTTTCGGTGACGCGCATGGCGAGTGAGATCGCGGCGACATACGAGATATGGCTGGCGCCGGACAATGCGCCGAAGCTCTGGGATGCGCTAATCGCGGCGGGAGCAAAGCCGGTCGGCACCGAAGCATTGGAGATGTTCCGCGTAGCGGCCGGTATCGCGAAGTTCGGGCAGGACATCACGGATAAGTACATTCCACAGGAGACCGAGCAATTCCATGCGCTGCACTTCGCGAAGGGATGTTATCTCGGCCAGGAGATTGTGGAACGCGTGCGCTCGCGTGGTGCGGTGCACCGGCACTTTGCCGGATTCGTGATCGATGGCCCGGCTCCGCACGCGGGAGCAGAGGTTCAGGTTGAGGGGAAGCGTGTAGGCGAGATCACCAGCACGCGCACGGTCCCGGTGAATGGGAACGAGAAGACCCTAGCGCTGGGGTACATCCGCAAAGAGTCGGGCGAGCCCGGCACAAAAGTTCAGATAGATGGCATGGAGGCACATGTGTTTCAGCCTCCATTCAAGGATGCAGTGAAGTCGTAACGCAAACAAACGTATGGCTGACAAGAAAAAAGAAGAGTTTGTAGTCCAGGATCGCCGCCGGTTTTCGTTCGAGGACGGCGAAGTGCACGACAACCCGGAGCGCGCCCAAGAAGAGTCGAAGCCGGAAGAACCCGCCGCCGCTGCGCCGCCCCCACCGGAGGTAAAGAAGGCAGAGGTGCGCGAGTTCCCTCGCCGCGATGAGACTGAGGCCGCGCCCGAGGTTCCGCAGGACGTCATCGACAAGGAGGCGCAAGCGCCGCAATTAACCGATCAGGAGCGCAAGGCGGGCGATGATGCCTTCGCTTCGTCGTCGAAGAAGGTTGACGAGCAGATCCGCTCACAGCTCGGCCGCAACACCGAAGAGTTCAAGATGAGCTTCGACAAGTTCATCGCGTCGCTCTACATGACGGCGCTGATGCAACTCGGCCTGCTGCACGAGCAGGGCGGACAGCCGCGCGTGGACATCATCGGGGCGCGGCAGACGATCGACACCCTGCTGTTACTACGCGACAAGACGAAGGGCAACCTGACTCCGCAGGAAGATACGTTGCTCTCGAATTCGTTGTACGAAGTGCAGATGGCATACGTGGAAGTCACCAATGCCGTGACGCGGAAGGTGCAGCCAGCTCCGCCGGGAGCAGTCCCTAACCCGTTTGTTAAGAAATGAAAGCTACCCTGACCGTGCTGGGAAGTGGAACGTCGATGGGCGTCCCAACCTTGGGATGCCCGTGCGCCGTTTGCCACTCAACGGATCCCATGGACCGACGCACACGTCCGTCGATCATGCTTAGCTACGGCGGGAAGAATGTGGTCATCGACACCACACCCGACTTCCGCGAACAGGCGATCCGCGAATCAATTACGCATGTGGATGCCGTCATCTACACGCACGCGCACGCCGATCACATTCTTGGACTAGACGATCTGCGGCCGCTGACGTTTCGCGGAGTGGATATCCCTCTCTATGCCGACGCGCCGACGATGGTCCGAGTGCAGGAAATCTTCGGCTATATGTTCGCCGGCGAATACAAATACGGCGTATCGGCGAAGGTTGTGCTGAGATCCCTAGATCCAGATTTGGAGTTGTGGGGAGTTCGCTTCGAGCAAGTGAGGGTGAAGCACGGCGACCAGGATATCCTCGGCTTCCGTTTTGGCTCGGCGGCTTACCTCACCGACTTCAGCGATATTCCAGCCGAGTCGATGGCGCAACTGCAGGGCCTCGACATTTTGTTCCTGGATGCATTGCGGCACCGCCCACATCCGACGCATTCGTCGCTGTCGAACTCGGTGCGATTGGTCGAGGAATTGAAGCCGAAGCGCGCGTTCTTCACCCATATTTCGCACGACCTGCCGCACGTTGCCACCAACGCCGGTCTCCCGAAAGACATTCGCCTGTCGTACGACGGGCTAAAGCTGGAATTCGAAATCTGACGCATGCAAGTCTTTCGGCATCTCGAAGAGGTTCCCGACAATTTCGGACCTACCGTGGTCAGCATCGGCAACTTCGATGGCGTGCACCGCGCGCACCAGGCGGTGTTGAAAGAAGTGGTGGCGGAAGCGCGGCGAATCCGCGGCCATGCGATGGTGATGACCTTCGACCCGCACCCTACGCGCATTCTGCGGCCCGACAAAGAGCTGAAGCTGATTTCACCAGCCCCCATCAAGCTCAAGCTGCTGGAGCAGGCGAGCATTGATGGCGTGTTGCTGCTTCCCTTCACGCGCGATCTCTCGATGATGCAGCCGCGCGAGTTCGTGGAAGAGATCCTGGTGAACAAGCTGCACGCCAAGGAAGTGCACGAGGGCTACAACTTCCACTTCGGACACAAAGCCGCTGGCAATGCACAGGTGCTGACCGAATTGGGGCGCGAGTTCGGATTCGAAGTCGTCACCTATCCGGAGATGACGCTGCGCAAAGAAAAGGTCTCGAGCACCGAGGTTCGGCGGTTGATCTCGGAAGGCAATGTCAGCAAGGCGCGACACCTGCTGGGGCGGGTATTCTCGATTCATTCCAATCCTGGCCGCGGCCGCGGCTACGGACATAAATACACGGTGCCGACAGTCAACCTGAGCCGCTACGACGAACTGGTGCCGAAGAATGGCGTGTACATCACACGATCGCGCATCGGCGATGAATGCTTCGACTCGGTGACGAATGTTGGCGTGCGTCCGACGTTTGGGCCGGATTCGTTCGCCATTGAAAGCCACCTGCTTAATTTCCATCCTATTTCTTTGCAGGCCGACACTCCCGTGGAACTGATGTTTCTGAAATGGATTCGTCCGGAGATGAAGTTTCCTTCGGTGGATGACCTGCGGGTGCAGATCGCGAAGGATGTGCAGAAGGCGAGAAGGTTCTTTCACCACCTGGAGCAGAGCCGATAGCTGCGAAGAGCGGAGCTTCGCTCCGCCTGGACGGGCGAGGGCGCCCGTCCCCACATTTTCTCTCCTAGAACCTACCGATTTACCTGGACAACCAACGGTGATTGCGTCTGCAGGCGGGCGCGGTAGATCGCCTGGCGAGTGGGGACTTCGGCGATGGCGTCGGCGTGAACGATGTAGCGGCCGTTGGGGACAGTCGAAGTGAACGGAATGGTCTGGTCAACGGTTTGGGCGAGATCGAAACGTTGATAGCCGAGCGCGAAGGCCTTACCGCTCTCGTTAACCGCGACGATGATCACGGTCAAATCAAAATTATCGCGCGGACTGCTGTTGGTGACTTTCACGCTGCCGGAGATGGTGTTCTCGGTCAGTTTCGGCGGCTCCACCCATTCAATGGTGAGCGGGCCCTGGACGGTGATGGAAAATTCACGGTCGATGGACGAACGTGAACTTGTATCGAGGACGTTAACGGTGAAGCGGAACGTGCCCGCCTCCAGCGGCGTACCGTCGATAACTCCGGTGTGGCGGTGCAGGATCAGGCCGGGTGGATACAGTCCCTTCGTCATGCGAAATTCGAATGGGCCTTCGCCGCCGCGCAACTTGATGGTTGTCGAATAGGCAGTCCCGACCTTACCGCTGGGCAAAGTCTTGGTGACGATATCGAACTGCGCCGGATCGGCGTGCGCTAACGCCGCCGTAGAGACCAGGAGTATTGCGAATAAGAACCGCCACATTCGATTCATTATAGAGTTGTAGCTTTCGTCGAGATCGCGACATGGGAAGAACGTAAGATGAAGTAGAATCGCCGCCCATGGGCGACGGTCCCGCCTCTCTCAGGAGCATTTCGCCAAGCCAGCGGCGCACGCTGATAGCTGCCGCACTCGGCTGGGCGCTCGATGCCTTCGACGTGATGCTCTACGCAATGGTGCTGGCGCACGTCATGCGCGATCTGGGCATGGCTAAGAGTACCGCCGGGCTGCTGAACACACTGACGCTGCTGGCCTCGGGAATTGGCGGAGTGGGCTTCGGTTTTCTGGCGGACTGCATCGGGCGCAAGCGTGCGTTAATGCTGAGCATTCTGACCTATTCGATATTCTCGTTCGCGTGCGGACTGGCGACGTCGGTCAAGATGCTGGCGGCATTCCGCTTTGTACTCGGCCTCGGCATGGGCGGCGAGTGGAACACCGGAGCGACGCTGGTGGCGGAGACGTTTCCCACGGAGCTGCGCGCGAAGGCACTGGCTATCGTGCAAAGCTCGTGGGCGTTTGGGTATGCGGCTGCGGCGATGGTCAGTGGAATCGTGCTGCGATATTTCGACTGGCGCGTGGTGTTCTTCTTCGGCATTCTGCCCGCGGTTGTGACGTTGTGGATCAGGAAGGACGTGCCGGAGTCGGAGATGTGGGAATCGCGGGCGAGGACGCCTGCGACACAGCCGGCGGGACGGCGACGCCACAAGTTCACAGAACTGTTCTCTCCGGAATGCGCGCGTCCGACGTTTGCATTGTTATTTCTCAATCTCTTTGGATTGTTCGGCTGGTGGGGACTATTCACGTGGATTCCACCCTATCTATCGTTGCCGGAGTCGCAAGGCGGGCGCGGGTTTGGACTGATGGGAACCACAGCGCTGCTGGTGTTCCTGAACCTGGCAGGGATGTTTCCGGGATACGTGAGCTTCGGATTCATCGCCGACCGACTGGGGCGTAAGCGAGCGTTCCTGCTGTACCTGCTGAGCGCGGCCGTACTGGTGCCGATCTATGCGCGAGCGCGGAACGAGATTTCGGTCCTCTTGTTGGGGGCGGTGGTAGCTTTCTTCTCGACGGGATTCTTCTCGGGTTCGGGGCTGGTCGGAAGCGAAATTTTCCCAACGGCGCTGCGTGCGCGGGCCCTCGGCTTCACCTACAACGGTGCACGCACCCTGAGCGCCCTCGCGCCTTATGTGATTGGCAGCATCGGGCAACAGCGCGGACTGAGTGCTGCGTTCTACTTGTGTGCCGTGAGCTTCTTCTTGAGTGCAGTGGTTTCGACGCTGCTGCCGGAAACGAGGGGGAAGGCGCTGGAGTGACTATAAAACTATGGGAAGTCCGCCAGGCGTTCCTCAACCTGCTCGCTATTTAATGGCGGGGCGCTGGGGCCTGCGCTAAGAACAGGCAATCCTGTGATTGGACAGGTTTCAACGGTTGGTGTTTCGTCTGGTTTGAATTCACGCTCAGGCAAATCTCTATAATTCATGACAGTTTGATTGTAAGGTTGACTTCTCTTTTCCGATGACAGATTTCATCTCGAATGGCCATGATTTGCGTCGTCAATTGTTCTGGATCGTCCTGATCGCCCTGATCCTGCGTCTCGCGATCGTCGTTCCGCGCGCGCGACACTTTCATTACGAGAACGATGAGAGCACTAACATCTCGACGTCGCTCGCCAACGGCGAAGGCTTTGCCAATCCTTTCGGGATCAAGACCGGGCCGACCTCCTGGCTGCCGCCGCTCTACCAATGGATTATGGCGGGTGTGTTCGAAGTGTTCGGAGTTAAGAGCAGAGCTTCAGCAGCGATCATGCTGGCGCTAAACAGCCTGTTCGACGCCATCACCATCATTCCCATTTTCTTTATTGCCCTACGAACCTTTGGGGAGAAGATCGCGCTGTGGTCGGCGTGGACGTGGGCGCTGTTCCCGTACGCCATCTACTGGGCGATTCACACCAACTGGGACACGTGCTTGTCGACGATGGTGATGTCGTTCGCATTCTGGTTAACGTTGGAGGTAGCAAACGAATCGCGTTGGAATGTGTGGCTCTGGTTCGGCGTGGTGTGGGGCATCAGTGCGCTCAGCAATACCGCGACGCTGGCGTTCCTGCCGTTCGCTGCCGGATGGATTCTCTGGAGAAGCCGGCAGCAGTTTTCAGCAGCCATCGTTAAGGGCGCTGTCGCGGCGTCTATTTTCGTCGCCATCATCACTCCTTGGCTCATCCGCGACTACACGGTGTTCCACAAGTTCATCCCCATCCGCGGAAACTTCGGGCTGGAGCTTTACATCGGAAACTCGCCGGGCGCCAACGGAACATGGCAGTGGTGGCTGCATCCGTCGCAGAACGTGCTGGAGATGAAGCGCTACATCGGGATGGGCGAGCCGGCTTATGTCGCGGCGAAGGAACGCGAAGCTAAGGAACTGATCCGGAAGGACCCGGTGCGGTTCGCTAAGCTCAGCATCTTTCGTTTCGTCTATTACTGGGCCGGGGTGCCGCGCGCGGAGAAATACGACATCGTCGCTGATTTGCGCCAGTCATTATTCCTCGGCTTTTCCGTTTTGGCGATCTGGGGAACGATTCGCGCGTGGCGCCATCGTGTGCCCGGCGCCGCACTTTATGTCCTGTTGCTGCTCAGCTTCCCCACCGTTTATTACTTCGTGTTTCCGCATGCGCGTTATCGGCACCCGATCGATCCGGAATTGGCGATTCTGTCGGTCTTCCTCGTTGCCGACGCGCTTCACAAATACTCGCCCAGGCGCACTCTTTCGACGTAGCACCGTCAAGTGACGTGTTCCCTTGCAGCCGCTGCTGATCGGCGTTACCATGCGCGCGCAATTTGAATACTGAAATTGCGCCGCTGGAGGTCGCTATGAGAGCACTTCGCCTGTTGCTGTGGATCACGCTGGTCGTCTCCCTTCCCGCCTGGTCGCAAAGCAAGATCATGATTCCGGCCGGCACTCCTGAGGACAAAGCCCTGGCCGAGATCAGCAAGGAATCCGATCAGGACAAGCGCGTTTCGATGCTCGAGGATTTCGTGAAGCAGTACGCCTCGAATCCGTCGGCGGTGGCGTACGGAAACTGGCAGCTGTCGCAGCAGTTCGTCACCTCCGATCCGGCGAAAGCCATGGACTACGGCGACAAGGCGCTCGCCGCCATGCCCGAGGTGCTCGACATTCTTCAGACGCAGGCTGACATGGCGCAGCAGATGAAGAACTACGCGAAAGTGGTCGATTACGCCACTCGCGGCGGAGCGGTGATCAGAAACATCGACAAGCAAGCGAAGCCGGACAACGTGGGCGATGACGATTTCAAGAGCCAGATCGCGGCGCAAAAAGCTTCAGCGGCCCCGATTTACGATTACTTCGCCGCGGCGGCTTACAACGCGATGGCATCGGAGCAGGATTCCAAGAAACGCATCACGGAAATCGAGCGGTTCACAGAGGTGTTCCAGGGCTCGAAGCTCACCGACAATGCCAACCTGCTGGCGGTTGCGACTTACCAGGAGCTCAACGATATGCCACGGCTGATCGCGTTTGGCGAGAAATCGCTGGCAGCGGATCCTAAGAACGCTTCCATGCTCACGCTGCTGGCGAACGCGTTCGCCGAAGATCCCAAGGGCACCAACCTGGCCAAAGCCGACGAGTACTCGCGCAGGGCGATCGAGTTGATCAAGGCCGACACCACCGCACCGGCGGAGAACCGGCAGATCACCGAGGGCTTCGCGCACCAGATCCTCGGCTACACCCTGATGCGGCAGGAGAAGACCGCGCCAGCGATCACAGAGCTGAAGACAGCCGCGGCCATGCTGAAGAGCGATCCGGCGAAGTATTCCATCACCCTGTACCGCCTGGGTTTCGCCTATGCCAAGGACAAGCAGAACGCCAACGCGAAGCAGGTGCTGGCCGAATGCGAGACGGTTGACGGTCCATTCAAAGCGGCCGCCAAGGAATTGCTGGCCAAAGTGAATGCCGCGAAACCGCCAGTCAAAAAGTAGACTTTTCCTGAATTTCCGCCGCCTTCCGGGGCGGCGTTTTTTCTTGTCGATTTTCCGTTTTGCCGTTCGTCCTACTAGAGCGTGTTTCATAAATAGGTTCGGCCTCACAAGGGATACTTCCGTGTGAGGCAGGTTAGCTGATGAGCTTCTGTCATGAAGAAGCGGCAGAAGCTGTTAACGGATGAGCAGTGGCAGTTGATCGAGCCGTTGTTACCCCCGCCACGACGGCGTAAGGACAATCGAGGCCGGCCATGGGCTTCCAACCGCGCTTGTTTCGAGGGCATTCTTTGGATCTTGCAAACCGGTGCCGCTTGGCGCTTCCTGCCCGACGAGTATCCTTCGCCTTCGACCTGCTGGCGCCGACTGAAGCAGTGGGAAGACGAAGATGTCTGGTTGGACGCTTGGCGTGCGCTGTTAGGCGCGCTCGACGGGGAAGGGTTGTTGCAGTGGGACGAGACCTTCCTGGACGGCAGCTTCGCCCCTGCGAAAAAGGGGGCTCCGCCGTCGGTAAAACCAAGCGCGGCAAAGGCACAAAGTGGATGGTACTGGTCGACGGTCAAGGTCTTCCGCTGGGAGTTCGGCTCGAAAGTGCCTCTCCGCATGAAGTTACGCTTGCGGAAGCCACGCTCGCCGAAGTCCGTGTCCCGCGCACCAAAGGTCGACCGCGGCAAAAGCCAGAACGGGTGATTGCCGACAGCGCCTACGATTCCGATCCGCTGCGCGAACGACTCCGGCAACGTGGCATCGAGTTGATCGCGCCGTATCGGGAGAATAACCGGCAACGGCGGTATGAAGATGGACGGAAAATGCGCCGCTACAAACGGCGATGGGTCGTCGAACGAACCAATGCTTGGCTCGGTCAATTCCGACGACTGCTGGTGCGTCATGAGCATCTGCTCGCCACCTATCGCGCCTTCTTCTACCTCGCTTGTTTCTGGATCACGCTGAGGCATTGTTTATGAAATACGCTCTAGTGAATGCAAGTTTAGAGGAGGTCGGCTATGAACAGCTCATATCCAAGAAACGCTTACGGAAAGCAGCTGCTGGTGCTTCTCATCAGCCTGACCACGCTTTCGTTCACCGTAAAAGTTCAGAACCGTGAACTGGCGGACGCGGCCTGCAGCACGGTCGGCAAAGTCCGGCAAATCGAGCAGGATACCCGCTGGCTGGTCGAATATTCGCAGGGACTCTACCGGTTCTACAAGCTGACCTCAGAAAAACCAACTGCGCGGACAAAAACCGCGAATTAATTTCACACCCTGCCACGTTGCCTTTTTGCTACCCTGCAAACATGATTTTGAGAGCTTGTCGAGTTCGTCTGGACTCACGCGTCGCATCAACAAACAACAGATTTGGGAGGGCGGTAATGCGTTGCTTTCGAATTGTGGCGGTTGCGGTTGCTCTGTTGTTCACGATATCGACATTGGCGCAGCAGCATCCGGCGTCGCAAGCGAAGGCCAATCCCGGTTTGGAGAAAATGAAGTCACTGGTGGGCGATTGGGAAGGCTCGGCCAACGAGGGTGGGCAAACTTTTCCTGTCGCGGCGAAGATCACGGTGGTTTCGGGTGGTTCGGTGGTGATGCAGGACCTCGCTCCCGGAACCGACCACGAGATGATCACCATGATCCATGCCGACGGCGCCGACCTGCTGGCCACGCATTACTGCTCCGCGCACAACCAGCCACGAATGAAACTGGTTCCGTCGAAGGATGCAAACGCGCTGCTGTTCGACTTCAAGGACGGCACCAACATTGGGCCTAACGATGGTCACATGCAAAGCGTGAAGTTCATTTTCGTGGACGACAACACACACTACGAAGACTGGTCGTACATCGATCACGGCAAGGTGAGCACGCGGCGCTTCGAGTTCCACCGTCGCAAGGCGTGATCTGGTATCTTCTCTCGGGTGAGCAACGCCATTCGAGAGAAGAAGAAGATTGCCATCATTCCCGGCGACGGCATCGGGAAAGAAGTCGTTCCGCAGGCTCTCGCGGTCATTGAGGCTACCGGCGCCCCCGTAGAGTTCACCCATCTCGACTGGAGCGCCGACCGCTATCTCGCCGACGGCACCACCGTTCCACCTGACGGATTCGCCATGCTGGCGAGGGATTTCGACGCTATCTTCGTCGGGGCACTGGGCGACCCGCGGGTCGCGTCGAACATCCACGCCAAGGAAATCCTGCTTGGCATGCGCTTCAGAATGGACTTGTACGCCAACGTGCGGCCGGTGAACCTGCTCGATGAAAGCCTGTGCCCGCTGAAGAATGCGAAGGACATCGACTTCGTTGTTATTCGCGAAAACACCGAGGGCGCGTACATGGACATGGGCGGCTTCTTTAAGAAGGACACGCTCGATGAGGTCGCCGTTCAGGAGGACATCAACACGCGCAAAGGCGTGGAGCGGGTGATTCGCTTCACCTTCGACTACGCCCGTCAGCACGGCCGCAAAAAAGTTCTGATGTCCGACAAGTCAAACGTGATGAGTTTCGCCGGTGGCCTCTGGCAGCGCGTCTTCAAGCTCGTCGCCGCCGAGTATCCCGAGATAGCTACGCAACACATGTACGTCGACGCGCTCTGCTTGCAGATGGTGCGGGAGCCACAGTCGCTCGATGTCATCGTCACCAACAACATGTTTGGTGACATCATCACCGATCTCGCCGCGGCCCTGCAGGGCGGACTCGGCATGGCCGCCAGTGGCAACATCCATCCGGGGCGCACTTCCATGTTCGAGCCTGTACACGGCTCTGCTCCACCAATCGCCGGCAAGAACATCGCCAATCCAATAGGCGCAATCCTGACGGCGGCGATGATGCTGGCCCATCTCGGGTTAAACGCAGAAGCGGCGAAGATCGATGCAGCCGTGCTCGCGGCGGTGCGCCACAAGAAAACGACCATCGATGTGGGAGGAAGTCTCGGAACCAAAGAATGCACCGGGTGGATCGCGGAACGGGTGACTAATTCCTGATTGTCATCGCTAGCAGACACAGTCCGCGACGGAGCTGCTTTTCCCAGCCTACTGCTCAGTCTTCGGCTGCTCCGCCGTCTTCTCTTCCGGCTTCTCCGCGCTGAAGCGCACCGCGAAGTGGCCCGTAATAATCGCTACTCGGGGCAGACTGCCGTTCGGACGCCTGAACTTGTCGAGCTTCCCTAAGCTTGAAATCTTGAGATAGTCCTCAAGAAAGCTCGCGGTCGGAATTTTGTCAAAGGTAAAGTCGTCGCCTGGCAAAAACGTTTGCTGGCTGGCCAAGATTAGCTGAGGTTCGCTGGTGAACTCCTCGTGCAAATTCGGGTCCAGAAAGATAGCCCAATAAACATCGAACTCTCTCGGATCTTCGGGGGCGTAGCTGAGAATCTCAGTATCATCGTACTCTTTCAGTCCGCTGATTCCGTTGTGCGTGGCGGAAATCTCGTGCATTGTGCCCGGGATCACGAAATAGATATTCGGCCGCTTATCGCTCGGCGTTGGAGAAACTCGAGGACCGAGGTTCCAGTCTCCGATGAGCATGGGTTTCTGCCCCTTCTCTAACGGAGCCTGATTGATTTTGACCAATTCGCCGTTGAAGTACGCCTGCTGAAGGTGAGGCGGAGGCAGTGGACGGGTGACGGTTTTCGCCTTCTTCTTCGCCGGGGCCGCCGCCACCACGCAGCTCAGGGCAAGCACCGCGCAGGTGATTCTTCGCGTTGAGGATGCGAACGTCAGGAGTTACTCCTATCCGCTGCTAAATCGAACGCTTTCAGGTAAGCTGGCATTATAGCTTCCATGTGGGTGTACGCCCCGCCCATCAGTGTGACGACCATTGGTCACTTGCTCCTTAGACCTTGAGCCAGGACTCTAGCTGTTAGATGCGTAAGATATTTGCCCATCGCGGACTTCGTTTCATCCTCATCGCCAACATGGTTTCCATGATCGGCAGCGGGATGAACGCCGCCGCCGTCACCTGGTACCTGCTGAAAACCACCGGATCGGAAGTCGCTCTCGGGTGGCTGGTGTTGCTGCAAACCCTTCCGGCCATGCTGCTGCTTCCCTTCACCGGCGTCATCATCGACCGCGAAGATCGCCGTCATCTTGTGATGATTCTCGATGCCGGGCGCGGGGTTGTCACGCTGCTGGTGGCGGTACTTGCCCTTATGCATCGCGCGCAGCTCTGGCAGATCTACACTCTCGCCGTGTTAGTCGCTGCGGGCTTCTGGATGTTCTGGCCCACAGTGACGGCGCTCATCCAGGAACTCACGCCGGAGTCGGAGTTCGTACACTCGAATACCTTCCTGATGGCAGGAGTTCAAGGCGGATGGCTGCTCGCCGGAGCGCTGGTGGGGTTCGTTTACAACCACATCGGCCTCGGCGGCGTGCTGTTGCTCGATTTTGCGACCTACGTGGTCTCGTTCTGTTGCTACTTCGCTGTCCGAAAGGGACGCCAGGTGGTGCACCATCCAGTGCGCGAGGAAATCGTCGCCGCCGAGCGTTCGGCCTTGAGCTACTTCCACGAAATGCGCGAGGGCTATCGCTACATTCGCGCCAGCCGCTATCTTTCGCTGCTCTCGGTGAGCTGGGCATTGTTCCTCAGCGCCATGCTGACCAACGGCGTTCTGACGGCGCCGTTCAGCGACCGCATCCTGCACGGAGGCGCCGTCGGGTACGGCTGGCTGAACGCCGGCTGGGCCGTCGGCGCGGTAGTGAGCACAGCGTATACCGCGTGGGTGATCAAGCGCTGCGGATCGCGCCCAACAGTTGCCATCACGATGGGAACGATGGCTCTGACGTGGTACATCATGCCCTTCTCGCCGATGATGGCGGTGGCTGTCGGACTTTACAGCATCGGCGGATCGGCGCGTGGCGCAGGCGGCGTCGCGCTCAGCAGCAACCTGATGGAGATCGTCCCCAAGCACCTGATGGGGCGCGTGCAAAACACCATCTACTTTGCCGGGACGTTCCTGCAGGTGGTCATGGGCCTGGTAGTCGGCTACATCGCGCATCGCATTGGCCTGATGGAAGCGTTCTTCATCATCGCGACCATGTATTTCTGTGCTTTCGCAGCGGCACTTATTCCAGCGAAGCAGGTCATGCCCGAGGAAAAGGCGACCGCTTCTGTCGCCTGAGCGCCCGATTTATTCTCCTTGATTTGTTATTCTTTAAGATTCGGTGTGGAGAGGATGGAAACCCTGATGGGCGTTAGTCTCGAGGGACGCACGGCCGTTGTCTTCGGCGTGGCCAACAAGCGCAGTATTGCCTGGTCGATCGCGCAGCAGTTGCACAAGGCCGGCGCACAGGTCGTCATCACCTATCAGAATGAGCGCCTGCGCCAGGAAGCCGACGACCTCATCCAGTCGCTGCCCGGGACGACGGGCTTCCAGTGCGACGTCACGCGCGACGACGAAATCGACCATCTGTTCGGGCAATTGAAAGAACGTTACGGCAGGATTCACACGTTGGTGCACTCCGTGGCTTTTGCTCCCGCTGAAGAACTGAAGGGCGACTTCATCAACACCTCGCGCGAAGGTTTCCGGATTGCGCACGATGTCAGCGTCTATTCGTTGATTGCGGTGTCGCGCGCCGCGGCGCCGCTGATGACCGAAGGCGGCAGCATCATGACGCTGACCTACTACGGATCGGAAAAAGTCGTGCCACGATACAACGTGATGGGGGTGGCGAAAGCTGCGCTGGAAGCTTCGGTCCGCTACCTGGCGAACGATCTGGGCAAGAACAACATTCGCGTTAATGCCATTTCTGCCGGACCGATCAAAACCCTTGCCGCTCGGGGAATTTCGGGGCTAGGCGACATGCTCTCCAGCCACTCCGAACGCGCCCCGCTGAAGCGTAACGTCGAGACGGAAGAAGTTGGCAAGGCTGGCCTGTTCCTGGCCTCAGACCTGAGCAGCGGCATTACCGGCGAAGTGATGTACGTGGATTGCGGCTACAACATCATGGGCTTCTAAAAGAATTGAAGACTCTCTATGGGAAGGTCGTGCACTGCAGGTTTTCAGTCGCCACCAAACAAGATTCAATTCCTAGATTTCCGGATACATGTCGAAGAACGATTCCACGCTCGTCCGCAGTTGTTTCTCGATCGCCTCTTTGCTGCCCTCGAGCAGGTGCATCGTGACGTGGGCCTCGCGCCCATTCTTCAGCTTGACGGTCGCGTCCCCGATCTGCTCGATCTCTTCCGCCGGCAACAGCCGCATGCCATACACCAGAACCAAGTTTGCCATGCAACGATTTTACCTTTTATAGCTCCTCACCCACGGGGATGTTCAATAAACAATAGTCAACCAACAATATTCAATTAAAATCCCGTTTGTGTTCAGGACTCACCGCTATCTATCGCCGCTTCTCCTCGCCACCGCTGCACTCGCTCAGGACCAACCCAAGGATCAACCGCAGGTGCGCATCAACTACGTCAACGTCTGCACTCCCTCCGATGAAGAACAGGCAGAGATCCGCAAGGCTCTCGCCAGTGTTCCGCCTGGGAGGTTCGCGCCTGACTTTGAAATCACCCGTGGCGTCGCCACCGTCCCCGACGCCCCCAGGGCCGGGTACGTACGCATTCGCCACGAGTTTGCGCCCACCGTTCCCTTTATCGCCGCGCAATACTCGCTCAGCGTTGACGAGAAGAGCATCATCGAAGACCTGGTCTTCCGCACACGCGAGCCGAAAGACATCATCCAGATCCAGCTTGAAGACACCGTCCCCGGCGCGCACGATGCGAAAACCGTCCTCGCCACCAACACTCCAGTCAACCGCATCAAGCTAGAACGGTTCGGCAAGACATCCGTTGGACTCTCGCGTTGCGAAGGCGCCGACCAGAAAATCTACGAGCCGCTCTTCCAGACGGCCTCGGAATTAATGATGAAGTATCGCGCCGCGATGGCCATCCAACGCACCGTCCCGCGGGAGCTGGCAGCGCTGGGAGTCGGCACCACGCCGAAACCAGCTCAGAAATCACCACCAAAGCCGTAGCCTCGGTCTTTCGATTACAAATTACCAATTACAAATCACGAATTTCCCCCGTTGAATCTTTACAATAGTCTCTGCAATCAAACACACACCCATGGACAACGTTCGCAAGACTTTGATCATCGGCTCCGGATGCTCCGGATGGACCGCAGCCATTTATACCGCGCGCGCTAACCTGAAACCGCTCGTCATCACCGGCCACGAGCCCGGAGGCCAGCTCTCCATCACCACGCTGGTCGAAAACTTTCCGGGCTTCCCTGCCGGAATCCAGGGTCCCGAGCTCACCGAAAACATGCGGAAGCAGGCGCTGCATTTCGGTGCCGAAGAGATGCACGGCGTCGTTACTGCCACCAATCTGCGCAAGTCGCCGATTGAGATTTCCGTCGGACAGCAGATGATTTACACGGAAACACTCATCATCGCCAGCGGCGCTTCTGCCCGTTGGCTCGGGCTGCCGAGCGAACAGGCGCTAATCGGACACGGCGTCTCTTCCTGCGCCACCTGCGACGGCTTCTTCTTCTCCGGGAAGCCGGTCACCGTCATCGGTGGCGGCGATTCCGCCATGGAGGAAGCGACCTTCCTCACCCGTTTCGCCGAAAGTGTGACCATGATTCACCGGCGCGACCAGTTCCGCGCCTCCAAGATCATGCTCGACCGCGCCCGTGCCAACCCGAAAATCCAGATGATCACCGACACCATCGTTGAGGAAGTTATGGACCCGTCGGCAAAGGAAGTCACGGCGCTCAAGCTACGCAACCTAAAAACCGGTACTCTGTGGGATCACCCAACCAGCGCCATGTTTCTCGGCATCGGGCACACGCCGAACACCAAGCCGTTCGTCGGACAGCTCGACCTCGATGACGACGGCTACATCAAAACGCGCGACAACATCTTCACCAACATCGAAGGCGTCTTCGCCTGCGGCGACGTCCAGGACCGCCGCTACCGCCAGGCCATCACCGCGGCAGGAACCGGCTGCATGGCCGCTTTGGAAGTGGAGAAGTTTTTAGAAGCTCGAGGAGAATAAAGTCAACGGAAACCACGGAGGACGGAGGCACGGAGAACACGGAGGAGGAAAAGATTAAAGGACCCGGCGAACGACACCTTGCCTGAGTACCGGAAGGCCAAAGTTGATCAGCAATCCAACTCGCTTTTTGGTCAGCTTCAGATAGGTCATCAACTGAGCCTCAAACAGCTTAATGTTGTGTTCGGCCGCCTTAAGCTCGACTACTACCTTCTCCTCGACGATCAGGTCCGGTCGCAGCGCTGATTCGATCTTTACGCCTTTGTAGACGACGTCCACCGGTCGCTGTCTTTCGAAGTCGATTCCGCGCAGCTCAAGTTCGCGGCAAAAGCATTCTTCGTAAATCGACTCTATCAACCCCGGCCCAAGTTCCCGATGAACTTCGATCGCGGCGCCAATAAATTTTCTCTGATAACTGTCCGTGAATGAGCTTGGAAGGTTCGGCTGAATGCGGGTATTGGTCGGGATACATGGTCTGCACCCTACCACAGGTTTCAAAATTCCGGCTGTGATTTGGCCCCTGGGTCTTTATTCCCAAAAAACT
>Ga0335069_10003461_pt1 | contig 23827 bp, 12 predicted proteins | sample Lox_Sample_11_FD_206714 | JGI IMG/M metagenome (GOLD analysis project Ga0335069, IMG submission 206714) | Soil microbial communities from Loxahatchee National Wildlife Refuge, Florida, United States - Lox_Sample_1.1 | ecosystem: Environmental > Terrestrial > Soil > Wetlands | place: USA... | reverse complement strand
TCGAGGCCCTTCTGCACGTCGACGATATTCTTGCGCAGGCCCATCTGCACGTGGCCATCGACGATACGCGGGCTACCCTTGGCGTGGTAAGTGATCAGGTCGAGCGGCACGCCGCCCTTGGCGCAGTGATCCAGGAACTGGCGGAGGAACTCGGCGGCTTTGGGCGCGCCGGCGCCGGTGGTGCCCGGTCCGCCGACTTTCGCGCCGGGCAGGGCGGCTTTCACGGCACGCGCGGTGAAGTCGTACAGCTTGTCATATTCTTCCGGGGTACCGCGCCAGTAGGAGATGTCGGGTTCGTTCCACAATTCCCAGCTCCACTGTTCGACCTCGGCGCGGCCATAGCGCGAAACGCAGTGCAGGACCCACTGGCGGACCAGCTCGGCCCACTTGGCGTAGTCCTTGGGCGGGTAGCTCCAGCCTCTGCCGGTGTTGGCCGGCCAGTTGACCACGTACGGTTCGGGATTGGTGGAAAGGGCTTGGGGCATGAATCCGATTTCGACGAATGGGCGCGCTCCGGCCTGGATGTAGGTGTCGAAGATGCGATCCGTGATGGTCCAGTCGTAGACGGGCCGGCCGTTGGCGTCCTCGGTGTAGGCGTTGGTAGAGCCCCATTTGAGGGCGGGGGTGCCGTCGCCGGTGACCAGCAGGTGATGCGCGCGGATCTGGACCGGCACCGGGCTGAGCGCGGCCAGCTCAGCGATCAGCTTCCTGCCGTTGGGCATGTAGGTGTAGTTGGGCTCGTCGTAGCCGAAGTACGAAGTGATGGGGCGGTAGGGTGCGATTTTGGCCGACGCATCGACGGTGATGCGTACCGGCTGGGCGGCGACGGCCGTGGCGAAGAGGAAAACAGCGTATCGGAACATAGCAGCATTCCTTGTGCAGTAAGCGTTTACAAGATACAGTAGCAAAGGAACCAGGAGGAGAGTTGAAGCTGGAAGGCGTATATTCGGTTTTGCCCACGCCGTTTACCGCGGCGGGCGATTTGGATCTGGACTCGCTGAGACGCGTAGTGGACCTGTTCATCGGCGCCGGGGTGAGCGGGCTCACCGCGCTGGGGGTGACCAGCGAAGTGGCGCGCATGAACGATGCCGAGCGCGTGCAGGTGCTCGAGACCGTGGTGCGGCAGGTCAACGGGCGCGTGCGCGTGGTTGCCGGCGCGACGGCGGACGGCCTGCGCACCTGCGTCGAGTACACCAAATTCGCCAAGGACACCGGAGCCGACGCGGTGATGATCTCCCCGCCCCGCATGCCGAAACTGAACTCGGATGCCGTGGTGCGGCACTTCGCGGGTGTGGCGGCCGCGGTCGAGATCCCCATCGTGGTGCAGGACTATCCGCCGGTCTCCGGGTATGCCATGGAGCCGTGGCTTCTGGTGCGCATTGCCAAGGAAATCCCGGCAGCGAGGACGATCAAGCTGGAGGACCCGCCGACTCCGTTCAAGACGTCGCGCATCCGCGAGGCGTCGCCGGGGATGGACATCGGCATCTTCGGCGGGCTGGGCGGAGTGTTTTTGCTGGAAGAGCTGATGGCCGGAGCGACCGGCGCGATGACCGGGTTCGCCTTCCCGGAAATCCTGGTGAAGATCGTCAAGCTATTTCACGCCGGCGACGTGGAGGGAGCGGCGAAAGCCTTTTATCCGTTCGTTCCACTGATGCGTTTCGAGTTCCAGGAAGGCATCGGGATGGCGATCCGCAAAGAGGTGCTGAAACGCCGCGGCGCGATCGCGTGCGCGGACATCCGGCCGCCGGGAGCGAAGCTGGACAAGACCACGCTGGCGGCACTGGATCACGTGATGGCGTGGGCCGAGGTGAACCGATGAGACGAGTTTGGGCCGCATACCTGTTGGCCGCCGTGGCTTTCGGACAGGAGGCACGCATCAAGATCGATACCGACCGGCGCGTCGGCGAAGTGGATAAGCTCCTGTTCGGGAACTTTGCGGAGCACCTGGGCCGCATGATCTACGGCGGCATCTACGAAGAGGGCAGCTCCCTGTCGGATAAGGACGGCTTCCGCACCGACGTGATGGAGGCGGTGAAGAAGCTGGGGGTATCGGTGCTGCGGTACCCGGGCGGCAATTTTGCTTCCGGGTACAACTGGAAGGACGGCATCGGACCCAAAGACCTGCGGCCGGCGCGTCCCGAGGGCGCATGGGACGACCTGGAGACCAACCGCTTCGGCACCGACGAGTTTCTCAAGTACTGCGAGCGAATCGGCGCGGAGCCCTACATCTGCATCAACGCGGGGCTGGGGTCGATCGAAGACGCGCGGCAGTGGGTGGAGTACACCAACGAGGCGCGCCACACGTATTGGGCCGACCAGCGCCGCAAGAACGGCCGCGACGCGCCATGGGGCGTGAAGTATTGGGGGCTGGGTAACGAGATCGACGGGCCGTGGCAGCTTGGGCACAAGAACGCGGAAGACTACGCCAAGTTCGCGCTGGAGGCGGCCAAAGCCATGCGTTCGGCGGACCACTCCATCAAGCTCGTTGCCAGCGGCTCGAGCAATTTCGGCGCCGACTGGGTGCTCTGGAACCGGACGGTGCTGACGGCTCTTCGCGATGAAGCGGACTATATCTCGCTGCACACTTATATCGGCAACCAGCAGAACGATCTGGAACGTTTTCTGGGGCAATCGCAGCTCAACGTCGAGCGCTACATCGACACCACCGCGGCGCTGATCCGCGAGGTGCAGGGCGGGCGTCCGAACGCGCGTCCCATCTACATCGCGTATGACGAATGGAACGTGTGGTATCGCGTGCATAACGAAGGCAAGCTGGAAGAGGTCTACAACTTCGAAGACGCCCTGGCCATGGGCATGTTCTTCAACGCGTTCTTCCGGCACGCGGACGTGGTCAAGATGGCCAACCTGGCGCAAATGGTCAACGTGATCGCGCCGATCATGACCAGCAAGCAGGGCTTGTATCTTCAGCCGACGTACTTCCCGATCGTCGAGTACGGCAGGCAGCGCGGCAATTTGTCACTGGACCCGTGGGTGTCGTCCCCGACTTACACGATCAGCGGCGGCGGGCGGGGCCAGGGCGCGGCATCGCAGTCGCTGCCGTACCTGGACGTCTCGACGACCTACGACCCGCGAGGTCATGCGATTTTCGTCAACGTGCTGAACCGGAGCAAGGACAAGGACCTGGCGACGCGGGTGGAGTGCCAGGAAGGGAAGCTGGGCAAGGATGCCGAGGTGTGGCAGATGAATCACGCGGATTTGAAGGCCACGCACGCGTTCGGGAGGGACAAGCAAATATTACCCGTAACGCGGACGCTGGCAGTCCAGCCGGAGCGGAACGGCTTCATTTTTACCTTCCCGGCGCATTCGCTTACCATTCTGAAGTTGCGCGTCGAATAACGCGGGCGGCGCATTTTGTTTGCCGCGCGGGCAGACAATTGGATATAATCTTCGCCACCGAGGTGAATCGCATGTCCCTACGTCGAGCATGCTTGCTGCTCTTGTTGTCTTTGGCCGCGTTTGCCCAATCGGATCGCGGCACCATTACGGGAGTTGTCCACGATAGCTCCGGCGCCATCGTACCAGCCGCCAAGATTGCCGTTGTGAATCAGGCGACCAAGGTATCGCTGCCGGCTGTCAGCAATGAAAGCGGCGAATATACCGTTCCCAGCTTGCAGCCGGGCACGTACAGCGTCCGCGTCACCAAGGAGGGATTTCGAACCTCCGAACTGACGGGCATCACGCTTGACGCATCGCAGACGGTGCGTGCGGATGCCACGCTGGAGGTCGGCGCGGCAAACCAGACTGTCGAGGTGATGGCGTCCGCCGTGCAGGTCCAGAGCGAGGATGCCAAATCGGCCACGACGCTCCAGAATAAGCTTGTGAACGACCTGCCCCTGGTGGTGGGCGGCACCGTGCGGACGCCTTTCGACCTAGCGTCGCTGACACCCGACGCCAAGAACCTCGGCGGAGACAATGGTTTCATGTTGGGAGGCGGACAAGCCGCTTCCTACGGAACTTCGCTGGATGGCGTCTCGACCAATACCAGCCGAGCATTGTCCAAGAGCTGGGTGGCGTCGAACTCGCCGTCTATCGAGGCTATCGAGCAGTTTACCTCCGAGGTGAACGGCTTCAAGGCCGAATTCGGACATACGGGAGGCGGCAACCTGACTTATGTATCCAAGTCGGGCACGAACCAGTTTCACGGATCGGCGTACGAGTTTCTGCGCAACAACGATTTGGACGCAAACAATTTCTTCTCCAACCAGGCAGGGATAGCGAACTCTATCTACAAGCAGAACGACTTCGGCGCCGTAATCGGCGGACCGATCTGGATCCCCAAGGTCTACAACGGCCGGAACAAGTCGTTCTTCTTCTTTTCCTACGAGGGATTCCGCAACCGGACGGGCGCCAACGGGACCACGTTCACCGTGCCCACGCCGGAGATGTACAGCGGCGACTTCAGCAAATGGGTGACCTCCGCGGGCGTGCAGATTCCGATTTACAATCCGCTGGCCCAGACTCAAAATCCCGATGGATCCTATACGCGGCCGGTGTTTCCAGGCAACGTCATTCCCAAGAACCTGTTCAGCGCGGCTTCGCTCAAGGCGCTCAGCGTGTTCCAGAGCGACCGGACCCTGGCGCCGAATAACGGCGGCGCTCCGGGCACGGCGGCGTATGTCAGTAACAACTACCTGGTAACCTCGGGCACGCAGGTCTATCCCGTAAACAAGGAGAGTATTAAAGGCGACCATATTTTTAACGACAAGCACAGGATCTCCGGCTACTACGGCCATGACCGAGAACACCAGACACCCGGTCCGGATGGTCCGGCCACGCTTCCCGGCCTGTACACCAACTACAACGACCTGGTGCAGGCCACCGACGTGGTGAGATTCAGTTGGGACTGGGCGTTCTCACCGACCAAACTGAACCATTTCTATGCCGGCGGCAACAACTGGCGGCAGGATCACAAGCCGCCGCAGGAATATATCGGGAACTGGCAGAGCAAGTTCTGCCTGACCAACGTGCCAGATTGTAACGACAACCTGGTCAACCTGTTTTCCGGCGGCACGGGAAATAACTACAGCACCTGGGGCGGACAGGCGGATAATGGCAGCGAGAACACCGTCTACGCCTACAACGACGACTTTACCTGGGTACACGGCAAGCACACCTTCAAATTCGGCGGCATGTTCCAGATCAATCACTACAACGGATTTGGCCGGCAGTGTATTTCCGGTTGCGTGGGCTTCAGCTACCAGGAGACCGGCGCGCCCGGCGGGTCGAACCCCAACGCCGGCGGCAACGCGTTCGCATCTTTCCTGCTCGGTCTGGCAGATAGCGGGCAGATCGATACCATCCGGTTCATCGGGCAGCAGTTCTGGTATTTCGGCGGATACTTCCAGGACGACTGGCGGGTCAATTCCAAACTGGTATTGAACCTTGGCCTCCGCTACGACGTGAATCTGCCGCCCGTCGGTTTGGACGACCGGTGGAGCGATTTCTCGCCGACCACTCCCAATCCGGGCGCCGGCAATATTCCGGGCGCGGTTCTATTCGCGGGCTCGGGCACGGGCCGGGTCGGAAGCCGCCGCCTCTCGGACCTGTGGGCCAAGGGCTTCGGGCCGCACCTCGGGTTCGCGTATTCCAAGGATTCCAAGACCGTGTTCCGCGGATCTTACTCGCGATCTTACGGGGCGCTGGCTTCGGTGAGCGGCTCGACGCACAACATGGGCTTTACCCTGACGCAGACATTTAGCAACAGCAGCACCGGGATCTTCCCCACTTTCACCATGGACCAGGGAATGCCTGCCTGGACTGCGCCTCCGTTTGTCAATCCTTCCGTTTCCAACGGCACGAGCGTGGCCTGGTTCCAGGGCAACGAAACCACCAAGCTCCCCGCATACGACAATTTCACGTTCTCGCTCCAGCGGCAGGTCGGCAATTCGATCGTGCTGGAGGCCGGCTACAACGGAGTCATCGGCGAGCATCTGCAAACGCAGCTGCTCCAGTTCAACCAGATCAACCCGAAGTATCTGACGGCTTTCGGCACGGTCGCCCAAAGCATAACCGTGCTCAACAGCCTGGTCGGCTCGGCTACGGCCAACGCCGCGGGAATCACGGCGCCCTTCCCCACTTTCAATTCTCTGTGGGGCTCGCGCGCGACTGTCGCCCAGGCATTGCGGCCGTTCCCGCAGTACACTTACATCGACACGTATGCGGGCCAGGGCGATCACAGCGGGCACTCGACCTATCACGCACTGATCACCAAGTTCCAAAAGCGCATGTCGCACGGCCTGACGATCCAGGCCTCGTACGTGCTGTCAAAGATATTGACGGACTCCGATACTGCCTGGGGCTCCTCGGGCGCCGGCCTCTCCACCGGAGGGTACGCGGCGGACTTCTTCAACCGGGGCCTGGAAAAGTCGATCGGCGCTTTCGACGTTACTCACGATTTCAAGTTCGCGGGCGTTTACGATCTCCCCTTTGGCAAGGGCCACCAGTACCTGTCTTCAGGACCGGCGGCATGGATCATCGGCAACTGGCGCACGGCTGCGATTATGGTCTATGATTCCGGAACCCCGGTAGGCTTGTCCAGCTCCTACACGCTGCCGATCTATCCCAGCGGCCAGGCGGGACGCTCGGTGCCGTACGTCACGTCGTACAGCGGCTGGCAGCCGAGCTGGAGCGGTGGCTTCGATCCGGGCGCGGACCACTTCTTTGTGCCCTACGGAACTGGTCCGTTCCCGACGCAGGGCTCGGGCACCGCGCTGAATGGTATCGGCAACGAGACACGCTTCAATCCCAAAGTGCGCCTGTTCCCCAACCTGAACGAGAACCTGTCCCTTACCCGCTCCTTCCCGATCAAGGAAGCCTTCCACCTGGAGTTCCGCGCGGAAGCTTTCAACGTGTTCAACCGTGTGCGGTTCGGCACCGGTTCGACCCAGCTCCAGAGCCAGACCTTCGGCGTGCTGACCGGTTCCGGCAGCCAGATCAATTCACCGCGTCAACTACAGCTCGCCCTGAAGCTGTATTTTTAGAGATCGCGGCCTGACGCCGCCACGGCTCGCAGCAAGGGAGATCAAACATGAAGACACTTAACGGCAGACGCTCGTTCCTGAAAGGCGCCCTGGGAGTAGGCACCGCGTTCTGGGCGGACGAGACCCTGGACGCGCTGCCGCAGAACACCAATACCAATTCGAAACCTTCAGACCTGAAGATTACGGATCTGCGCGTTGCCACGATCACGCGCGCGCCCATGACATGCCCCCTGATTCGTATCGATACCAACCAGGGCATCTACGGACTCGGCGAAGTCCGCGACGGCGCCAGCAAGAACTACGCGCTCATGCTGAAGAGCCGCATCCTGGGCGAGAACCCCTGCAACATCGATAAGGTGTTCCGGAAGATCAAGCAATTCGGGGGCCCGGCCCGGCAGGGTGGCGGCGTGTGCGGGATCGAGATGGCGTTGTGGGACCTGGCGGGCAAGGCGTACAACGTGCCCGTTTATCAGATGCTCGGCGGCAGATTCCGGGATAGGATCCGCTGCTACGCGGACACCACGGAGTCCAACGATCCCAAGGTCTACGGGCAGCGCCTGAAAGCCAGGAAGGAGCAGGGCTTTACCTGGCTCAAGATGGATCTCGGTGTGGACCTGGTAGGCGAGGTTCCAGGCGCGGTGACCCATCCCGCGGATGTCCCCCTGTCACAGGGCGGCCGGGTGCAGCACATGTTCACCGGGATCGAAATCACCGAAAAGGGCGCGCAATTGATGGGCGACTTCGTGGCCGCGGTGCGCGAGCAGGTGGGCTACGACATTCCGCTCTCCGCCGACCACTTCGGCCATATCGGCGTCAACAGTTGCATCAAGCTGGGCAAGGCGCTGGAGAAGTACAACATGGCGTGGCTGGAGGACATGATCCCCTGGCAGTACACGGACCTGCTGAAGAAGATCTCCGACGCCGTCGATATCCCGATCCTCACGGGCGAGGATATCTACCTCAAGGAGCCCTTCATGGAGTTGTGCCGCAATCACGCCGTCGATATCATTCACCCGGACCTGGCGACTTCGGGAGGAATTCTGGAGACCAAGAAGATCGGCGACGGCGCGCAGGAGTACGGCGTCCCGATGGCCATGCACTTTGCCGGTAGCCCGATTTCCTGCATGGCCAATGTACACTGCGCCGCAGCCACGGAGAATTTCCTGGTCCTGGAGAATCACTCGGTGGACGTCCCGTGGTGGAGCGACCTGGTGGACGGCGTGGAGAAGCCGATTGTGAACAAGGGCTTTATCACGGTGCCGGACAAACCGGGCCTGGGGATCACCTTGAACGAGGCGGTGGTCAAGCAGCACCTGCTGGAACCGGGCTATTTCGAGCCGACACCGCAGTGGAATACCGACCGATCGAACGACCGGCAGTGGAGTTGAGGCTTACTGCCGGGACAAATTCAAGGTGACGGATTCGAACACCGCTGTCGTGTAGTCCGGGAACTGCCCCGTTGGAAAGCTGCTGAAGTAAATTCGCGGCGCAGTGCCCGCGGTGTTCGGGTCTCCGTTCTCCCCCAGAATGGTGACGTAGTAGAGCGTGTGGCCCGGTTCGCTGAAGGCCGGTCCGATCGGACCCGACCAATGGATCAGATCCGTGGAGGCGCGAGCCGCGAGGCCGGCGCTGGTCTGATGAACCGCCAGGTACAAGTCAAACGCGGCATCGTAAATCACTTCCGGCTGTCCTCCGGCATCGTCGGTCCAGAGCGGCGCGAACTTGCCGGCCGTGCCGGAGAGGTCCGGCGTATCCGAGGTGGCCGGCTGGGTCCAGGGATCGGGCGAGCCACCATCGTACTTGTGAAACACCCTCGCCACCTGGTGCGGATCGCCGGATAGCGCGGCGGTCACCACATCGGCATACACGGCGCGCGCCACGCCGATGCAGGGTACGTTGGCGCAAGGTCCAGCCAGTCCAGGCAGGTAGTCCGTGTAGAACAGGTAGAAATAGGCCTGCGTGGGGTCGGGAGGCGGATTGCTCAGATGCTTGCCGCCAGCATCGGCGACTACCAGCGATCCGTAGCCGACGTTCATGTTGGTACCGCCGCCGGTAAAGATGGAGAGCGGCTGGCTGGGCTGCAGAAGCTGACCCGCTACCTGAAACGTCTTACCGTTGTCGGTGGAGACGGCGAGCCCGAGCGAGGAGTAGAAACAATTCACCTGGGAACCATTGCCACCCGGGACGTCGCACTTGTGCGTCGGCGTGTTTGGATTCTGCCACCAGTACTCGCCATGAAAGGGAATCAGGTATCCGGTCTTGCCCCCGCTGGAAAACGGGACTACCTGGCCGCCGCCCGCGTAGTTCTGATCGAACACCCAGCCGGCAGGCGCACTGCCCGGGCCGAAGAGGCGCTTGCAGCCGTTGCTGCCCGTGATGCGGTCGAGCGTGCCGGTGAATGAGTATTCGCCGTTGACACCCGGCGAGCCTACGCAGGTCGCGGCGCCGCCGGCATCTCCGTAGAACGTGTACGTGCCGCCGGCACCGGGGATGGCGCCGAACTGGCCGTCGGAGGGGCCGAAGGAGAATCCGTACCCAGCCAGGTCGGCGTGCGTCGCAAATGTGGAAACCGGGCTGAGCGTGTAGGCGATGCCCGGCGCCGCCGCCGCTCCCTGCACCGTGAGGAGCGCTCCCGGCTGCGTGCTTGCGCCATTGATGTAGGCGATAATTGCATGATCGCCGTCGGCCAGGGCCGAGGGAACGACGACGTTGAGTTGGAACTCGCCGGGGAAGATCAAGCCGGCAAACGTCACGGTGGCGTTCAAGCCGCCAATGGTGACCGTGGGGAGCGGTGCAATCGTGCCCCCTTGAGTCGGCGATCCGCCGACAATAGGCAGTGACGTCGGCCCGAATCCGTTGGCAAAGAGCACGATGGTCTCGCCCGGTTTCGCGGGAGTCGTCTGACCCGGGTACAAAGTCGCGGGGCCGAGGTAACTGCCGTTCGAGTGTTCGGCGGCAACGTAGGGGCCGGCGCCGAAAATGAAGAATGAAGGCGAAACAGCCTGCGCCTGCACAGTCACCGCCGGGCTGGCCGCTTGTCCGTTCGTGAGTTGCACCTGCACGGCACCTTGCATGGCATCCGGTGGTGTCAGTACGTTCACCTGCGTCGGGCTGATGTAATACACGAAGGCGCTCTTGCCGTTGACGGTAACTTTGACACCATCCAACTGCGTGGGCATCTGGTTGTTGATGAAATCGGAGCCCTGCCAGATCCGGGTGTCACCCGCGGGCGCCAAATTGGAGCCTTTAATCTCGATCCAGGTATTGGGCGCGACCAACGGCACCTCGCCCTCGGCATTGGCCACCAGTGTGATCGCGGGACCGGCGGCAGCGGGCGGCGGCGCCTCAATCAGGATCGGCTTTGCACCGATGGTGACGGAAGCCCCGGATTTGATCGGCGTAGTATTGCCCGCGAGGTCGCGGTACTGAGTATATGCGGCTCCCGGCGAGTAAGTCGTTGTCCCCTGGGTGTTCCAGACAGCCTGGGCGGCATAGCCTCCTGTGCGCGTCAACCTACACGTCCATGTGCCATTGGCGTCGCCGGAACAGGGCTGGTTAATGCTTGCGCCCACCACCCAGTTATAGACCTGGGTATAAGCCACACCGGCAGCGGTAGGATTCAGCGAATCGTCCTCGATATCGCCCCACCCGAAAGATGTCCCGCCACCCCACGTGAACCAGGCGGCGAGTTGCAAATTCAGAGTGGCGCGGAGGCCGGCCTGTAGCAGGTTGAAACGCGCCACCCACGCCACCTGCGTATCGAGATCGGTCACGTTCTCGTTACCCCAGCTACCCTCCGTCTGGTACATCGGCTGTCCAGCCAGGCCGTTTTGGTCAAACACCGCGCGCATCTGCGTGGATTTGGTCATAATCGACCCGTAGCAACCTACGAACACCTTGCAGTTGCCCGACGTGTCCTGCTCGGGCATGGGGAATGGCGTGATCCCCTGGGCGCCCAAGTATCCGTGGAATGCTCCTCCATCCGCATACTTCGAGCCGCCCGCCTGCAGGTAACCGGTCATCCGGTTGACACTACTGTTCGGCTGTACAGTCCCCGCTGCTCCGGCGACGGACGGAGTCAACAGAATCGAATTCCCGTCCTGACGGATGATCGGATAGGCGGCTTGCGCCAGCGCCACCAGTTGAGCGTCGGTACCAGTCCACCAGAGGTCGACGTTGAACTCGTTCCAAAGCTCGTAATACCTGATGTGGGGCTGCGCCTTGCCGTTGTAGTGCTGAATGACGGCAGTGACGAAGTCCTTCCAATCCTGGATGTTGTCCGGGGGCGCGGTACACACGGTCAGCCCGGCGCTCCCGGTGCTGCAAGTGCTCTTGTCGGCGACGGCCCAACCAGGAGTGCCCGCGGCCAGAGTCATGGCGAAATTCGCGGTATTGGTCGCGTTGTCTACGAGTCCATGCTGCTGCGCTGCAGCCATGTAATTGTCGAAGGTCTTGAAGTTGAAGGTACCCTTGGTTTGCTCGATCGTCTCCCAGGCAAATCCCTGGTGGGCGAGCGTGCCGAAGCTGACTTTCGGGTAATCTCCCTGGACGGCGGACATGCCGAAGAACGTTGCTGGGATGGGATTCTGGGCAAGTGCCGTGCTGGAGATCACGAAGAGTATCAGTCTAGTGCTGGACACTTAGCAGCGCCCCCGATTGAGTAGTCGAACCGTTGTAAGTTGCGCTGATCGGCTGGTCCCCGTCGGCCAAGGACGACGGCACCACCACGTTGAACTGGAATTCGCCGGGAAACACCAGCCCGGCAAAAGTGACGGTTGCGTTCACCCCGCCGATCTTCACAACAGGCAGCGGCGACAGAGCGCCACCCTGGGTGCTCGATCCGCTAACCACCGGCGCCGATGTCGGGCCGAACCCGTTCGCGTAGAGCAGAATAGTCTCCCCTGGCTTCGCAGGAGTCGTGGCGCCGGGATAGAGGCTCGTTGGCCCAATGAAGGCGCCGCTGGCGTGAACCGCGGCCGCGTAGGGCCCGGCGCCAAACACGAAGAAGGCGGGAGAAATCGCCTGCGACTGCACTACCGCCGGCAGGCTCGCCGTACCGGCACTGGTCAACACCACTTGCACGGCACCCTGCATCGCATCGGGCGGAGTAAGGATGTTCACCTGAGTGGGGCTTATGTAGTAGACGAAGGCGCTCTTGCCGTTGACGGTAACTTTGACACCATCGAGCTGCGTGGGCATCTGGCCGCTGACGAAATCGGAGGACTGCCAGATCCGGACGTCGCCGGCGGGCGCGAGATTGCTTCCTTTGATCTCGACCCACGTATTCGGCGCGATCAGCGGCGCCTCGCCTTCGGCATTAGCCACCAGCGAGATCACCGGCCCTGCAGGACCGCCTGCCGCAATCGCGGAGTAGGCCTGTGCCACCTCGGAGCCCGTCGCGGTCAATTGGAACGATCCGCCTGAAGAAGCCAGCAGAACAGTGGAATCGAAATACGCCAGCGCGACCGAGTGAGCGCGAGCATAGGAGGTGATGTTTGTACGGTAAGGTTCGCTGTCGTTGCAGCTGCCCCATTCGGTGATGGCCACCGCGTGGCCGTTCTTTTGGGCAAAACTCACGAGTGGGTCGAAGTTCTGCGGCCAGTTGGCGTAGCGGGCCGACGCCGGGGTGGTGCATGTGCCCGAAGGGCCGGCGTACAGGTGGAAGTTCCAGACGAGATTGGACCATGCAAAATCCGGCAGTGAGCCGGATAGGATCGATTCGAATGCAGTGCCGGTGTCTTCGACAAAGATCAGCGCCTGTGGATTGTAGGTGCGGATCGCGGCGATCAACTGGTTTTGATTGTTACTCCAGGTTCCGCTGTCGATCCCGTGCATATCTTCCCAGGTGTCGTAGAGCACGGCGGGATCGCCCGCGTATTTCCTGGCGAACGCTCCCCAGAATGTGAACGCGGTGTCGATAGAATTGCCGGTTGTGTCCTGCGCGAGGCATACCGCCGCGTTGGCCTGGCAATTCAGGTCCCCCTGGTTGGGCGCGGGACAGTTCTTACCGTCGGCTCCGCACGGCGGGTCGGGAAACTGCCCGGCCTTGAGGATGACCACGTAATTCCCGTATTTCTTGGCGCGTTGGATGAGCTGATCGATGTAGGTCTGGTATGCCGCGCCGGCGATAGGCACCTGAACATTCGAGTTCCACCACGACGCGTTGACGAAGATCCGCACCAGGTTCATGGAGAGCAACTGGTTTTGCGCGGCGTACTCGGCGTCGGTGGATGTCGCCTCGGCGTTGCCGCTGCCCGTGCCGCTGCGATTGAGCCCGCGCAAGGCCACTGCCTTTCCGCTGTCATCGACAATCATTCCGGCCGAAGACACGTGCAGCGGGCGGAAACCCGGATTCTGGGCGCAGGCAGCAGCCCCGAGAAGCAGCAGGATCGCGGTCTTCATTGGATCGTGATCCACATGGGGCTGACCCAGACGATCTGCCCGTCGGTCTGCAACCCGCGCACGTAGTAGTAGCTGGTTTTTCCCTTGACGGCGCTCTGATCCTGATACGTGAAAGAGACCACGCGATCGCCGCTGGTCGAGTAGATCACGTTGCCGTCTTTCACCAGCACCACGTTTTGAAAGGGCAGCGTACCGAAGAGCCTCAACGTAAATACCGGCGGGCCGGTGTTCGCAAAGGCTTCACCCATGTAGTGCGAGCCGCTGCGGAAGTCGGCCAGGATATTCTCGGTCGATCCGTACATCCGCCGTTTCTGCATGGCATCGAGGACGGCGGCCCGCGTCGGCGAGGTTACCCATAGATTCGTGTATGAGATGTGCGTCGATACGTGGTCGCTGGACGCTTCGAACCCTAGCTGATAGCCTTTGCCAAGGGCGTTGGATACGTAGCCGGCCGCCTCAAACCCCGAGATGGAATCGGCTGCCGTGTTCGCGCGCGGCGCTCCTGGCATTTCGTAATCCTGGCGGGCGCCCTGGTAGATTTCGACAAACGGCTCCACGACCGGATCGCTGTTGCGCCAGTCGGTCCCCTGGTCTGTCGCCCCGGTGTGCGGCGCCGAAAGCCCGCCGAAGAAATGCAGGTAGGCGTAGAGCATGTTCGTGTCGGGCGCGGGCGTGGGCGGGGAGTTGGGATCGGCGGTGGGAAGGCGCGGCAGCGGCCGAATGCCGCGCTTGGCAAATACGATGTTCCGGTGGCCCTCGGGATACGCGATGCTGCGCTCGTAGTAATACATGGGAACGAACCTGGTTCCCAGCGCGAAGGCATCGGTGAATTTCTGCATGATCCACCAGGTGTACTCGCGCCCGCTGCCGTTATCGTGGTCGCAGCAGCCCACCCAATCGAGCCCGGCGGCGTCGATGAAGTACCGGTAGCTGTCGATCAGCGGGCCGTCGCGCTCGCCGTCGAAGGAGATCTCGCTGTGGCGGTGGAAATCTCCACGCATCAGCCGGAGCGCCTGTCCGTTGACGGTCGGCTGGTAGCTCCGATTCAGCGTGTCGGCCGCGGCCTCGGACGCTACTGAGGGATCCGGGGTAGCGGGCGTGACGGAACCGATCTTCTGCAACACCGGCGACTGCTGCGTCCGATTGACCGCGAGCTCGAGAGCAAAAATATCGGATTGGCACGAATCGTTGGCCGGCGTGCCGCCCGGAAGCGGCGAGAGGCGGTGGTCCATGGAGTTCCCGATCAGCAGATGCCCCGGTCCGAGGGGCAGGATCGCGGGACGATTGTCGCTGACCGCGTCGGTATACGCGAGCACTCCAGGCCCGTGCCACTGCGCGCCGTCGAAGTACACCACGGCGCTGGTCCAAATGGAGCCCGCCGTCTGGCCGGTGGCATTGCTGGTGGAGAGTCCACTGCCCGCTGGTTCGCGGAACTCCAGATAGACGGTGCCCTCGGAGTCTGTAGCCAGGCGGGGGAAGCTGTTCTTGGGCGCCGCGGGAGGCGCAACCTCGGCGCCGGGCTTGCGATTCGTGGCGATGGTCGGGTCGGGCTGAGGACTATAGGGTCCCGGAGTGGAGGGCAGGAACAATTCCGCGGCGGGCGCTCCCGGCAGCACGCGGGCGACATCATCGCTGGTCACATACAGATCCGTTCCGATCAGACAGCGCACCTGGATCGTGTGGTTCTGATACAGCGCGATACCGGTGGTGTCGTACAGTCCCCAATCCTTGCCCCATTTCGGACCCGAGACTTCATACGCGATCCAGAGCCGGTTCTGCGGATCGTAGGCCAACGTGCTGCGCGCTTCGAAGTTCAGGCTGGCGGCGACCGGGATAGGCGCGTCGAACGTCACCTGATTGCTGTTGAAGTGGACGCGGCGCACGTATACGTCGTAGTCGCCCTTGTCGTAGGTGTCCCAGGAGATCGCGATCTCCCCGTTGGGTGCGGTGGCAATCGCCGGATCCCAATCGCTGGCGGGCGAAGTGGAAACAAGGGTCTCCGCGGTGAAAGTGCTGCCGGTTTGCGCGGCCGCCAGAATCTCCAGGTTGTTATTGCGGAAGCCCTGCCAGGTGACCCAGACGCGGCCCGAGGAATCCGTCGCGGCCGCCGGAAACAGATCAGTGCCCGGGTCGTTGGTGAGGCGGGTTTCGGGCGACATTGTGCCATCCGGGCGCGCACTCCGCGCGTAGAGATCGAAATTGCCGTTGCGCTGGACGGAGTAGATGATCCACGCCAGCCCTTGGCCGTCCACGGCGACAGCGGCACGCATGGCATCTTCCCCGGTGCCGGTCACCGGAAACGGCCCAGTCCACACCCGTTGCGACTTCGAGTAGTGCATGAGCAGGATCTGGTCACCGCCCGCCGGCCGCGCAAACGGAGTGAAATCGGTGATGGTCTGCTTCGTATTGAGGCCGACAGCCTGGGTGCGGTCGCCGTGGGTGAACTCAGTGTAGACCAGGTAGACGTCGTCCCCGGATTGCGCCATCGCCGGGAAATCGTCGTCCTCCTTGGAAGTGCTCAGTTGGAGCGGCGCGGCGGTCTGCGCGACCAGCGCACTGCCGTTGAGAAACGTCTTGGTGGTGCCGAACGGGACGTCAGTAGACGCAAAAGTGAAATTGCCATGGCCGGTCTTGACGTCGAAGGTGACCGAAGTGCTGGATGCCGCCGCGGTCACGATGACGCCGTTCTCTTGCATGGGCCCGGCCGTGGCGGACGGTCCTGGCGGCGCCGTACGCGCGGTCAGCTTCCAACTGGACGTCCCCGAGATGGAGTCCGCGGCGGTGAATCGCCAGCCATCGATCTTCTGAATCGTGCCGCCGGCAGCGGTAATGGAGCCGTCCCAGTTGGTGTCTACTTTGTCGCCAACCCCCAGGATTATCAGGAAGGTCTGTGAAGCCGGCGAAGAGATGGATGCGGCCAGAGGCGAGACCGCCGGGTAGAGGAGACGTTTGCCGATGAACGTGCCGATGGCTGCAATCACCAGCAGCATGGCTGCCAGTCGTAAGCGCATACCGACTCCCTCCAGGTACGAAGGCGCCGGGACTGATAACTATCCGGTCCCGGTCATGTCAGCAACACAGTATACGCCTCGAGAGACCCGGGTGGCGAGTGCCGGGTCAGATTAATTTCTCTCCACCAACCAAGATCAGTCTTGCATGCGGTGGCGCGGTCGCCATAGAATACCGGCCATGACAAAAACTCGACTTTCCGTACTGCTGCTTGCTTCCGCGCTGCTGGCTGGAGGAATCGCTACCGCCCAACGTCCAAAGGAGAATATCTCCCCTGGACGCCACCCGAATCTGGCGGCCGCGCAGCGCTTAAGCGAGCAGGCTTGGCAGAAAATCGTGGCCGCGCAGGAGGCAAATGAATTCGATATGCAAGGGCACGCGCAGAAGGCTAAGGAGTTGTTAGATCAAGCCAACAAGGAGCTAAAATTGGCAGCGGAAGCCGCCAACCGCCACGCGAAATAACGCGCGGTTACCCTTCCTACTTCTTTTTGAACTTGGCCCATCGCGCGCGCTGGGCGGCGGCGATGCGTGCCCTGCCCTCCGGGCTCATTTTGTGTCTGCGGCGCCTCGCCTTACGCGGCGCAGCGGATGGAGCCGGCGCAGCCGGCGCCCGCCCACCCAGGCGGCGGCGCAATTCCGATATCTTCCCCTGAATGTCTTCGAGCTGCCGCTGATAGCCAACCAGCGCTGCTTCCAGTGTCGGTCGATCGAGGTGCACAGCCATAAGTTAAATTATAAGTTCTGAAAATCATCCTTAGCTATTTTCTTATGACATCGATGTGACCTTTCGCACGTGGAGATGGATGTGAGACGAACCATTCGCACGCTTTTCTTCGCAATTGCGGTAACAAGTCGTATCTGTTCGCAGGATCTCGTGCTTTGGTACCGCCAGGCGGCGTCAGACTGGCAGACACAGGCGCTCCCGATTGGAAACGGCCGGATCGGATGCATGATATTCGGTGGTGCGCAGAGCGAGCATCTGCAACTTAACGAAGATTCGCTCTGGACCGGCGACGAAAAAGATACCGGCCGTTACCAGAACCTGGCAGATCTTTATCTCGACCTGACCCACGGGACGCCACAGGACTACCGCCGGGGTCTGGACCTTTCGACCGCGGTCCACACCGCTGAATACTCCGCCGGCGGAACAAAGTATCGCCGGGAATATTTCGCCAGCGCTCCGGACCAGGTGCTGGTGTTCCGGTTCACGTCCGACAAACCCGCGCAGTACAGCGGTGTGCTGAAACTGGTGGACGGACACGGTGCAGCGATCGCGGCAGAGGGCAATACTCTCGTGGCCGCCGGAAAACTGGAGAACGGGCTTGCCTATGCAACCCATATAAGGATCATTGCAACCGGCGGGAAGGTGGTCCTGGCCGGCGACTCGGCTCGCATCGCGGGCGCGGACTCCCTAACTCTGATTGCAGGCGCGGGGACAAGTTATGTTCCGGACCGGGCCCGGGCCTGGCAGGGTGAGAATCCCGGCCCGCGTGCGGCCGCGCAGGTAAAAGCAGCAGCGGCGAAATCCTTCGCGGATCTCAAAGCCGCTCACGTGGCGGATTACCGCCGCCTGTTCGACCGCGTATCCCTGCATCTGGGAACCACCGGTGGCGGGACGGTCGCGACGGACGAGCGCCTTGTCCGCTACGAGGAGGGGGCCGAAGATCCGGGCCTGGAGGCGCTGTTCTTTCAGTACGGCCGTTATCTTCTCATCTCCTCGTCACGTCCCGGCAGCCTGCCGGCGAACCTCCAAGGGCTCTGGAATAACTCGAACAATCCGCCCTGGCGCAGTGATTATCACTCCAATATCAATATCCAGATGAACTACTGGCCGGCGGAAGTGACGAATCTTGCGGAGTGCGCGCTTCCTTTCTTCGATTACGTCAACAGCCTCCGTGGAGTTCGTGCCGAGGCAACGCGGGAGCATTACGGCAACGTGCGCGGCTGGACCGTGCAGACCGAGAACAACATTTTCGGCGCCGGGAGCTTTCGATGGAACCCGCCCGGATCCGCCTGGTATGCACAGCACTTCTGGGAACACTACCTGTTTACGCAAGACGAGGATTTCCTGCGCCGCAGGGCGTACCCCGTCCTGAAGGAGGTCACGCAGTTCTGGGAAGACCACCTCACGGCCCTCCCGGATGGAACCCTGGTTACTCCGGACGGTTGGTCGCCCGAGCACGGACCGGAGGAACCCGGCGTCACCTACGACCAGGAAATCGTGTGGGACCTGTTCACGAATTACATCGAAGCCGCGGAGACGTTGGGGGTGGATGCGGAGTATCGCGCGAGGATCGCCTCGCTTCGCGCGCGGCTCCTTAAACCGAAGATCGGAGCCTGGGGCCAGTTACAGGAGTGGCCCGAGGATCGCGACGACATCCGGGACGAGCATCGCCACACTTCGCACCTGTTCGCGCTCCATCCCGGACGTCAAATATCGCCCGTCACAACCCCGGATCTTGCAGCGGCGGCGAAAGTGACGCTCAAAGCGCGCGGCGACCAATCTACCGGATGGGCGATGGCATGGCGCATCAACTTCTGGGCCCGGCTTTTGGACGGCGGCCATGCTTACCGGCTCCTGCGCAACCTGCTGCACATCGTCGGCAAGGGCTCTCAGATCGACTACGGGCCTGGCGGCGGCGTCTACTCCAACCTCTTCGATGCCCACCCTCCGTTCCAGATCGATGGCAACTTCGGCGCGACCGCCGGCATCGCGGAGATGCTGCTGCAATCGCACGCGGGAGAGATTCATCTGCTGCCCGCCCTGCCGCCCGCATGGCCCGACGGCTCCGTCAGGGGCCTGAAAGCGCGCGGCAATGTCACCGTGGACGTCGAATGGAAAGCCGGCAGACTGGCGCGGGCGATCCTGCTTTCGCCGGTAGCTCGCGAGGTGAAAGTGCGCAGCGGCACGCAGGTCCGCATCATTAGTCTGCAGGCGGGTCAGCCAGCACAGTTGTAGCCGTGCTTCGGCCGCAGCCCGGCAACGGAAGTGCTACCGTGTAGGCATGCGCGCTCTCGGGATCTGGCTCTTGTTTCCGGGGCTGTTACTTTCGCAATCGCACCAAGACTCCGGCCTGGTCCGCGGCGTGGTGCTGGAATGCGAGGCCAAACCGGAGGGCGAGCTGAGCATTCGAACCGCCGACAACCAGGTACTGCGGTATCGGTTCGATCACAAGACTTACGCGGAACGCGAGGATCATCTCATCGACGCCGCGCGCATTCAGCCGGGCGAGCAGGTCGAAGTAGTGTCGGACAGCGTTCCCGGGTCGCTGCTTCGGTATGTCCGGACGATTCATGTGGTCGAGCCAACTCCGCCGCCGCGCCCGCTCACGCAGGGCCGCCTGCGCGCATACAATCCCAACCTCGACACGGTGCGCACGGGCAATCTGACTTACTCGGGAGTAGTTTTCCGGCTCTCGGCGGAGCATCTGCTGGTTCACACCAGGGAAGCCGGCGACCTCACCCTCCAGCTCCGCAAGGACACACGCTACATCCAAGACGGCCAGGTAGTGGAAGCCGCCGACCTGAAGCCGAACATGCGCGTCTTCATTCGCGCGGGTAAAGACCTCTACAACGAGCTGGAAGCCTACCAGGTCATCTGGGGCAAGATTCTCACCCCGCAGTAGCGCTACAATCGCGCTTTCATGAGAGGTCCGAGCCTGAAATCTCTCGCCGTCTGCGCGCTCCTGTCGGGAGCCGGATGGCTGGCGTTCGCCCAGACGCCCAAGCCCAAGCTGCAAGCCCTGATTATCACCGGCCAGAACACCGCCAGCCACGACTGGCACGGCACCACTCCGGTGCTTCGCAAACTTCTGGAGGATACCGGCCGCTTCGAAGTTCGCGTCGACGAGGAATTCCGCGGGGCCGGTCCGGAAACGCTGGCACCCTACGACGTGGTTATTCTCAGCTATTACGACGGCCGCAAGCCCGAGCTCCGCTGGGGCGAACGCGCCGACGGCGCGCTGCTGAACTATGTCCGCGGCGGAAAAGGTGTGGTGATCTACCACTTCGCCATGGCCGCCTTCGATGGCTGGAGCGAATACGAGAAGCTCTGCGGCGCCAACTGGCGGCCCAACAACGGCCATCACTCGGCGCGCCACGATTACACCGTCACCATCAAGGATCAGAACCATCCGATCACTCGCGGCATGAAGACCACGTTCCCGCAGGCCAACGACGAGCTCTACGCCAATCTGAAATGGCAGCCCGAGGGCAGTTTCCATGTTCTGGCCACGGCATGGGACGATCACAAGCTGTACAGGCAGGGCGAGAAGCAGCCCATCCCGGGCGCGGGCCTCGATCAGCCGATGCTGTGGACGGTCAACTACGGGTCCGGGCGCGTCTTCGTCACCGCCATGGGCCACGACGCGGACGCCATGAAGCTACCTGGCTTCATCGCCACGCTGACCCGCGGCACCGAATGGGCGGCCACGGGCGACGTTACTATCCCGCTTCCGCAGGAGTTGAGATAACCCTTCGATGGTGCGGCAGATCCCGGGGATGGAATGAACGCAACCTGTTAAAATTCAGGGGAGCGTGAAGGGCAAAGCAGCCGAGAAAAAGATCAATCCCGCGTGGCTGCCGGCCGCCGTCCTGCTGCTTACGTTCTTCGCTTACTCCAACACCTTCGGCGTCGGCTTCTTCCTGGATAACGAAGAGATCATTCTGAAGGACCCGCGGGTTCATTCGCTCTCTTCGGTCCAGTTGCACCGCATTCTGACGCAGCAGTATTGGGAGACTGCGACCACCGGTCTGTACCGTCCTCTAACGACGCTCTCCTATCTGTTCAACTATGCGATCCTCGGCAACGGCGCGAACCCGGAAGGCTACCACTGGGTCAACCTGCTGCTGCATCTTGTGAACACGTGCCTGGTGTATCTGCTGGGGCTGGCGATCTTCGCACACGCGCCGATGGCCGCGCTTCTGAGCGCGCTGTGGGCCCTTCACCCGGCGCATACCGAAGCCGTCACCAACATCGTAGGGCGGGCCGACCTGCTGGCCGCGTTCGGCGTGCTGGGCGCGCTGCTCTGCCATCGAAGGGCGCTCACCTCTGGCGGCCGCCAGAGAGCCGCCTGGATCGGGGGCGTGGTTTTGGCATCCGCCGCTGGGGTCTTCGCCAAGGAGAGCGGCGTGGTAGCGATCGGTGTCCTGGTGGCCTGGGACCTCACCTTCGGCGGCTCCGTGCCATGGCGCCTGCGTGTCCCCAGCTACATCGCCGCGGTTGTTCCCTGCGCCGCATACCTCTATGTCCGCGCGCAGGTGCTGGCCAATTCGCCCTTTCTGCCGACGGCGTACACCGACAATCCCCTGCTCGGCGCAGATTTCTGGACGGCGCGGCTGACGGCCGTCAAGATCATCGGCAGGTATCTCCTGCTCCTGCTTTGGCCCGCCCGGCTCTCCTACGACTACTCGTACAACGAGATTCCCCTCGGCGCCGACATCCAGGCTGTGTGCTCCCTGCTGGGCTGCCTTGCGGCGGCAGGCCTGGCTCTGTGGTGCCGGCGCCGGCACCCCGCCGTGTTTTTCGCACTCGCTCTTGCGGCGATTACATTCGCGCCGGTATCGAACCTCGCGGTCATCATCGGCACCCCGATGGGCGAGCGCTTCCTGTACCTGCCCGCCATCGGTGCGCTGGCCTGCGCCGTGTGGGCAGCCCGGCATTGGCAGGTCTTCACCAGGAATCGTAACGCCGCCATCGCGCTCACCGGGGTGGTCCTGATCGCGTTATTGGCCCGCACCTATGCGCGCAATGGCGACTGGATCGACCAGCACCGATTTTGGCGCACCGGTGTGGAAGCGGCTCCCGGCAGCTACAAGACGCACATCAACGTGGCCACTACCACTGCATTCCTCACTTCCGACGATTGGGACCGGGCCATCCGCGAGGCCGATCGCGCGCTCGCCATCCTCGATCCACTGCCCGATTCCAAAAATACCGGCCGCGCGTACCGCGACGCCGGCATGATCTATCGCGAAGTGGGTGAGCGTATCGCATCCAAGAATCCCGCCGGTATGGCTTCCAGCGGGACCACGCCCGAGCTCTGGTATCGAAAGTCGCTCGCCAGAGTGCTCCGAAGTGAAAGAATCGAGCTTGCCTTCGACACCATTTACCGGGAAGAGAACGCGCGCCGAGGCCGCCCGGGACTCAGCGCGATGCCCAGCCGCCTGTATCTGGAGATGGGCCGCACATACATGCGGCTCAACGACCTGGGACACGCGCTTTCCGCATTCGAGAGCGGCCTGTCGCTGGAAGCCGCGCCGGAGTTGCTCGAGGAGGCCGCCGCCGCTTACCAGCAGGCCGGCGATCTCCATCGCGCCGCCATCGCGCTGGAAGAATCCTACACGGTGGATTCCAACCGGCCTGTTCTGGGCAAACTCGTGGATCTTTACGCGCAGATGGATCCCGCGGGCTGCGCGGTGAGCCGTGAGGCCGGGCAGGCGGCACTCAATCCCGATTGTCCCCTGGTACACCGCGATATCTGCGCTGCTTCGCGCAGCATTGCCCAGACGTACGCAAATCGCGGACAGCCGTTCGAGGCCGGCGCCGTCCGGAAGCGAGCCGTGGAGTACCTGGGTTGTGCCGCAGAACTTGTGAATTAACGAGTTGTGCCGGGAGCGTCTCAAGCCGTAGACTGTCTGGAAGACTTCTATGGCACTCCAACTCAGCCTGGGCAGCATCGGCGCCGTCAACCTCGCGGCCGACGGCGACCTCTCCAAACGCCTGCAACCCGGCATCGACACGCTGGTGAGGTTCGACCCGCGCGTGCTCAACGTACTCCCCACGCGGATCGCGGATCTCCCGTCAGGCTCGATCTCCAGCGATTTCAGCTTCGACGTCGGCCCGAGCTGGCAGGTCAGCCAAGCTGTCGGGATCACGCTCTCGATAGAGCCGGAGGCCTCGTGCTCGCTGGGACTCATCAAGCCGGGAGAGGAACTGTTCCAGCTCGACGTCGCCAACGACAACACACCCGTGAACGCCGCGCCGGGGTGCTACTACGTGTCCATCGGCCTCGAATGCGGCCTGACGCTCGACGCGGGGGCGCAGTGGAGCAACGGCAGCTTCGGGATCAGCGGCGACGTCTCGGCGGGGGCGAAGTTCCGTATCTGCAACTACTGCAAGGTGCCGGAATCGGCTACGCTCAGCGACGCCCTGGTGCAGGCTTTCTCCCATTTTGCGCTGCCCTTTCAGCAGGCGAGCGTGGCCGCGATGCCCGACGGGAATTACATCGAGTTCGAATTCATCGGCAAGCTGGCGTTGGGCTTCGGCGCCACCTACGGATTTTCCGGGCTCTTCCTGGCCGGCCGCAGCAACGGCGAGGTTGCGGCCTCGTTTACCAGCGCGGTGGGCCAAGGGGTGATCTCGGCGAAACCCAGTTACCAGGTGGGCGCCGCCTTCAAGCTTCAATACGAGCATA
>Ga0335069_10003460_pt1 | contig 23830 bp, 13 predicted proteins | sample Lox_Sample_11_FD_206714 | JGI IMG/M metagenome (GOLD analysis project Ga0335069, IMG submission 206714) | Soil microbial communities from Loxahatchee National Wildlife Refuge, Florida, United States - Lox_Sample_1.1 | ecosystem: Environmental > Terrestrial > Soil > Wetlands | place: USA... | reverse complement strand
TAACAATTGCACGGTTTTCGTTTAGAAGTGCGTTCAGCAAACTTGATTTACCGACGTTTGGCTCGCCAACAATTGCAACTTTAATACCTTCGCGGTACACTTTTCCAATTTGATAGGTCTCGATAAGTTTTTGTATTGCTTCCGCCGCATAGGTGATTTGGACTTCCACTTTTTTCTTGTCAACGAATTCTAAATCCTCTTCAACAAAGTCTAATTCCAGCTCAAGCATCCCAACGATTTGAATTAACTCTTCACGAAGCATTTTAATCTTCGCGGACAAAACTCCTTCAAGCTGCTCCAGCGATGATTGTCGCGCTTTATCCGATTGTGCGTGAATTAAATCGGCGACCGCTTCAGCCTGTGAAAGGTCCATTTTGCCATTTAGAAATGCGCGGCGCGTAAATTCTCCTGGGTCGGCCTGTCGTGCTCCCGCAAGGATAATGGCTTCTAAAATTCTCCGCGTCACCAAAACACCGCCATGACAGCTTATCTCGACCGTATCTTCTCCCGTATAGCTGTGTGGTGATTTAAAAATAGTACAAATTACTTCGTCGATGATCTTTTGGGATTCATTGATAAAATTTCCGAGGTGCGCGGTATGTGTTTTGGCGTTTGCAATATTTATTTTTCCCGAAAATAGTTTCGCTACAATTTCGAAGGACTTCATTCCGCTCACACGAAGAACGGCGATGCCGCTCTCTCCTATCGGAGTGGAAATGGCAACTATCGTATCTGTAAATCGCTGCAACATGGTTTTAAAATGTACGAAACGCTCTCTCGTTTAACAACCGTTTATAAACAAGAACGCCTTGCACAGGGCAAGGCGTTCCAGAGAAATTATTTTCTTTCTATTTATTTTTTTAACCGCGGCATATCTTTCGCAAGTTTAAAAATGCCGCCGCGATTTTTCTTTTTCGGTTCGACTTTGCGCAGCGGTTCATCCTCATGTTTTTTGTTGATGAATATTTGTTGAACAATGCCAATGACATTGAAGACGGCATAATACAAATTCAGTCCGGATGGCAAACTGTTGAAGACCAAGGTCATCATAATCGGCATCATCCAGATCATACTCTTTTGTCGCGGATCTTGTACGGTTTGCTTGCTTTGTATAAACATGGAAACACCCATCAGCAATGCAATGCCGCTGATTTCACTTCCCATAATCGGAATGCCAAACGGTAACGTATAAATTACATCGGGACTCGAAAGATCTTTAATCCACCAGATGAAGCTCGAGTGGCGCAGTTCGATCGCGCCGCGAAAGACAGCATATAACGCGTACATAATCGGAAGCTGGAACAACAGCGGCAAACAACCGCCAGCGGGATTGACACCGTATTCTTTGTAAAGATTCATCACCGCTTGATTCATGCGCTGCGGATCGTCTTTGTATTTTTCCCGAATCTCGTCCATCATTGGCTGTAACTTTTGCATTTTCTTCATCGATTCCATTTGTTTCTTGGAAAGCGGATGCAAAGCAAGTTTTATAAGAATCGAAAATATAATGATGACCAACCCCCAGTTCGATACAACCGAATGAATCGCCAAAAAAATCGGCAGCATAATGTACTCTGAAATTGGACGGACCAGCCATGCCCAACCAAGACTCATGATGTTTTCTAATCCAACGTTGTACGACTTGAGAATGCTGTGCTGCAACGGGCCAAGAAATACTTTAATAGCAGTGCCTTCGCTTACTCCGCCTTTGTACGGCATTTTCAGAGAGATTGCATAGGATTCAAGCGCTCCATTGCTCGGCATCGCTCTGCGATTTCCTTCCAGATATGCACCTTCACTGACAACATCTATCGGTATCATTGCAATACCAAAATATTTATCGCGCGTTGCTACCCAGTTCACTGCACCGGAAATTTCTTTCTGTTCTTTCTGGTCGATTTTTGTCGCATCGATTTGTGTAAGTTCGCCGCCAGCATACGCATATCCAGCAGCAAAATTAGATTCTTCAATACTGTTGCGTTCGGCATATCGAATGCCATGCTCCCACAGAACTTCATATTGATAGTTTGCAACAACCGATGATAAATTTTCAAATTGGATTTTTTCATCAAACCCATATTCCCCATTGTGAAACTTCAATCGCTTAATAAGCATTCCGCCATTTGATGCGGGAAGAGAAAAAACTATTTCAAATTCAAAAGTTCCGGTTCTTTTTATGATCGTTTCAGGCGCTTGAACATCAAAATACAAATCGTGCGTATTGATCACGCGGCCATCGGACGTCGTTAATAAAACAGACAGGTCGCCCTGATGATCATAATCGACCAACTGAACCGGTTTTCCATCCCATGTTTGATAGTTTTTTAACTCCCATGTTTTGATAACACCGCCCTTGCTGGAAAGCTGGGCACGATAGAGTTCTGTTTCTATCGTAATAATTTGTTCCTTGCCTCTTGCGCGGGAAGAAAAATATTTTCCGTACGCGTTTGGCTGCATTACAGTATCGGTGGCGGGTGCCGGCGTCGGCGCGGCTTTTTCTACCATGGCCGAGTCTTTTTTTACATTCACGATTTTGTCGCGTTGTGTTTGCTGCGGTGTCTTTGACGAATTCAACCACATCCATACGACGAGCACGATAAAGATGAGTATAAAACCTATTGTTGATTGGCGATCCATAAATTCAGTCCTTGATTTGTTGGTTACGGAACCGGGTCATAGCCACCGTATTTGCTGTACGGATGGCAATGTGAAATTCTTTTGAGTGATAGTCCTATTCCCTTGACGGGTCCATGTTTTTCAATCGCTTCAATCGAATATTGAGAACAGGAAGGATAAAATCTGCAATGATTAAACGGTAATTGCACAGAAATAAATCGCTGGTACAATCGTACTATGACGATAATAAGGCGCGACATTTAGGACATCAATTCGCTGGGGATACGGTTTAGCAATGCAAGCATTGAAGAAGAAACTTCGTGTAGAGCCACCGTCGTTGGACTTTTCATTTTACTACCTGCATACATGATTACAAGCTTTAATTCACCATTCATTTTCTTCTTCACCAACATCATTTTGTGAAGCCGAAAAGATTCACGCATAAGCCGCTTTATGCGATTTCGATCAACAGCCCTATGCAACTTTTTCGTAACGGCAAACCCAATATAAATATTGTCGGGCAGATTGCCATCGAACACATAAAACATCCGCAATGGTTTGTCAAGAAGAACGTTGCCAGCCGAAATGATGGTGCTAAACGCACCGAAGCCGCGAAGACTGTGAACAGGTACTTCGGGCTTCAGCATACAGGAAACTCCCTTGTCTATTCTGCAACTACTTTTCGTCGCTGACAGTAAGTCGTTTTCTTCCGGCGGCGCGGCGACGACTCAACACTTTGCGGCCATTCTTTGTCGCCATGCGCGTGCGAAATCCGTGGGCATTTGTTCGTTTACGTTTATGTGGTTGGTATGTACGTTTCATTGATGTATTTTAGTTTGTTGAACATGTTCATCTATAAGTTACGAAAATTGCTTTGCGCAAACAAGAATCTTGATAAGAATGTTCTTTTTAATTTTTTTCGCTTGTTAAAAATTTTTTTCGTTTTGTAAAAATTTCCCTTGCATGCTTTGTTCTATGATGCTATACTATGTTCCGTTTCTGGCGGAGTTATCTATTGTTGATAACTTGTGGAAGCTGGTTTTTCAGTTTTTTTGTTCATAGTAAAAATTTTTATCTTATTCAAAAAATAAGCTTTTTTATTGCATTTGTGCAATTTTTTATTGTTGATAAATTTGTGAACAAGCTGTGTGTTTATTTTTATTTTCTAATTAGGCATTATGGCATATCCTGTTGAAGCTTCTTTCGATTCTCATGCATTAACAGCATCCGATGTATGGACGCGTTGCCTTAATATTATTAAGGCGGATGTTTCGACATTAAGTTTTAAAACATGGTTTCAACCCATTGTTCCCGTAAAACTTTCTGAAACAGAATTAACGGTACAAGTACCAAGCCAATTTTTTTACGATTGGTTGGATGAACATTATAATACCCTCATTCGAAATGCCATTGTCAGCGTTCTTGGCGAGTCTGCACAACTTTTCTATTTTGTTGGCAGCGAGGCGGGGCAAAGCGAAGCCGTTGTTTCTGAAAAACCCGCGGAAGTACCCGCGCCTGCCGATATTGCGCATGCACCGTTTCATCCTCACGTTGCGATGCGAAATGAAAATTTACAATCGATTTCTTCTAATTTAAATCCGCGGTACATTTTCGATAATTTTATTAAAGGCGATTGTAATCAGCTTGCCCGTGCTGCGGCAATGGCGGTGGCAAATAATCCCGGCGGCACATCGTTCAATCCACTAGTCATTTATGGTGGAACGGGATTAGGAAAAACACATTTGATGCATGCGTTAGGAAACCATGCTTCCGCCATCGGCAAAGCAAAACGTATTGCATATATTTCCAGCGAAAAATTTACCGTCGATTTTATTGACTCTGTTCAATCCGATACGGTGAATGAATTTTCGACGCATTATCGAAGCATGGATTTATTAATTGTCGATGATATCCAATTCTTTACGGGAAAAGAAAAAACGCAGGATAACTTTTTTCATATCTTCAATACCTTGTACCAAACAGGAAAACAAATCATCCTTTCCTCCGATGTTCCTCCAAAAGAACTCAAAGGTTTGGACGAACGATTAATTTCCCGTTTCCAATGTGGACTTACCGCCGATATTCAACCTCCTGATTTAGAAACGAGAATTGCAATTCTTCAAAAGAAAAGCGAGGAGACTGCTTTTGAGCTTCCACCGCAGGTGTTGGAGTTCATAGCATCCAATGTTACACGCAATATTCGAGAATTGGAAGGATGTTTAATTAGTATTCTTGCACGTGCATCGTTGGAAAATCGCGATATCAATATCGATCTTGCAAAAGATGTTTTGCGTGTTGTTGTGAATGAGGTTCGCTCTCCGCTCTCTATTGAGCAAATACAAACCATCGTGTGCGATTATTTTGATATTCCCGTTGACTTACTTAGGGCAAAAACGCGAAGGCAGGAAGTTGTGCTGGCCCGCCAAATTGCAATGTATCTTTCGAAAGAAATGACTACCTCTTCATTGAAAACCATCGGTTTGCATTTTGGTGGAAGAGATCACAGTACTGTAATTCATGCGTGTCAAGTTATCGAAGAATATTCAAAATCCGACCAAACATGTAAACAACATTTAGAACGAATTCGGAAAAAGATCGATTTAAATTCTTAATGTTTTTTGTTCACCGTTGTGCATAACAATTGTGAATTTGTGTTTATAGACTGTTTATTATATTTTTTTCATAAAGAATGGTTTTTTAAAAATCATCGATACGTTTATAAGTTTTATTGTTATCCGCATTTTTAAAACATGTAGTTTGCCTTTTTGTTCGTTGTTTATCGGCATTTTTTCAATCACAATAAAGTTATCCACAGTATCCACAGTATTTTTATTATAGTTATCTTGTATATAGATATAAATTATATAGTAGGTTGTATCTCTCTCTTTTTTTAGGTAGATTTTATTACTAACCAAACAGTGTAGGAGTGAATGAAATGAAGTTCACAGTCGAAAGTATAGAATTACAAAAAGCATTAACGAAAATCAGCGGCGTTGTTCCATCAAAATCGACGCTGCCAATTCTCGAGAATATATTATTTTCGCTTTCAAAAAATGCTTTGCGTTTGGTTGCAACGGATTTAGAAATTTCGATGTCGGCAACAATCGATGTAAAAGGATCGGAGGATGGATCTGTTGCAGTTCCTGCAAAACGAGTGATGGACACGCTGCGTGCACTTCCCGATACACAACTTATTTTTCATGCTGACGGCTCGACCAATAAAATTAAAATGATTACTGATAACGGCGAATATAATTTAGTCGGCGAAAACAGTCAAGATTATCCCGCTGTTCCAGAATTTAAAGGAGAGAACGAAATCGTTTTAGACGGAATATTGTTAGGATCGTTAATTAACAAGACAATCTTTTCTGTCAGCACGGATGAACTTCGGCCTGCGATGACGGGCGTGTACTTTCAATTTAAAAATAATGAACTCCGCACGGTTGCCACCGATGGTCACCGCCTTGTTCGTGTAACATATACAGGATTAAAACAAGCAAGAGAACACAAAGATATTATTGTTCCGGCGAAAGCGCTTATTTTAGTTTCGAAATCGTTAGAGAGCGATTCGAATACAATTTCCGTAAATACAACGCACATCAAATTCTCATTTAAAAATTTTACGCTCACATCGCGTTTGATCGAAGAAAATTATCCAAATTATGAAAGTGTCATTCCTTTAGATAACGAAAAAAAATTAAAAGTAAATCGTAATACACTTCTTGCCTCTGTACGCCGCGTGTCGCTGTATTCCAGCAGCACTACACATCAAATTCGTTTTTCATTAAAGAAAAATGAATTACGCATTGCGGCAGAAGATGTGGATTTTGGCGGCGAGGCAAAAGAAAAAATTGCGTGCACCTACGATGTCGATGAAATGGAAATCGGATATAATGCAGGATATCTTATCGATATTCTTTCGCATATTGATACCGACGAAGTCGTGTTCAGTTTCAGCAGTCCGGTGCGCGCATCGATTGTTACGCCGGCAACAGAAAAAGAAAACGAAGATGTGTTGATGTTAGTCATGCCGATGCGCCTGAATGTGTAGCCGGATTTTAAACGAACGAAATAAATTTGATAGCCCCAGCCATGTTTGGCGGGGCTATCGTGTTGTAACAGAGGTTGTGAACGGTTGATAGTTCAGAGTGTACAGCTTACGAATTTTCGGAATCATTCTCGCACGGTATTTGAATGTTCACCGACGGTCAATATTTTTGTCGGGAATAACGGCGAAGGGAAGACAAATATTTTAGAGGGACTTTCGTATCTCTGTTTGACAAAAAGTTTTTATGCAGCGAGCGATGCGGTGGTATTGACAACAGGCAAAACAAATTTTGATGCAGAGGCGCACATTCTTTCCGAAAACGATGTGGCGTATCATGTCGCCGTGAAGTATGACCAAACGCAAAACACGAAAAATATTTTCATCAACAAAGCCGCCGTCCATCGCCCATCGGCCATGGTGGGCATGTTTCCGGTGGTTATTCTGTCGCCGGAAAAAAACGCCATTACATTCGGATCGCCGGCAGACCGCCGCGCGTTTATCGATTTAGTAATCTCGCAAGCAAGCCGGTCGTATCTCGAAACGGCAATCGAGTATCGCAAAACGCTAAAGCAGCGCAACAAGGTTCTCTATGAAATTAAACTGCGCAAAAGCGAGACCAACGGTGAAATCGATCCATGGAATGAAGCGCTTATTCATTTTGGCAGCATGCTGATGCGCAAACGAATTCTCTTTTTGAAAGAATTTTCGCCATGTGTGCTCGATGCATATTGCAAACTTACCGATACGGAAGAAATGCCACGAATTCAATATGCGCCTTCGTTTGATGTGCCGGAAGAAAAGAGCGAGGCGACCATAGAAAATCTTTTCCGTGAAGCGATCGGCAAACGATTTTATGAAGAGCGAAAAATCGGGCATTCGTTAGTCGGGCCGCACCGCGACGAATGCCTTTTTGAACTTAACAAGATGGAACTGCGAAACTATGCATCGCAAGGGCAGCACAAAACATTTTTAATTGCGCTTAAGCTGGCGGAATTTTTTTACTTGAAAGAGCGCTGTAAAGAAACGCCCATTTTACTTCTCGACGATGTCTTAAGTGAGTTAGATCAACAGCGCGTATCGAAACTCTTAGAACTCGCCGGAACGTTAGGGCAATCGTTTGTGACAACGACAGAAAGCAATGCCTTTGCACAATTACGCCGTCAAGGATTTTCGCCGCGCTTGTTTTATGTCCGGCAGGGAACAATAGAACGTGTCGAAGACTGGATATCAACAAACTAAATCGCTAGCGTCGGCGCTTGAATCGCTGATGCATGATTTAGGAATTCAACCCAAACTGCATGAATACGATGCCGTTATGTATTGGGAAGAAATTGTCGGCGACCATATTGCCAAAGCAGCAGGCGCTGTCAAAATAACGCAAGGCATTTTATTTGTGCACGTACAAACGAGCACATGGCGCAACGAGTTGCTGCTGCGCAAACAAGAAATTATTGCCAAGCTCAACGAGAGACTCGGCAACGATACAGTTAAAGATATTCGTTTTCAGTAATACAAAGAAAAAGTTATGGCAAAAGAAAAAGAAGAAATAGAAACAAAAGCATCCAGTTATACGGCAGATGATATTACGGTTTTAAAGGGATTAGAAGCCGTTCGTCGCCGGCCGGCGATGTATATTGGCGATGTCAGCGTTCGAGGATTGCATCACCTGGTCTATGAAGTGGTCGATAACTCCATCGACGAAGCATTAGCGGGCTACTGTAAAAATATTATTACCATTATCAATCCCGATGGTTCTGTGACTGTCGATGACGATGGCCGCGGTATTCCAACAGACATTCAAAAAGAAGAAAACCGGTCCGCCTTAGAAGTTGTGATGACCGTTCTTCATGCCGGCGGTAAGTTCGATAAGAACACCTACAAAGTTTCCGGCGGTTTGCATGGCGTCGGTGTGTCGGTAGTGAATGCGCTCAGCGAGTGGTTGGAAGTTGAAGTGCAAAGAGATGGAAAAACGTTCTATCAAAAATATAAAAAAGGCGATCCCGTTGCTCCCGTAAAAGTTATCGGCAAAGCCGATAAAAATAAAACGGGCACGAAGGTTACGTTTATGCCGGATGGAACGATTTTTAAAAATCGAGTTTATAAATTCGAAACGCTTGCCGAACGCTTACGCGAGCTCGCATTTTTAAATCCCGATGTTGTACTCGTTATAAAAGATGCGCGCCCGAAATCGAAAGAAGAAGAAACGTTCCATTTTAAAGGCGGGTTAACGGAATTTGTGAAGTATGTGGATTCCACGCGCCCGTCAATCTTGAAAAAAGTTGTTTATGCGAAGGGCGAAGGCAAAGATGAAAATGGACGCACCGTCGAAGTAGAGGTTGCATTTCAATACAACGACCAGTACAACGAAAACGTCTTGAGTTATGTCAACAACATCAACACCCATGAAGGCGGCACACACCTTGTCGGCTTTCGCACGGCGTTGACGCGAACGCTGAACAATTATGCTTCGAAAAACGGATTGGTGAAAGAAGGCGGCGTGCAATTAACGGGCGATGATTTCCGGGAGGGATTAACCGCTATTCTCAGCGCGAAAGTTCCCGAGCCGCAGTTCGAAGGACAGACAAAAACAAAACTGGGCAACAGTGAAGTAAAAAGCATCGTCGAATCGATTGTCGGCTCCGCGCTTTCCGATTGGCTTGAAGACAATTCTCCCGACGCAAAACGGATTATCGATAAATGTTTACGTGCCGCCGAGGCGCGTGAAGCAGCACGCAAAGCACGCGACCTGACACGCAGAAAAAACGCATTCGATTCCGGAGGACTTCCGGGAAAACTTGCCGATTGCTCTATTAACGATCCAGAACATTGTGAATTGTATATCGTCGAAGGTGATTCCGCAGGCGGCAGTGCTAAGCAAGGACGCGATCGCCGCTTTCAAGCTATTCTTCCATTGCGCGGAAAAATTTTAAATGTTGAAAAAGCGCGGCTCCATAAAATGTTAGAAAACGAAGAAATCCGCGCGATCTTTACCGCGATCGGCGCAGGAGTCGGCGAAGAATTCGATCCGGAAAAAATCCGGTACGGAAAAGTGATTCTCATGGCAGATGCCGACGTGGATGGCGCGCACATTCGTACCTTGCTTATGACGCTCTTTTTCCGCTATATGCGGGAGTTTATCGATCTCGGACATTTATTCATCGCACAACCGCCGTTGTATAAAATTAAAAAAGGGAAACAAGAATTTTATGCGTTCGACGACGATGAACGCGAAGAGATTCTCAAACGGTTGAAGAGCGAGAAAAAAGGAAAAGGCGAAAAAGAAGAAGTTGCCGAAGCTCCCGCTGTCTCAGAGGAAGAAGGCGTTGTTGTAAAAGAAGGCGGTATGGTGATCTCGCGATTTAAAGGCCTTGGCGAAATGAATCCGGAGCAATTGTGGTCCACCACGATGAACCCAGAAACGCGAACAGTGCTTCAGGTTTCGATTGAAAATGCCGCCGATGCCGACAGAACATTTTCCATTTTAATGGGCGATGAAGTAGAACCACGGCGCGAGTTCATCGAGAAGAATGCAAAGTATGTACGCAATCTTGATGTATAAATAATGCGGGATGCAATGCAAAAAAAGCAGTACCAAATATTGTGGCTGATAATTTCTCTGACGGTTCTTGTGGTTATAGCATTAGCGACAATTCACCAACCCGTATGGGGAGACGAACGGCACACTGTTGAAACCATTCAACTGTTTGGTGCGTCGCACTGGCCGCAGATACTGTTCAATTACCCGGAAGTTACGCCGCCGCTATTTTATGTTCTGTATGCGGCGTGGGGCAGCATCTGGGGATTTGATCTTGAGACGCTCAGAATTTTTTCGCTCATCATCGCGCTTGCAGTTTTCATCATGCTCTACAAAACAGCATTCCGGTTTCTCCAAGAGGCAAAGACCACATTTGTAGTAAGCCTTTGTTTTCTTATCAATCCCTACATCCTTGGGTTGAGCGGTTTTGTCTTCACCGACATGCTGACGTTGTTTTTTATCCTATGCGCGATTTATTTTTTTGAAAAAAAATTCTATGAAACAGCGGCAGGATTTGCCGGATTGGGACTGCTTTGCCGGCAATACGTTCTTTTTATCGTTCTTGCGATGTGGACGATGGTGTTGATCATGGATTTGGTGAAGCACACAAAACGAAGTTTTGTACGGTTTTCACTTTCGATTGCGATTGCATCGCTGCCATTGATGATCTGTATGTATATCTGGAAAGGAATGGCGCCACCGATGGGAATGGCACGTTGGATCATGCCAGATGAATATACATGGAATCCTCATGCGCTGATAACGTACATTGCCTTTACCGGTATTTATCTCTTGCCGATCGTTCTTTTTACATGGCGAAAAAGCATGCAAGAATGGAAACTCTTGCTGGGCGCCCTCTTTTGCGGCGCGATATATTTTGTGTTCCCCGTAAAAGTATCGCTTGTAACGCATACACAAACGGCTCACGATACCGTCGGGTTGGTGCATCGCGCACTAGATTTTTTTGTCGGACATGGAATTTTTGAATCCATCATTTTGTATTTTTTCACATGCGTAGGACTTTGGGTATTGTTTGTGTTCATATTGCAAGATCTGGCAGCGCTGAAACACAGGAATATACAGCCGCAAACCGTGCTTTCATTCTGTTATTATTTTTTTTTGCTGATCATGCCGTTTTCGTACCAAGTGTGGGAAAAATATCTTGTGCTTGTTTGGTGGGCAGCGGCAATTCGATGGACGCTGACGTTTGCGGGAACGAATTTGACGCAAGACCAAAATGCAGAGTACAGCTTGAATCTGCGGCCAACATAAAAAATTGAGATTGAGAACGGATTCATACGACTCAAAATGAAAAGAAATTTTATTTCGGATATAAAGAAAGATGTAATACATGGCAACATTGAATGAAAAAATAGTTCCGGTTGATATTGAAGATGAAATGCGCGGAGCGTACATCGATTATTCGATGTCCGTTATCGTCGCGCGCGCGCTGCCTGATGTGCGCGATGGTATGAAGCCGGTGCACCGGCGCGTGCTCTATGGTATGTATGGGTTGAGCAACAATAGTAACAGGCCGTACAAAAAAAGCGCGCGTATCGTCGGTGAAGTGCTCGGTAAATATCACCCGCATGGCGACACGGCCGTGTACGATACGATGGTCCGTATGGCGCAAGATTTTTCCATGCGCTATATGCTGGTGGATGGACAGGGGAATTTTGGCTCGGTCGATGGCGATTCTGCCGCAGCAATGCGTTACACGGAAGTGCGGATGACACGTGCAGCCGAAGAAATGTTAAAAGACTTAGAAAAGAATACGGTTGATTTTGTCCCGAACTTCGATGAGACATTGCAAGAACCAACAGTCCTGCCGGCGTTGATTCCGAATTTACTTTGCAATGGAACAAGCGGTATCGCCGTCGGCATGGCGACAAATATTCCGCCGCACAATTTACGAGAAGTGATCGACGGCTGCGTTGCGTACATTAAAGATCCGGACATCACCAACGAAAAGTTGATGAAGCATATCATTGCGCCGGATTTTCCGACCGGCGGAATTATTTATGGTTATGAAGGCGTCAAAGTTGCGTACACCACAGGACGCGGAAGAATTATTGTTCGCGCGCGCGCGAATATTGAAACAGGAAAAAGCGATCGCCAGCGTATCATCGTCAACGAACTGCCGTATCAAGTCAACAAAGCGGCGTTGATCGAGAAAATTGCGGAATTGGTGTCCGATAAAAAATTGGAAGATATTTCGGATATTCGCGATGAATCGGATCGCGACGGATTGCGAATGGTCGTTGAGTTAAAACGTGAAGCCAACGCGGAAGTTGTGCTCAACAATCTCTACAAACACACGCAGATGCAGACAACGTTTGGCGTAATTATGATCGCTCTGGTGGATGGCCGGCCGCAAACATTGCAATTGCGCGACCTGGTTCGTCATTTTATCGATCATCGCAATGTTGTCGTCGTGCGCAGAACGAAATTCGATTTGGATGAAGCAGAAAAACGTGCTCATATTTTGGAAGGATACATCATTGCACTCGACAACATCGACGAAGTGATTGCCCTCATTAAAAAATCGAAAGATGTCGAGACCGCAAAAACCGGATTGATGCGCCGGTTCAAACTTTCAGAGATTCAAGCCAAAGCCATTCTCGATATGCGCCTGCAGCGCCTCACCGGTTTGGAACGCAAAAAAGTTGAAGATGAATATAAAGAAACGATCAAGCTGATTGAAAAACTGAAAGCGATTCTCAAGAACAAGCAGCTTCAATTGAAAATCATTGAAGAAGAATTGTTGGAGATCAAGGAAAAATACGGCGATGACCGGCGCACGGAAATCGTGTACAAAGCGGAAGAATTCAAAATCGAAGATATGATTGCGGAAGAAGAAGTCGTTGTGACGATCAGTCACGGTGGATTCATCAAGCGCTTCCCGGTTTCCGGCTATCGCCGGCAATCGCGCGGCGGCAAAGGTGTGACTGGCGCAGCAACACGTGAAGACGATTTTATGCAGCATATGTTTGTGGCGAGCACGCATGATTATGTTCTCATCTTTACCGATAAAGGACGATGCCATTGGCTGAAGGTGTTTGAAATTCCCGAAGGCGGGCGAACCACCAAAGGAAAATCCATTAACAACCTTATTGCAAAATCGCCGGATGAAACCATTGCATCGTTTATTGCAGTCAAAGAATTTGACGACAAGCATTTTGTGTTTATGTTCACCGAACAAGGGTTGGTGAAAAAAGTTCTGTTGTCGGAATTCAGCAATCCGCGAAAGAGCGGCATTGTTGCGGCGAACCTGAAAGACGGCGATGTCTTGCGCGATGTCAAGCTTACGGATGGAACGCAGGATATTGTGATTGGGACGCAAAAAGGTATGGCGATTCGTTTTCATGAAGATGAAATTCGCCCGATGGGCCGTGCTGCCGCAGGCGTACGCGGAATAAAACTTGGCAAAGGCGATAAAGTCATTGGTGCTGTGAATTTGCGCCGCAAAGGAACGACCATTCTCATTGCAACGGATAAAGGATTCGGCAAACGCAGCGAGGAAGATGAATATCGCATCAGCCATCGCGGCGGCAAAGGAATTATCACCGTAAAAATTTCCGACAAGACCGGCAACATGGTTTCGATTAAAGAAATTATGGAGACAGACGACCTTGTTGTTGTGACAACCGACGGCATGGTCATTCGTCAGCATGCTTCCGACATTCGTCTTGCAGGGCGCAACACGCAAGGCGTGAGATTGATTCGATTGAACGAAGGCGATTCCGTTGCCGATGTTGCCGTCGTTGTGGCTGAAGACGAAGAAGACAATCGTCTTGCGGAAGAGACCAAAAATTCTTCCAACAATAAAACGAACGGTAATCACACAGCTGCCGAGAAAAAAGAAAATGGTGAGCAACCGGCGCTGTTCGATGAAAAAAAAAATAGTGCCGTGAAAATCAAAAAAGAGAACAAGAAGGCGAAAGAAAAACCGAAGGCAAAACAAAAAACGAAACAGAAATCGAAACCGGTCAAAACATCTAAACCGGAAAAGAAAAAAGCGAAACACAAACGAAAATAAACGATGATGGAACAACGGCCACGGAAGAAAAAACAGCGGTGGTCGTTTCAATTTGCAATAGTTTTATATTGAAAAACGCTACCGGAGTAAAATTTTTTCCGGCTCTCTTGACAAAAACAAAAGTTTTTCGTATGGTATAGTGTCATTATTTACTAAGGTAAAGTGAAACGTAACGGCAAAATAACGAAATCCTTATTCAACAGTGTTGGCACAGTTATTCTGGTAACACCTGTTACGGTTACATTCGTCGTTACCGTTACGACGATTATTGGCCTCCTGCTTACTCTTATTAGCCTAACGATTATCGGCTAAGCAGAAGCCAGAGGCCAAACGAAGCACACCACATTTTTCTCATTATAGGTTCACGCAGCGTTCGCCTCTGGCAGAGGAGAAACATTGTATTGCTTTATCCGAAAGGAATGCAGTATGCGAAGTGATCAAATTAAAAAAGGTTTTGAACGCGCACCGCACCGTGCGCTGCTCCGTGCTACGGGCTTGACGGAAGAAGATTTTAGCAAACCGTTCATCGCGGTTGCCAATTCCTATGTCGATATTGTGCCCGGCCACGTGCATCTTCAAGCATTCGGCAAGCTTATAAAGAAAGCAATTCGCGATGCCGGTGGCGTACCGTTTGAGTTTAATACAATCGCTGTCGATGATGGAATCGCAATGGGCCACGTCGGTATGAAATACAGTTTGCCATCGCGCGAATTGATTGCCGATTCGGTGGAGACGATGATCGAAGCGCATAAATTCGACGGCATGGTCTGCATTCCCAACTGCGACAAAATTGTTCCCGGTATGGTGATGGGTGCGCTGCGTGCCAATATTCCCACCATTTTTATTTCCGGCGGGGCGATGAAAGCGGGCGTATTGCCGAACGGAAAAAAAGCGGATTTAATTTCGGTGTTCGAAGGTGTCGGTGCATACAAAGCCGGCACATTGAACGATAAAGGATTAAAAATGCTGGAACGATTTGCATGTCCGTCGTGCGGATCGTGTTCCGGTTTGTTTACCGCTAATTCGATGAATTGTTTGTTAGAAGTTCTCGGCCTCGCCCTCCCCTACAACGGTACCGCACTTGCCAAATCCAAACAACGAAATGAACTTGCCGCTGAAGCCGGCCGTTTAATTTTAAAATTAGTGGCAAAAGATATCAAGCCGCTCGACCTCGTCACGCGCGATGCAGTTGATGATGTATTTGCTGTCGATGTGGCGATGGGCGGAAGCTCCAATACCGTCCTGCACACACTCGCATTCTGTAACGAAGCGGGAATCGATTATTCATTAGAACGTATCAACGAAATTGCAGACAAGGTTCCGCATCTATCCAAAATTAGTCCATCAGGACAATGGCATATTGAAGATTTGCACAAAGCCGGCGGTATTCCAGCGCTGTTAAAAGAAGTTTCCCGCAAGGGTGAAAATGTTTTACACCTTGACCGAGAAACGGTCAGCGGAAAAACGTTGCGCTCGATCGTTGCAAAGGCAGAAGTGAAAAATTACGAAGTCATTCGTCCGATTGAAAATCCGCATTCGGTAAAAGGCGGACTTGCGATATTGTTCGGCAACCTTGCACCGGAAGGCGCGGTGGTGAAAACGGCAGGCGTGTCTCCTGCAATGCGAAAACATTTCGGGCCGGCAAATATTTTTGAAAGTCAGGAAGAAGCACAAGCGGGAATTCTTGGCGGCAAAGTTAAAGCAGGCGATGTTGTCGTCATTCGTTATGAAGGTCCAAAGGGCGGACCGGGCATGCAGGAAATGCTCTCTCCCACCTCGGCCATTGTCGGTATGGGTCTTGGAGAAAAAGTTGCGCTGATTACCGACGGAAGATTTTCCGGAGGAACGCGCGGCGCGTGTATCGGACATGTTTCGCCGGAAGCAGCCGCACGCGGACCGATTGCCGCGCTTCAAAATGGCGACATTATTGAAATAGATTTCGATGCTCGATCGCTGAACGTTCAGTTAAGCGATTCAGAGATACAATCACGCTTAGCAGTGCTTCCGCCGTTTGAACAAAAAATTCAAAGCAAGTGGCTGCAGCGATATGCACATTTCGTGACCAGCGCGCACACCGGTGCAGTCCTTGATTCAAAATAGCATCAGGCAAAACGTTGACATCGAATCAAACAAATATGAACCAACAAAAACTTATGACAGGCGCAGAAATTTTAGTGCGCAGTCTTATAGCGGAAGGTGTTGAAGTTATATTTGGATATCCCGGTGCAGCAACAATCGGTGTGTACGATGTGTTGTACGAATTAGCAGGCGCCGGACGATTTGAGTTGCAGAATGAGGCAGTTGAAGAACATATCATGCAGGAACAAGTTGAAGCAGAGAATAATGAACACGAGGTTGGTGAAATTAATAAAAGGAACAATGTTATGACCCCGACGAAACCACACGAGAAGCAGCAGCCGAAACAAATTACCGGCGCAGAAATTTTTGTACGCAGTCTTGCTGAGGAAAACGTCGAAGTCCTATTCGGATATCCCGGCGGTGCAACGATCGGTATCTACGATGTGCTGCATGACATTACCGGCATCAAACATATTTTAACGCGACACGAACAAGGGGCAACACACGCAGCAGAAGGATACGCGAAAGCAACCGGCAAGCCCGGCGTTGTTCTTGTGACTTCCGGTCCGGGTGCAACCAATACCGTCACCGGTATTGCCGATGCGTATATGGATTCTATCCCGCTCGTTGTGTTCACCGGACAGGTCGCGTCGAATTTAATCGGCAACGATGCGTTTCAAGAAGCGGACATTGTCGGTATCACGCGCCCGATTACAAAACATAATTATTTAGTCAAAGATGTTCGCGACCTTGCGCGCATTATCAAAGAAGCATTTTATCTTGCAACAACCGGACGTCCCGGCCCCGTGCTTGTCGATTTACCCAAAGATGTTATGGCGCACAAGTGGACATTCGAATATCCGAAATCTGTTTCATTGCGCAGTTACAATCCTACAGTTGAAGGCAACATCAAACAAATTAAAAAAGCAGCAGAAGTGATTAACACGGCGAAGCGTCCGATTTTATATGTCGGCGGCGGCGTGATTAGTGCAAATGCGTCGAACGAACTTCGCGCACTTGCAGACAAATTAAAATGTCCCGTGACAACGACGCTGCATGGACTTGGTGCTTATCCGGAACAAAATCGTTTGTCGCTCGGGATGCTTGGCATGCATGGAACATGGTATTCCAATGTTGCCGTAAGTTATTGCGACGTGTTGATTGCCGTCGGTGCGCGATTCGATGATCGTGTAACGGGAAATCCGGATGCGTTTGCAGCCGAAGCACAAAAAATTCATATCGATATCGATCCCACGGCAATTAGTAAAAATGTTCCGGTGGATGTTCCGATTGTTGGCGATGTGAAGAATGTGTTGAAACAATTGATTCAGCATGTGAAACCCTTGGACACAGAAGACTGGTTGAAAACAATCGAACAGTGGAAAGAAGAGCATCCGCTTCGATATAAACATGATGAATTGCTTCGTACACAACATGTAGTTAACACATTAAGCAGTGTCACTAAGGGCAATGCGGTTGTGATCACCGATGTCGGCCAGCAGCAAATGTGGACAGCGCAATTTTTCCGATGGCAGCATCCGCGAACACACATCACCTCCGGTGGACTCGGCACAATGGGTTTCTCGCTGCCGGCTGCGATGGGCGCGGCGTTCGGACGCAATGACTTGCCGATCGTCAGCATCAGCGGCGACGGCGGTATTCAAATGAATGTACAGGAACTCGGCACTATCGCACAAAATAAATTGCCGATAAAAATCTTTATCTTAAATAATGGTTTTCTTGGAATGGTCCGTCAATGGCAGGAATTGTTCTGGCGAAAACGTTATTCGCATACGCACATGGTCAGTCCGGATTTTGTAAAACTCGCAGAAGCATACGGCATTAAAGGAATGCGCGCAACAACGCCAGCGCAAGCGGAAGATGCGATCCGAACAGCATTAGCATATAAAGATGGTCCGATATTGGTTGAGTTTGTTGTCGCGAAAGAAGAAAATGTGTATCCGATGATTCCGGCGGCGCAAACGGTGAACGAGATTATGGATAATCCTGAACCGGTTGTAAAAGCTGATGCAGATGGACAAAGCGAACACAAGATTATGATTCATTCAAAAGGATGACGGAGAAAAACAATGGCGCAAGCAAAAACACCTTCGACGGCGAATCTAACATCGGCTGAAAAAACGCCTAAGCAGCATACGATTTCGATGCTTGTTGAAAATCGATTTGGAACGCTGAACCGAATTGCCGGAATGTTTGCGGCAAAAGGATACAACATCGATAGTTTAACTGTCGGGCCGACCGAGGAACCGGATATTTCGCGCATGACTATCGTGACCAGCGGCGACGATCAAATTGTTGAGCAAATTATGAAACAACTCAATAAGTTGATCGACACGATTAAAGTAGTGGATTTAACATTCGAAAGTTATGTTGAACGCGAACTCGCGCTGATCAAGGTTCAATCGACAACATCAACACGATCCGAAATTTTACAAATCTCGGAAATCTTCCGCGCAAAAGTCGTAGATGTGAGCACGAAGACATTAACGCTCGAAGCAACCGGCAGTCAGCAAAAGGTAGATGCCATCATCAACATGTTAAAGCCGTTCGGTATTAAAGAAGTCGCGCGCACCGGACGTGTAGCGTTGAAGCGCGAATTTCAAGGTGAGGCCTAACGATATTATTCACGGATTGGAAAAGGAATAAAAATTAGTCCGATGGAAACAGAACAACAAACAAATTTTCCGCTGTACGATCCGCGCAACGAACACGATGCATGCGGTATCGGATTCATCGTCAATCTCCGCGGAGAAAAATCACACGATATTATTACAAAGGGAATTCAAATCTTGATGAATCTCACACACCGTGGTGCGTGTGGGTGCGACCCTGAAACCGGCGATGGCGCAGGTATCACGATTCAAATTCCCCACAAATTTTTTGTGAAAGAATGCAAACAACTTGGCATTCAACTTCCGAACGAAGGCGAGTACGGAGTTGGCATGGTCTTCTTTCCCGTGGAACAGCAGTCGCGATTGCAGTGCGAAGGAATTCTTGAACGCATTACAGAAGAAGAGGGGTTAAAAATTCTGGGCTGGCGCGATACGCCGGTGGATGCGGACGCCATCGGCCGTATCGCCCGTGCTTCGCAGCCGTACATCGAACAGTTTTTTGTTCAATGCGGCGCCGGCATGAAGCAGGACGAGTTTGAACGAAAGCTGTATGTTGTTCGCAAGCGCGCGGAATCAGAAATTGCTGCGTCAACGATCAAAGATAAAAACTTCTTTTACATTCCGTCGATGTCGTCGCGAACGATTGTGTATAAAGGATTATTGCTTGCGCCGCAGATTGAACGCTTTTATGGTGAACTTGCCGATGTTGATGCAGAAAGCGCCTTGTGTTTGGTGCACCAACGATTTTCGACCAACACACTTCCAAACTGGCAATTAGCACATCCGTTCCGATATATCTGCCATAACGGAGAAATTAATACGATTCGTGGAAACACGAATTGGATGTACGCGCGGCAATCGATTTTAAAATCCAATTTATTCGGCGACGATCTCAAAAAAATATTTCCCATCATCCAGCCGAACGGAAGCGATTCTGCATCGTTAGATAATGCGGTCGAACTATTATATCTTGCCGGCCGCAGCATCCCGCACACCCTGGCAATGTTAATACCGGAAGCGTGGGATAAAAACGAAAGCATGGATCCGGCAAAACGAGCATTTTATGAATACCATGCATCGTTAATGGAACCATGGGATGGCCCGGCAGCCGTTGCCTTCACTGATGGGAAAATTATCGGCGCTACATTGGATCGCAATGGATTGCGCCCCGCGCGGTACGTAGTGACAAATGATGATATATTAATTATGGCATCAGAGACCGGCGTGCTGGAGCTTGAACCGGAGCTTGTGAAAGCAAAGGGACGACTTGAACCGGGAAAAATGTTGCTGGCAGATTTGAACGAGAAGCGCATCGTTCCCGATGAAGAAATTAAAGCGCGCTTAAGCGCGCGCCAGCCGTACGGAACGTGGATTCAAGAGTATCAAATTACACTGGATAAACTTCCTGACCCGCCGCGCTCGTATGGATTTCATCCCGACGATATTATTCAGCGGCAACGATTGTTCGGTTATACGGACGAAGATCTTCGGATGATCATGACGCCAATGGCGGTGAACGGGCAGGAACCGCTCGGTTCGATGGGAACCGATACACCGCTCGCATGTTTATCGGATCGGCCGCAGCCATTGTTTCATTACTTTAAACAATTGTTTGCGCAAGTGACCAATCCGCCGATCGACCCGATTCGTGAAGAATTGGTGATGTCGCTGACAAGTTATATCGGCACGGAACGAAATATTTTAGACGAAACGCCGCATCATTGCCACACGTTGAAATTGGATCATCCGATTTTGACAAATAGTGAACTTGAAAAATTGCGCCGCGTTTCACAAGGCGATTTTCTTGCAACAACACTGCCCATGTTGTTTCGCGTTCATGGCGGTGCACAGGAATTAGAACGCGCATTGGATGGTTTGTGCCGCCGCGCATCGCTCGCAATTCAATCCGGCTATTCGATCATCATTTTATCGGATCGCGGACACGATGACGAGTATGCACCAATTCCAAGTTTGCTTGCGTTGACCGCAGTACACAACCATCTGGTGCGTGAAGAATCACGAACACAAGCCGCGTTGGTGATTGAAACCGGCGAGCCGCGGGAAGTGATGCACTGTTGTTTGTTGATCGGATATGGTGCAAGCGCCATCAATCCGTATCTGGCAATTGAAACGATTGAAGACCTTGCCAACCAAGGACGATTGCCGCAAGGGTTAGACGCAGAACACGCGGTGAAAAATTATAAAAAAGCCATTGATAAAGGATTGCTCAAAGTCTTTTCCAAAATGGGGATTTCGACGCTGCAAAGCTATCGCGGCGCACAAATTTTTGAAGCGATCGGCTTAAATAAAAATCTCATTGAAAAATATTTTACCGGCACAGCGTCACGCATCGAAGGAATCGATCTCGGTGTGATTGTCAATGAAGCCGAGATGAAACATCGGTTTGCATATCGTCCATTGACAGAAGCCGACACGGAACTCGATCTTGGCGGGAATTATCATTACCGTGTCAACGGCGAACGCCATCTTATCAATCCGTTAACGGTAACGAAATTGCAGCGAGCGGTACGTGTGAACGATTATCAATCGTTCAAAGAATATTCAAAATTCTTAGACGATCAAACAACACAATTGTACACCTTGCGCGGTCTGATGGAGTTTAACGCAAACACCAAACGCATTCCGATAGAAGAAGTTGAACCCGCGAAAGAAATTGTCAAACGGTTTGTTACCGGGGCAATGTCGTATGGTTCGATCAGTAAAGAGGCGCACGAAACACTCGCGGTCGCGATGAACCGCATCGGTGGGAAATCGAATACCGGTGAGGGCGGCGAAGAGGAGGAACGGTTCCATCCCGATGCGAACGGCGAATTGCGCCGGAGTGCCATCAAGCAAGTTGCTTCCGGCAGATTCGGCGTAACGGCAAATTATCTTATCAATGCCGACGAAATTCAAATCAAAATTGCGCAAGGCGCAAAACCCGGCGAAGGCGGACAATTGCCCGGGCACAAGGTCGATGCGATCATTGCAAAGACGCGCCATTCGATTCCCGGCGTCGGCTTGATTTCGCCGCCGCCGCACCACGATATTTATTCGATTGAAGATCTGGCACAGTTGATTTATGATTTGAAGAGCGTGAATCCGAAAGCGAAAATTTCCGTAAAACTTGTTTCGGAAGTCGGCGTCGGAACTGTTGCAGCCGGTGTTGCCAAAGCGCATGCCGATTCGATTCTCATCAGCGGCGACAACGGCGGAACAGGAGCTTCACCGCTTACATCGATTAAGCATGCGGGCATTCCGTGGGAACTCGGCCTTGCCGAAACACAACAAGTGCTGGTGATGAATGATTTGCGCAGCCGCGTGCGATTACAAACGGATGGAAAATTGCAAACCGGCCGAGATGTTGTGCTCGCTGCCTTGCTTGGCGCGGAAGAATTCGGCTTTGCAACAATGCCTCTTATCGCGATGGGTTGTATCATGATGCGTAAATGTCATTTGAATACTTGTCCTGTTGGTATTGCCACGCAGGATGAAACGCTCCGAAAAAAATTCAAGGGCGAACCGGAACACGTTATCAATTTCTTTTTCTTCATCGCCGAAGAAGTTCGCGAATGGATGGCAACCCTTGGTTTCCGAAAAATGGATGATATGATCGGTCGTGTGGATATGCTGCATGCCCGAGCGGTGCCGGAACATTGGAAAGCAAAAGGCATCGATTTGTCGTCGATTCTGTATTTGCCGACGGTTCCATCTCGTGTGGGGCGCCGTTGTCTTATCAAACAAGATCATGGCTTAGAAGGTGCACTGGACTATGAATTGATTGATGCGGCAAAGGATGCCATCGAAAATAAAAAACCTGTCGAACAAACTTTCGCTATTCGCAATGTGCATCGCACCGTCGGTGCAACATTGAGCGGAAGAGTTGCCGCGAAGCACGGTTCCGAAGGTTTGCCGGACGATACGATCAAATTTAAATTTAACGGATCGGCAGGACAAAGTTTCGGTGCATTCTTATCAAAGGGCATCACGTTCACACTGGAAGGCGATGCAAACGATTATGTCGGCAAAGGATTATCTGGCGGCCGTCTCGTGATTTATCCGCCGAAAGGATCGACGTTTGTGCCGGAAGAAAATTCTATCGTCGGCAACGTTGTGCTGTATGGTGCCACGAGCGGTGAAGTATTTTTCTGCGGAAAAGCAGGCGAGCGATTTGCGGTTCGTAATTCTGGAGTAACGGCCGTTGTTGAAACTGTCGGAGCGCACGGCTGTGAATATATGACGAATGGTATCGTCGTTGTTTTGGGAGAAACCGGAAAGAATTTTGCTGCTGGGATGTCCGGCGGCATCGCGTACGTGTTGGATGAAGTTGGTGATTTTGCCTCTATGCGATGCAACCGTGCGATAGTCGATCTGGAACCGATGACAGAAGACGATCAATATCTTGTTCACCGTCTTATCAAAAAACATGTAGAATTAACAGGGAGCCGGCGAGGTCAAATGATTTTGGATACGTGGAAAGAAAAAGTGACACAGTTTATCAAAGTCTTCCCGCATGACTATAAACGAGTACTCGGCGTACCGTTGAAAGCGGCGGAACAAAAAACCACAACAACCAACGTCGCAACAAAGGAGGTTGTCCATGGGTAAGCCAACCGGATTTATGGAATATCAACGCGAGGTGCCGACGCGCCGTGCGATTGCTGAACGCGTGAACGACTGGCGCGATGTGTATGTAGAATTCCCGGTGCAAAAAGTACAAACACAAGGCGCGCGATGCATGGATTGCGGTATTCCGTTTTGTCACAACGGTTGTCCGTTGAACAATATCATTCCGCATTGGAATGATTTAGCATATCGCAATCGATGGAAAGAAGCGATTCGTGTTTTGCATGCAACGAATAATTTTCCAGAATTTACCG
>Ga0335069_10003459_pt1 | contig 23833 bp, 39 predicted proteins | sample Lox_Sample_11_FD_206714 | JGI IMG/M metagenome (GOLD analysis project Ga0335069, IMG submission 206714) | Soil microbial communities from Loxahatchee National Wildlife Refuge, Florida, United States - Lox_Sample_1.1 | ecosystem: Environmental > Terrestrial > Soil > Wetlands | place: USA... | reverse complement strand
AACCCTTTTCGGTCGGATAGAAGCCGAACATGTCCCGCACCGAGCCCGGCGTGAATTCGTCCAGGTCCGGCGAGAAGTCTCGATATGGGAGACGGACGAGATTGCGGCGGCTAGGCATAGTATGGCCGGATTTGTATGCCGCCTCGGATGCGCGCCGCCTGTTCGTTCAGCGACATTCTCTCAAGCGCTTCGCGGTCGCGCGCCCGCGTTGCCCGGTCCGGATCGTCGACGACGGTCTCGCACATGATGAGCACGGTCGATGCGATGATTAGCTCGGCGCCGTCTTGCGTCCAGAAACTAACGTCCGTGTCTTCCAGGGGCGCCGGAATCTTGGAGCCGACCGTTAATTCAACCGTCCATGCGCCCGCCGGCGTCGGGAAAAAGCGGATGTAATTGGCGCGCAGCGACCATTCCGCCGGGATGGTCTGTACCGGCGGCGACACGGCGTCTTCGTCGATAATCTCCCGCCAAGGCACGAAGACGAGCGGAATCCATGCGCCGTTCAATAGGAGCCGGACTTTCTCGACTTGCTGGATCGGCTGGCCCGGAACGTCGGCGAGCGGGCTGAAAAGCTGATAGGACGAGACGCCCGGCCGCGTCGCTACATACGTCGTCTGTGCGGACGGATAGAAAAGCTCGCGTGTGTAGTATTCGATCCTGCCGCGCGCGTATGCGTCGGCATCGGGAAGTAGCCAGGTCTTATTCCCGAGGTCTTTGACGATTCTGTTTTTTACGTCCCCCCAGGTCAGGGAGTAATAAGGATTGATGATGCTGCCGGCCATTCAACAACCACTTCCCGATTCTTTCCACGCAGAACCATTTGACCACAATTCACAAGCCGTACTGCCGCCGCTTGTATAGGTTGTGCCGCTTGTGCAGGCCGTGGAATCGGATACGCACGCACGAGCGTGATTGTTGGCCGATGCAGCAGCAGGAATGGCGGTTCCAGCAGCGGAATATATGGTAATGAATTTGAAAAATGGCGATCCAAATCCGTCACCTGAATTTATGTAGCAATAACCTGGATAGCCAAAGTTGTAGGCGGGGGAATCGCATTCTATCTGGGTATATGAAGAAGAATTGTCTTGAACGCCAAAGTCGAGCTCAGCTCCAGTCCCGCCTGGACCTTCTTCAAACCAACTGAGAACCCCAGCTGTACCGCTGTCCAATTGGATATAAGCTATATCACTATTTGCGGTATCGGGTTGGATTTGTAGGTCAACATTGCCGTTATGCCCAGAAGCATTGTTGATGATGAGGGCATTGTCCATCTCGTTGCCGGATGTGTTCGTGGAGTTGAACACGTTGGCACTCGATGCGCCTGTTACTACGCCGGCTAGAGTCGGGCTGAAACTCCCGAGGCCGTTGAAAACCGAATAGCCATTCGAGCCATTCCACAAATAGAGCAGGCCGCTCTTGGGCTGATAGCACCAAGGAGCTTTCGGGAATTCAGTTGTGACGCTATCGCAGTATTGGCTGGAGACGAAACCGAACGAAGTCATCGGCGCGGTCTGGGCCAAAGCCGAAGACGCGCAGAGCAGACTCGCTAGAAGACCAAATAGCCATTTCAACGGATTACTCCCCGTGAATATAGCGGAGCGTTTCCGGCTGTTGCTTGGCCGGATGCTCGCCGTCGTTCTTCCCGCCGTTGACCGGGTTGTAGAATTTCGTAGCGTTGCCCGGATTCGTCGGCGTCGTCCGGGTCGTCTGTACGCCCTCGGCCAGCTTGCCAACATCCTGAGCCATTCCTTTGCCCATTTCTTTCATCGTAGACCCCTTAGAAATGGTCGAGCGCGCCCTTCACCGTATCGATCGCGCCGCCCGAAGCTGTGTTCTCGACATGGTGGACGGCCCGGCTGAAGAAGGACGGATTCGCGGCCGGCGAAGACTTCGGCTTTTCCGGATGCTCCGAGACATATTTGCCCATCGGCGTGTCTTCGCTGGTCGGCCGATGTTCCTCTTTCGCGTAGCGATCGTCGTTCGGGCTCGCCATTTACGGAGTACCCCCGGTGCCGCCAGTACCGCCGGTGCCCCCGGTTCCTCCGGTTCCACCCGCCGCGCCGGTTCCGCCAGTACCCCCGGTGCCACCTTTAGCGCCCGTACCACCCGTGCCGCCGGCAAACTGACCGCCGCCGGTGAACGCTACGTAAGAGCTTGAGCCGTCCCACACATAAAGAATTCCGTTCTGTGGATTGAAGCACCACGGAGCATTGTGGACTTCGCTCGTGAAATTCGCGCAATTGTAGGAAATCAGCGTGCCGTTGATGGTGCCGGGAGTAATTTGTGCCTGCACATCGCCCATTTGCATGACATAGAGCATGGCGATAAATGCGGCTGTCCCGATGACGGCCAGGCCGAGACCGATGATTCGCTTCATCACTTCTTTTTCTCCGGGTAATGGCCGCCGTGCGCCTTTTCTTTGCGTTCCTCGCTCATCTTGATGGCGATCGCCTGTTTTCGATCCGTGACCGTATGCCCGCTCCCGCTCTTGAGTAGCCCGTGTGAAAACTTGCCCATTACGCGAGAGCTAGGCATACGATCCCCCCGTCACCGCCGGCTCAAAGGCCTAATAATCGCCGCGTTTCTGATACTTCGAATAGACCTGGGGCGCCATCGCCATCGATCCGCCCTGCTTGGTCGATTCGACGTTTCGCGTACCGTCGCCCATTCCGCCGCCGCTCGCCGGCGCCGGCATGATGGAATCGCCGTAGGTCAGCGGATGGTATTCCTCGCTCATCGGATCGAGGTCGCGCGGATTGCCGACTTCCATTCCGCCGTTGTCGAGCGCGTTGCAGAGAATGCCGCCCGTCACCATTTCCTCGGAAGTCGAATAGCCGGCCGCGTCGCGCCGCTGCTGTTCGTGATCCATTCCCGGCGTGTGATTCACCGGACGGCCGTAAGGGTAAGCGCCCTTGAAAATCTTTTCTTCAGCCATTGTTCTCGCTCCTAAAAGTCGTGATTGCGTTTCGGGCCTGGGTCTTGCCCGGTTGCGCTCCCTGCCGTGATCTGGAATCGCCGGGATTCGACCGCATCCGTTGTCTGATTCGGATAGCCGGTCTGCATCCCGAAATCCCCAAGCGGATCGCCGGCCGGGGTCGACTGGACTTCAGGAATGGGATGATCCGGCGTCGAGGCCGCATCCGGTCCCATCATCCCGAAGAAGCCGATTCCCAAGTGCAGCAATTCCGCCATGATTCGCCTCTAGACGGTCGGAGTCGGGCCGGCCATGTGATAGCCGACGGCGCCCTTGATCGTCACGCTGTGCTCGCCAGTATTCGGCGCGGTCGTGACCTTAAAGAGCAGGTCGAAGAAGCCGCCCGAGTCGTTCGGCCCAAACTGGCTGTACGAAAAAGGCAGATGGCCGGCTACGCCGTCCTTCTGCGAGTAGTACGTCGCCGCCGCGCCGCTCGCCGGCGTCTGGATCGCCATGTACGACGCCGGATCGGGGACGTATGCCGAGCCCGAGCCCGTTTCCGCCGGCAGCGTGGTATTCGAGAGCACGTCACCGAGGCTGTAGGCCACCGTCGAGCTACCCGCGCCGCCGTCGATGACGGGCACATAGAGATACCACCAATCGACGATGATTCCGGGTCCGAGGCCAGGGAACGTCATCAGACGAACCGTGTCGTTGACGACGAAGTTGGTCCCGACGAGGAAAGAGAATTCCCGCGTCAGAGGCCATCCGCCCGGCGCCGTCAGCGGCGAGGCCTGATAATTGTCAGCGTAGTAAACCGTTGCCATAGAGTCTCCCTTTGCGTACCTCGCTTTCGGTCATCTCGTTCCAGTTGCGGCCGGTATTTTTGTTTAATTTCCTATCGTTTTTACGATCCGCTCGGGCTCGCGTAGCTCGAAATCGTGATCATGCCGTAATCCTGGGACAGGAACTGGACTTTCTTGACGCCCCAGATAAAGCCGATCGTGATGCGAAGCTGGTTGCCCGCGTCCAGCAATTCCTCGTACCAAGAGGCCCGCAGAGGCGCGCCCATGTCGCTCGGCGCTCCGCCGAAAGCCATCGTGGCCGCCTGTGCGCCGACGAAGACCGCTCTCGCGATTGACGTTTTGCCGAGGCAGCCGGGGCCGGCGACCATTTGCAGCGATGGAGAGACCATCCACTGATTCTGTGTGGCGTCGCCCCACGGAACCCGACGGGTCTGGTGCATGACCACGTTTTCATAGACGCCGATGGCGCCGGTGAAAAGCGGATTGCCCGAGACCTGTCCACCCTGCATAGCCAGAGCGAAGATATTGCCCCACTCGCCGGGATTGAAATTCTTTTTCAAATCGCGGACTTGCAGATGTGACAGGAACAGGACGCCCTGAATTTCGACGCCCTTTATCTCGACCGGCTTGATGGGGAACTGGAGTTGGCCTTGCGCGAGCGCAACCGCCTGGGGAATGAGCGACAGGCTGAAAAGGCCGTTGCTCACGGTCATGGCGGTCTCGTTACCGGAAGTCGCCGCCGCGCCGCTCGCCAGAATCCAGTTATTCGCGCTGGGCGCGATCGTCGCATTGTTGCCGACGTAGGCCAGATTCGTCTGATTGGTATTGCCGCCAAGCTGGTTCAGGAGCCCGTAATCCAGAATCTCCTTGCCCCAATTGGCGTTTGATACGACGGCCGAATCGCGCAGCGAAATCGGGATGCGCTGCTGCGACATGCGGCCTTTGAGCAGGATCGCGTTACGCTGTTGATTGATATACAGCGTGTCCTGTACGGGCGAGAGCGACAATTCCGAGCCCGATACCGGAGCATCGCCGAGGACGCCGGGACCGAGAGCATTCGGAATCAGGTCATATTTGACCGTATCGCCGGGGCCGGCCAGCGTCTCAGACAGGAACTGGACAAATCCCGTCTGGTCGCGCGCGGAAAGGCCCATTGCCGCGAGCTTGAAAGCGATCGTCGAATAGATCGCCTGTGAAAAGGCCCGTTCGGAGTAGACAACTACTGCGGTCGGGTCATTCTGCGCAATTACGGTTTCGGCCATAGTCCTACGCCCTCGCTCCTATGCGAGCCCCCTGGTTTGAATTGTGTTTTCGTTAGCCGTCTTCATCCAATCCCTCGAACGCAAAAGACACGTTCACCGAGACTGGCTTTATGACGGAAAGCCGGAAGGAAAACGAAGCAGGGTTTTGACGATCGACACCCCGCGAAACGTGATTCAGTATTTGCCCGTTCTCAAGTATCTGGTCAATACACGTTGACAAGTAGTGCGTTCTTTGGTACTACATTTCTGTGATGGAAATGGCTCGGCCACAGCGCCACCAGATTACCGTCGAAGGGTATAAGTGCCTGCGCTGTGGGCACGTTTGGAAGCCTCGAAACCTCCGCATTTCCCCAATAACTTGCCCAAATCCAAAGTGTCGGTCGGCATATTGGGATAAGCCTCGGCGAAACAATGGCTAAGCGCGACGATCCGACCGCGAAAATGTGGGCGAAAATGATGATAGAGCGGGGCATGGCGAATGCGGTTGGCATCAAACCGCCCGCGCCCCAAGCCGTCGATCGCAAGCGCTTGATGACGGCTCAACAGATTCGCCGGGAATTTCCCAACGAAGAAGCCCGGATACGCGAATTCATCGAGCGCGAAATCGACGAAGCCCGAGAGGCCGGCCGGGAATTCAAGTCCTGGAATGACGCAATGCGGGACGCCATGACAGGAACCGGCGAGACGGCCTATCAGCGCGCCGCGCGCGAGCGTGACGAATACCTAGCCAAAGTGCAGGCGGCGAAGATCGGCGTCCTCGGCGACAAGCCTGTGGATAATGGCACAACCGTTGTGGATAATCCGATCTTCAGGGATGCGATCGGCATGTACGATTCCGAGACGGTCGCCGCGCAGCGGCAGGCGAATAAATATCTGTCGATGATGCTTGAGCAAATGCCGCAGCGCGAAGTCACCGAAATATACCGGCGCGGGATACGGATTGCGCCCGTCGATCCGCCACCGAGATTGACCGACGCCATTCGCAAGGAAGCACCGAGCTTGCGGCGAGCGCGTGCATCGGAAAAGAAAAAGATCGAAGTGCCCGAAGTCGGGCCGCAACCTAAGCGTAAAATCGAATTGGATTAGGGGGTCATTGGAATGTCCGAGATGCTAGACATGGGCGGCGGGAACAAGGTTCCGGCTACTAGAGTCGAAATCAAAGAACGCCACGAAAAAGAGTCCGAATACGTCCTCGAAGACGGGAGCACCATCCGGGTTATTCATCCGGTCATGGCGATCTACCGATTCGATGGCCCCAAGGCATATGACACGCGCGGGAATCCGGTCTATTTCGTGATGGCGCAGCCGTTGCCCTTCACGATCAAGTCCGAGGCATTGATGCAAAAACCGATGGACGGGGAGAAGCCGGTATGAAGCCAATTCTGCGAACGTCCGTCACGCTCTTTGCCGCCGTGGCTTTCGGATTCGGGCTTTGCCTGTTGACAACTTATCGGCCGAGACCCAAGGCCGAGCCGATAACGTCGCCGGCGAAACAGCACAATCCCGAGCCCCAGGTCATCATGCCGCAATTGACGTATCACCCGGACCCGCCTTACACCGATGCGGTCTAGGAAGTTATGAAAACTCGGAACTCGAAACGGCCTTGCGGTGGCGGCAGTATAACGGCCGGTCGGCGATCGAGCGCCTGCCGGCAAACCGCATCGAATGAAATCTAGTCGCTGCGCCCGCTGGCATCAGCACTATCTGTGCGGCGGATTTCTCTACTGGTTCGGGAAGAAGCTGAAATGCGAATGCTTATGTCATGCGTAGGCTGGACCGCATGCTATACGCTGCTGGAAGTCGGAATTGCATTGATCGTGTGTCCGCTGCTGCTTTTGCTCTGTAGTCCGGGCCGCGCCCGCCGGCCTTAGAGATGGCATATCCCGGATTGGCCGTGTCGTCAGCGGGCATCTAGAATCTGTTACCGCAAGCCGTACAGCGTAAGCCGTGCATGGCCTTCCGGATTGCCCGGACGGCCTCTCTCACTATCCTCCTAGCCTTTCGCGGGTTCATCTCTTGGCCCTTGTCCCGAGCAATCGCCGCATCGTGTAGCGATTGTTGATCTGCGATTCTTCTGGCAGGTACGAATAATGCGCCTCATCGGGCAGGCCGCGTAGCCGATAGGGGTCTTCGACAAAGTTGTATTGATCTGGCCGGTCGATAACTTTCGCCCGGTCGACCGAGCACCGATAGCAGAACGGCCCGTTGCCGAGCCAGTAATATCCCCAGGAATCCAGCTTCCAGCCGCAATTGCCGGCGCAGCGAAGGCCCGATTGCGGCAGGGGATAGGCGCCGGTCTTGTCCGGCCTAATGATCGTATTGGGCGCCGTGTGGATCATTTCAGGAGCCTCAGAGTATCGGCCGGCGCGACTTCGATCTTTTTCTCGTTCGCCTGTTCGGCTTGCGCCATTTGGGCGGCCATCTCGACCATCTTGATGCCGAGCATGGCAACGAAATTCCAGTTGCCGCCGAATTTGATTTCCGCCGAGGCGCAGACGATCGGCGCCTTGCCGCGCTCGCCTCGGACAATCGGACTATCGATCAGGTCGATCGTCGCGTAGTCTGGTTTTTGGTCAGTCAGCCGCCATGACGTAGATAATCCCGGCGGCCACGGTGCTTTTCCTTCTGGCATTTCAATCCCTCGGTTCCGACCATAAAGTTGAAACTGTAGCTATACTTATTACCTCATCAACGACCACATTCGCACGACAGTCCAGATCGACGCGAAGCCATCCGCGAAATAGAAGGCGGAAACGATCCTTCCAAGAAAAATGAGTAATTACAGTTGTCCGAAACCAACCGGGTAATTTGCTGGCGCGAGGATCGTCGTCTATCCATCTTTCGGGGAATCGGCGATAAAATCCGAGCTTGTATAACAATTCACGTCTCAAAGATCGTTTAGCGACAACGGCAACTTGATCGGTATTCCCCATTTCTTAATCCCCTTGTTCTTCTTCGCCGGCGAGCCACATCATAAAGGCCGGCCACCAGTACCAGATCATCATCGCTGGAAGATGCGTTCGAACCAGCGCGGGTCTTCGGCATCCTGCCGCTGAATGAACTCGGCGCGCTGTTGCGGATCGGCCGTCTCCAGAAATTCAGACAGCGCCTCTTTGTCTTGGATCACCGGGCGTGGCGCCGGAGAATTTCCCGGCTGCATCGCCGACAAGCTCTCGCCTCGGCCGCGCTCGACCGATGCGCGCACCCGGTCTATCGCCTTAGCCGGCGCAGCGGCAGCCTCGCCCTCCGGATTCCATCCGCGAGCCCGCGCCGCCTTCACGATGACCTCGGGGACGCTTTGCCCCGTTCGGCGCGCAATCTCCGCAAGCTGATTGCGACCGTTGACGCTGATTTGATTCCGCGCGACTTCCAGGGCAATGTCCTCGGGCGCCGTTTCTCCGCCGCGTAACCGGGCCTCGCGCTCGAAAGCCGCCTCGTTCGCTTCAAGCATCTGGGCCGCGAGCGCGGTCAGGCCGCCCGTGTCGCCCCAAATCTTGTGTTCGCTACTCTCCAGGTAGCGCATCGCCTTATCGTAATCAGGATGACTCTGCCGGTAATTGGCCTCCTGATTCATGGCCGAGAGCGTCGACTGGAGATTCTGATTGACCGCGCGCTCTTGCATCAGGGCATTTTCGAGCCGCTTCAGCCGGGCATCGAAATGCTCAATCGGCGTATCGATCGTCGGCAGATCGTCCGATACGGCCGGCGTCGCCGGCGTTCCGCCAGCCGCAACGATCCGCTCTTGTAGCTCCCGGATTTGCTGCTTGAGTTTTCGCATTTCGCGAAAAGGCGCGTTCTCGGGTTCGCCTTTTGCGAATGGTGCTGCGGGCGGTGCGGCACCGGCATCGGCGTCTCCAATCTCGGGCGGCCCTCCCGTCTCGACCACATCCGGGGCGCCTTCAAGCGGCCGAGCTACTTCGCCGTCCGGCGGTTCCGTTGCTTCCGGCTTAGGGGCCGTCAAGGGCGGTTGGACCCGTCCGGTCTTCAGCCATTGTTCGACGTTATCTATGCGCGCCATCTGCTACCCCTCCATCCCTCTTGATTGTGATCGTTACGGACAATTCATTCAAAGGCGTCATTTCGCCAGTTGTTTCAACCAGCATGGCGCCATCGGCTGCGCTAAGGTAGAACCGGATCAAATCAGCGACCATGAAAGGCATGTTACGGACCCGGCGAAATTCCTTATCGAGAGCATCGGGCGCCCCGACCATTTTAAGCGACCATTTCATCGTATAGCCTGTCCGTGAACGGCACGCCGGCGGCGGCCCCGTCCTTGATTACTTTCAATAGCTTGTCTTCCACGTCCGGCGCGAATTCGACGTTGTAGCCTTTGACCTTCTCGGCATTTTGGACAGCAATGCGGATTGCTTCCTCGGGCGTATCGCCAAAGCCGAGCGCCGAGCCGACTTGATCCAAATGCCCATCCGGAACGTGCCAGTAGACGCCTTTGGGATCGCGGAATGCGCGGCGCATTCGGAATAGCTCGCCGACTTCATCCGGAATGTCGAATGCGATGAAGTTATCCTCCGCGTGTGGCGTGTAGAGCACGACCTGGGCGGCGTACTCGGCGATCGGTTGCGGCTCGACTAGCTCGCCGCCGGCGCCGGCCATGATGATGTCTGCCCAATTCGAATACAGCAGCCCCATAATTTCGCCCGGCGGACTTCCGAGGCGCGTCGCCGGATCGGTTATGTAGACTTCGCCATCTTCGGCGATCCGTTGCTCTGTGTGGAAATTGCCGCGCATCCCGAGCGTTCGCAAGTCCGGCCCAAGCGCCTCGACAATTCGAATGGCCGCCGGCATCTGCGCGACGTTCTGAACGCGCGCGACGTAGGCCCGATTCTTATATTCCCATCCCCACATCCCGAGCCTGGGAAACATTCCGTCAATTACATAGCCGTCATAGCCGGGCTCGACGCCGGGAACCGGCTTTTCGCAGACAAAGACGACGCGATGCGCGCCCGGCCCGAATGCTCTTTTCTTTTCCTCAAACCAATTCTGTGTAGTGAACCATGTTTCGTGATGATAAGTTTCCGCGTCGCCTCGAAAGAACGAAATTTTGATCCATCGGTCTTCGTTCTCGGGCTTCTTGAGATATTTTTCCAATTCGTCCATGCCGGTGATGATGTCCGCCGGCACAACCGGGAGCGCAAGACGATCCAAAACAGCCCGATAATTGACCCGATCAAGCTCCAAGGCATCCGACAGGCCGCAGCCCCAGACGCGATAGCCCTTTTTCCGGAGCCACGTCATCATGTCGCCGTCACCGCAATCGAGAAAGATGATGACCGAGGCTTGGTCTATGTATTTCTCGAACCAGTTGACGCGCGTGAGGCCGGGAATGTCCCCGGCCATAACGTCTCTAAGATGCGGATGCGAACTCATCCATTCGGAGAAGTAGAACGTCTTAGTAAAGCCCGGCGCGATGGCTTGCGCAAAATGCGTGAAATCGCCCGAATCGTAGACCAGCGCTGTGCGTCCGTTAGCCATCAGTCCGCTAACCTTACCCGCATATCGCGCTCGCGCCGACGGGCGGCCCCGCGCTGGCGCGCAATCTCTCGCCACACTTCCGGATGTTTGTGTTGGAAATGATTATCCATCCAGAATCGCGGCCATGTATCTCCGCGTTTCATCTCCGCTTCTGTCAGCCGTGCGATGTAATCGCAATGCCGGCACTTAACACCGGGCGCGTTTTTCATACCCTAATTGCGCATCCCTTGTAGACCGCGACGACGTTCTGAAAGAACTGGACAACCAAATCATCCGGGACGATTTTCGCGATGTCGGCCTTGAAGCCCTCCAGATCGCCGGCCTCGGCCGCCAGGTCGCGCCGCAACGCCCCATATTCCTCGCGCGAGAGAAAGATCACAGGCACTAGCCGAGCCCCGAGTTGGAATTGCGTCCATCGACCCGGTGTTTCCTCCGCTATAAATAGGTCAATGTCAGATAGGGAGATAACCGGAGCCTCAGCGCCCACCGTGCGCTGGCGATTGTCCGGTTGTGGCACAGGCTGGACGGTGGCGGTCACGGGCGCCGGCACGGGGGAAGGGCCGCCCGGCGCCGCGTGACCGTTCTGCGCGGCTGCGAGACGCGCAAAAAGCAATGCCGGAGTCGCCAAGATTTGACTTTCGACGGCGTTCGTCAAAACAGCCAAGGCCTTGCGGCCCTTCGGCGTCCACGGCAATTCTTTCAATTCCCCGAGAATCGCGCATGCGCGAACGAGTCGATCGAATTTGATTTCGACCGGCTGCGATTGTCGCCGCTTGCGACGCTTCTTCTTAACTGGCGTTTCCGTTTCTTCCATTGACCCCTCGATTTAGAAGCTATTGCCCCGCGCCGCCGCCCGCCGGCTGCATCCCCGAGCTGAAAATGTCCAGCGCGCCCTTCGCCAACTCCATGCTGTGCTGCTGCCGGGCTCTCGCCTCATTGTGAGCATCAAGCAGGCCCGAGAGCACGGCCGTTAGATCGTCGCGTTTCATGCCGGCCATCGTGGCTTGTGCTTTCGCAAAGTCGAGCGCGGCCTTCTGGCGCATGCCCTGAACGTGCGCCTGGATTTCCTCGACCGATCGCGCCTTGCCCCGGCCGCCGACCGAAAGCCCCTGCTGTGCCATTTGCTGTTTCTGCTGCGCGCTCTGCGCGATCGACTGCTTCAGCTTGTTGCGGAATTTCGCCGGGATCATCAGCATGTCGAGAATGTCCGGCAGAAAGTTACCCGTGCGTATCAGCGCCGGCGCGATCTGCATTACCTGATCCGTCCATACTTGCCGCGCCGTGGGGTCCATGTCCGTTTCTTCAATGAAGACTTCCGTCTTCGTATTGAAGGGCGACCGCATCAGCTTGAGCATTTGCGGGTCGGCTGGATCGCCGACCGCGACAAGCCGATCGTCCGCGAGCAACCGGAGATGCGCGAGCGCGATTTCCGCGTCTTTCTTTTTGAACTGCGCGAAGTTGTCGAATTCCGAGGCCAGCAAAAGCAGACCGGCGAACATGCGTTGGCGCTGTGAGGCGCCCGATGCCGATGTTGACGATGGCTGCGCGAACGCCTCGGGAGACAGGCCCGTGACATTCTCCATAGATTTCGTCGCAAACTGGAGAACGGCGAGCGCGGCGTCGGGCACTTGGCCGACGCTCTTTTCGCGAAACTTGCCCTGTGACAGCGCGCCCGTCTTGAGCCGCGTCCAACCGCCCGGCTTGGCCCAACTCATCTCAAGCTCTTTGGCCTGCCCTTCGTCGACGGCATCCGACTCATAGACTGCGCCGCCCTTGCCCTGATACGCGATGATCTCGATTAGCTGATTGAAATACCTGTTCGCGTATTCCTGGGGATTGATCAGCGCCTGGACAAAGCCATACCAGACCTTATCCTGTTCGTTCCAATTGCTGGTGACGGCGTTGAGGCAGAAGTCGTCTTCTGTCGGGAGACGCTTCGGCATCTCCAGCATGTATTGATCACCGAGTAAGTAAGTCCTCCAAAACGTCCGCTTTTCTACGCGGTCGAAATCCTGAATCTCGGCCTTCAGCATTTCTTTGACGTTATCGCGGTATTTGTAAAAATTCTTTGGTCCGCGCTCCGGGAGCCAGCGATCAAGTTGCTGGACCGGATCGTAGAAGTAGACGCCCATCTCGTCCTCCCACCACTGGAATTCTGTGATGGCCGCCTCGCCCTTCTTCGGCTGCTTCCCGGAAGACGCGATGCGGTTGATGGGCTCCGCCCAGATATAGGGCATGACGTATTTGACGACACTCGGCATTTCGCGAGATGGATACTGCATGTCGGCCGAGCTAGTAAACGCCTGAATATAGCTTTTCATGTCCGGCCAGCGACGCATCGCTTGGTCGACCGGGAGATTGCTGCATCGCGCACGCCAGCGCGTACCTTCAAGATTCTGATTGCCGGATTGCGGCCACATCATCTCTAGAGGCGAGATGCGCTTATAGCCAGGCAGGCCGCCGGGGTCTTTGTGCTTGTCGATGAATTGGTCCGACCACGCCATGCCGCAGATCAGCAAATCCTCGAACACGCGCCCGTGGTGCCAGCGAGCCTGTGAGACGTTTAGCTGCCACTCCGATGTCCGCGTGAGATATTCGGCATACGCGGCCTGTTGCTGCCGATCTTCCACCAGAGGCAGATACAGCAACGCCAGGGGCGCCCGGCGTTGAATGCCCGAGACAAACCGCATGAATTTCTGGACGTTGTTAAAGGCCGCGAGCGCGCGCCCGCGATTCTGCATCAGCGTTATATCGGAATCCCGGAACTGCTTGTTCGCGATGAACCGATAGCATTCCATCGCCTGTGTGCGGAATTTCTCGACATGCGGCTTGGAGTCCCGCATTTCTTTTTGCATCCACTGGACGAGATGCGTCAGGGGCCGCTGTATACCGGGGACTTTATCCAGCGACGGCGGCCGGGTGCGCGGCGGCGGCATCTTGATGAGCGGCCCGGTGCGCTCGCCGACCTCGAACTCGGGCATTGAGTTGAGTAAATCCGCCGGCGGCAGATCGTCAGGTAGTCCGAGCGTACCCATCTTCCCCCTCCGCTATCCTACGAAACGCTCTCCGCAATTCATCCTCGGTCGGAATATGATCAAGGAGCGACGCGAAGCGGCGCAGCGTATCCGCCTCGCTGGCACCCGGACGAGAATCCAGCGCGCGATCGCGCTGGCGCTGTTTCAATTGTCGCGCGAATTTCCCCAACGCTGCACCCTGATTGTTAGCTTCCCTTCTAAATTGGTCCCTTTGAGCAATTGGCGCAGCGTATGATTCGCGATCTTCTGCATACGCGCGCAGCTTTCGGGGGACGCCCATACTTTCTCGGCGTCCGTAGGCGGCGGCAATTTGAGCGGCTTAAATTTCACTTATCCCCTAACCTCATTCAACAGCTTCCACTTCGCGTTTTCGAGAAGCCACAATTCATCGGCACAGGTCATGTCGCAGGATGAGACCGTTCGATAGAAATGCACGGCCTTATCGTCGGGAACGCTCGATGCCGTCACGATCAAAATTTTCTCGATAATCTCGCCATCGTTGATGCGATCGAGAACCTTGGCGATCGTCTCCCGCGTCTTCTCGGTAAATGTCTTCAATTCGACTGCGCGTAGCTGTCCCATCAGCGATACTCCGGGCACCAGCGAGCGTGATTGCGCGGGACGAGATTGCATGCTTGATGACGCGCCGCACATTCGCATTGTGTAGGGCGGGGTTTAGCTATTACCTCTTCCCGGTTTTTCAGCCCCGCAAAGCTCCCCGGTGTAGGCGATTGCTTCGGCTCCGCTTGCATGGCGATCGCCCTCACGCAAGCATCGCTGCCTCTTTTGGGTATAGGGTTCGTCACCAGCCTCGATTTCTCCGTCTATGCCGCTTCCGTTCCGCCGCGCGAATCTTCTCCAGGTCGCGCGGGCTCAGATTCTTCTGCTGAATCTGATTGACCATCGACACGCGAGTTGGCACGCTCGCCAGATAATCAGCCGCGTCGCGCTGCGCCCGTAGCTGCTGTTCGATTTCCGCGCGATGCGCGATTGATTTATCCCGGCCGTTCATACGAATTTGGTCTTCCCCTCATGGCCGTGGACGTTTCGCGCGGCTTCCATGCTGTTGTGAATCGACATGCTGAACGGCGGAACGAGCCAGCTTATTACGACCTTGCCGCTCTCGAATTCAACGCCTTCGGCCACAATGCCGGTCCCGCTTACGCCGCTCACGTCTTCTTCGCGCAGTAGATGGAATTGCCTCATGGCAACGCAATTCCTACCGCTTGCTCCACGATCTGCCTAAGTATCCTGATTTGGCTGACTGTTTCACGCTCGAAGTTGGCAAATCGGTCTCCGAAAATTGCGATTTCCTTTTCTAGCTGACCGATTCGATCCAGCATAGAAACGGGCCTCGGCGGTTCGATGTGCCCCAGACGATTGTCGGGCATCGTTGATGGCATTGCTGCTGCCGGTTGATCGTAGCTGCTGAATTTTCCTTCTCCCATTTTGACCCCTCCTAGTAATTTACGACCGGCCACAGATTGCTCTTGCGCCGGTTGCATTTTTGACAAATTGGCCGAAGATTAGCGAGCAGATGCGCGCCGCCCTTACTCAGCGGCTTGACGTGATCGATCTGTTCCCATGGCGCTCCGCAAAGCCAACACAGGCCGCCGAATATCGCGATGCGACCGAGAATCCCCGATGCGGGCAAAGCGATTGCCGTCCGCGCACGGCGGCGAGATTCATATTCCACTTTTGCTAAAAGAAGACGCTCGCGATTCGCCTCCCTCCAGCGCGTGTATTGTTCCTTGTGGCGCATGGCATGGCGCCGACGCCATTGTCGGGCGTAGCCGGCCATCTTTGGTTTATTTCGGCCGGACCATGCGCGAGTAGCGGCACAATGGCATTCCCGGCAACGCCGCGTGATGGCAGGATAAAATTCGACGGTCGGCTTTTCCATTTTACATTTCTGGCAAACGCGGGTTGCGCCGACGGCCACTTCCGCATCCCATTTCTCGGCGGCTTTCCGAAACCAGTTTCGCATGTACTCGGTCATTGATGCGCCCCATCCCGAAAGCGTAATTCACAACCCAGGAGCCTTGCGGCTCGTAATACGTCGACTTCTCTTTGCGCCCCGGTACGCTATGGTCGAAATACATCTCGGGTTCCAGAATCCGGCTCAAGCAATCCAGCGCGTCGTCGTGTCTAGTTGTACGCTTCCCGGCGTACCGATCATATTCTTCCTCAAGGAAATACCGGATTAAATCCATCGTCTCGCCGTTTTTGAGACGCACCAGATGCCGGCGCGGCATGACAATCTGACCCTTGCGAAATACCGGAACAAGATTCCCGATGCGATTCTCTTTTGATTGCCCATGCGACGGCCCGGACCTGCCCAATGGAATAACCGAGGTATCCAGCCGGGCCTCAAGCATGGCATTTTTCAGGTGATAGGAATCCGACCCGAGGCCGACTTCTTCGTACCCGACCTTGAGAGGCTTCCATTTTTTGATAAGCCGGATGATTTCGGCCTGCCGCTCACCGGGGTCGAGCCTGTCCAATGTCCAATCGGCCAGGATGAAACCGGGGTCGTGAGATGGCGGAATGGCCGGCACGGTACAGATGACCATGATGGACGTTCGGTCGCTGGTGGCCTCTTTGCGCAGCGCCGGGTCGACCAGAATGTATGTATTATATTTGCCCGGCCTAAGCGGCTTGTCGTACCAAAGAATCCAGTTACGCGAGGCAAACCACGGCCCTTGTCCGCGCTCGGGCGCCTGCATGAACTTGGCATTCCAGAGCGATTGATTCAGCTTGTGGCTCTCGTAGTGCTCGGGCGGGAAACGCTCGGGCCACAGATATTCTCCACTGTCCATCTGGGCCGGCAGAGCGAGGATTTTCCAAAACTCGCCCTCTTTCTCCATGACGCGATCGACAAAATCGTTGAGACACCATCGGGTAGTTATCAGAAGAATCTGCCCGTTTTCATTGAGACGGGTCTTCACGACCGCCTCGAAATTCGTATAGAGATTCGACATTCGAGGCGCGGACATGGCCTCCTGCATATTCTGGATCGGATCGTCCATCAGAAGCAGGTCCGCGCGCTTGCCCTCGACCGTACCGCCGAGGCCGATGGCATAGAACGACCCGCCTTCTTCTGTTCGAAAGAATTTCTTGCTCTGTGCGCCCATGCGCAGCCGGAAGTTCGGAAAGACTGACCTGAACGCCTTGCTCTTGACGCCGGTCTTTATCTTCTCGCCGAAGTCCTCGGCGAGTTGATTCGAATAGGACAAGAGCATTACGGTCTTGTCCGGCTGATTGCCCATGCGAAACATAGGCATCGGGATCGTGATCGCTGTCGTCTTGCCGTGATTAGGTGGCAGCAGAATCGCGAGGCGTGACCATTCGCCTTTTTCGAATCGCGTGATCGCCGGCATGACAATCTCGCGCTGGAACCGCGCCAGCTTGAGACGCGGATTCATCGTCGCAAAGAATAAATTATAGTCTTCGCGGATGGCGGCCCGTAGCTCTTGAGGCGTCAGGGGCATGATTTACGAGCCTCGTCGCCTTCGACATATTCAATCCAAGGAATCCAATGGACGCCTTGCCAAAAACCCCATGCGCGCCGAGTACGTCCGACGAATACCAGAGTCCAACAGCCTTGTGATGGAACTTTAATTCGGTGCATGTGCGTTGCTGGAAAAGTGCGAATCCACGGCGCGCGATACCAGCGACCACCTATTGGGCCTTCTTCGTAGTAGGCGCCCCTCAGGCCTATTGTCACAAACCGCTTGGGATGATCGTGCAGATCGAGCGACCAATCGTCGGCGACGAAATGATGTATATAAGCCGCAACCCCCGAGCGCATCTTGAAAATCGGCCATCTATATAAATACGTCGGGCATCGTTCGTGTCCGTTGATTTCTTCGGCCTTGCCGAACAGCGCATTGAGGATAGAATGAATCATCCCTTGTGCTCATGCGGGAATTGCACCACGCGCCCGCAGCGGTAGCAGAAGATCGTCATGGCTTCTTCTCCAATGCGGCGCGGGCGATTCCACATATGAGATTCAGCGCCGTTTCCTGCGCTTCGGCAGAGATTGCACCGTCGGCCATGCGTCTAATCTCCCGCAACGCAGCCTCAAGCTCCGCGATGCGCCGCGTAACAATACGAACGGCAAACTCCTCTTTGGACGGCTCATCGTCGCCGCGCAGCCGCTCGATCTCGTCCAGCAGTTCGCGCATCTCACCAACGTCCATTACGATTGTCGGATGGCACCACTCAACCCGCTTCCGCAACGCCGCAATATCAATCATGGCAAAAATGTCCTGGGTTCGTGGACGCCATCGGCGCCGGCCGGAATTTCAGATAGGCCGTCGTCCGATTCGACATGAAGTCGACCACTTTGCGCTCCAGCGCCGGGTTAACTCGATCCGTTCCGCCGCATCGGTCGTAGACCCCGAGAATATGCGTCGGCGGATTTGTTCGCACATCGATCGCGTCGCTGTCGATCCGTTGCTCGCCATCGGTCAAGTCCAATATCCCGCCCATCTTCCCGGCCTCGGCCTGAAACGAAGTACGTTGTAGCGGCCCCGCGCCCTCGCCGCTCGGCGGCGTGTTGCATCCCGTGGACGGCACGATGCTCCAATTGTGCGCCACGCCGGAGCTAACCGTTCCGCCGTGATTCCATTGGTATGTGATAGACGCGGAAGAATTGAGCGAAGCGAACGCGCCGTTAGCATCGACCATGTAGGTTGTAGTCGGATTCGAGACAGAGATGGCTTCCAAAAAGCCAACCAAGAAATTCGTCTGCGTGCTGGAATTCCCACAATGATCGTAGTGAAAAATTCCCGTACCTTCGTCCGATGCCGATGGGGCATTATCCCACGTTACCTCGACCAAGCCATTCATCGCTGCCGTGTTGGCATTCACGAAGCTGCCGCAAGAGCTAGACAGATCAACAATCGTCCCCGAGAGAGTAAAGGGATTGCTCGCGTGAGCGTAGAGATTCGAACTATATGCCGATGGACCTTGGAATGTGCAGGTATTGGCCGTCACGCCGAGGATCGTCGGCCCCATGTACACATGAGTCAGCGTGCCGATCCCTTCATCCCCGTGCGCGTACTGGCCCCCATTGGGAAACGATTTGAAAAAGCCGATTAGTGCGTCATCCGTCGCGCCATACGCGGGAATAGATGCGAACGAATTTGAAGTCAGCCCACTCGGAATCTGAGACCATTCGGCCGGATTATTGAGCGCGAGCGTGTAGGCGCTCTCGGGCATGACGACCGTTACATCGTTTGCAGTATTTGGTCCGCTGCCGCAGCCGTTGCCGGCAGTCAGGACCGGGGCCGCCTGCTCATACGTCACGCCCGAAACGCACGCATCGACCGAGGCCGAGGCGGGCTGCGGCGAGCATCGCGGATTCGACGCGGCCGGTGAGTCGATCTTGGATGGCCCGTTGACGCCATTCGGGTTCACGCCATTGCATACCGAATTCCACAATGGGTTGAATCCCGCGCCCAGGCCCGCTGTGATAGCGCCATACGTCCCGGTCTTGCTGTCGTAGACCATCACGCCGGTGACGGCGATCGCATAGCCGCCGTTGTAGAGCGCGGGATTGCGATAGCTGATTCGCGAGCCCGCGCCGCCCGTGTTGATCTGCGCCAGCGCCGGCTGGCAAAGCGCCACTACGATCGCTGCAACGAAGCTCGCATTTTTTAGCATGCTCATCTTCCTTCGTATTGCCTCAAATCATACAGAGCATCCGCAAGCGCAATCAGCAGAGTTGCCCGTCGGCCCGATACACCGAGGCGGCGCCGTTGCTTCCATCGTCGATTCGCCATTCGGCGAGAGAGCCGTCCTCGGGCGGATCGTCCATATCGCAAGTCGTGACAGTTCCGCGAACAATATCGCTGCCGATTTCCACCGCGAACGAAAGCCGCGCCGCACAGGGCACATTTCAACATCGATCATCCTTCTATCAGCCGATCGACTTCCTCGGGCATGAATCGCCACGCGCGGCCGATTCTGAATCCTCGAATCTCGCCTTTCGCGATCATCTTATGCAGCGTGACCCGCGTGACCCGGAGAATGTCCGCAACTTCCTTCAATTTCAGGACGCGACCGGGACCGGCGGCTTCTCGGCGATCTTCTTCAGCAACTCCCTCAATTGCACATGGACACATGTGGCCCTCGACTGATACGACCAATTTTTGCAAATCTTGCAGATATTCTCCGTCGTGCCCCAGGCGTTTTGTGAGACGATGCCCTTAGACAGTTTCTCCAGCATCGCCGCCAGTTCCGGGAGCGTCATCCCCCAAAGTCTCAAGGTCGATGTAGCGCTCGGCGTCGGCTGAAACCTCGGGAATGACGGCGCCCGCGCCATCGTCCGCTGATCCGCCGGATTGTCCAACGGCGGCATCGGCGGATTGATCGTCTCCGGTTGGTTCACTTGCGGTCCCGTCTGTGCGTTGATCATCTCCGCCTTGATCTTCTCGTTCTTGCTCATCGATCAACCTCTGCGCCGATTGGAGTAGCGCTCTTTCGTCTTCGTCTACTACTTCGCCGACCGGAACCTCGCCCCGGAATTTCTCGCGAATATCGATCGCCTTGAGAATCGCGATGCAGTCTTTGCGCACGCCCTCATACTCACCGGCCACGGTCGGGTCCGTCAGCTTCCCGAATCGCCGCTGGTCGAGCATATACCCAATCTGCTTGACGCAGAAATCGGCCTGTTCATAAGCCGTGCCGTCCATCGGGAAGCGCATAATCTTGAGCATCGAAGTTGACGCTTCCAGAGTCCCCAGGCCGCGAATCAATTGGAAGATGTGAATCCGCCGATGGCGCATGTATTGAGGCAGGGATAGAATGCCCTCGCCCCATCGGGCGACGAATTTTCGGTAAGTCAGCCCCATCAGGATCGATTCGTTCATGGCCCGGCGCTCGGGCGCCTTACAGATGGGGCAGGTCTTGATCCACTGATTGACGCCAGTGCCGCGCGCCGGCGCCACGCGAACCAAGTCCTCGATACGCTCGGCTGCCGCCTCGGCCTCCCGCAGCGTATCGACCCGCAGACGGGCTCCGTCCGGGGCTCCTCGGCGTCTATTCGTCCGCTTGCTCATCTTTCTTTCGGGGCGAAGGGCCGCTATACACTCTACGAGAGCCCGAAGACCCTCAACGACCCCTCGCCCCTTTCAACCCTACTCCGCATCCGCCTCTTGCAGAATGTTCCCCACGGCATGCCGAGGCGAAGTCTCCGACGTTGACGGCGGCATAGACCGTCGAAAGGCATTCCATCGAGCCACTTCCGTTCCCCCGTCTCCGGAATGCAGAAACAGCCGCTCGCGCGCCACCTGGGCGATTTCCCTGCCGATTCTCACGAAAACATTGCCCGGTCGGGCTAAAATATCCTCGATTTGCTTGCCGAGAAAGACCGCCGGTACGAGCATGTAATCACCATCGGAATCTCTCGACACGACCATTGCCCAGATTCTCAGGCCCGGCCGCCACGGTCGAATGTCCGGCGCCGTTCTCGGGCGTTGTGGCAGTTTTGACAGTTCCTGTCTCGGCACTCCGCTCCCGGCCATTTGTCCCCTCCTGCGAAGCAACTTCTGTTTCCGACTCCAGCTTTCCCAACTCATCTATGGCGTATTTCAGAGCCGCAGCGGCCCGCTCCTTCTGGATTTTCAGCTTGATGATTCTGTTCGCCCTTTGGCGTCGCGTCATCTGTTCTATTGGCGGCGATTTAATCAAATCGTCCCACTCCCCCCAAAAATCGAAATCCTGGATGCTCAAAGACGCCTTAGAGCGAATCGAGCCAATCGGCGATCTTCTCGCGCGACCATCCCCTATCGTCGTTCAGCGCGATGATCTTGTTCATCAGAAGCGTTTCTTCGATGCGGTCCTGCAACTCAGGGAATTGCCGATGCAGGCGATACGAAAAAACAGACGGCGTAAAATTGGCTCGGTCGTATTCAAATCCGACAGCGAGCGCGGCGGCTCCAAGCGCGCAAGAGGCCAATTCTTCGCCCCATTCACCGGGTGGAACGAAAGTCAGCCGCCGACACTGGACCGGGCTAATCTTGCATCCCCGGCGAATAGCCTCGGCCAGCGCGTGATACTTTCCTGCCTTCTTTACAGCGGGCGTTTCCGGGTTAGCTTTCGGCGTCTCGGTAAACATTTCAGGCCTCGTTTTCAGCAGAGCATCAGCCCGTGCGCACGCCAGACGTGATAGAGAAACACATCCGCCCAGATGCGAACTGCCGGATACCATTTCCGCTCGTTGCAGAATGGACACCGGATGGATTTACCCACGGCTCGGCCTCACCCCGATCGCCCAGAGAGCATCCATCAGACGTTGAATGTCCTCGGGCTTGTAGCACGCTCCGGCGGGCTCGTAGCCCGACAACATCTGCGAATCTGTCAATTCGCATGGAGTGACAATCGTCATGCAGATATTTTCGCGCGTCCGCATCTCCGGCTCTTTTTCCAAAGAAAGCGCAGTCTCTACAAGGGAAATTCGCCGTCCGTAATCCCAACTCTGCGCATAAAACTTCACCGAGCAGGACGGAATCCGCTCCATGCTCCGCGCATTCTCCCAAAAATCTTTCGGCAATTTCGCAAAATCCCCGTATATCGGCTCCAATTTCTTCCCTCCAGCGTCTCTTAGCGCAAATAAATCCATCCCCCGAATTATGTAGCGCTAATGACAGTCTATGTCAATGTCACAACTGTCAATTAATTCAATCTCCCATCTCAAACGTGCGGAAACCCATACGGAGAGAATAAGAATCTTCAATTCGCAAAATCTGAAAATGTGACTCCCTCAAGATAGACGCTAGTGGGAAAAGGCAGCCTAGCCCCCAAGGTATCCCCACACATCGAGGGGAGTTAAGTACTCACGCGGAGACCCCCTGAAGGGCGGCCTTGGACGGCCGGCAAGGTATCCCCGACCACCCTAGGACGGCCGAAAGGATGCCGAGGCCGGGCCGGTCAGACCTCAAGCGCTGGCGATAATTCGCCATAACTTCGCCGATATGCGCTAACCTATTGATATCATTAGACAATCGCCGACTATCGTAGTTAACAGAATGCGGCTTATGCGAAGCTGATGGCCGAGGCCTCGGCTACAGGCCGGCCCGCGCGGCCTCGGGCCATGACATCCGATTAGGCCGACCTACGATTATCTGATGACGATTAGGACGATAGCGGCCGAGACGTTCGCCGACGTGGCATCTTATACAGGAAAGAGTTATAGCGTGATATCGATTCGCAAAATGCGAACGATGAATACAAGATGCGAATGCTGATAAAGCCTTGTAAGTATTGACATTTCTGACAGTATTGACAGGACTTGACAAAAATATGATATAATCAAGCCTCTGATATGTTACGAGGCAAACACAAGATGAATGCTAACGAATACCGGACTTTCCAGCCGTGCGCGCGGCGGCAGCATGCCGAATGCCTCGGCGCGAAATTCGAGAATTTGTCCGATAAGATGGGCAGCTATCAGGCCCGGATCGTTTGCGATTGCTATTGCCACAATCAAGGCGAGATATGGCCGGCGCTACATGCGCCTGAACGGAAACAGGCCGAGCTATTCACCCAAGAGGCCGGCGAGTTATTCGGCCGGAAAGCCAGCTAAGCACCGATGACGACCTCGGCGACAATTCAATCTGACCGAACAGCAATCAAGCCGAATAACTTGATAGGGGATGATCGCATGGACGACTACGAGAATTGCAGGGATTCCGAACGCTGCCCGGTTTGCGGCCGAGACAAGGATCGCGGCCTGCTTGCATGTTGGGCGTGCTTTAAACGCTACGACATGCGAAACGGATTGACGAACGCGATTCGCCGGCTACTGGAACAGGCCGAGGCCCGCTAATGGACGAAAAAATGGACGATGCAGCTTTCCAGCTTAACGGGATGCGGGTCTTCGAGGCCCACTTTCCCGTCAATGGACAACCCGCAACTCGCACGCGGTTCGTAGTTTTGCCGCGCGCGCTATGGCGATCTTGTGGCGTTTGCCATTGCCCGATTTGCCGAGGCGCTGAGGGTTTTTGGGATACGCTCGCCGTGCCTGAACAGAAAGACCCGAAGCACCGCGAACATGCGTATACGGTTCACTATCCCGAATTGAGGCGCAGATAATGGATTTGGCAATCTATTGGCTTCTCTACGCGATAGCGACGCTCGGCGTCGCGCGGCTGATGGCGCTTGGCCTCGGCCGCGTGGCGTCACCGCGCATTTATCGCACCGCGCCGGCCGGCCGCCGGTAACTCTCTCAACTAGGATAAGGGACGATCCTATGCTCAAGACGTTTAGACCCGTATCGGACGCCGAGGCGCGATTGATCTTGATCCGCGCCGCTATGGA
>Ga0335069_10003458_pt1 | contig 23843 bp, 27 predicted proteins | sample Lox_Sample_11_FD_206714 | JGI IMG/M metagenome (GOLD analysis project Ga0335069, IMG submission 206714) | Soil microbial communities from Loxahatchee National Wildlife Refuge, Florida, United States - Lox_Sample_1.1 | ecosystem: Environmental > Terrestrial > Soil > Wetlands | place: USA... | reverse complement strand
CAAGATGGGGAGTGCGACAACAACACCGATTGGAAGTATCGCTTCCGGGAAAACTCGGATCGGATGCGGACCGGGTCGCTTTTGGAAGTGGCTTCGGTGTTGAAGGGCTTGATCGTCCTAAATGATTCCAAGCCGCTTTCATTTCGGGAAAAGAAAATGCTGGAGCGCGCCCGCTACCTTCTCGTCAGCGAATTGGCGATGGCGAAGAACTGCGACGAACCGGTGGTTGAAGATCTCCTTACCAAGGCCCTGGCTAAGACTGGCTTGCGCTTCCCGGATGCGTCAGAATTCGAAGAATCCTAAGTTCAAAGCATCACAATTCGGTGTGATGCAAGGTTTATAATCTCCCGAAGTCATGACTGATCAGATCAAGAAAAAAATCCAGGAGGAGTTGGACGCCCTGGAGCATGAGCTTGTCCATGATCTTCCCAAGGAGATCAAAAAGGCGGCCGCGCTGGGCGATCTCAGCGAGAACGCCGAATACCACATGGCCAAGCAGCGGCAGGAGTTCGTCAAGGCGCGCATCCGGCAACTGGGCAAGCGGATCGCCGACCTGTCGCTGATCAACATGAACAACATTCCCAAGGACAAAGTGGGCCTGGGATCGACGGTCAAGGTATACGACAATACCAAGGCGGAGGAAGTCGAATATAAGCTGGTGACCAGCGAAGAGTCTGATGTGGCCTCGGGAAAAATCTCTACGACTTCTCCGATCGGACGAGCTTTGCTGAACAAGAAAGTGGGCGATTCGACGGTCGTGATTACGCCGAACGGCAAACGCGAACTGGATATCTTGAGCCTTGTGACCATTCACGATGAGGCCAGCGCCTGATGGCGCGCACCTGGACGAGCGCCTTCGGCCGCGCTTGTGGTGTCTTGCTTGACGCAATCGTTCGCTGGCTGGCGCTGGCACGAATCAATCCCAATGTCCTTACCTTCATGGGCCTGGTGGTCAACACCATCGCGGCTTTTCTTTTCGGTTACGCCAACAGCGACAATCAGGCACGGTTATTTCGTTATGCCGGGTTAGTAATTATTGGGTCTGGGTTCTTTGATTTGGTCGACGGGGCGGTGGCACGGGCCAGTAATCGCGTGACTCGGTTCGGCGGTTTCTTCGATTCCGTTGTCGACCGCTACAGCGATGCTTCGCAATTCCTCGGCCTGTTGGTCTTTTACGCTCGCGGAGACCGGTTTTTCTACGTTGTGTTGGCGGCTTTCGTTATGATCAGCGCAATCATGGTGAGTTACACACGCGCCCGCGCGGAGTCGCTGATCGGCTCGTGCCGAGTAGGATTTCTGGAACGGCCCGAGCGGCTGGTGCTTGTCATCATCGGAGCACTCTTCAACCGCATGGCGCCGGTACTATGGCTCATCGCGATTCTGTCCACGATTACCGTTATTCACCGCATGCGGTACACGTGGACGCGGACCCAAGACGTGCCGGCCACAGCCAAAGCGGGCCAGGCGGCATAGGCGGTCGTTCTAAGTCTCGATTCCTACATAGCAGATGCGTCCGACGATAAGCTCTTCCGCCTTGCGGGACTTTTCGATTGCCAAGACTTCAACTGGATACGCCGGGTTGTGGGGACGCAAAATCAGGTGATTGTCAGCGACTTCAACATATTTGAGAGTGCAGGCGCCGTCCTTGTTGACCGCATACATGTTGACTTCAGTTTTGCGATAGGGCTTTAGCGAGTTGTAATGCCGGTCAACGAGTACGGTGGCTCCGGGCAACAGGCGGGGATACATGCTCATGCCTTCGCGCGCATCGACTTTCAGTAAAACGAAGCGAGTCCAGGATTCTCGGTCGCCCTTTGCTTCGGGTTGGAGGCCGCGAAGAAAGCTCTTCTTGAATTTGAGCGTGTCGGTCACATCCATGTTCATGATCAACTGCTCGGTGGCGGCAATCGCACTCTCGACTACAAGGACGTCCTCGAACTGGTCTTTGCCGGAAACCACGATGCTGGCGCGCTTGTTGATCTCGGCAGGATCGAGCAGATCGAGAACGGACAGATGCTGCACCCGCAAGACCTTGTCCATGCCTTCGACACTGAGACCGCGTTTGCGATTCAGGAAGTTTGAGATATGAGCCTGTTTGAAGCCGGTTTGCTCAGCCAAACCGAGGCCGGTGAGTTCGCCCGCGTCGATCCGACCCCATAGCGCTTTGCGTAGATTGTCCTGCAAGCTTCTGAATTTCATGGCTAGAACTATAGCACCGATCTATAGCCTTTTGCTATTACATGTGACAGCCATCACATCTGAGAGCATAATAACCGTTTTCCACATGCCCGCTGCACATTGCCAAAGGGTTTCGGCGAATTTCGTGACCGGCATCACGCAATTAGGCCTTGACCTCAAACTCCCAGAGCTATAGTGTTTAATTCTCCATATAACTAATTTTGTTTCTGAAGTGCGAGAAAACACTGTTTACAGAACAAGCAAACGAAGAGGTGAGGCGTTCGTGGAACTGCGCCGCAAAGTGCGCGCAGCAGAGATACTTTCGGCTGCAGTCGAGCAGCTTTTACGAGCGATCCGATTCAGCGGCAAGCTGTCGATAGTCGTGCAGAACGGCAAGGTTCTGAAGTCGGGCTACGAAGAAGGCTACTTTCGCACGCAAGGTTCGGGCAAAGAGCCGTAACGTTTGCAGCCTTCCTAACTAAATAACAGAACAGGAATTCCGCAAGAGAAACGGGCCCTGTGACCGAGCGAATCGGCGCAGGGCCCTTTCTTTTGGATCGCTCAGCTCATTCATAACGGAGGCAATTGTGGAAGCAGAAAACCTGGAAATTATCTGCCTGGAATTGAAGTATTGCGAGTACTGCGGCAGCTTGTGGCTTCGTGCTCACAGCGACGAAAACGTCTATTGCGAAACATGCCAGGACGTACTAGCGGTCCTTCCCTTTCCGGATGCCAAGATTTCGAACCCGCGCGTCCCAGTCTACAAAGACAGGCCCGACAAAGATCGCAAGTCGGACTTCGTCGTTTGCGGCAAGGGAGGCAATGCGTGATGAGCACGACAGATCAACTGACTTGTCAAGCCGAAGAAGCCCGAATTCCAGCTGAAGCTGTGGCGCTGATGCCGGAATTGCCCGAAAATCTGGCCGCAGATGAGCTGAGGCTATTTGCAAATAACCGTGAAGCGCAAAGCGATCTGTGGCTTTATCGCGAACGTACGGTGGCATTGTTGCGCCGCTACATGCGGTTGTCGCTGGAGGTGGGGCGGCTTCCGTCTCTGCTAGGGCGGGAATTTTTTCGGACGCAGGTAACTTCTTACCGAGCCCATACATTTGAAGACCTAGTCATCTTCGTGCATGACATCGAACGCAGCCTGGACCAACTGACCGGGGAACAGAAGCTAATGATTGGAATGATCGTGCTGCGGGAATACAGCCACGAGGAAGCAGCCAAGGCACTCGGGTGCGCGCGGCGAACCATACTGCGCTCATACTTGGAGGCGATCGACAGGATCACCGAGATTTTCCTGAAATGGGAAATTTTGGCGGCGCTGCCTGGGCACACGCTCGATCGGCCGAAAGCTTGTCAAGGGGGGCAACTTTAACTATTCGCTACAAGCTATTCATAATATAGACAATATATTTTTGAGAATCATGTCACGGTTGCCCTGTACGGTTTGGTATCCTGAACTTAGATAGGGAAAACTTTCATGGCGCGCCAAAGCGCGCCTTTATTTTTTGGGAGAAGCTCGGTGGCCGGAGCGAATCTTTCCATAGCGCCCGAACGCCAACCGTCGATGCAGACGCTGGCAGTGCTCGACAAAGCTGAGTTGAGAAGGAAAATCGATGAGTTGCTGATGCGATGTGGCCTGCAGATGGTGCAAGAGACGATTAAATAGGTCAATGAAGGCCACTCTCAGGCGCTAAAGCATCTTTTCGAGATGATCGGGTTTTCCTTGCACCGGTTGTTGCGGAGAAAGCCGACGATTCAATCGCTTTGCAACTACTGAAGCGCTTCGGGCTGGAGCCCTCAGAAACACCAGTATGCAGCAAAGCTGAGGAAACGGCATACCGTAAAATCTCATAGGGCGTCGAACTCTCGGCATGGATATGACATGGATCACCGAACGGATTGCCGTTGGCGGAGGCATCTGGAACGTTCAAAACATGGCCGACGTCGTACGTGCGGGCGTGACTCATATCGTAGACATGCAGATTGAGTTCGACGACACTGCTCTCGCCGAGCCTTACGGTGTCGCAGTGTTATGGAATCCCACAGATGATGACTTTGACTTCAAGCCGCCGGAACTTTTTGAGCGCGGCGTGAAGTTTGCACTGAGCGCGTTGAGCGACGATGCAGCGAAAGTCTACGTCCATTGCGCAGCGGGAGTACATCGAGCGCCCATGATGACGCTGGCGATCCTGGTCGCATCGGGCTGGAATTTTGATGATGCACTGCATACGATCGAGGCGCGACGGCCGGTTGCTGATTTTCCTGATGTCTATTTGAGCAGCGTGCGTCGATACATTCAGAGGCGTGCAGGCAATCGCGATCTCAAGTTCATGTGAAGTCTGAGTTTTAATCAATACAACTGAGTTGATTGACGGAGGAGCCGATGAAGGCTACTTGCCGCCCCTGGAGGCGGCTTTTTCTATTGCTGGCAATTTTCGTGACGGCAAAGGCATACAGTCAGAGCCCAGCTACCACGACAGTAAGCGACATTGTTTATGAAGCGGACGGCAGCCCGGCGCAAGGGACACTGCTAATTTCCTGGCCGGGGTTTACCACTGCGGCGGGCCAGGCGATTGCCGCCGGGAACACCAGCACAGCTCTGGGTGCGGGGGGTGCACTGTCGGTTTCCCTGGTTGCCAACCAGGGCGCGACGCCTGCGAACAGCGTGTACACCGTGGTCTATCAGCTGGCGAGCATGGTGAAAACGGAGTATTGGGTGGTTCCCACTACGTCGCCGGCGTCACTGTCGCAAGTGCGGGTCACGCTGGGAGCCACCGGATCAGCAGCGCAGATGGCGACGCAACAGTACGTGTCCGCTGCGCTTGCCAACAAGGCTGACGATGCGGCAGTGGTGCACCTGTCGGGAAATGAGGGCATTGCTGGCGTCAAACAGTTCGCGCAATCGCCGGATGTACCGACTCCAGTGCAGCCGATGGATGTCGCGAACAAAGAATATGTGGACCAAGTGGTACAGAACGTCGGAAGCGGAAATTACTTGAGCTTGTCCGGCGGGACGATGTTAGGGCCTTTGTCCCTCAGTTCAAGTCCAACCTCACCGAATCAAGCGGCGACCAAGAGCTACGTGGACCTTTCAACGGTTATAAAAGCGGACCTTGTCTCTGGTTTGGTCCCCGCATCCGAACTGGGGAGCGGTACGCCGAATTCGAATACCTGCCTGCTGGGCAATCAGACCTGGGGACCGTGCGCAGCCAATGGGGGCAGCTCGGTTTATGTGAACAGTGCACTCGTGGCGACACCCAATTTCAATAATTCGACGCCATCTGCTCAAAGCAATTTCTTGAATTGCACGTTTCAGACGGCAAGTGGAAATGTGAGCCTGGAGTGTCCGTACGGGAACTCGGCGTCGTCTTTTGCGCTGGGAAGTCAGACAGTCTTAAACAACCAGGCCAACAGTTACGGATCGGGTCTCCAGGACTTCAGCCTTGGCCGATTGAAGTTGCCTTCGGGAGCGGGATTTGCGCCGGCAACGAATGGAGAAGTTGGGTTTGACACCTCAGCCAACAAGCCGGTGATCAAAGTTAACAATCTCACGCAGCAGATCGCGCTGACGACCTCCAACATTTCCGGGCAGGCAAGTACAGCCTTGGCGCTATACAGGCGGTCGTGCACTTGCCCGCGTCAGCAATCCTCAGAGTATTGCCGCACAGCGACGTGGAATCGACGATGGGGTTCTTGCCGCGGTAAGACACATCAAGTTTCCGGCGGCGCGCACTGCGATGGACTGTGAGAATGCCGCCTTAGCGTTGCTCGACGACGGCGTCATGGGCGGATGGAGTGGAGAGTACGAAACTTGGAGCGATTTCCTGCCCCAACGGGCATCCGACGTCTTCCCTGGCGATGGATTGCAGATCAACGCTCCCTCCCGCTCGGCCAGTCTTCAGGCGATCGTACGGGAAGTACGGATAGTGTTTGAGGATTTGAAAGGCGATCACAGCCTGTACACACTCAAGTTTGCTAATGAAGCAGCGGAACCTCTTTCTTTCGAATTCGACGACAAGCAAGTCTTCGCCTCTTTGAACACGTTAGGACTTGCCAATACCCAAGTGGGTCAAACGTATCTAGCCGACGTTACCGGAGCAGAAGTCACGAACGTTAACTCAACAACCATAACGATTGACGCCGGAGGGCTTCCACCGACCGGAGGCGGCGTTGAATTACGCTGGAGCGATGGAGGTTGGGGTCCGGACAACGACCGCAACCTGATCGGCCGGTTTAACAGCCGGACCTTCACCATTCCGCGTCTGTCGCGTGTGCAGGATTGCTATTTGCGTCAGTACGATGCGTCGACTCCGCCTAAATACTCGCGTTACACGAGCGCACTACATGTGGACTACCCGTTATGAACGAGACACAGACAGCCATGGTCGAACCCGCTGGCGGCGAAGCGCCGCTTGTGGTCCGAGTTTCGCATCTCGACTTTCAGCGGGACGTGCTGGAGAAACTCGCCCGACTTGAAGCCAAGATGGACATGCTGGTTGGCGGCAATCAGCCGGGCCGCATGACCTTGGCAGAAAATCGCCTGACTACATTGGAGCGAAACGACGTGCGTCGCAGCGTATACGACCGACTGATGAGTGCTGCTATCGCGACAGTCGTCAGCGCAGTGATCGCTCTGCATGATCACTTTTTGAAATAGCACGGCAAGAACTACACCGGTCAAACAATTTTATTCACACCAATAAGGAGAGTTGTGCCTATGCCATTCCTGACTAAACTGCTTCAAGCTATCGCCTTTGTTCCGAATGTGATCACGGCTCTGGAAAATTTATTGAATGGGCACAGTGGCAGTGAGAAGAAGGACGCTGCCATGTCTTTTCTGCAGGGAGCTTTGTCGATCACCGATGCCGTATCCGGCAAGGAGATCGTCGATGAGACACTTTTCCGTTCGGGCTTATCCAAAATATTGGACGGAACCGTGGACTGCCTGAACGCCTCGGTATGGGCGAAAACGCAGGCGACTCCGCAAGCTAATAGCGCGAAGTAACCCGCGAACCTACCCGACTTCCTCGCTCCAGTTTTCCAGCGTCTTCTTCAAAAACGCCATGAACTGATCGGCAACCGCGCCATCGATAACGCGGTGGTCATAGCCCAGCGTCAGGTGCACGACCGAGCGGATGGCGATGGAATCATTGCCGTCCGCGTCTGTCACGACGAGAGGCATTTTGGTGATCCCGCCGACGCCGAGGATCGCCGAGTTCGGCTGGTTGATGATGGGAAGCCCGAAAACCGCGCCGAATTGTCCCGGATTGGTGACGGTGAAGGTCGAGCCTTCAACCTCGTCGGGCTTGAGCTTTTTGTTACGCGCGCGCTCCCCAAGATCGGTAATGCCGCGCTGCAATCCCAGGAAGTTGAGCTCGTCGGCGCTTTTCAGCACGGGAACAATCAATCCCCAATCGAGGGCCACCGCGATACCAACGTTTACATGACGGTGATAGCGGATACTTTCGCTCTCCATGGATGCGTTCACGATCGGGAACTGTTGCAAGGCAATGATTGCCGCCCGCACGAAAAACGGCATGAACGTCAAACGAGCGCCATGACGCTGTTCGAATCCGGATTTCGTCTTGTTACGGATCTGGACAATACGGCTGATGTCCACTTCGAACATGCAGTGGACGTGGGCGCTGGTGCGACGCGACTCAATCATGCGCTGCGCAATGATCTTGCGCATCTGGGTCATGGGCACGAGATCGCCCGGAATTGCTGCCGGGGCAGGAACGGGTGAGGGTCTGGAACTCGGAGCCGAAGCAGCCATTGTAGTGGCTGCCGGAGCAGACTCCTTGCTATCCAGGAACGCCATGATGTCCTGCTTGGTGATGCGGCCCGCGAGACCAGTGCCGTTAACCTGCGCGAGATTCACACCGTGCTCGCGGGCGATCTTGCGAACCAAAGGCGAAGAGCGAGCGTGCTCGTCTTCTTCCTGTTCCTCAGCCTGGGGTGCACTAGGTTTCGGTGCCGGGGCAGAAGGCGTTTGCGGCGCGGCCGACTGCGGCTTGGCAGGAGCCGGTGCGGATTGAGGCGCGGCGGACTTGGCTGGCGCGGAGGCTTCGCCATCACCGGCGATTGTCCCGACCACAGTGTTTACCTGGACAGTATTTCCCTCGGTGACCTTGATGTCCTGCAGAACTCCGGACGCGGGGGCGGGGATCTCGGCATCGACCTTGTCAGTCGAGATCTCAAAAAGTGGCTCGTCGCGCTGTACTTTGTCCCCAGGTTTCTTCAGCCACTTGGTAATGGTGCCCTCGAAGATGGATTCGCCCATCTGGGGCATGACGATATCGGTCGGCATAAGTCCCTTCCTTGCGGTCACGGTTAAAATCTCGTGCCGAAAGCAATTTTTTATTATAGCGGACGACGGCGTTTAGTCGTGATCGTGGTGGTCGTGATCGCTCCCAGCACCTTCGGTTACAGGGCCAACACCATAGGCGCTCTTCCAATATTCCTGGACCTTGGGAGGAAGCTTCTCAACGCGGGATAGAAACATGGTGACGCTCCAGATGTCCTGGTCGCTGAGCGCCTTGCTCCATGCAGGCATACCTGTGTAACGAACCCCGGTGCGGACCGCGTAGTAGATGTGCCACTCCGGGTCGTCGAGCGGATCGAGGATCAACTGCGGTACCGGCGGGTAAAGACTTTTTTCAAGAACGCTCGGCTTGTTATCGAGGGTGCCGTGGCAGACCGAGCAGTTCATGGTGTAAACCTTCATGCCTTGAATCAGGTTTTCGTCGGTAGGAGGGATCGGACTGGTGACGCGGGGGGCGTGGTGCTCCATGGAGGCGTCCAAGGCACTCATGGCGATACGGCGCTCGTAGCTAGGGGGCGTCGCGTCGGCATTGGTGGGCATGTAACCGAGATTGGCGATGGCCAAACCACCAAGCACGATGATCAAGAGTGTCACCACAATTCCTAGAAAAAAGTTCCGCATGAATCCCCCGTCTAATGGGAAAAAGTGTACATGAAAGTATTACGGAATATGACACGCGTCCGGATTTGCGGTTCACTAGTAAGCGTGCAGCTTGCGCGATTCACGAACCAGATCGCCGACTTTCGGCAGAAAATACTCTTCCTGCGGCGGTGAAAAGGGGACGGGAGAATCCTGCGCAGTGATGCGGACGATCGGGCCATCAAGATCGTCGAAGGCCTCTTCGTTGATGATCGCGGCGAGTTCGCCGGCAATGCCCCCGGTGCGTACGTCTTCATGCAGCAGGATGACTTTGCTGGTTTTGTGCACAGTTTGCGCAATCGCGTTGCGGTCCAGTGGCGAGAGCGTACGCAAATCAATCACTTCGAGATCGATCCCCTCTTTCGCCAGGATCTCAGCCGCCTCGAGCGCAACGTGCACCATCGCTGCATAAGTAATGACGCTTAGCGAACTGCCTTCACGCGCGACCCGAGCTTTACCAAGCGGCACAATGTAGTCTTCTGCCGGCACTTCTTCCTTGATGCGCCGGTAAAGATATTTGTGCTCGAAGAAAATGACGGGATTGTTTTCGCGGATTGAGGCTTTGATCAAACCCTTCGCGTCATACGCACTGGCCGGACAAACGACTTTAAGCCCGGGAGCATGCACAAACCACATCTCGGGATTCTGGGAGTGGAACGGACCGCCGTGAACGTTGCCACCGCTCGGCCCTCGAATCACCAGGGGGGCAGGAGCGTTCCAGCGATAGTGCGCCTTGGCAACCATGTTTACGATCTGGTTGAATGCGCACGGCAGGAAATCCATGAATTGGAACTCCGCGACTGGACGCAGACCCGTGAGCGAAGCACCGAAAGCCGCGCCAACAATTGCGGACTCGGCAATGGGAGTATCGATGACTCGCTCGGGACCGAAGCGATCGATGAAACCATGGGTGACCTTAAACGCGCCGCCGTAAATGCCAATGTCTTCGCCAATACAAAAGACCGAGGGATCACGTTCCATTTCCTCCCAGATTCCCTGGCGGATGGCTTCGAGATAGGTGAGCTCAGGCATGTTTCGAACCTTGCGTCCTACTTCAGGTGTATCGCCCCTTCCAGTTGCCTACGAACCGAAGCGGTGTTTCTGCCAACCTTTGGCATTTGATACTTCGGTCGAATATTGTGACAACCGTTTTCGCACCATGTGCCGCCAGCGGCACTTTCTGAGGTTGGCATCGGCGAATTGACCGCAAAGTCGCGATCGGCATCAAGTTGACGATCCACATCTGCGACCAATTTCTGGTTTTCCGCAGACGTGAGCCACTTCTTTGCATTCACCAGATAATTCTCAAAACGCGCAATGCAATCGCGCTTACGCCAGTATTCGAACAGCGGCTTCGGAACATAGTCGGCTGCATCGTGAATGGCGTGGCCCTTCATGCGCATCATTTTGGCTTCGATCAAAGTTGGACCTTCGCCGCGCCGGGCACGCTCGCAGGCTTCGTGGGCTGCATCATAAATCTGACAGGCGTCGGTGCCATCAATGATTACCGCCGGGATGCCGTACGCGATGGCGCGTTCCGCGAGATCTTTCACCCGGAACTGCATGTCGGAAGGCGTTGAATAGCCCCAGAGATTATTTTCGACGAATAACACCAGGCCGAGCTTCTGCACGGCCGCGAAGTTCAAGCCTTCATAGGTGACGCCAGTTGACTGCCCCCCATCGCCGATATAGGTCATCGCTGCGATGTTACGGCCCTGGAGGCGCGCTCCCAAAGCGACACCCGCCAGCACCGGGATCAGATCGCCCAGGGTTGAGATGGGGGCAACGACATTATGCTTTTCGATGTCGCCAAAATGAGAGGACGCATCGCGGCCCTTCGTCGGCGATCCCGCCTTCGCCATGTATTGCATCATGATGTCGCGAGGAGAAAAGCCCCGCACCAGAAGCGAACCCTGATTGCGGATCATGGGGCCAAGCCACTCGTCGGGCTTTAGCGCGTAGGCCGACGCACAAGAGCAGGCTTCTTGTCCCAGCCCAAAGTAGACGCCGCCAACCACCTTACCCTGCTTGTAAAGATTCTCGAGGGCAGTCTCCATCTTGCGGTTGAGCAGCATCCAGCGGTAAATCTCGATACATTGTTTCTTGTCGAGATATTTCGACTCGCGGATAGGCGGAACGGGAGCACTCAGGTCGCCATCGACTTCGTAACGAACCGTGTCTCCAGTACGGACTTGACGCACGGTAAATGACGGTCTCTCGAGACGTAAGTCGGGAATCGAGTAGCGGCGCTCGGAGGCTAGGGAAAGAGGCTGGACTGTTCGTCCCTGGCCGTTTGACCCCGCTTTCGCGGTAATTTTCTTTTTGTGATTCTTGGACATCAGGGGTTATGAGAATCGTAACCTGTGCGGAAGAATTTGACCAATCGAGAAACATCACCACAGAGGGCACAGAGTAGAACAGAAAAAATCAAGCCCAATGAGTTTCTTCCTCTCCTCGGATGCGCCGCAATTCGGCTGGCGGCTTCATCGGCACTCCGGTTGACGTCCCGAGCAGGTCTTCTAAGTTTTCCAACCAGAGAATTTGCGATTGAAACACGAAGCCAAAGTTGCGCGACACAGAATGGGCGACTTGCTGTAACGAGATTTGTTTGCCCAGTTCATGAGCCATAGAAGTTACGGGTTTTCCCGTGATGCCGCAAGGAACGATCAGTTTGAAGTAGTCGAGATCAGTGTTCACGTTCAGGGCGAAGCCGTGAGAAGTAACTGCCCGGGAAATGTGGACACCCAGGGCAGCGATCTTTGCCTCTTCTTGTTCTTGGTCCACTGCGGTCCAGACACCGGTCAAACCCGCGATGCGTTTTGCTGGAATTCCAAAATCAGCGCAGGTTCGGATCAATACTTCCTCCAAGTTGCGAACGTACTCGATCGCTCCCATGGTCTTGCGTTTGCCGTCTTTCGAATCCATCTGCCTGAGATCAAACACCGGATAAGCCACCAACTGTCCGAAACCGTGAAAAGTTACGTCTCCCCCTCGATCGCAGCCGTGGAGCTTCACCTTGCGCCGTTCGAGTTCCTCGCGCGAAGCAACTACGTTGGATTCCTTCGCGTTCCGCCCGAGCGTGATGACGGGGGTGTGTTCAAGCAACAGGACAACATCTCCAATGCGTCCCTCTTTACGCAGATCCACCAACCGTTGCTGCAATCGCAGTCCAGTCGGGTAGTCGATGGTTCCCAGTTGGAGAACAGAGATCATTGTTTAATATTAATCAATGGCATCGTCTCTCAGCCTGGTTTTTTGCGGCACGCCCGCATTCGCCGTCCCGACCTTGCAGGCGTTGGTTCGCGCCGGGTTCGACGTGCGCCTGGTGGTCACGCAGCCGGACCGACCGCGCGGACGCGGGCTCGAGCTTAGCCATTCCCCAGTGAAGGCCTGTGCGCTCGAGCTTGGCATCCCTGTCACGCAACCCAGCAAGATCAAGAACAACGATGAATTTCGCGGAAAACTGACAGAACTGAAGCCGAACGCCATCGTCGTTGTCGGATATGGGCGGATCATTCCCGACTGGATGCTGGAACTGCCTGAGTTCGGAAACATTAATTTACACGCGTCTTTGCTACCAAAGTATCGTGGAGCAGCGCCAATTCAGTGGGCGATCGCCAATGGCGAGACTATTACCGGTGTGACTACCATGCGCATCGATGAAGGCCTGGATACCGGCGACATCTTGCTGCAGAAGGAAGTAGAGATCGGGCCTGACGACACTGCCGAAACGCTTTCGCCCCGGCTGGCCGGCCCGGGAGCAGAACTAACCGTGGAGACTTTGTCTAACCTGGCTGCTGGGGCGATTCGTGCCCGCCCGCAAGATCATGCAGTTGCCACTCTCGCGCCGATCCTGAAGAAAGAGGACGGACGCATCGATTTCCAGCGCAGCGCGTTCGAGAGTCATAACCGGCTCCGCGGATTCCAGCCTTGGCCGGGAGCTTTCACTACCTTCCGGGGAAAAAATCTCAATGTGTGGGCAGCACGTCCAATTCATAAAAAGCTTGCGGCAGGAGAAATGTCAGTGGACGGCAATTCGCTCACTGTGGGTTGCGCAGGCGGAACAGCATTAGGTCTCTTGGCGGTGCAGCCCGAAGGTAAGAAGCGGATTTCTGTGTGCGACTTCATCCACGGCTACCGGCCGCAAGCTGGCGAGCGGCTAGGCTGAGCCTCTTCATGGCCCTCTCTCCAGCGCGCCTTGCCGCATACGAAGTTCTTTTGGCAGTAGACGAGAAGGGTTCCTATGTCTCCGAGCTGCTGCATTCATCCCGCTATCAAAAACTTTCAGCGATCGATCACGGCCTTGCGACTGAGTTGGCAATGGGAGCGTTGCGCTGGCGATCATGGCTCGATGAGCAGATCGCGAAGCAAGCCTCGATCAAGCTGAACCGGCTCGACTTCGAAGTCCTCATTGCGCTGCGGCTGGCCGCATATCAGTTGGCATTTCTGCAACGCGTGCCACAACGCGCAGCAGTGCACGAAAGCGTGGAATTGGTAAAGCACGCGCGCAAGCGATCAGCGGTTCCATTCGTGAACGCGGTGCTTCGGAAACTGGCGGAGTCTGCTTTGGAGGCGCCGATGCTCGATGGCACGTCGGTGGAGAAACTGGCCTCTTCTTCCGCGCATCCCTCGTGGCTAGTAGAGCGCTGGGTTGCGGAATATGGGATCGAAGCCGCGAAACAGATTTGTAAGTACGATCAGATGGTCCCGGAAACGTCGTTGCACGTGCCGGAACGATTGAGAGCGCAAACAGAGGGGGCAAATCTTAAACCGGGCCTGATCTTGGCTTCGGCACGAAGGGCTGAGGGGAACGGCAAAGACCTTAATGCCCTCCTCGACTCTGGCGCCTCGATTCTCGGCGAGGGTTCACAGTTGGTTGCGCGACTGCTCGGCAATGGGGATAAATTCCTAGATTGTTGTGCTGCCCCGGGAGGGAAAACTCGCTTGTTGGCAGAGTCCAATCCTTCGGCTTCAGTGATCGCCGCAGAATTGCACCCTCACCGCGCACGTGTGCTTCGCAAGCTCGTTACGGCGAGCAATGTCCATGTGATCACGGCGGACGCGCGCGCTCTTCCGACCGAAACTCAATTCGATCGAATTCTCGTCGACGTACCTTGTTCGGGTACGGGAACTCTGGCGCGGAATCCGGAGATCAAGTGGAAACTTTCTCAGGACGATCTCGCGGATTTACAGCAACGGCAGGTCGCCATCCTGCGAGGTGCGATGGCACGGCTCGCGGTGGGAGGCAGGCTCGTCTATTCTTCCTGTTCGCTCGAACCGGAAGAGAACCAATCTGTAGTAGAGGCGGCTCTCGCGAACCAATCAGAATTTCGTTTTATTGACGTACGCACTCGCTTAGAGGAACTCAGAGCCTCCGGCGAGTTGGTCTGGCACAATCTCGATTCCATGCTCACGGGACCGTACCTCCGCACGATCCCCGGGGTACATCCGTGTGATGGATTCTTTGCGGCTACCATCGATAGAAATTGAATATTGCGTCGTTAGCGAACTGCTAAGCTGATGACATCTCCCAGAGCAATTTTCTGCCCTGCTGCCGGATCCTGCGAAACGATGATGCTCGTCGAAGATGATGGAAGTACGGGTTGGTTCAACTCTGCATCCGGCGGCGCGAGCGTGACCTGCCCAAGTTTAAATCCATACTGCTTGACAATGAGCGTGACGTTACCTAGCGTCTGTCCCACGAAATTCGGCATGACGAAAGCCTGTTTTGGAGCTTCAGCCGAAATCAGCAGACTAACTTTCGGACTGGAAATGCTGCTGGCGCTGGCGGTTGGACTTTGCCCAATCACTTGATCCTCCGCCATGCCAGGAGCAGACATTTGAGCTAGAGACTCAATGTCCAAGCCGCGACGTCGAATATTAATTTCCGCTGCCCGCTCACTCTGCCCGAGAACATCCGGGATCTGGACCCGTTGCGCCCCCAGGCTTTCAGCGGCGCGGATCTGCCATCCGCGTCGTATCAGTGTGCCCGCCGCTGGAACCTGTGACAATACCCGCCCTTCTGGAACGCTTGGGCTGTAGTACTGGCGCTCGACTTCAAACTGGAAACCGTTGAGTTCCGCAATGCGACGCGCATCTGCGGGTGTTTTCCCAACAAGATCAGGCACCGCGATTTCGCGGCCGTGAATGGCGAAGCGCATTGCAGTTAGCGCGGAACCCAGCGCCACGACCAACAGAATCAGAGCCTGCATTAAGTGCCTGAAAAGGGATCTCACTCTGACGCTGCGACTCCTGACCTCAGCCATCAGTGAGTCTCCTCCGCGGCAGGCGCATTGTCGGGTGTGTCAAGTTTCTTTGCCACCGGCGCCGGGGCATCGGGCAGTGACTCGAATTCTCCGGGATCTTTTCCTGCCAGGGCAACTTTCATGAAATCCATCCAGATCGGCAGCGCCGCCCGAGCACCGGTTTCCTTTGCTCCGAGCGACTTTTTCTCGTCATAGCCGATCCAAACACCGGTAGTCATGGTTGGCGAGAAACCCACGAACCACGCATCGGTGAAGTCGTTTGTAGTGCCGGTCTTTCCCGCCAACGGATATTTCATGCTCGAGGCCGCTATGCCCGTGCCATGCAGCACTACTTCCCGGAGCATAGATGTCATGATCCGTGCCGTGCGCGAACTGACCACGTCTTTGACTTCGGGGAAATCTTCTTCCAGCACGCGGCCTTCATAGTCGGTCACCTTTGTTACGTAGCGCGGCGAGATGCGGATGCCGTCGTTTGGGAAAACGCTGAAGGCGGAGGTCTGCTCAAACAAAGTTACCTCCGCGGCACCCAGAGCCACCGGCAGGTACGGAGGCAGGTTCGAAGTAACGCCGAAGCGATGTGCGTAATCGATGACCGTCTTTATCCCAATGCGATCGGCTAGCTTCAACGCGGGAATGTTACGCGATTGCGCTAGCGCGCGCCTCAAGGTAATTGTTCCCTCGAAGCGCTCATCGTAATTATGAGGAATATACGGTCCAGACGCGGTTTCAAAGCTTACGGGAGCATCCAGAATTGTGTCGTCCGGATTGGCGCCCTGATCGATGGCTGCGGTATAAACGTACGGCTTGAAGGAAGAGCCGACCTGCCGAAGTGCCTGAGTCACGCGGTCAAATTTCGAAATCTCGAAGTCGCGGCCGCCGACCATCGCCTTGATCGCGCCGGTAGCATTGTCGATCGCCAATAATGCGCCTTGAGTTCCAGAATCCTGCTCCAGGCTCACGCGAGCCCTGTTTTCGGACTCCAGGGCCAAGATATGAACGTAAGCGACGTCGCCCATCTTGAGAATTTCCGGCAACTTTTTGCCAGTCCATTTGACGTCGGTCGGAGTGAGCCCGGCCGTGTAGCGTCCAAACTTGACGGTCGCTGCAGTTGGCGTAACCGAAAGCACCAGCGCATGAATGTAACCGTTGATTTCAGGTTCGTCTTCCCAGTCGGGATCCTGGTAGTTCGCCAGCGGTATACCAGCGTTCGAAATATTCTCGAGACGACTCTTCCAGCCGTGACGCCGTTCGTAGGCAGCAAGCCCATCGAGCACAGCCTGATTTGCGGCGCGTTGCAGATCCATATCCAGGGTCGTGTACACAAGCAGGCCACCCTCATGGACCTGGTCAGTGCCATACTTATTCTCCAGGTAGCGGCGAATCTCCTCGACAAAATATGGCGCGAGTGAGTTGGGATCATGGGCGAGCTTCAAGACAAGTGGCTGATTGCGAGCGTCGTTTGCATGCGCGGCTGTGATCTTGCCGTCTTCCAGCATGGCGTTGATGACCAGATTCCGTCGCTTGACCGCCCGGTCAGGATGATTGATCGGAGAGTAGAGTCCCGGAGCTTTGGGTAGGCCGGCCAATAGCGCAGCTTCGTCCAGAGTCAGTTGCTTCGCGGGCTTGCTGAAGTAGTACTCCGAGGCGGCCTCGAAACCGTAAACTCCATGCCCCAGGAAGATTTGATTGGCGTAAAGAGTAAAGATTTGTTGCTTGGTAAAGCGTCGCTCGATCTGGATGGCCAGCAGCGCTTCTTCGATTTTTCGGTGAAATGAACGATCGGGGGAAAGAAACAGGTTTCGCGCCAGCTGCATGGTCAATGTGGATGCGCCCTGCACCCTGCCTCCGGATTCGATATCGCGAAAGGCGGCGCCAGCAATTCGCCAGACGTTTATCCCCCAATGGCGGTAGAAGTCTTTGTCCTCGATTGAAATGAGCGCGTCGCGCAAGACGGGAGGGAAGTCGTTGTAACTCGCGACCACCCGGCGCTGCAGCGCGAAGGAACCGATGACGCGCCCGTGGTCGTCGTAAAGCTCAGTGGTTGAACTCGGGCGGTAGTGCTCCAACTGCTCGATCTGCGGCAGATCGGTGGTGTAAACCAGCAACAGACCGGCGCTCGCGCCGACCAGGGCGGAAAGCAGGACCAGCAGCCCAAACAGCACCCGGCCCACCAGTTTGCGCGGCGCAACCTCTACCGGCGAAGCATCCTGGTAAATCACTCTCATGGAGTACGTTCAGGATAGCAGCGCGTCTAAGGACAAGGTAGTGGCGAGAAAACGCCGTCCACGCCGATGGCGTAAAATTTCCAGCGAGGATACGTGTGAAGACTTTTTACTGCGGTATTGTCTTAGTTTTCGTCCTAATAGCCAATATTTTTGCCCAACAGCAAGACATAAAGTGGACGCCGGCGGAGAAGGCGGTCTACGACCAAATCCACACGATTCGCCAAGTGCCTGACGACAAGCGAGGCGCGGCAACCCAGCAGTTAGCGCTGCAAATCCGGCAGTTGCCCCTGACAGAAGAGAAAATTGTTCTGGCACTAGGGCTTGCGGAGCGAGCTACCGAGGGCGATTTCGGTCATGCGATGCTACAAGAAGTCGCGACAACCCTCGCCGCTGCTCTGAAAGAACATCCCATGCCGGACAAAGACGGTCAGCCCAACGAGGCCTACATGGAGCTCGCCGAACTCGCCCGTTACGAACACGTCGACGTTTCGCTTGATGATGCCCGCTACACCGCTGCCACGGCAGTTTTGCAGCGTGACGACGAGGCGCGCCAGAAAGCCGATTTCACGCTGAGCGACTTAGTCGGCAAGAACTGGACCCTCTCAAGCTTGCGAGGGAAGGTCGTCCTGGTGAACTTCTGGGCGACGTGGTGCCCTCCATGCCGCAAGGAAATGCCGGATCTTGAGTCGCTTTATCAGCAGTATGAGCAAAAGGGACTCATCGTGCTGGCGATTTCGGACGAAGAAAACGCCAAAGTGAAGTCCTTCATCGAGGATAAAAAAATCACGTATCCGATTCTTTTGGATCCCAAGCGCAAGGTGAACGATTTATTTCAGGTTGAAGGCATTCCAAAAAGTTTTGTTTACAATCGCGAAGGGAAACTGGTGGCACAGTCGATCGACATGCGGACGCGCCATCAATTTCTGGAAATGTTGGGAAAGGCAGGGCTGCAGTAGATCAGTTGCCTCGGTAGACAATCTTTCCGCCGACAATGGTAGCCACCACTTTGCCGGTAAGCTGCCAGCCATCGAAGGGAGAGTTTCGCGACTTCGAGCGGGACTTGGAAGCATCAAACGTCCATCGCTTCTTGGGGTCGAAGATCGTGACATCCGCATAGCTCCCGCGCGCCAGCGTGCCCCGATTGCGCAGATCAACCACCCGGGCTGGTCCCGCAGTGAACAGCTCGACAATCCGCGTCAGCGGAATTTTATGGTTGCGATGAAGTCGCGTAATCGCCAACCCGAGCGCGGTCTCAAGGCCGGTAATACCGAACATCGCCTTTTCAAACTCGATGATTTTTTCGTGGGTCGCGTGCGGAGCGTGATCGGTGGCAATCGCGTCGATGGTTCCATCCGCGAGCGCCGACAAAACGGCCTCCCGGTCAGCGGCGGACCGTAATGGCGGATTCATTTTGCAGTAAGTGTTGTACTCGCCAACGTCAGAATCGACCAGGCTGAAGTGATGCGGTGTGACTTCGCAGCTCACGCGAGCCTTGCCGTGCTTGCCTCGGCGGACCGCCTTCAGCGCATCGGCAGTCGAGATGTGAGCGATATGCAAACGCGCTCCATTGAACTGCTGGGCCAATTGCACGTCGCGGTCGACGAGTTGGGCCTCCGCATCAGCCTTCATTCCCCGCAGGCCAAGACGGAACGATGTCGGGCTCTCGTTCATACTGCAGTTTTCCGTCATGCGCGTATCTTCCGCGTGCTGGATGACCGGAAGATTGATCTCCGCGCCGAGCCGCAAAGTCTCACGCATGATGGTCTCGTTCAGGATTGGCCGCCCGTCGTCTGTGACTGCAACTGCACCCGCGCGCTGCAGGCCGCGGAAATCGGTCAGCACCGCGCCTTTGCTGGCCTGGGTAGCCGCGGCAATCGGGAAAACATTCACCACCGCTCCCCGCTGAGGCTGTTGCAGCCATGAAACCCATTCCTGCGAATCGACGATGGGAGCCGTATTCGGCATGCAACACACCGACGCGAATCCGCCAGCTGCCGCGGCAGCTGTGCCTGTGGCGACCGTTTCCTTGTAGCTCTGTCCCGGCTCGCGTAAGTGAACATGCAGATCAATGAACCCCGGGGCGACAATCAGTCCGCGCGCATCGAATGTCGAATCGGCACTGGCGCGGATCTTATTCGGGGCAGCAACTTCCGCCACGCGCCCGTCGCGCAGTAGGACATCCATGAGGGCTTCTACGTGTGCCGCCGGGTCGATCAGGTGTCCGCCTTTGATCAACAGCGAGCCGGTTTTTGATTTGTCACTGGCCATTTCTAATACTTCAACCTATTTGCCTCTGCCTAGCGCTTTCGCCAGGATTGCCATCCGCACCGGAACTCCATTGCGAACCTCTTCCACGATTGCCGACTGCGGGCAATCCGCCACTTCCCAGGTCAATTCCAAACCGCGAATGATTGGCCCGGGATGCATGACCATTGCATCGGGCTTGGCAAGCTTCACTCGAGGCATCGTCATCTGGTAACGAGAAATGTAATCCTGCAGGCGAATCTTCATGCCGGCGAGACGCTCTTTTTGCACGCGCAGCACCATGATGACGTCGACCCCGCGCACCGCATCTTCGGTCGTGCGCGTGATGTGCAAGCCGGGAGCGAGACAGTTTGCCAAATCCGGCAAAAACTCCGGTGGACCACATAGAGTGATGTGCGCGCCGAACTTGCTTAGCAGGTGAATTGCGGATCGCGCCACCCGGCTGTGGTAGATGTCGCCGACGATGGCCACTTTCAGTCCGTTGAGCTTTTTCTTGTGCCGCAGGATGGTGTACGCGTCCAACAAAGCCTGCGAAGGATGCTCGTGCATCCCATCGCCGGCGTTGATCACAGGGACGTCCAGGTGGGACGCCATGAGCAACGGCGCTCCGGCGGAAGGATGCCTGATTACCATCATATCCGCGCCTACTGCTCGCAATGTGTAGGCCGTGTCGAGGAGCGACTCACCTTTTTCGATGCTTGAGCCGCTTGAGAGCACGAGAGTTGTCATCGCGCCCATGGACTTCGCGGCAATTTCGAATGAGCTTCGCGTGCGCGTAGACGCTTCGTAGAACAACAGCAGCACGCGCTTGTTCTTCAGCAGAGGACGCGGCTTGAGCGGATTCATCGTCCGGGCAAACTGCAGTAGCCCGGTGATCTCTTTGGCATCGAGATGCTCAATTCCGAGTAATGAACCGCGTGCGCCTTTGCTCATTTTGATGAATCGTGCCGAACGTCAGTTTTGTCGCTCAACCATCAGGACCTTCTCGGCCTCGTCGAGTTCGCGCAGCTTTACTTCAATAATTTCCTGCGGGGTCGTCTGCACCTTGCGCCCGATAAACGTCGCCTCAATTGGCAGTTCGCGGTGTCCGCGATCAATCAGCACGCAGAGCTGTACCTGCTTGGGACGCCCGTGACTGAACAATGCATCCAGTGCCGCGCGAACTGTCCGACCGGTGTAAAGCACATCATCGGCAAGCACGATGTTCTTGCCCGCGACTGGAAATCCGATCTCGCCTTTCTGGACGACGGGCTTTGGCCCGACTGTCGAAAGATCATCGCGATAGAGCGAAATGTCCAAGGTACCAACTGGAACTTCGGTCTTTTCAATGCGTTGAATCATCCCGCCGAGACGCTGCGCGAGGAAGACACCCCGCCGCCGAATGCCCACTAAACCTAAGTTTTCCGCACCGTTGTTTCTTTCAATGATTTCGTGGGCCAACCGGACAAGTGTCCGCTCAATTTCGGAGGCGGACATCAACTGGGCCTTTTCTTTCAGGTTGGCAGGCCGGGTGGCAGGTCGAGGAGTCATGAACGCTGCATCATACGCGGGAGGCAAGGCACGGGGCAAGCGTAGGGCTTATTTCTGGTGTTTGTGACGCAATAGCATCGCACTCACAGCCCCGCCCAGGCTGGCAAATATGAGGAAGAGAACGAAAAATATAGCCAGGCCGCAGATCATCATCAGGACCAAGCCTGCCGGACTCTTCAAATAGTCGAGTATCTGTTGCACTTGCGGATCGGAGCTGCGTGCGGCTGACTGCTCGATTGCCTGCTGCATCGCCTCCCGCAAGGCTCCGCCGCCGTGGAAGACAGCGACTTCGATGGCGGTCAGGACCGCAAACATGCCAAACCCCAGGACGCCACTGACCGCACCCAGGCGTGCGCCTAAGCTTGGGGTAAGGTTCACGCCAGGATTCCGCTTTCTGTAAAAAAGCACGGACAAAACGCCGGCAGCGATCATCCCTAGTCCAAATGCTCCCAAGGGAATAAACATCAAGAAGGCTGCTGCCAGACCGGCAAGGGCGGCGGAAGGCAGCCCTTGCGACCATTGAATTCCCGCGTGATACGAACCGGTATGTTGATCAGGTTGCGGTATTTCGGGAGACAAATCGGCTGAAATACCACCTACGCGAATCTGGGGAGCGTTGCATTGCGGGCAGAATGGCGTGCCTTCTTCGACAGTTGCGCCACACTTGTAGCAAGGATGTTCCACCGGACTTAAAGGTATCGCAGGCGGAGTGGCTGAGCAAGAAAGGGAACACGGCGCCTAGATATCTCCCTGCTTGCCGCGAGCGCGAACGAAAACCACTGCGAAGGTCGCGCCATTGCCTTTCTCGGCTGGTTCAACTGCCACGGCATGCTGATCGTCTTCAGTGCCGGCTTTCAACTCGAGCACCGGACCCGTGTTGTCGCCGTCGCAGCTCAACTCTTTCGCATGGTGCGAGTCGTCACCACCGTCATGCACTTGGACATGGTCACCGTGGCTGGTGTGGCATTCGAGAACTTTGCCGTATCGCTTGAGTTTGTCACGGTAGAAACTCGCAACCCTAGCGGGCGTGTCGTCCGAATCGAAGTGCATCACGAGCAGCTTGACTCCGAATGCCGAGGTAAAAAGTGCGAGGTTTGCATTGCTGTGATCTTCGTCTTTTCTGATTCGAGCTCCAGGGTACGCGGGCAATCCGATTGCGCGCATATCGGCGTCGTTGCCGACGTGAAGATCGCCGACCGAGCTTCTGACATCGAGTGGTTTGTCTTTGTCGTCGCTCTGCGAAAAAGCCGGCGCAGCCGCCAAGGCACACAGTAAGGCGAACACGATGACGAAACCTGCACAACGAAAAATTCGGTTGGAATTAATGCGCCCCATTCGACCTCCTAAATTGTCCCCTCTTTTCCACGAGTCACGACGTATACCAGCGCGAAGTCGCAACCGTTGTCCTGGGGCTCAACTGACACCAGGTGCTGATTGCCTTCTGTGCCGACCTTGAGTTCGACAATGTTTCCGCTGTTGTCGCCCTTGCAGGAAACTTCATTGGAGCCATGCTCGCCGGTCTGTACCGTGAAATCCCCGCCATGTTTCTTGGACCGGCATTCGACCACGTGTCCGAATTTCTTGAGCTGATCGCGGTAGAACGAGAGCACCTTGTCGGGAGAATCGTTGCTTTGAAACTCCAGAGCGACTACTTTCACGCCGAAGAAGTTACTCGAAATATTGACGTTGGCGCTCTTACTGTCGTGGTCGGTCTTCTCTTTCTTGCGAGCTCCGGGGTAGACGGCCATCCCGGTATCGCGGACGTCGGCGTCTTCATTGACGTGAATTCCGCCGATCGGGGTCTCAATGTCAACCTTGCTGGTATCGCCGTTGTTATGGTCTTTTACACTCACGCTACAAGCCAGCAATGTCAGCCACAACGTGAACGCAATCGCGATGACAAGCTTAGTTTTGTTGTCCAATACTTTGGGAACGAGCATGTTGCTGACCTCCTTTCGCGATGTGCGCCGGCAGATCGATTCCCGAACCGCGCTGGGCGATGTTCGGAATCGTGACCGGCAGCCGTCCACGGATCGCAATCTCGCCAAACAGAGCTCTTGCGGCGCTCAGTTCCGAAACGGCAGTATTCGAAAATGTACACAGGTAAGTTTGAATCGAGGTGAAATCGGATGCGATATAGGGATTCCCCATCGCGACGACCACCGTTTTCTGCGCTGCGTGATCAAGCACCTTCTGCAATAGGCCATCCTTCGAGAGCATTCCGTAGGTACTCGTCGTCGAGCCTGGATCAGGGGCCGCGAAGACCGCCGCAATAACCGTCTTCGCCTGGTCTACCGCAGCAAGGATGTCGGGCGACTTGGCGGCAGCAATCGAGGAATCAACATAGAGCACATTTACGCTGGGAAAGCGCAGCCGGATCTGACGCTCCAGCGTACTCCCCGCGTC
>Ga0335069_10003457_pt1 | contig 23843 bp, 21 predicted proteins | sample Lox_Sample_11_FD_206714 | JGI IMG/M metagenome (GOLD analysis project Ga0335069, IMG submission 206714) | Soil microbial communities from Loxahatchee National Wildlife Refuge, Florida, United States - Lox_Sample_1.1 | ecosystem: Environmental > Terrestrial > Soil > Wetlands | place: USA... | reverse complement strand
CGCGCCGCGATCGCGTTAGCGATCGCGGCTTGCTCTCCGCAGCACGCTTCGAGCCTGCCGGGCGCCGCTGACGCAAACGTGCGGCGAACGGCGACGCCGATAACGCACGTCGTCTTCGTCATTCAGGAGAACCGGTCGTTCAATAACCTCTTCATGGGGTATCCCGGCGCGAAGACCGCCAAGCACGGCTACGACGAGACCGGCGCGAAGATCGAGCTGCAACCGATAGACCTCGCAACCGGCTGGGACATCGATCACTCGTCGCGCGCCTTCTTCACCGATTGCGACGGAGCGGGCAGCGTACCCGGAACGCACTGCAAGATGGACGGCTGGAACAACGAGTTCGCCGGTATCGGCCATCCCGTGAACTTCGCTTATGGATACGTGCCGCGAAAGCAGATCGAGCCGTACTGGGAGATGGCGAAAGCGTACGTGCTCGCCGACCGCATGTTCGCCTCGAATCTCGACGGGAGCTTCATCGCGCATCAGTATGTCGTTGCCGCCTACGCGAGCGACGCGGTCGACTTCCCGATCACGTCGTGGGGATGCTGGGGCGGCAAGACCGACACGATCTCGACGCTGACGCAGGCGCGCGCGTACGGCCCCTCGATTCGCGCCTGTTTCGAGAATCCGACGATCGCCGAGCGCGCCGACGCGGCGGGCCTGAGTTGGCGCTTCTACGCCGGAGCGATTCACGATAACGACGGCCTCTGGTCGTCGTACCAAGCCGATCGAAAGATCTTCAAGGGTCCCGACTGGTCGACCGACGTCGTCAGCCCGCCGGCCCAGTTCCTCACCGACGTCGCGGGCGGATACCTCGCGAACGTCACCTGGATCGCGCCGACGCTCACGACGTCCGACCATCCGGGCCTCAACGCAGGCGGGGGCCCGGCCTGGGTCGCGTCGGTCGTCAACGCCGTCGGCGAGAGCCCGTACTGGGATTCGACCGCGATCTTCATCATCTGGGACGATTGGGGCGGCTGGTTCGATCCGGTAAAGCCGGTCTACGAAGATTACGACGGGCTCGGTTTTCGCGTTCCGATGCTGATCGTCTCGGCCTACGCGCGGCAGCACTACGTCACGCACGTCCAGTACGAGACCTCGAGCGTCCTGCGCTTTATCGAGGATAACTTCGGCCTCGCACCGCTCGCGAAGAGCGACGAGCGAGCGAACGATCCGGCCGACGATGCCTTCGATTTCGATGCGCCGCCGCGCGCCTTCCAGAAGATCCGCGGCGGCAAATCTGCGCGCTACTGGATGCAACTCGAGCGCGCTCCGGAGCGACGCGGCCGCGCCAACGTCATCGGTGACGATTAGAACCTTCGTCGCGATCGCTGCCGCGCTCGCCGCCGCGGCGTGCTCGGCGCAGCCGGGCACGTGGCGGCCCGCCGCCGCGATCGGCGGCGCGCGGCGCGCGACCGCGAGCCCGATCGAGCACGTCGTCTTCGTCGTCCAAGAGAATCGTTCGTTCAACAACCTCTTCATGGGCTATCCCGGCGCGACGACGCAGCCTTACGGCTTCGACACGTACGGAGATAAAATTCCACTGCAACCCATCGATCTCGAGACCGACTGGGACATCGACCACTCCTCCACCGCCTTCTTCGCCGCCTGCGACGGAACCGGCAAAATTCCGGGCACGGACTGCAGAATGGACGGTTGGAACAACGAGCAGGCGACGCTGCACCATCCCCAAAATCCCGCGTACGGCTACGTGCCGCGCAGCGAGACCAAACCATATTGGGAGATTGCGAAGCAGTACGTGATCGGCGACGACACGTTCGCCTCAAACCTCGATGCGAGCTTCGTCGCCCATCAATACATCGTCGCCGCGTACGCGAGCCGCTCCGTGAACGGGCCGGCCGGCCCGTGGGGATGCGAGGGCGGCACGAACGACACCGTCGCGACGCTCACCGCGAAACGCGCGATCGGCACGAAGCGCATCGTCACGTGTTTCAAGAATCCGACGATCGCGGCGGCGGCCGACGCGGCCGGGGTCACGTGGCGCTTCTACGCAGGCGGCATCGACGACGACGGCGGCCTGTGGTCGTCCTATCAGGCCGACCGCGCGATCTACGACGGCCCCGACTGGAGCGCCGACGTGATCGACCCGCCCGCGCAATTTCTCACCGACGTGGCGCACGGGAAGCTCGCGAACGTCACGTGGATCACGCCGACCTACTCGACCTCGGATCACGCGGGACTCGGCGCAACCGACGGCCCGGCCTGGGTGGCGAGCGTCGTGAACGCGATCGGGACCAGCAAGTTCTGGAAGAGTACGGCGATCTTCATCATGTGGGACGATTGGGGCGGCTGGTTCGATCCCGTCCAGCCGGTCTACGAAGATTACGACGGCCTCGGCTTCCGCGTACCGCTGCTGATCCTCTCGCCCTACGCGCATAAGGGCTACGTGACGCACGTGCAGTACGAGACGGCGAGCGTCGTGCGCTATATCGAAGACAACTTCGGGCTGCCGCAGATGGCAACCAGCGACGCGCGCGCCAACGATCCTGCGACCGATGCCTTCGACTACGCGCAGGCGCCGCGAAAGTTCCGGAGGATTCACGGCGACAAGCCGGCGGCGTATTGGACGCGCTTGGAGCGCCGTCCGCGCCGAACGACACCGCGAGGCATTCTCGGTGACGATTAGAACGCTCGGGGCTCTCGCCGCCGGCTGCGCGCTCACTGCCTGCAACGCAGGCGCCGGCGCGATCGCGGTTCCCGCAGTGCCTTCATCGAGGGTCGAGGCGACGGCGAGCCCGATCAAGCACGTCGTCTTCATCGTGCAGGAGAACCGCTCGTTCAACAACCTCTTCATGGGCTATCCCGGCGCGAAGACCGCGAAGTACGGATACGATACGTACGGGAACAAGCTACCGCTGCAGTCGCAGGTGCTCGCGACGATCTGGGACATCGATCATTCGTCGCGAGCCTTCTTCAAAGCGTGCGACGGTCACGGCAGCCTGCCCGGGACGCACTGCAAGATGGACGGCTGGAACGGCGAGGAGGCGGGTCAGGGGCATCCGGCAAACCCCGCGTACTCGTACGTACCTCGGGATGAGACGGCGCCGTATTGGGAGATCGCCAAGCAGTACGTCCTCGCCGACCGCACCTTCGCCTCGAATCTCGACGGCAGCTTCATCGCCCATCAATACATCGTTGCCGCCTACGCCAGCCGCGCCGTGGACTATCCGCTATCCTACTGGGGCTGCGAGGGCGGGGCGACCGACGTGATCTCGACGCTGACCGACCAGCGGACGTACGGCTCCACCATCCGCGTCTGCTTCAAGAATCCGACGATCGCGAGCGAGGCGGATCGCGCCTCGCTGACCTGGCGCTTCTACGCCGGAGCGGTCAACGGCGATGGCGGTCTCTGGTCGTCGTACCAGTCCGATCGCAAGATCTACGACGGACCCGACTGGAAGGCCGACGTAATCAGCCCGCCGGCGCAGTTCCTCACCGACGTCGCGAACGGCAGCCTCGCGAGCGTCACGTGGATCACGCCCCTCTTCGCCGACTCCGACCACGCGGGGCTCCAAGCCTCGGGCGGCCCGGCCTGGGTCGCCTCCCTCGTCAATGCGATCGGCACGAGCAAGTTCTGGAAGAACACGGCGATCTTCATCATGTGGGACGACTGGGGCGGCTGGTTCGATCCGGTAAAGCCCGTCTACGAAGATTACGACGGCCTCGGATTCCGCGTGCCGCTCCTCATCGTCTCGCCGTACGCAAAGCAAGGTTACGTGACGCACGTCCAATACGAGACGGCGAGCGTGCTGCGCTACATCGAAGACAACTTCGGCTTGGGACAACTCGCGCCGAGCGATACGCGCGCGAGGGATCCGGCAAACGACGCCTTCGACTACGCGCAGCCGCCGCGCAAGTTCCATACGATCGCCGGGAGCAGATCGCGCGCCTACTGGATCGAGCGGAGCCGCCGCCCGCCTCGCATGCCGCCGGCGATCATCGGCGACGACTGAAGAAAAAGAGAACGGGATGGCGCAAGGCCATCCCGTTTCGTCTTTGCTTCCGCTCTTGGAAGCGGAGGTTTTCGAAGCCCTGCTACGGCTTGTTCGACGGCGTCTGGATGCCGGACTCGACGTCCAGCGACGCGTTGAGGCCGTTGTTGAAGCTGTACTGGTAGGTGCTTCCGCTCGGGCTGTACTTGTAGACGTCGACCGCTCCCGTGCTGATATCGCCGACCGTCAGGACCTTACCCTTGGCATTGAGGTTGCCGAAGAGCACTTCACCCTGCATCGGCGTCGTGCTGAGCACGTGACACGCCGGGTTGCAGCCCTTGTAGACGACGAGCGAGCCGCTGAGGTCAAACGATCCGAGGTTGCCCTTCTTGTCGAGGAAGAGGCCGCCGTAGTATGACTGCGACGTGCCCGTGGCAACCGTGCCGCTGCCGCTGCAGCCCTTGAAGTAGACGAGCACGAAGCCCGAGAACGAGGCCGCCTCGGCGGAGAGCCAGCAGTCGCCGTTCTTCGCGAGCGCGACGCCGGCGCCGTAGCCGCTGGCCGACGGGTTCGTCAGCGTCGCGGTGCAGCCGCCCGAGAGCGTGCAGACTTGGATGTCGCCCGTGCCGGAGCCGCCGACGATGTCGCCGATGAGCACCGTTCCGGTAGCGGCGCTGATCGAGGCGGCGGCGGCGGCCTGACCCGTGCTGTCGGTGATCGAGCCGACGAGCGTGCCGCAGCCCTTGTAAACGTCAAGTTCTGACGGGTAGCCTTGGGGAACGAGCAGGTTGCCCTTCGTGTCGGCGCCGAGGCCGTTGACGTAGCCGGCCGAGACGGTGCAGTTCGGCGCGGCGTTGCTCGGGTTGGTTCCCGCGTAGCCGTACACGACGCCGCCGTAGAACTCGTTGGACCACGTGGAGGGCTTGGCTTTCTTATCCGGGATGATGTGCGTCGCGAGGTGGAGTCTCTTCTCGCCGGCCGGCTGCATCCAAACTGGAACGTGGCTCAGCGGCGTGAAGTGTCTACCTTGCATCTGGGTCCCGCTGCTCGGAATCGAGCTGGACCCAATATTGCTGCCGGAACAGCCTGCGAGCAGTCCCACAGCAACTGCCGTGCACAGCGCTGAAGTTAACAAACGCATCAGGTTGTAATCTCCTTAGCATGTAGAGGGAAAGTTAGGCCCGCCGGGCTCGTTCAGAGAGCCCTTGGGCCTTGCCCGGTTGGTGCTGCCCCGCACTCCCCAAATCCTCTACCCCCGTTGCCTTTTTCGGCGCTCCGCTCGGCCTGAAGAAGGAGCCGAGCGAGCGGGGTCGCGGCAGGCGCGGCACGCCCCGGCGACCGGCCGAATCAGCACATGAGAGCGGAGCGACGGTATCCGCCGCTCCGCATTCTCGTCGGAGAGATCGAGAGGTTCGACTATTCCTTGGAACGCGGGTTGAAAGCCGCGCCTTCAACGTCATCGCTGGCGTTGAAACCGCTGGTGATGCTGAACTGATACGTGAGACCGGTCGGCTTGTACTTGTAGACGTCGAGTTCGCCGTTGGCGTAGTCGCCGGCGACGAACTCCGTCGACTTCTTATTGAGGTGTCCGTATACCGAGTCGCCGTTGAGCGCGAACGGACCGCCGACGAGCGTGCACGTCGGATTGCAGCCTTTATAGACGCGCAACGCCGGCGTAAAGGCATCGATCGAAACGAGGTTGCCCGCCTTATCGATGTCGAGACCGCCGTAGTAGGCGTTCACGAAGCCGGTCGCGGCCTGGCCGGCGCCGGTGCAGCCGGCGAAGTAGGTCAAGGTCGCAGTACCGCCGCTGCTCGTAGCCGAGGCCCAGCAGTCGCCGTTCTTGGCCTGGGCGACGCCCGCGACTTCGTACATGTTCGCGTTGGTTAGGTTGGTCGTGCATCCGCCCGAGAGCGTACAGAGTGAGATGCTGCCTGCGCCGCTCGTGTCGAAGATGTTGCCGACGACGATCGTACCCGTCGCGGCGTTCGGGCTCGTGGCGTCGGAAGGCTGGCCGTAGTTATCGCTCGTCGAACCAACCGAAGGACCGCACATGCCGGGGCCCTTGTAGACGATGATCGTTCGGCTGCCGCCGTCGGGATCGATGAGGTTGCCTTTGCCGTCGACCGCGATGCTATTGGGATAGCTCGCCGTCTCACTGCAAATCGGGCCGCTGCCGTTGGTCTTGTAGCCGTTGATGAGGGCCGCGAAGAACTGGCTGCCGTAGATGCCGCCCTTGGCCTTCTTGTCGGGGACGATCCTGCTCAGGACGCGCTGCGGGTTCCACGTGCGCAGTTCGACGGGGATGGGGTTGGCCGTCCGCGAGAATCCAGGCACGAAGCGGCCGTTTATGAGGTGATTCTCTGCTCCCATGGTACCCGGCGCCGTTGGGGTCGACGCGCTGCTGCCGGAACAGGCTGCGAGAAGCCCCGCAGCGAGTGCCGTGCACAGCGCTGAAGTTAACAAACGCATCAGGTTAATCTCCATTCACCGTAGTGGGGAAAGTTAGGCCCGCGAGGCTAGAGGAAAGCCTTTGGACCCACTGGGGTGGTGCAGCCTGGCATTCCCCGAATCCTCTACCCCACGGGGCGAGCGGGCGCCGCCCCGGGGCCCCTCAGCCGGCGAGGGCCGAATCAGCCCTCCGCGATGCTCGTCACGGCCGTGACGAGCGAGTCCTTCCCCTTCGTCGCCGTCGTGAAGGCCATGCGCGCGTAATCCACGACCTCGGGCAGCCGGCGCGCGTAGCCGGTGATGAACCGCCACGAGAAGAGACGCTTGGGCGAGAGATACTCGGCTTCGTAGAGCAGGAGCAGGTTCGTGAGGACGAAGTGGCGCATCGCGCTGCCCTTTTTGATATGGACGCGCCAGCGCTTGGAGATATCGACGTTGGTGAAGACGTCGTTGCGCAGCGAGCCCGAGAGGACGGCGGCGCTCACCGTGACGAGGCTGTCGTACTCCTGCGGCATCCGGTCGCGTTGCTCGATCGTCGCTCGTCCGAAGTCCACGCACCAGTACTCTTCCTGCGGCTTGTCGATCGTGAAGACCCACCGCGTGTTGCGGATCAGCGGCCGGAGCAGGCGCGTCGCCTTGAAGAATTTATTGAAGTACTTCGAAAAGTCGTCGAACGAGACCGCCTTCGTCTCTTCGGAGCGGTACGTCTTCTCGAGGCGCTCGCTCTCGGCCGCGGCGCGCTGCTCGGCGTACGCGACGACGTCTTCGATTATCGCATCCGTAAGCGCGAACCCCGACTCCGAAGACCAACTGCTGCCGACCGGCATGATCGTCAGCCGGCTGTGCGGCACGCGTCCGGCGTTCGCTTCGAAGTAGGCGCGCATCTCCGGCGCGGAGACGAGGAAGCGGTTCTCGTCGCGCACCTCGCGGTGGAGGTGGCAGATGCCGCTGGCGAACGGCACCGCGTAGCGCGGATTGAGCTGCTGCGCCGCCGCCACGAAGGCCTCCATGTACGTGCGCGAGTCGACCGGCAGGCGATCGGCCGGGTCTTCGAACGTGTAGCGCGTCGGATACGACCACGCCGGCGAGTGGCTGCGAAGCATGAAGTCCACGTCGGGGTACTTGGCGCGGAACTTTTTCCAGAGCGAGGGTAGCGGTTTCGCATCGTTGAGATCCACCAGCACCGTGCCGTCGGCCTCGATCACCGCGACGCTGTCGTCTTGGAAACTCACCTGATAACTCGTGAACGAAAAGCCGTCGGCGAGTTCGAGCGTCTCGCCGTGGTTCAGCTCGACGACCTCCCCGAAGCCCATCTCGCGCAGCTGCGTTCCGAGGCCGGAGATCGGGAACTTCGCGACGATCGCGGTCGTCTGCTTCCCGAACTTCCGGAGCGTCTTCGGATCGAAGTGATCGAAGTGCCAGTGCGTGACGTAGACGTAATCGGCCGAGAAGATGTCCGGACCGAACACCGGCGGCGGCGCGTGCCACCACGACGACCAGTAGGTGGGCTCGTTCAGCCAAGGATCGATGACCAGCCGCTTCCCTCGCGCCGTGACGTCGAGGCAGGCGTGGCTTACAATTCGGAACTCCATAACTCTCTTCTTCGGTTGTTACTCGTCTTCTTCGCTTTTTCTCATTCGCTGTCGAGCGGCTTATACGAAGGCGGCTGACGGAGGAAGTATTGTAGCGAGTACTTCGACGGAATCGCGCTAAACGCTCGCGGCGGCTGGCTGAAATCGAAGCAATCGGCGATGCTCGTCGCACGCTTATCGGTCGTACCCAGACTCCCGAGATCGAAAACGTTCTCGGTGAACTTCAAGATGCTTCCGAATTCGTACGGCGTGTGCGAGATGTAGCCTGGAACGCTCGGGGTTGCCTCGCGAGCGTAGGCCGAGACCACGAGCATCGGGACGCGGAAACCTAGACCGCCCCAGTTGTCGAAGAACGGCGGCGGCTCGTGATCGTAGAACCCGCCCCAGTCGTCCCAGACGACGATCACGGCGGTCGAATCCCAGTAGTTGCTCTGACCGACGGCATTGACGATGGACGCTACCCACGACGGCCCCGTATCCGACTGCACGGCGGGATGGTCGGAGTTGTTGTCGTCGGGCACGATCCACGAAACGGCCGGAAGCGTGCCGTTGGTGATGTCGCTGAAGAAAACTTTCGGCTGCGCGATGTTCGTCTTCCACTCCGGACCGTTGCGGACCGCGTCGATCGCATCGAAGCCGTTCCAGAGCGCGCCGGTGCCGTTGGGCTCGGGTGGGGAGTAGTACTTCCACGACACGCTCTTGGCATCGAGCAGGTCGCGCATCGTCGCGTACTCGAGGCACGGAAACGGCCCTTTATGGTATTGATCCTTGATCTTCGCCTTCGTGTAGAGCAGCTGCGAGGTCTTCGTTCCCTTGGCCGCGTCGCAGCCCCACGGCATATGCGACGGAAAGTCGACGAGGCTCTTCGTCTGCGCCTTGTTGATGATCGTACCGGCCGCGATCAGATCCTGATGCGCGGTAAAGCTCCCGCTGCCTTGCGTCTGAAACATGTGATCGGCGAGGACGTACTGCTCCGCGATGTCCCAGTAGGGCGCGATCTGCGCCGGATCGACGTACTGATAGATCGTCGTGCCGACTTTGCCGGGGCAATTCTTGCCGCCGCCCTCGAGGCCGAAGCCGTCCATCGCGCCGTCGTCGTAATCGATGCCGACGTTCTTGTACGAGTGGCTCCAATCGCACTTCCCGGGAAGATCGGTCTTCGTCAACGGCACGTACTCGTCGCCGCTCGGGCAGCCGCCGGAGCCGGCGCGCGGACGCGATATCCGGCCCGCCGCGAACCGATACGCCGGCGCGATCCGCGCCGTGGGCGGCTTCATGCATCCGCCCTGCGTCCCGTCGGCGTTCGGAAACGACGAGAAGAAGTCGTCGAAGCTGCGATTCTCCTGAATGACGATGACGACGTGCTGGATGTAACCCGATCCGCTTGCCGATTCGGGCGCGACGCGTTGCGGCAAGCTGCCGCTCGTCGAACCGCCGCCGCACGACGCGAGCGTAACGGCGGCGACGAACGTCGCGGCGAGAGCGCGAGGGGCGACACGCATCTGCAGACTCCTGTAAAGGCTCTGTGATCGAGATGTAACCATTTCTTTCATAAAAAGCAGGCGTAACCTTCCCGCGCCGCTACTCCGAATCGACCGGCTGGTTCGACGGAGGCTGACGCTTGAAGAACTCCCGCGAATGCTCCGAGGGGATCGCGGTAAAGGCGCGCGGCTTGCCGGTGAAGTCGAAGCAGTCGCCGATCGCGGTCGCGCGCGCGTCGGTCGTGCCGAGGCTGCCCAAACCCCAGACGTTCTCGACGAACTTGAGAATGCTGCCGAACTCGTACTGCGTGTGCGAGACGTAGCCGCCCCGGCTCGAGGTCCCCGTGCGCGCGTAGGGCGAGACGACGAGCATGGGAACGCGGAAACCCAAACCGCCCCAGTGATCGAACGACGGCGGCGGCACGTGATCGTAGAATCCGCCCCAGTCGTCCCAGACGATGACGATCGCGGTCGACTTCCAATACTTGCTCTCGCCGATCGCATTGACGATGCTCGCAACCCACGCCGGCCCGAGATCGTGGTTTCCCGGATGGTCGGAGTTGTTGTCGTCGGGGACGATCCACGAGACCGCCGGCAGCGTGCCGTTCGTGACGTCGTCGAAAAAGACGGTGGGCTGTTTCGTAACGTTCGTCGTCCACTCGGGTCCGTTGCGCACCGCGTCGATCGCGTCGAACGCGTTCCAGAGGGCGCCGGTCCCATGGGGCTCCGGGGGCGAGTAGTACTTCCACGATACCGACTTGGCGTCGAGAAGATCGCGCAGCGTCGCATAGGTGAAGCACGGGGACGGGCCCTTATCGTATTCGAGCTGCAAGTCCACGAGCAGCGACGTCTTCGTTCCCGACGGAGCGTCGCAGCCCCACGGCATGTGCGAGGGAAAGTCCACGACGACTTCGTTCTTCGCCTTGTCTATGACCGTGCCGCCCGCGATGAGGTCTTGATGCGCGGTGAAGCTGCCGCTGCCTTGGGTCTGGAACATCGCGTCGGCAAGCACATACTGTTTGGCGATGTCCCAGTACGGGCCGATCTGCGAGGGCTTGACGTATTGGTACGGCGCTTTGCCCGCTTTGCCGGGACAGGCTTTGCTGCCGCCCTCCAGATTGAAGCCGTCCATCGCGCCGCCGTCGTAATCGGTGCGGAAGTTTCCGTAGCCGTGGCCCCAGTCGCACGGCTCGACGAGATCGGAGGCCTTCAACGCGATGCGCTGCGGGCCCGCGGACGTCTTCATGTAGCCGTACGTTCGTCCGTTCGCGCCGGGAAAGGTCGCGAAGAGATCGTCGAAGGTGCGGTTTTCCTGAATGACGATGACGACGTGGCGCACGTAGCGCGAGAGCCGGTTCTGCGGCGCGGCGCTCGCCGGCGGCGCGGCGGGCGGCGTCGTCGCGGAGCCGGCGCACGCCGCTAGGAAGAGGACGACGAACGCCGCCGCAGAGGCTCGCACGGCGCGGAGGCTAGGAGCCCGAACGCAGCGCGATGGCGCCGGTCGTCGTCGTGAGGCGGACGTGCGCGCTGCCGGTTCCGATCTTTCCCGACGCGCGAACGCCGACGAGGTTCTCGCGCGCCTGCGTAATCTGCGAGAGATCGCTCGAGAAAGCGCCGACCGTGCTCGACGCTTCGACGCTCGCATCGCTTTGCGGCGCGAGCGTCAGCCGGATCGCGCCGGTCGTCGCATTCAGATCCACCGAACGACTGCCGGTCACGCCGCCGAGATCGGCCGTTATCGCACCGGCCTGGGTGTCGACCGCGACGTCGCCGCCGACGTTGGCTATCTCGACCTCTCCCGCGACGTTCCCGACGCGGAGCGATGCGTTCAACGGAACGGAGATTCGGTAGCGAACCCCGCCGCCGTTCGTGCTGCCCGAATACGAGGTTGCGATGGAGATCGCGCCGCCCTCGCGGCGCACGGTGACGCCGACGTTGCGCAGCTCCTGCTCGTCGGAACCGTATTTGATCGCCACGACGTCCACGACCGGCCTGCGCCATCCGTCGATGCGAACGGTGCCGGCGACGTTGTCGACGCGAACGAGCGGGGCCTCACCCGCCGCAAGCGCCTGATGGACCGTCTCGTGGTAGCGCTCGCCGAACGAACCGGCGCAACCCCCGAGCGCAATGACCGTAATCAATAAAAATGCGCGCACGCTATCCGCTCATTTCAACTCGTGCTTAGGGAACGCATGCCGACGCGAGGAAGCAGCGCGTCGAAGTCCTCGGCGCGACAGAGGTGCGCGGCCGGCGTCATCGCCGTGCCCGCCCCCGCCGCGGTGCCGAGACGAAGGCCCTGCTCGAGCCCCGTCTCCTCGGCAAGCGCAATCGCGAGGCCCGCGACCATCGAATCGCCCGATCCGACGGTGCTGCGCGCCTCCACTGCGGGAGCGACTGCCTTCCACGCGCCGCCGGGGCCGACGCCGATCGCACCCTGCGCGCCCTGCGAGATCACGACGCTCTCCGCCCCCAAACGCTGCAGTTCGCGCGCCGCCGCCAGCGCCTGCTCGTCGTTCTCGATCGCCGTGCCGAGCACGCCGGCCGCCTCCTCGACGTCCGGTTTGACGAGCGCAGGCTTTGCCGCAAGGACGCGTGCGAGCGCCGCGCCCGAGGCGTCGACGACGCAGCGCGCTCCGAGCTCGCGCAATCGGCAGACGAGATCGTAGTACGTCGTCTCGGGCAGACCGGGCGGAAGACTTCCGCCGAGCACGACGACGCGGCCGCGCGCCGATTCGCGCAGACGCGCTTCGAGGTCGAGCAGGCGCGACGGATCCACGCTCGCGCCGGGAAGGTAGATGCGCGTGCGGCGCGCGCTCGCGCTCTCGTAGAGCATCACGTTCAAGCGCGTCATCTCGGGTACGTCGTCGAACGCGTGCGGCACGCGCTCTTCGTCGAGCCGCGAGCGAATCATCGCGCCGGTGACGCCGCCGACGAAGCCGAGTGCGATCGTTTCGCGGCCGAGCCGCCGAATGACGCGGCTCGCGTTGAGGCCTTTCCCGCCGGCATCGAGCGAAGCGAGGGCGCAACGGTTGACGTCGCCGAGCACGAACGCATCGATCGCGATCGCTTCATCGACGGCGGGGTTCAGCGTGACGGTTAGGATCGGGCCGCTCATCGGTTCTTCATCATATCTTCTCGCCGTTGCTCTACTTTAACCCGCATGGGCCCGAGCGGGACGGCCACGAGCGCGCACCACGACGAGTTCGTCGCGCGCTGTCGCGGGCTGCGGCCGATGCGGACCGCCGTCGTCCACCCCTGCGACAAGATCGCGCTCGAGAGCGCGCTCGCCGCCGGCGCCGCCGGGATCATCGTCCCGGTGCTCGTCGGGAACGCGAAGGTCGTCGAGACGTTGGCTCGCGCGGCGCGACTCGATCTCTCCGGATGCGAGGTCGTAACCGCGAGCGACAGCCGCGATGCCGCCGCAAAGGCGGTCGAGTTGGCGCGAACCGGGGGCGTCGAAGCGCTCGCGAAAGGCAGCCTTCACTCCGACGAGCTGCTGCACGCGATCGCGATTCCCGATTCCGGTCTGCATACGCAGCGGCGATTGACGCACGCGTACGTGACGGACCTTCCCGGTCATCCCGAGCCGCTGCTGATCACCGACGCCGTCGTCAACATCGCGCCCTCGCTCGAAGAGAAGCGCGACGTCGTCCAAAACGCGATCGACCTCGCCCACGCGCTCGGCCTCGACGAGGTGCGCGTCGCGCTCCTCTCCGCCGTCGAAACCGTAACCCCCCGCGTTCCGTCCACGCTCGACGCCGCGGCGCTCTGCAAGATGTCCGATCGCAAGCAGATCGTGGGAGCGGTCGTCGATGGTCCGCTCGCGCTCGACGACGCCCTGAGCGCGCAGGCCGCCGCGGAGAAGGGCATCGTCTCGCCGGTCGCCGGCCGCGCCAACGTGCTCGTCGTGCCGGATTTCGAATCGGGCAACATGCTGGCGAAGGCGTTGATCCTTCTCGCCGGCGCCCAAGCCGCCGGCGTCGTTCTCGGCGCGAGCGTTCCGGTCGCGCTGACGAGCCGGGCCGACTCGATCGCGACGCACGTTGCGTCGCTCGCGGTCGCGCGCCTTCTCTGCGAGCGCGGCGGCAAGCCTACGTTACGTGCAGTACCGCCGCGCCGCGGAGCTCGTCCCGTTTGAGCATCAGCAGCGCGCGGTTCGCGTCGTCCAAACGCAATCCAACCGTAACGCTTTGGATCTGAATCTCGCCGGCGATCTTGAGAAACTCCTCGCCGTCGGCGCGCGTGTTCGCCGTTACGCTGCGAATCTCGCGTTCGTAGAAGAGGTCGCGCTCGTAGTCGAGCGGCGGGATTTGCGAGAGATAGATCCCCGCGATCGCAAGGATGCCGCCGCGGTCGAGCGATCGCATGATCGGCGGAACGAGCTCGCCGGCTGGCGCGAAGAGAATCGCGGCGTCGAGCGGCGCGGGCGGAGGCTCGGTCGCCTCGCCGATCCAGTCCGCGCCGAGATCGCGCGCGAGGTCGCGATGGACGCCGCCGCGGCTCATCACGAAGACGCGGCACTTCCAGTGCTTGAGCACTTGGAGCGCGAGATGCGCCGAGCCGCCGAAACCGTAGAGCCCGACGGTCGCGCCGGGGACGACGCCCGCGCGCTTGATCGCGCGGAAGCCGATGATGCCGGCGCAGAGCAGCGGCGCCGCGTGCTCGTCGTCTATGCGCTCGGGCAACCGATAGGCGAAATCTTCCGGGACGACGGCATACTCTGCGTATCCGCCGTCGTGATCCCAGCCGGTGAAGCGTGCGTTCGGGCAGAGGTTCTCTCGCCCGCTTCGGCACCAGGCGCAGGCGCCGCACGTCTGCCGCAGCCACGCGATGCCGGCACGATCGCCGACGCGAAAGCGCCGGCTTGCGGGTCCGAGGCTCTCGACGACGCCCACGACCTCGTGTCCCGGCACGATTCCCGCGTGCTTTGGGACGAGGTCGCCCTCGGCGACGTGGAGATCGGTTCGGCAGACGCCGCACGCCGCGACGCGCAAGAGAATCTCGCCCGCCGCGGGGATCGGACGAGGCTTTTGCGCGAGGCGCAACGGCGCGGCTTCGATGGGCGCCGGACTCGGCAGAACGATCGCATTCATGATTTCTTCTCAGAGCGGGTATAGACTCGGCGCCATGAGTTTTCCCGTCCAGATAACCTTCCGCGGCCTCGACCACTCCGAGGCGCTCGACACGCTGATCCGCGACGAAGCTGCGAAACTCGAGAAGTTCTTCGACGCCGTCGTCAGTTGCCGCGTCCTCGTCGAGCGGCAGACCGGACTCCATCACAGCGCCGCCCCGTACGTCGTTCGCGTAAGCCTGGTCGTTCCCGGCGCCGACCTCGCGATCGCAACCGAGCCGAGCGACGATGCCGCGGCTGCGGTTCGCGATACGTTTAGGCGCGCGCGCCGGCGCCTGCAAGACCGCGCGCGGCGGCGGGCGGGGCCGCACGTCCGCGCGAGTCTGCGGTAGCGCGGCGGAAGGCCGTTAGGCCGATCGAACCTCGATCTTCCGCGGCGCGATCGGCTTGGTCGGCGTCAACTCAACCTTCAACACGCCCCTGTCCACCGTCGCCGAGACGGCGTTTGCGTCGAGATCCTGCGGCAGCGTAACCGTGCGCGCGAACGAGCCGTGACGCATTTCGCGCCGATGGTACCGAACGTCGCGTCTCTCGAAGCGGTCGGTATGATCGCCGGAGATCGTAACGGTGCCGCCGCTGACCTCGACGTTGATCTCTTTCGGGTCGAAGCCCGGTGCCGCCATCTCGATGACGTACTTGCCGTCCTTCTCGTAGAGATCGAGCGGAGCGTTGTTGAAGCGCGGCTTCGGCAGTTGCCAGTCGAAGAACGAGTCGAACATCTGATCGAGCAACGCCAGGTCGCCGTTTCCTTCTCTTGCCTTCATGAGCGTCATGTGCGTGATTTCCTTTCTCGTGCCCAATTCTAGCGCGCGCTTGAGAATCGGCGCGGGAGGCGGCGGGAAGAACCTGGGAAGGGGCGATTCACGATGCCTTCCGGGTTCGAGCGTAGGCTTGTCGGCATGAAAGCAACCGAAACAGAGATCGCCCGGCTCCTGGCGCGTTACGGCATCGCCCCGATCGAAACGCGTGGAACGGCTTCCGCACGAGCCGCAGCCGGCGGCCGCACCGCGACGATCTATCTCTCGCGCGCGGAGGGTCCCGCGCAACTCACGCTGAGCGTCGGCGGCGTGACCGTTACGGCGGTACCTCCCAACGACCTCAGCGGGGCGCTCGCCGTCGTGCGCAACCTGCAAGCGATGGGCGGATTGCCCGGCGATGCGAGTTTCGAGCACATGCTTGCCGGCCTGCTCGAAAAAGCGGTCCGGCTCTTCGACGAGACGGGCGCGACCGCGTTCGCGCTCTCGTCGCTGCACCTCCATCCGACGTCGTATCATATCGGCGAGGCGACGCTGCTGCACGAAAAGCCGCTCGAGCTCAAACCGAGGCTCGAACCCGATACGCACGACCGGCACGCGATCTACGACCATCGCCACGGCGACTCGACGAAGTTCCCAAAGTGAGGCGCACGCTCGAGCAGACGATCGTTCCGCTCGCCGGCGCGCCGGGGGAGAACGAAGGTCTCTTCGAGCTCGCCAGAGAGGCGCGCGTCGTCCTGATCGGCGAAGCGACGCACGGCACGCACGAGTTCTACCGAATGCGCGCAGAGCTGACGAAGTTGCTGATCGCGAACGAGGGGTTTACGGCCGTTTGCATCGAGGGCGACTGGCCCGACGCGTATCGAGTGAATCGCTACGTACGGGCGGCGGACGGCGATGTCGAGGCGACCGAGGCGCTGGCGGGATTCGAGCGCTTTCCAACGTGGATGTGGCGCAACGCGGACGTGCTGGACTTCGTCGGATGGTTGCGCGAGCATAACGACTACCGGCAGGCGGAAGGACTGCCCAAGGTTGGGTTTTACGGCCTCGACCTCTACAGCATGTACGCATCGATCGACGCGGTGCTCGAGTATCTCGATCGCGTCGATCCCGCCGCAGCCGCCCAAACTCGAAGACGCTACGAATGTTTGGAAGTCTATGCCGAGCATCCGGAGCGATACGGCATCGCCGCGGCGACCGGGATCGAGCCGCATTGCCGCGACGAGGTCGTCGCGGCGCTCCTAGAGATACAGACGAAGGCGGCCGCGTACGCGCGTACCGACGGGCGCGTCGCCGAGGATCAGTACTTCTACGCCGAGCAAAACGCGCGGATCGTCGCGAACGCCGAGCGCTACTACCGGGCGATGGTCGATTACTCGGCATCGACGTGGAACTTGCGCGACGAGCACATGGCAGACACGCTCGATCGCCTGCTGCTGCATCTCGGCCGAGATCATACGACAAAGGCCGTCGTCTGGGCGCATAACTCGCACGTTGGCAGCGCCGGTGCGACCTCGATGACGCTGCGCGGCGAAACGAATCTCGGGGCGCTGGCGCGCCTGCGTTACGGCGACGCGTGCGTCTCCGTCGGATTCACGACGTATTCGGGAACCGTAACGGCGGCATCCGACTGGCACGCACCCGAAGAGCGAAAGGCCGTCGTGCCGGCTCGCTACGACAGCTACGAGCATCTCTTCCATCGCGTCGGCGTCCCGCAGTTCTGGATTCCGCTTCGTCCGAATCGACCGCACATCGAGGGCCTGCCCGATCGCGCGCGCCAGCGCGCGATCGGCGTCATCTATCGCCCGGAGACCGAGCTGCAGAGCCATTACTTCGTCGCGCGCTTGATCGATCAATTCGACGCCGTCTATCACGTGGACGTCACCCGCGCCGTGCAACCGCTCGAGCGCAGCCCGCTGTGGCAGGAGGGAGAACCACCCGAGGGCTATCCAACCGGCGAATGACGGCGCTCGCCGGGGTCAGCGTCGAGCGCTTGGCCCTGCTTCTCGGACTCTCGCTCTTCTTCGGATTCGCATTCGAAGAGTTCTACGCGGGCGAGCTCCCGCGCCGTCCGGGAGGCGTTCGCACCTTCCCGCTGCTCGCGCTCGCCGGCGGAACGCTCTATCTCATCGAGCCGCGTTACGACGCGGCGTTCATCGCCGGATTGCTCGTCGTCGGCTCGTGGATCTACGCCTACGTGCGCCGGCAGAGCAAAGACGAAACGAACGCGGTCGAGGGAGCCTTCGTCGTGCCGGCCTGCAACCTGCTGGCCTACGTGCTCGGCGCGATCGCGTTGACGCAACCGCTCTGGCTCTGCGTCGGCGTCGCGGTTGCGGCGGTCTTGCTCCTCGGCGGACGCCGCACGCTGCACGAGTGGGCGAGGCGCGTATCCACCCAAGAGATCATGACCGCCGGTCAGTTCCTGATACTCGTCGGCGTCGTCTTGCCGTTGCTCTACGGGCAGCCGCCGATCCCGTACACGACGATCACGCCCTTCGGGGTCTGGCTCGCCGTCGTCGCCGTCTCGTCGATCTCGTACGCGAGCTATTTGCTGCAGCGCTTCGTCTTTCCGAACTCCAGCACGCTGGTGACCGCGATCCTCGGCGGACTCTACTCGTCAACGGCGACGACCGTCGTGCTCGCGCGCCGCTCCCGCGACGAGGGCATGACGCCCGAGCTCGAGGCCGGGATCGTGGCGAGCACCGCGATGATGTACGTCCGCATCCTCGTGGTCTGCTCGATCTTCAACCTCACGCTGGCGCGAACGCTCGCGGTTCCGTTGCTCGCGCTCGCGGCCGCAGCCGCGATCATGGCCGCGTTACGCTCTCGGTCGGGCGCAAAATCCACCCATCAGACGGACTTCTCGAATCCGCTGCAGCTCTGGACCGCGTTCGTCTTTGCGCTGCTCTTCGTAGCGATCTCGATGCTCACGACGCTCGCGCAGAGCCATCTCGGGAAAGGCGGCGTCTACGCGCTGGCGAGCATCGTCGGCGTCACCGACATCGATCCGTTCGTTCTGAGCCTGGCGCAGGGCGGCGCCGCCGTCGTCGGTGTGGCGACGGCCGCAAGCGCGATTCTGATCGCGGCCTCGTCGAACAACGTGCTAAAGGGAATCTACGCTATCGTCTTCTCGCGCCGCGGCTACGGGGCGCTCCCCGCTGCCATGCTCGGATCGCTCGCGGCGGCGGGCGTGGCGCTCGCGCTGCTCGTCGTTCGCTGACCGTCCCGGCGCTCGCGCACGACGAGCACCGGCACCGAGGATTCGCGAAGGATCTCCTCCGCGACGCTTCCCATCAGGAAATGCGCGATGCCGCGACGGCCGTGCGTACCCATCACGATGAGTCCGGCGTTGAATTCGGTCGCGTAGGCGAGCAACTCGAACGCGGGCGCGCCGCTGCGCACGTTTCCGGCGGCGGTCAAACCGGCGTGCTTCGCGCCGGCAACCGCCTCGTCGACGAGCCGCCGCGCCTCCTTCTCCATATCGCGCACGACGATCTCCATCGCCGGGCTCGGCGGCGCGGTTCCGGTGATCGCGATCGGATCGACGACGCTGCAGATTCCGAGCGCGGCCTGCTCGGCCTTCGCGAGCTGCACCGCAACGGTCAGGGCCTCGGCGGCCGACTCCGAGCCGTCGAGGGCGACGATGATTCTCTCGAACATGCGCACAGGCTAGCCCCCGTTCCGGAATTACTTGTGAAGGTTGAGAATCCGGGTCTTCTCAATCGATTCACCGCAGCGTAACCCCATGCCGCTATCCTTGGACGGTGAAGGACGTCCGGCCGAAGTACGCGCCTCTCTTGGCATCGCTGCTCCTTAGCGCGTGCTGGGGAGGCTCGCACGATCTCCTCACCGCCGCGGTCGCGCGAGCCGACATCTCGCAGCGGGTGACGGCCTCCGGCACGCTGGCCGCACAAGATACGGTTCTGGTCGGTTCGCAGGTCTCGGGCACGATCGCCAATCTCTACGTCGACTACAACAGTCCGGTCCACCGCGGCCAGGTGCTCGCGCGCCTCGATCCCAGCCTCTTCGTTGCGGCGCTCGACCAATCGCAAGCGACGCTTCGCCAGCTTCAGGCCACGCGCGCCGCGGCCACCTCCTCGCTTTCCAGTTCGATCTACACGAGCTCGGCGGCGGAGAAGACGGCGCAGTCGCAGCAGCAGATGATCGCGGCGGCCGATGAAGACGTGCAACGAGCGCGCGCCGCATTCGACCTCGCGGCGTTGACGCTCCACCGCGACCGGGCGCTCCTCCGCCAGGGATACGTCGCGCAGAACGTCGTGGATGCCGACGTCTCCAATGCCGAGGCGGCCCGCGACGCCCTCGTCGCCGCGCAGACGCAAGCGAAGACGTCGCGCCTTGCCAGCACGGCCAGCCACGACCAAGCGGGCAGTTCGGCGGCGCAGGCCGCCGGGGCCGCGGCCGCTCAGCGCGCGAGCGATGCGGCGGTGCGCGCGGCGGCTGCGGCGGTGCGCCAGGCGCAGATCAATCTCGACCACGCAACGATCGTCTCGCCGGTGGATGGAACCGTCATTCAGCGCAACGTCTCGGTCGGACAGACCGTCGCCGCCGCGCTCCAGGCGCCGACGCTCTTTACGATCGCCAAGGATCTCGCGAAGATGGAGCTCGACATCGCGGTCGGCGAGCCCGACGTCGGCGCGGTGCGGCGCGGACAACGCGTCGCGTTCTCGGTGCTCGCCTATCCGGGGCGGATCTTCACGACGACCGTCAGCGAGGTCCGGCAGAACCCGACGGTCGTCAACAACGTGACGACGTACGACACGGTAGCCTACCCGCCCAATCGCGACGGCGCGCTGCGCCCGGGAATGACCGCCAACGTGCAGATAACCGTCGCTACCTATCGCGATGCGACGGTCGTGCCGCTCGCCGCGCTGCAGTGGCGGCCGTCGGCGGCCGTCGCGAAACGCTATCGCGTCGTCGCTCCGCCGAGCGCCGGCGAAAGCTCGAAATCGTCGCAGTCGATCTGGGGCGCGACGGGCGGCACGACCGAATTCGCGATCTCGGCCGGCAGCGAGGGACACTGTTACGTCCTCGACGGGCGCACGTTGCGCGGCGTGCGCATCAATGTCCTCGCGGTAGACGGCACGCGCGTCGGCGTTACCGTCGAGGCGGGGACGCTCGAGCCCGGCGATCGCGTCGTGACCGACGATAGCGCGCCGTGACCGCGACCGTCGAGACGCACGAACTCACCCGGCTCTTTCTCGCCGGCAAAACCTCCGTCGCCGCGGTCGACCGCGTCACGTTCGCGCTCCCGCCCGGCGAGTTCGCCGCGATCATGGGACCGTCGGGCTCGGGAAAATCCACGTTCATGAACATCCTCGGCTGCCTCGATCGGCCGACGTCGGGCAGCTACCTCCTCGACGGCATCGACGTCTCGACGCTGACGGCCCGGGAACGCGCCAACGTGCGGCGGCTCAAACTCGGTTTTGTCTTTCAACAGTACAATCTCTTGGCGCGGACGTCGGCGCTCGAGAACGTCGAGCTCCCCCTGATGTACTCGGGCGAGCCGCCGCTCGAGCGGCGCGAGCGCGCGCGGCGAGCGCTCGTTGACGTCGGCTTGACGGAAGAGCATCACCGGGCAAATCCGAACGAGCTCTCCGGCGGACAGCAGCAACGCGTCGCGATCGCTCGAGCGCTCGTCAACTCGCCGTCGCTGATCCTGGCCGACGAACCTACCGGCGCACTCGACTCGAAGACGTCGGCCGAGATCATGACGCTCTTCTTGCGGCTCAACCGCGAGCGCTCGATGACGATCTTGATGGTGACCCACGAGCTCGACGTCGCGCGTTACTCCAATCGCATCGTCTCCTTCCTCGACGGCCGCATCGTGGACGACCGGCCCGTGCGCCGCGAACCCGCGGCCGCTTCGCCGTGAATCTCCAAGTAGCGGTAGTCATTGCGCTTCGAGCGCTGCTGCGCAACCGCGAGCGCTCGCTCCTGACCGTATTGGGCATCATCATCGGGGTCGCCGCCGTCATCGTAACGGTAGCGATCGGAACCGGCGCGCGCGGCTCCATCGAAGCCTCGATCGCCGGGCTCGGAAGCAACGTCATCGTGATCCTCCCGGGGAGCATGACGACGAACGGAGCGAACGTCGGGATCGGCGCGGCCTCGACGCTTACCGTGGACGACGGTTTGGCGATCGCGCACCAGGTGCGGCACGTCGCCGCGGTGACGCCGCTCGTCAGCCTCCGCACGCAGGTGCTCTCCCAATACAACAACTGGCAGACCAACGTCGTCGGGGTCTCTCCCTCGTGGCCGTTCGTTCGCAACTGGGCTTTGAGCACCGGCACGTTCTTCAACGACGAGGACGTCGCGGTCGGATCGAAGGTCTGCGTCATCGGAGCGACGGTCGCGCGCGAGCTCTTCCCGGCCGGAGAGCCGATCGTCGGCGCGACGATCACGATCGGCAACGTCCCATTTCGCGTGATCGGGTTGCTCGCGTCGCGCGGACACACGTTCGGAACCGATCAAGACGACACGATCGTGATCCCCTACAGCTCGCTGCTCGAGCGCCTCTCGACGTCGGCGAACGGGCCGAACGTCGTCAGCGCCCTGATGATCTCGATCGACGCTCCGCAGAACATCGCCGCCGGCATCGACGCGGTCTCGCGTCTGCTTCGCATTCGCCATCGCATCGCTCCGCCGCTCACCGACGATTTCTCCGTGCGCGACTTGGCCGATGTGGCGAAGGTGATGACGTCGGCCGGTCTTACCCTGCAGATTCTTCTCGCGTCCATCGCGACCGTCTCGTTGATCGTCGGCGGGATCGGCATCATGAACATCATGCTCGTCTCGGTGACGGAGCGCACGCGGGAGATCGGTCTGCGCATGGCGGTCGGCGCGCCGGCCGAAGCGATCCTCCTGCAGTTCTTAGTCGAGGCGGTCGTGCTCTCGGTGCTCGGCGGCGCGATCGGCGTCGTCTTGGGAGTCTTCTTCTCGGCGATCGCGGCCGTCATCGGCCGCTTCCCGTTTACGTTTTCGCTCCCGACGGTCGCGCTCTCGCTTCTCTTCTCGGCAGCGATCGGAATCGGGTTCGGATACTATCCCGCGCGCAAAGCCGCGCATCTCGACCCGATCGTCGCGCTCCACGCCGAATGAAACTCCTCTGCCTCGACGCGGGCTCCTCGTCGCTGAAGTTCGCCGTCTATCGCGCGGCACGGGACGGCACGCCCGCGCGCTTGACGTCGGGATCCTTTCCCGCTACCGCCGATGCCGAGTCCGCGCTCGATCGCATTCTCGAATCGCTCGATGGAGAGGCCGGCGCGCCGTTCGCCGCGATCGGGCATCGGATCGTCTTCGGCGGCCCGCGCTACCAGCGGCCCGTGCTCGCGGACGACGCCGTCGTGCGCGAACTCGAAGGGCTCGTCGGAATCGAGCCGCTCCACCTGCGCGCCGAGCTCGATCTCCTCGCGGCGGTGCGCCGCCGCTTTCCCGGCGCAGCGAGCGTGCTCGCATTCGACACGGCGTTCCACGCGCACGCTCCCGACGATCGGGGGCGAACCGTCGTCGCGCATCTCGGCTCCGGCGCGAGCCTCTGCGCGCTTCGCGACGGCGCGCCGGTGGATACGACGATGGGATTCTCGGCGCTGGGCGGGTTGATGATGGCGACGCGGCCCGGGGACCTCGATCCCGGCGCGATCCTGCGCCTGCTCGATGACGGCTACGACGCGACGCGCCTGACCGATCTGCTCTACCGCCGCAGCGGATTGCTCGGCGTCTCCGGAAGGACGGCCGAGATGCGGGAGCTCCTCGAGACGCAGGCGGCCGACCCGGCGGCGCGCGACGCGGTCGAGCTCTTCGTCTATCAGCTCGTCAAGCATCTCGGTTCGATGGTCGCGGTGCTCGGCGGCCTCGACCGCCTCGTCTTTACCGGCGGCATCGGCGAGCGCGCGCCGGCAATCCGCAACGCGGTCGCGTCGGCCTTCCAGTTCCTTGGCGTACGGCTCGACGACGAAGCCAACCGCGCGAGCGAGCGCACGGTCTCGTGCCCGGAGAGCGCGGTCCGGGTGCTGGTCGTGCCGACCGACGAGAACCTCGTCATCGCTCGACACGCAATCGCCCTCGTCTCGGCGTCTTAGGAAGACGCGATGCAGGTTCTGCCCGAGTCGTTCACGAGGAATTCCCGGCGCTCGCGTACCGTGAGCCTATGATTCTCGTGCCCTTCGACGGCTCCGCCGCCGCCGCGCACGCGCTCGAGTACGCCTGCGACTTCGGCAAACTGGTCGGCGCCGACGTCCACGTCTGCCACGTCGTAGATTACGTGGAAGACGCCGAGGGCGTCCTGGCGAAGGCTCGCGACATCGCACGCAAACACGAGGTCTCGATTCAGGCACAGACGCTCCGCGGCAACGTCGCCGAGGCGATCCTCGCGTGCGCTCGGGAGAGCCGCGCCGATCTCATCGTGATGGGAACGCACGGGCGGGGCGGTTTCCGCTGGGCGATGCTCGGCAGCGTCG